>Ga0209682_10000377_pt1 | contig 15341 bp, 13 predicted proteins | sample DOMMetBare2Fresh_2_FD_187471 | JGI IMG/M metagenome (GOLD analysis project Ga0209682, IMG submission 187471) | Wetland sediment microbial communities from St. Louis River estuary, USA, under dissolved organic matter induced mercury methylation -... | ecosystem: Environmental > Aquatic >... | reverse complement strand
CCCGGCGCGCAGCGCTCGAGCCCCGGCGCCCCGTACGAGCCCCGTGAGCCCCCGAGCCCCCGTGCCGGCCCCCGTGCCGGACATCTCCCTCCTCCGGCGGAGACGCGAGCAGTGCGGAGCGGCCGGGATGATCGGGTCCGCGCCGCGGCCGGAAGGTCCGCGCGGCGGCCTCCCGTGCCGAGGGCGGGGAACGCCGGATCGCCCGGAATCCTCCTGATTCCGCATGGCGGGCCGCATCGCGCAGCGGGCACGGCCGTCGCAAAGGCCTCGCGGCACCACCTGCCCGGGAGCCCACATGACCGTCCGCAGCGTCACCGCCGCCGCCCTCCCCGACTGGTCGCCTGTCGGCCAGCCCGAGCCGCCGTCCCCGCGTGGCGCCACGCCACCCTTCTCCCTCCGCGGAGACGCAGCGGCCGGTGCCACCGGCCTCCACGCGCTCCAGCCCGTGGGCGCCCGCGGGCGCGCCGACCCGCTCTCGCTCGCCGGACTCTCCACCTGCGTGGCGGACGCCGCGGCCGCGGCGCGGGAGCCGTCCGACGGCCCGCCCGACCCGCTCCAGTTCGGACCGCTCCGGGCGAGGCTCGAGGCGGCCGCCGCGGCCCTGCCGACGCGCTATCGGCGAGCCGTGGCCGAGCCGCTCCTCGCGGCGCTCGACGAGCTGGGGGCCCGCGGCTTCGCCCGGCTCCTGGCCGAGGATCCGGAGCGGGAGGGCGCGGCGCGGCTCCTCCTGGACGCCGCGCAGGCCGTCCTCCAGCGCGGCGAGGGGTACCAGCCCCGCGCCACGGCCGCCTTCCAGGAGGTGGTGAGCGATCTCTACGAGGGCTTCCTGGCCGACGAGAAGCGCGCCGGCGTGAAGCCCCCCGGGCGCGGCGCGGTGCCGCCGCTGGTGCGCTGGGGGAGCGCCGACGCCGGCCCCTACACCTGGCCGGTGACCTCCACCCGGACCTTCGGCCTCTCGGCGCCGCTGGTGAGCTTGCCCGCCGCCAACGCCACCGGCGGCCTCCTGGGCTGGGCGGCGCTGGCGCACGAGACGGCCGGCCACGACCTCCTGGAGGCGGACGTCGGCCTGCTCCCGCAGCTGGCCGGGTCGGTGCGGGCGTCGCTGCTCGCCTCGGGTACGGCCCCGGTCCTGGCCGGCTACTGGGCGGAGCGGATCGACGAGACGGCCGCCGACGTCATGGGCGTCCTCAACATGGGGCCCGCGGCGGCGGCCGGGCTGGTTGGCTACCTCCGCGGCCTGAACGACGCCTGGGGCGGGGGCGCCGGGCTCCGGACCGAGGGCTCGGCCGACGACCCGCACCCGACCGACCTCGCTCGCGCCTACCTGATGGCCGAGACGGTGCGCCTGCTCCACTTCGAGGGGGCGGGCCGGTGGGCGGACCGGCTCATCCAGGAGGCGGACCGCGACCTCGGCCGCATCACCTTGGGCGGCGTGGCGGTGACGCCTGGCGTCGCCCGGGCCGCGGCCGCCGAGGTTGCGCGGGCCATCGTGACCACGCCGCTGGCCGCGCTGGAGGGGCGCGCCCTCGGGGACCTTCAGGGCTGGACCGACCAGGACGAGGCGGTGGTGGCGGCCCTGCGGCGGCAGGTCGCCGACGGCGGCGCCGGGTCTTCCCCGTACGTGGCCGGCGCCTACGCCGCCCACGCCGTGGCCGCCGGCGTCTACGAGGCGGTGTCGGGGCGCACCAGCCCCTCCCTGGTGCAGCGACGGATGGTGGACCTGCTGGCCGCGATGCACGCCGCCAACCCGAAGGATCGGGTGCCCGGGGCGGCGCCCCACCTGGCCGCCGCGCCGTGGCCACCCGAGGCGAGGCGCGCGGGGTGAGCGGTCGGACGCGGCCACCGCCAGCCGGCGCAGCTCTAGGCCACCCGCTTTGGCTGGGCCGGGTGGCGGGCGCAGGCGCCGTCGTCGCAGCGCCCGGTGAGGCGGAGCCGGTTCCGGGCGAAGAGCCGGTAGGCCACGTCGAGCGCCTGCCGCACGCCCGGCAGCCGGGTCGCCGCCACCAGCCGCGGCCAGCCGAGCGCGGCGTAGATGCGCCGGAAGACCTCGACCCCCTCCACCACCCGGCCATCGGGCAGCCGGCCGTGGATCCGATCCATGAGGTCCTGCCAGGGGATGCCCGTCGCCGCGGCGTCGAAGCCGGGCGCGGCGATGTCCACGAAGCGGATCCGCCCGCCCCGATCGAGCCGGCGCAGCAGCGCCATCTCGCGCACGCAGAGCGGGCAGGCGCCGTCGAAGTAGGCCTCGATCTCCCAGCCGTCCGTGCCGCCGTCCGCGCCCGTCATCCCGCTTCTCTCTCCCCTGCCCTTCCACTAACCTGGCCCGGTCCGCCCGGCAGCGCCTTCGCGGGAGCGAGGCTCCCCCACCATGTCCGACACCGCCGCCCCGCCCACCACCCTGGCCCGCTTCGCCTGGCTCTCCATCGCCGCGGCGCTGGTCACCATCGCCATGAAGACCGTGGCCTGGTGGATGACCGGCTCGGTCGGCCTGCTCTCCGACGCCATGGAGTCGCTGGTCAACCTGGTGGCGGCCATCATGACGCTCCTCATGGTGACGCTGGCGGCGCGGCCGCCCGACGTGGAGCACGCCTACGGACACACCAAGGCCGAGTACTTCTCCAGCATCGTGGAGGGGGCGCTCATCCTGGTGGCGGCGCTGGCCATCGCCTGGGCGGCGGTGGACCGGCTGCTCCACCCCAGGCCGCTCGAGCAGGCCGGCCTGGGCCTGGTGGTCTCCGCGGGCGCCTCGCTCGTCAACCTGGTGGTGGCGCGGGTGCTCTTCGCCGCCGGCCGGCGCCACCGCTCCATCGCGCTCGAGGCCGACGCCCACCACCTCATGACCGACGTCTGGACCTCGGTGGGCGTGCTCCTCGGCATCGGCGTGGTGGCCGTGACCGGCTGGACGTTGCTCGACCCGCTGGTGGCCATCGGCGTGGCGCTCAACATCGTCTGGACCGGCGTCCAGCTCATCCGCCGCTCCGCCCTCGGCCTGCTCGACAGCGCGCTGCCGGAGGAGGAGCTGGCCCTGCTCCAGCAGGTACTGGACCGCCAGAACGCCGCCTTCGTCCGCTTCCACGCGGTGCGGACCCGGGTGGCCGGCTCGCGCCGGTTCGTCTCCATGCACGTGCTGGTGCCGGGCGACTGGACGGTGGCGCGAGGCCACCGGCTGCTGGAGCAGGTCGAGGCGCAGGTCCGGGCGGCCCTGCCCGGCACCACCGTGCTCACCCACCTCGAGCCGATGGAGGACCCGGCCTCCTGGGAGGACCAGGAGCTCGATCGGGCCGCGCCGAAGGCCTAGCGGGCCGGCGCGCGGCGCGCGGGGCGCGGGGCGCGGGGCGCGGGGCGCCTCCGGCGATGCGCCTGGCCGCTAGACCAGGAACAGCCAGGTCACCGCGGCGAAGAGCGGCAGCAGCACCGCGCCGCTCCAGGCCATGTAGCCGAAGAAGCTCGGCATCTTCACCCCGGCCTGCTCGGCGATGGAGCGGACCATGAAGTTCGGCCCGTTGCCGATGTAGGTGTTGGCGCCCATGAGCACCGAGCCGAGCGAGATGGCCCGCAGCATGGCGGTGCCCTGCTCGGTGGCGAGGAGCTGGCCGAGCGCGCCGGCGTCGGTCCCCATGACGCCGCTCGCCGCCGAGGCGAAGGCCAGGTAGGTCGGGGCGTTGTCCAGGAAGGAGGAGAGCGCCCCGGAGGCCCAGAAGTACTGGGCCGGCGAGGAGAGCCCCAGGCTGGCGCCGCGGGCGTTCAGGAGCTGCAGCGCCGGGATCATGGTGGCGAAGATGCCGGCGAAGACCACCGCCACCTCCTGGATCGGCCCCCAGCTGAAGCCGTTCTCCACGTGGTAGGCCCGCGGCGTGGTGAACCAGGAGAGCGCCGCCATGGCGAGCATGCCCGCCTCCTGCACGCCGGGCGGCAGGTCGAGCGTGCCGGCCGCCAGCAGCACCCCGACCACGCCCGCCAGGTAGAGGAAGTTCAGCCCGCCGGCCAGGTGGACCGGCACCTGGTGCTTCACCGCCACCTCGTCGAGGTCGCCGGGCGTCTCGAGATCCTCCTTGCGGAAGATGGTCGAGTCGAGGACGTAGAAGAGCACCAGCAGGACGCCGTTCACGAAGAGCCACTGCGGGAAGAGCCGCAGGGTCCAGAGGAACGGCACGCCGCGCAGGAAGCCGAGGAAGAGCGGCGGGTCGCCCAGCGGGGTGAGCAGCCCGCCGGCGTTGCTCACCACGAAGATGAAGAAGACCACCACGTGGACCACCCGCTTGCGGACCGAGTTGGCGCGCAGGAGCGGGCGGATGAGCAGCACCGAGGCCCCGGTGGTGCCGATGATCGAGGCAGCCACCGCCCCGATGGCGAGCAGCGCGGCGTTGAGGCCCGGGGTGCCGGCCAGGGTGCCGCGCACCACGATGCCGCCCGAGATGACGAAGAGCGCCCCCAGCAGGACGATGAAGGCGAGGTACTCGTGCGCGGTGTGGAGGAGCACCCCCGGCTCCAGCACCGCCATCCAGGCCGCCACCGGGAGCCCGAGCAGCGCGCTCAGGATGGCCTTGTTCCGGTTCGGCTCCCAGAGGTGCGGCGCCAGGAGCGGCAGCACCGCGATGCAGAGGAGCATGGCCGCGAAGGGGACCACGCTCCAGGTCGGGAGGAGGTTCCCGATCGGCAGGGCGGCGGCGAGGGCTGGGCTCATGCCGCCCTCCGGAATGCAAGCGGCGGACCGGTGCCCCGGCCCGCCGCGCACCCCGCTGCAGCTGGGCGCCGCCGCCTGTCCGTCAGGCGCGGCTGCCCTTGGCCGGTGCCTTGGCCGAAGCCTTGGCCGGGCGCGCCGAGGGCTTGGCCCGCCACGACAGCAGGAGGTCGTGCATGGTCTTGCCGAGCAGGTGCGGCCCCTCGCAGACGGTGATGCCGCACTCCCGCATGATGGCGATCTTGGCCTCGGCGGTGTCGTCGCCGCCGGAGATCACCGCGCCGGCGTGGCCCATCCGCTTGCCGGGAGGCGCGGTGCGGCCGGCGATGAAGCCGACCACCGGCTTCCGCATGTTCTTCTTCACGAAGCGGGCCGCCTTGGCCTCCTCGGAGCCGCCGATCTCGCCGATCATGATGACCGCGTCGGTGCCCGGGTCGGCCTCGAAGCGCTCCAGGCAGTCGACGAAGTTGGTCCCGTTGACCGGGTCGCCGCCGATGCCCACCGCGGTGGACTGGCCGTGGCCGAGGTCGGTGAGCTGCTTGACCGCCTCGTAGGTCAGCGTGCCGGAGCGGGAGACCACGCCGATGCGCCCGGGCCGGTGGATGTGGCCGGGCATGATGCCGATCTTGCACTCGCCGGGGGTGATGAGGCCGGGGCAGTTGGGCCCGAGCAGCCGGGTGGCCGGGGTCACCTCGAGGTAGCGGCGCACCCGCACCATGTCGAGGATGGGGATGCCCTCGGTGATGCAGACCACCAGGGCGATGCCGGCGTCGGCGGCCTCCAGGATCGAGTCGGCCGCGAAGGGCGGCGGCACGAAGATGACCGAGGCGTTGGCCCCGGTGCGCGCCACCGCCTCGTGGACGGTGTCGAAGACCGGCACGCGCTCCTGGAAGACGGTGCCGCCGCGGCCGGGCGTGACGCCGCCCACCACCTTGGTGCCGTAGTCGAGCATCTGGCCGGCGTGGAAGCTGCCGGCCGAGCCGGTGATGCCCTGCACGATGACCCGGGTGTTCTTGTCGACGAGGATGCTCACGGCGCCCTCCGGTTCTTGGCGGCGGCGGCCACGGCCTTGCGGGCGCCGTCGCCCAGGTCGTCGGCGGCCAGGATCTTGAGGCCGCTCTCGGCCAGGATCTTCTTCCCCTGCTTCACGTTGGTCCCCTCCAGCCGCACCACCAGCGGGATGTTGAGCTTGACCTGGCGCGCCGCCGCCACGATGCCGTTGGCGATGACGTCGCACTTCATGATGCCGCCGAAGATGTTGACCAGGACGGTGCGGACCGCGGCGTCGCCCAGCAGGATCTTGAAGGCCTCGGTGACCGTCTTCTCGTCGGCGCTGCCGCCCACGTCGAGGAAGTTGGCCGGCCGGCCGCCGGCCAGGCGGATGATGTCCATGGTCGCCATGGCGAGGCCGGCGCCGTTCACCATGCAGCCGATGTCGCCGTCCAGCGCGATGTAGGAGAGCTCGTGCTTGCGCGCCTGGTTCTCCCGCGGGTCCTCCTCGTAGGGATCGCGCAGCTGCGCGATGCGCGAGTGGCGCCACAGGGCGTTGTCGTCGAAGGTCATCTTGGCGTCGAGCGCCACCACCTTGCCGGTGTCGGTGATGGCGAGCGGGTTGATCTCCGCCATGGTGGCGTCGTTGGCCATGTAGGCGCGGTAGAGCGCCATGGCGAAGGCGGCGAACTCCTTGACCGCCTCCCCCTGCAGCTTGAGGCCGTGGGCCAGCTGCCGGGCCTGGAAGGGCGACAGCCCGTTGATGGGGTCGACCGCCACCTTGAGGATCCGCTCCGGGTGGTGCTTGGCGGTCTCCTCGATCTCCACGCCGCCCTCGCTGGAGGCCATGAGCGTGACCCGGGCGCTCTCGCGGTCCAGGGTCATGCCCAGGTAGAGCTCCCGGGCGATGCGGCAGCCCTCCTCGATGTAGACCTTGCGGACCTCCTGCCCTTCCGGCCCGGTCTGCGGGGTCTTGAGCTTCATGCCGAGCATCTTCTCGGCGATGTTGCCGGCGTCGGCCGCCGACCGGGCGATCTTCACGCCGCCCGCCTTGCCGCGGCCGCCGGCGTGGATCTGCGCCTTGACCATGAAGACGTCGCCGCCCAGCTGCCGCGCCGCATCCTCGGCCTCGAAGGCGTTGGTGGCCAGGATGCCGCGCGGCACCGCCACCCCCGACATGCGGAGGATCTGCTTCGCCTGGTACTCGTGAGTCTTCATGCGCTCTCCCTCATCTGCCGCGGCGTGCACTGCGCGCGGGGCCGGAATGGCGTGGTCAGGACTCCCACCAGCCCGAAGTCGGCCCCCAGGAAGGGTGGCCGCCCTCCGGTCGTGCTCGAAGGCGCCCCGGTCTTAGCACGGGCCCCAGCCCGGATCACGAACGCGCCGGCGACACGCCGATAGCGCCGGCTCACCGGTCGTCCCGGGCGGGTGAGCGGTCGACCGCCTCCCTCAGGGCACCTCGCCGAGGAGCGCTCCGGTCAGGATCTCGTTGATGCGCCGCAGGGTCTCGATGGGGAGCTGGCCCGGGGCCGAGCTGCCAGCGCCGACCGCGAAGCTCACCGACGAGCCGAAGGCCCAGCCGAAGAGCCTGGTCAGCGAGCCGTAGGGGCCCATGGACATGGTGATGAGCGGCAGGCCGAGCTCGCGCCGGCCGCGCAGGGTGGCCGACAGGAGGGTGAGGACGTCCTCCGGGCTCCTGGCCATGGCCGCCACCTTGGCCACGTCGGCGCCGGCCCGGCTGGCCGCCTCGAGCCGGGCGAAGAGCTCGTCGACGGTCGGCGTCCGCTGGAAGTCGTGGAAGGAGGCGATGAGCCCCGCGCCGACCTCCCGCGAGATGGCGCGCGCCCGGGCCAGGTCGGCCGGCCCGCTCGACAGCTCCTGGTCCAGGTAGTCCGCCAGCCCGGCCCGGCCGACCGCCTGGTACAGGTCGAGCACGCCGGCCTCGTCGAGCGGGATCGGCTCGCCGCCCTCACGGGTGGACCGGCGGGTGAAGATGAGGGGGAGGTCTCCGGCGCGGGCGCGGATGACCCGGCCGAGCGCGAGCACCTCGGCGGTCAGTGCGATGGCCTCGAAGCAGTCCACCCGCCACTCCAGCAGGTCGGGCCCCTTCGGCAGCACCACCTCCAGCTCCTCCTCGACCGCGCGGGCGGTCCGGCCCACCAGCGGCGTGCAGAGCAGCGGCCGCTGCCGCGCGCCCGGAGCTGCGCTCTCCTCGATGATCCGCCTCGACGTCACGGTCACTCCCTGCCCGCCGCGCCGGTCAACGCCGATCCTCCGCGGCTCGTGGCGACCTCTCGGCGCCCCCGCCGAACGCGACCGTGAGCGCCTCGGCCTCCCGGAGCAGGGCGGTCAGGACGCGCTCCGGCGGCAGCCGCTCCAGCCGGTACTTGGGGCCGGAGACCGCCAGCGCCCCGAACAGCCGCTCCCCTGCGCCGAAGACCGGGCAGGCCACGGCGCTCGTCTCCGGGTCGAGCTCGCCGACGCCGGCCGCGTGGCCCCGGCGGCGCACCGCCTCGTGCCGCTCGCCTTCCTGGCCGCCGAACGCCAGCAGCACCTGCCCGGCCGCGCCCACCTGGAGGGGCGCCAGGTCCCCCTCGCGGACCACGTCGCGCACCAGCCGCGCGGAGTCGACCCGGTGCACGCAGAGCGAGCGATCGCCCTCCCGGACGAAGAAGGAGGCCCCCTCGCCGAGCGCCTCCGTGAGGCGACGCAGGGTCGCGGGGACGAGGTCGGCGGTGCGGAGCTGCCGCTGGAAGACCGCGGCGAGGCGGAGCGCCTTGGGGCCGATCACGTAGGCGCCGCCCTCCAGGCGACGCAGGTGGCCGAAGCGGGCCAGCGACTCGGCCAGCCGGAGCGTGGTGCTCTTGTAGAGGCCGGTGCGGCTGGCGAGCTCCGTGAGGGTCAGGCTCGGATCCTCGTGTCGGAAGGCCTCCAGGATGGAGAGGGCTCTGTCGACGGCCGCCACGCCACCCCCGGCCGCCGGGTCCCCGGCCGCCTCGTCGCGGCCATCTCGCTCCGCGCCGGCGCGCGCTCTGGTCTTCATCCTCATGGCCGAGGCTCGATCATACCAGAGCGCCCCCCCTTCGGCGGCCGCGTCACCTCGACCGGCGCGGCGCCCGCCCATGCGATACTTCCTCTCCTGGAGCGAGATGCCTGACCAGCCCGACCACCCGTCCGACCGTCCAGCGCTGGCCATGGCCGCCCGTGGCCCGGGCCGCGGGCTCTTCCTGATCGGCTTCAGCGGCACGGGCAAGTCGGCGGTGGCCGCGCTGGTCGGCTCCAGGCTGGGGTGGCCGGTCTTCGACCTCGACGCCATCATCGCGGAGCAGGCCGGGCTGTCCGTCCCGGAGATCTTCCAGCGGGAGGGGGAGCCGGGCTTTCGCAGGCGGGAGGCGGAGGCGCTCCGCGCGGTGTCTGCGGTGGGCCCCTTCGTGGTGGCGACCGGGGGCGGTGCGGCGGTCAGCGCGGAGAACCGCGAGCTCATGGGACTCCGCGGCTGGATCGTGACGCTGGAGGCCCGCCCGGAGACGATCCACGGGAGGATCCAGCGGCAGCTCGGGCACGCCGCGCCGGACGCCGTCCGGCCGCTGCTCGACTCGCCGGACCCGCTGGAGCAGATCCGCCTGCTCAAGCAGCGCCGCCAGCCGCTCTACGCCCTGGCCGACTGGACGGTCCACACCGACAGGCTCGGGCTGGACCAGGTGGCCGAGGAGATCCTGCGGGCGCGAGCGATCCTCGATGGCGTGCCGCCGGCCACCGGTCCGTGACCCGGACGGTCACACCGTGGCACCCCGGGGCCGGCGCCCCACCCGGCCGCCGCCCCAACCACCCGGATCCACGGGGGGCGGCGATCCGGCACGGCTCGTGCTATTTCCTGTTGAGGACGCTGCCCACCGCCGGGCCGCCTCCCACGCCGGAGCCAAAGAACATGGTCAAGCAGACCCTCGTCGCCCTCGCCGCCGCCTTCGCGGTGGCCGCCCTCCCCCACGCCGCCGCCGCCACCAAGGCCGCGCCCAAGGCCGCCGCGCCCGCCGCCAAGGCGGCCGGCGCCAAGGTCATCGAGATGACGGTGACCTCCGAGGGCTACGTGCCGGACAAGGTCCACGTCGCCAAGGGGGAGAAGGTCCGCCTCCAGATCACCCGCAAGACCGAGAAGACCTGCGCCACCGAGATCGTCTTCAAGGACCTGGGCATCAACCAGCCGCTGCCGCTCAACAAGACGGTGACGGTGGAGTTCACGCCCAAGAAGGCCGGCCAGCTCAAGTACGCCTGCGGCATGGACATGATCACCGGCATCCTGTTCGTCGATTGAGTAGCGGAGCGCGCGCGCTCAGCGCGCCTTGTAGTCGTCGGAGCGGACGCCGTAGCGCTTCAGGAGCCGGTGCAGGCTCTCGCGGGCCAGCCCGGCCCGCTCGGCGGCGCGGGTCACGTTGCCGTCGAGCTCCGTGAGGAGCGCCACCAGGTAGTCGCGGGTCACCCGGTCGCGCGCCAGCTCGACCGCCTCGCGGTAGGGCAGCCGCGCCAGCGCCTCGGCCGGGAGCGCCCCGGCCTGGCCACCGCGCACGTCGGACGGCAGGTCGGCGAGCGCGACGGCGTCGCCGCTCCCGACCGCCACCGCCCGCTCCACGGCGTTCTCCAGCTCCCGCACGTTGCCCGGCCAGGCGTAGCCCGAGAGCGCCCGCAGCGCCTCCGGCGCCAGGCCGGCCAGGGCCCGCCCCAGCACCCGGGCGTGCTTCTCCAGGAAGGCCGCCGCCAGGAGCGGCACGTCCTCGCGCCGCTCCCGGAGCGGCGGCAGGGCCACCGGGAAGACGTTGAGCCGGTAGAAGAGGTCCTCGCGGAAGCGGCCGGCCGCCACCTCGGCCTTCAGGTCCCGGTGGGTGGCGGCGATGACCCGCGCGTCCACGGCGATGGGGGTGGTCTCGCCGACCCGGCGGATCTCCTTCTCCTGGAGCGCCCGGTTGAGCTTGACCTGCACCGGCAGCGGCAGGTCGCCGATCTCGTCGAGGAAGAGCGTCCCGCCGTCGGCCTCCTCGAAGAGCCCGCGCTTCAGGCCGGCGGCCCCGGTGAAGGCGCCGCGGGCGTGGCCGAAGAGCTCGCTCTCCACCAGCTCGGCCGGCAGCGCGCCGCAGTTGACGGCCACGAAGCGCCGCGCCCGCCGGGCGCTGTGGGCGTGGATGGCCCGGGCCGCCAGCTCCTTGCCGGTGCCGGTCTCGCCGGAGAGCAGCACCGTGATGTCGAGCCCGCTGGCCCGCTCCAGGAGCTGGTAGACGGCCCGCATGGCCGGGCTGCCGCCCAGGAGGGCGTGGAAGGCGGCCTGGCCGGCCGCGGCCGGGCGGACCTCCTCGCGCCGGCGGCGGCGCTCCAGGGCGCGCGCCACCACCAGGCTGGCGTCGTCCGGGTCGAAGGGCTTCTGGAGGTAGTCGTAGGCCCCCTGGCGCATCGCCTCCACCGCGTCCTGCACCGTGGCGTAGGCCGTCATCATGACGACCTCGGTCTCCGGGGCGCGGGCCTTCACGGCGCGCAGCACCTCGAAGCCGTCGGCCCCCGGCATGCGGAGGTCGGTCACCACCACGTCGTACGGCTCGCCGCCGAGGAGCGCGATGGCCCGGGTCCCGTCGGCCGCGGTCTCCACCTGGTACCCGTCGCCCAGGATGCGGACGAAGAGCTTCAGGATGTTCTCCTTGTCGTCCACCACCAGCACGCGGGGGCGCGGCATCCTCAGACCTTCCCCGGCGGCGTGGCCGGCAGCCGGACGGTGAAGCGGGTGCCGCCGCCGGGCGCGGCGTCGGCGGTGATCTCCCCGCCGTGGGCCCGGGCGATGGCCTGGGAGACCGCCAGCCCCAGGCCGGTGCCGGTCGGCTTGGTGGTGAAGAAGGGCTCGAAGAGCTTGCCGTGCGCCGCCTCGGGCAGGCCGGGGCCGCTGTCGCGCACCTCGACCCGCGCGCCGCCGCCCGGCTCGGCCGCCACCTCGACCTCCACCCGCCCCTCCGGCCCGGCCGCCTCGGCGCCATTGCGGACGAGGTTGAGGAGCACCTGGCGGAGCCGGTGCGGCTGACCCGCCACCTGCCCCGCCCCGGCCACCGAGACCCGCGCCCCGCCCAGCCGCCCGGTCTCGCCGAGGCGCGCCACCGCCTCCTGGCAGAGGGCCGCGAGATCCACCGGCTCCGGGGCGTTGGCCGGGGCGCGGGCCAGGTCGAGCAGCCCCTCCACGATGGCCTGGGCCTTCCCGGCCTCGTCCTCCACCACCGCCAGGTCCTCGGCGAGCGACCCCTCCGACTTGCGGCGCAGGAGCTTGACGTAGCCGAGGATGACCGCCAGCGGGTTGTTGATCTCGTGGGCCACGCCGGCCGCCAGCCGCCCGATGCCGGCCAGCTTCTCGCTCTGGACCAGCTTCTCCTGGTGCTCGGCGAGCGCGCGGGTCATGGCGTTGAACTGGGCGGCCAGCGCGCCGAACTCGTCGGGGCTGTCGATCTCGATGCGGGTGTCGAGCTGGCCGGCCGCCAGGCGGGCCGCCCCCTCGGAGAGCCGGGCCACCGGCCGGGCCACCGAGCGGACGATGGCGAGCCCGATGGCGGCGGCCAGGAGCGGGGTGCCGGCCAGGAAGATGAGGGTCCAGCGGACCGCCGCGTCCCCCTGGGCCCGCACCCGCGCCTGCACCTGGGCGATGGCCTCCTCGAAGCGGGCCACCAGCTGGTCGGTCCGCTCCTGGATGCGGGTCACCAGGAGCTGGGCCTGGCCGTGCTCCTCCTGGATGTCGGCCTCCTGGCGCCGCACCACCGCCGGGACGATGCGGGTGCGGAAGATCCGGTCGAGGTCGGCGGTGGTCCGCTCGATCTCCTCGACCCAGGCCCGCTCGTCGGGGGCCCTCACCCGTGCCTTGACCTGGGCGGTGAGCGCCACCACCCGCCGCTCCGCCTCCTCGTAGAAGTGGAGGTGGGACTGGTTGCCCAGGATGATGGTGTGGGCCTGGTGGGCGTACTGGTCGCGCACCGCGCTGGCGAGCTCCAGCGTGAGCCGCACCTCCTCCTCGCGCGCCTTGATCTCGCCGAGGCCGCCCTGCACCTCGCGCAGGCGCGCGAGGAGCACCAGCGACGAGAGCGCGAAGACCGACACCAGGAGCGCGAAGGCGGCGATGAGGCGGCGGGCGGTGCCGGAGAAGGGGCGCATGGCGGGGTGGCGGGGAGGTCACGGTAGCGCGCCTCGGGGACGCCCGCGAGGACGCCGCCCCGGAGGCCGACTGTGACCGGCCCGGTCACACCGTAACCGGCCGCCGGCCTCGATGGGCCCGCGCGCCGGGCCCGCCGGCTCCGGTGGGGGCTGGATCCGGCCCGAGAGTACGCCCGATCCGGCCGAAGGGGATGGCGGCCCCGGCCCTCGAGCCCATCCTGGGCCGCCCGGGCCTGGCACGGCGGCTGCTATGTCCCCTGCACCAGCCGCTGCGCCGCTGCTCGCGGCCCGCGCCCGAAGGGGCCCCATGCCACGCCACGCCGCCCACCTCGCCCTCGCCCTGCTCGCCGCGCTGCTCCTCGCTGCGCCGGGAGCGGCCGGGGCCCAAGCCCAGGCGGACGCCGCCGCGCCGCCGGCCGCCGGCCCGCCGCCCGCCGCCGCGCTCCTCCCCTTCGACGACGACCCGGTGCTCGCCGAGCTCCTGGAGGAGAGCCTGGCCCGCCGCCCGGAGCTCCGGCAGGTGGACCGCCTCCTGCGCGCCGAGCGGGAGCGGGTGCCGCAGGCGAGCGCCTTCCCCGACCCCGTGCTCTCGCTCGGCATCCAGAACGACGGCTTCCAGGGGATCCAGATCGGCAAGATGGAGACCAGCTTCTGGCAGGTCATGGTGACGCAGCCCATCCCCTGGCCCGGCAAGCGCGGGCTGCGCGCCGAGGTGGCCGCCGCCGGGATGCGCCTCGCCGAGGCCGGCGCCTCGCGCTCCCGCCTCACCGCCGAGGCGGAGGTGCGCCGCGCCTACCTCGACCTCCTCCTCTCCCGCGACCGGCTGGCGCTCCTCACGCGGCTGGAGGCGCTCTGGCAGAAGGCGGAGGGGCTGGCCAGGATCCGCTACGAGGCGGGCGAGGGGGCCCAGTCGGACCTCCTGCGGGCGCAGCTCGAGCGCAACCGGCAGCGCCAGCGGCGGTGGGCGCTGGAGGCCGAGGCGCGCATCCGGCTGGAGGCGCTCAACCGGCTGCGGGGGCGGCCGCTCGGCGAGTCGCTCGAGACCACGCGGTCCCTGGCCGACCTGGCGCTGCCGAGCTTGCCCGACGAGGCCGGGGCCCTGGCCGACGCCGAGCGGCGCAGCCCGGAGCTCCTGCAGGCCACGCTCCAGACCGACCGCGCGGCCCGGCAGGTCGAGCTGGCCCGGCGCGACCGGTGGCCGGACCTGGCGGTGACCGCCGCCATCATGCCGCGCGGCGGCCTCGAGCCGATGTGGCAGGCCGGCCTCTCGGTGAGCCTCCCCATCTTCTCGTCCTCCAGGCAGGGGCGCGCCGTGGCCGAGAGCGAGGCCCGGGCCGCGGCCAGCGGCGACGGCGTCGAGGCGCTCCGCCAGGTGCTGCGCCAGCGCGTCGGCGAGCGGGTGGCGCTGCTGGGCAGCCTGATCGAGGCGGCGCAGCTCTACCGCGACGGGCTGCTGGTCCAGTCGCGGGCCACCGCCGAGAGCACCATGGGCCAGTACCGGGTCGGCCGCGTCACCTTCGCCTCGGTGCTGGAGGCGGTGGGCGGCGCCATCGCCGACGAGGACGGCGCGCTGCAGGCGGCCGCCGCGGCGCAGCGGGTGGCCATCGCGGCCGCCGAGGTGAGCCTGGAGCCGGCCGGCGGCGGCGGCGGGAGCCTGGCCTCCGGCGGCGTGCCGGGCGCGGGCGCCATGGCCGGCGGGGCCCCCGCGAGCGGCGGCGCGGTGGCGGGCGCGAGCAGCGGCGGCGGCGGCGGCGCGGCCGGCGGCTCGAGCGGCGGCGGCGACGCCTCCATGACCAAGATGTGAACGGCGGAGAGACCATGACGACCGAGCAGACCCCCCTGCAGCCCCCCGCCGCGCCCCGCCGCGCCCTGGTCCCCATGGCGCTCCTGGCCCTGGCCTGCCTGGCTCTCGGCAGCGGCGCCACCTACTGGCTCTCCGGCCGCGCCGGCCACGACCACGAGCGGGCCGCGGCGGCGCCCCAGACGGCGGCGAAGCCGCAGTACCTCTGCCCGATGCACCCGACGGTGGTCTCCGACCACCCGAGCGATTGCCCGATCTGCGGCATGAAGCTGGTGAAGACGGCCGCGGCCGGCGGCGCGGCGGAGGCCAGGCCGGCCGCGCCGGCCAAGCCCCAGTACGTCTGCCCCATGCACCCGACGGTGGTCTCCGACCACCCGAGCGACTGCCCGATCTGCGGCATGAAGCTGGTGAAGACGGCCGGCGGCGCGGCGGAGGCGGCGGGGTCCGGGGCCGGCCAGGTCCTCTACCAGTGCCCGATGCACCCGAGCGTCCAGGAGCACCACCCGGCCGACTGCCCGATCTGCGGCATGAAGCTGGAGAAGCTCTCCGCCAGCGGCGACTTCGAGATCCCGCCGGGCGAGCGCAAGATCGCCTTCTACCGCTCGCCGATGGACGCGAAGCAGACCTCGCACACGCCGCGCAAGGACGAGATGGGCATGGACTACCTGCCCGTCTACCTCGACGAGCTCCAGGGCAGCGGCG
>Ga0209682_10000376_pt1 | contig 15373 bp, 3 predicted proteins | sample DOMMetBare2Fresh_2_FD_187471 | JGI IMG/M metagenome (GOLD analysis project Ga0209682, IMG submission 187471) | Wetland sediment microbial communities from St. Louis River estuary, USA, under dissolved organic matter induced mercury methylation -... | ecosystem: Environmental > Aquatic >... | reverse complement strand
GACGACGGCGAGCGCCGCTTCGGCGATCAGGAAGCCGGCGCGGAGCCTCTTGCCCGCCGCGCTCGTCGACCGGTTGCTCACGTCGTGCAGGAGGACGGCCGCCGCTCCGGTCCGCAGGCCGCGCCAGGCCGGCACCAGGCCGGCGAGCAGCCCGGCGGCGAGCGAGGCGCCTCCCGCGAAGACCAGCACCAGGCCATTGAGCTGGATTTCTTCGAGGCGTGGCAGGTCGTCCGGTGCCAGCAGGGGGAGCGCCCGGGTGAGACCCCAGGCGAGGAGGACGCCGAGAACACCGCCGCCGAGCGACAGGACGACGCTTTCCGTGAGGAGCTGGCCGGCCAGCCGGCGGCGCCTCGCCCCGAGCGCGGCGCGGATGGCCAGCTCGCGCTGGCGCGCCACGGCGCGCGACAGGAACAGGTTGGAGACGTTGGCGCAGGCGACGAGCAGGACGAGGCCGACGGCCACGGCGAGCACGAGGAGCGCCGGCCGGACCCCGGCCGTCTCGTGCTCGCGGAGCGCCTGCACGTGGACCTCGACCGGCCGCCCTTCGCCGAACAGCATGTTCGCCTCCCGGGGGCGCGGCACGGCGCGCGCCGCCGCCGTCCCCTCGGCCGCGGCCTGGAGCGCCGTCGCGCCCGGCTCCAGGCGTCCCACCGCCGCGAAGACCTCCATCCCCCGCTCCTGCCCGGCCTGCGGGGACGAGAGCACATAGGGCACCCACAGCTCCAGGCCGGGGAGGGGGAACGCGAACCCGGGGGGCGCCACGCCGACCACCCGGCGGGGCCGGCCCCCTACCCAGAGCGACTGGCCGATCGCCGCCGGGCTCGCCTCGAAACGGGTCTGCCAGAGCTTCTGGCTGAGGACGACGACATCGTCCGCCCCTTCCCGCGCCTCCTCCGGCGTGAAGAAGCGGCCTGCCGCGGGCGCCACCCGGAGCAGCGGGAACAGCGACGGCGACACCACCGCGCCCGGCAGGCGCTGCGGGTTCTCCCGCCCGACCGTGAACGTCATGTCGCCGTAGGCGGCCACCCCCTCGAGCGTCCGCAGGGACCGGCCCCAGCTTTCGAGCGTCAGATCGCTCAGGAAGGCCCCTTGCAGCGGCGCGTTGGCCCCCGGATGCTCTTCCGAGACGCGGACCAGCCGGTCAGGGTCTGCATAGGGAAGCGGCTTCAGCAGCACCCCGTAGATCACGGAGAAGATCGCCGTGTTGGCACCGATGCCGAGCGCGAGCGTGAGGGTCGCGGCCGCCGTGAATCCCGTCTGCCGTCCCATCCATCGCAGCGTGTGCCGGACATCTCGCCAGAGTGTTTCCAAGCGTCACCTCGTCCTCTGAAAAAACGGTGGGTGCGGTGCGATCCTCTCCGGGGGGCGCCTGCCGCGAGCCGTCCGTCAAAAGATTCTAGACGCAGGACGGAGGCCGAAGTTTCGGAAGGCGATAAGCTTGCCCCGGCCATGCCGACCGCCCTCCGCCCCGCCGCGCTCCTTCTCGTCCTGGCCCTGACGGCCTGCACGGCACCCGGGCCGGTCCACATCGATCCACCGGCGCCGCCGGCCGAGCCGCGGGCTCTTCCGGACGACGGCGGGCGCGCGTCGTTCTTCGTGCCGGTGGAGGTCCCCCTGGCGTCGCTGCGGATGCAGGCGGAGACGGCGGTGCCGCGGCAGATCGAGGAGAACGCGGCGGAGGAGTACTCACCCCTCCTGGAGGACGAATCGTGGCGGCTTCTCGCCAACCGCGGGGAGATCACGGTGGGATTCTCCGGGGACCGCTTCGTCTTCCGCTTTCCGGTGGAAGGGCGCCTCACCTTCGCCGGCCGGCTGCGGCCGGTCGGCCTCCCGGTCCGCGAATCGGTCGATTTTTCCGGCGTGGTGACGGGATCGGTCCAGCCGTCTCTCGCGGCGGACTGGCATCTGGACCTCGACTCCCATGCGCGGTTCGACCTGAGCCGCGCGGAGGTGCGGATCTTCAAGGTCGTGAAGGTCAGCCTGCGCGGCCTGTTGCAGGACGAGCTCGATCCGGTGCTCGAACGGGAGATCCGCCGGGCCGCGGAGCGGGCGGTGGCGGATTGGAAGCTGCGCGACCAGGCGGCCGCGGCCTGGAAGGCGCTGCATTTCTCCCAGGAGGTGCTGGACGGGGAGGGTTTGTGGCTGCGCTTCCGGCCCGACGAGGTGCGGGTGGCGCCGCTGCGGGCCGCGGGGGACCGGCTGCGCACTGGCTTCGCCATCTCCGGGCCGGTCCACCTGGGCTTCGCGCGCGGCGCGGCGGCACCCCCGGACCTGGCGCCGCTGCCGCCGCCGGGTGTCGTAGACGAGCCGTCGGGACGGATCGAGATCGACGTCCCCGTGGTCGCTTCGGAGGCGGACCTGGCGCGGCTCGCGGCGAAGCGGCTGCAGGGGACGCGGCACCGGTTGGGCGTCTACACGATGACCGTCTCCGGGGCGAGCCTGCGGGTGCTCGGCGACAGCCTGCTCGTGGCGCTCGACTTCGAGGCCCGCGGACCCCTCGCGCGCGGCGCGGAGGGGCGCCTCTTCCTGCGCGGGAAGCCGGTGTTCGATCCACAGGCGAAGGTGCTCCGCCTGGACGGCCTCGAGTACGACCTGGCGACGCGGAGCCGCCTGCTCCATGCCGCGGACTGGCTGCTGCGCTCCGACCTCCTCGCCTCCCTGGAGAAGGAGACGCGCTTCGACGTCGCCGCGACGCTCCGCGAGGCGGACCGGAAGGCGCAGGAGGCCATCGGGAGCCTGCGCTTCCCGGCCGGCCTGCACGGGGAGATCCGGCTCGATTCCGCCACCGTGAGCGATCTGGTGGTCTCCGACGGCTATCTCTGGGCCCGCTGCCGCATCACCGGCACGAGCACGCCGCTGACCTGGGAAGTGGGTTTGCCGGGAGACCGCCCGCGATGACCTTCGACGCCGTCAGGGCCCTCGAGCTCCTCCGGCTCGGAACGGGACGTCCGGAGGCTGTGTTCCGGGAGGGGCAGGAGGCGGCGATCCGCTCCGTCGTCGAGGGCAGCGGCCGGTTGCTGGTGGTCCAGCGGACCGGCTGGGGCAAGAGCTTCGTCTATTTCATCGCCACCCGGCTGTTGCGCGAGGCGGGGCTGGGGCCGGCGCTGCTCGTCTCGCCCTTGCTGGCGCTGATGCGCAACCAGATCGAGGCGGCGGAGCGGATGGGGGTCCGCGCGGCGACCATCAACTCCGACAATCGCGACGAGTGGGACCGGATCGAAGAAGCGGTCCGCCGCGACGAGGTCGACATCCTCCTCATCTCCCCGGAACGGCTGGCCAACCAGCGCTTCGGCGGCGAGGTCCTGGCCGGCATCGCGGGCCGCATCTCGCTCCTGGTGATCGACGAAGCCCATTGCATCTCGGACTGGGGGCATGACTTCCGGCCCCACTACCGCCTCCTGGAGCGGATCGTCCGCGCGCTGCCCGCGAACATCCGGCTGCTCGCCACGACGGCCACCGCGAACAACCGCGTGATGGACGACTTGCAGGACGTGCTCGGCCCGGGGCTCGACGTCTCGCGCGGCGACTTGAGCCGGCCCTCGCTCGTGCTGCAGACGATCCGCCTTCCCGGGCAGGCCGAGCGTCTGGCCTGGCTGGCGGAGCAGGTGGCCGCGCTCCCCGGCCACGGAATCATCTACACCCTCACGGTTCGCGACGCGGAGCAGGTGGCGGAATGGCTCCGGTCGCGCGGGCTGAACGTGGCCGCCTACACGGGCGAGACGGGAGAGGGGCGCGCCGGGCTGGAGCAGGACCTGCTGGCCAACCGGGTGAAGGCGCTGGTCGCCACCACGGCCCTGGGCATGGGCTTCGACAAGCCCGATCTGGCCTTCGTCATCCACTACCAGGCGCCGGGCTCGGTGGTGGCCTATTACCAGCAGGTGGGCCGGGCCGGCCGGGCGCTCGACGCCGCGTATGGAGTCCTGCTCAGCGGGGAGGAGGAGTTGGACATCACCGGCTACTTCATCGAGAGTGCCTTCCCGACGCGGGAGGAGGCCGGCCGCGTGCTCGATGCATTGAAGGCGGCGCCCGCGGGCCTTTCGGTGCCCGCGTTGCTGGGGAAGGTCAACCTCAGCCGCGGCCGCATCGACCGGACCCTCGCGCTGTTGTCCCTCGAATCGCCCGCGCCGATCGTCCGCGACGGCACGAAGTGGCAATGGACGGCATCTCCGCTCTGCGAGTCGTTCTGGCAGCGGGCCGAGCGGCTGACCGCCCTGCGGCGCGTCGAGCAGCGGCAGATGCAGGACTACGTGCGGCTGGCCTCGGGGCACATGGAGTTTCTCCTGCGGGTGCTGGACAGTGATCCGGAGGCGGCTGGCCTGCCCGCCTTGCCGCCGCTGCCGGTGACCGCCAATCCGGCCCTGGTGCGGGAGGCCGTGGCCTTTCTGCGGCGGACCAGCTTGCCGATCGAGCCCCGCAAGATGTGGCCGAATGGAAAGATTCCTCCGGCGCGGCAGGCCCAAGAGGGGAGAGCACTCTGCGTCTGGAGGGATGCCGGATGGGGCAGCCTGGTGCGCCAGGGCAAGCAGGTGGACGGACGCTTCGCCGGCGATCTCGTGGACGCCTGTGTCCGTCTGGTGCGCGAATGGGACCCGCAGCCCGCTCCAGCCTGGGTGGCCTGCATCCCGTCGCGCCGCCATCCCGATCTGGTGCCGGACTTTGCGCGGCGGCTCGCCGCCGCGTTGAAGCTGCCCTTCCATGGTGTGCTGGAGAAGATCTCGGAGCGGCCGGAGCAGAGGACCCTGGCCAACAGTACGCAGCAGGCGCGCAACGTCGAGGGCTCCCTGGCGATCTGCCGGCAGCCGCTCCCCGCCGGCCCCGTTCTTCTCGTGGATGACATGGTGGATTCCCGCTGGACGTTCACCGTCGCGGCCGCCTTGTTGCGATCCGAGGGGGGCGGCGAGGTGTTTCCGCTGGCGCTGGCGGTGACGGGGCCCGCGTCATGAGCCTGTCCCTCTCTCCCAACACGCAGGCGATCCTGCTGCTGACCGCGCCTCTCCTGGCAGGGCGCCGCGATGCCTCGGTGGAGCCGTTGACGCCCGGTGAGTACAAGCGGCTGGCACAATCCCTCCGCGAAAAGCGGCGCGAGCCGGCTGACCTGTTGGCCCCGGATGGATGGAAGGAGCTCGGCGACCGGCCGCCTCTCCTCGACGGGGACCGCCTGCAACGCCTGCTGGCCCGCGGCTTCCTCCTGAGCCAGGCGGTCGAGCGCTGGCAGGCGCGGGCGATCTGGGTGCGGAGCCGCGCCGATGCGGAATATCCGGGGCGCTGGAAGGCGCGCCTCAAGGCCGATGCACCGCCGGTTCTCTATGGCTGTGGCGAGGCGGCCTTGCTGGATGCGGGGGGATTGGCCGTCGTCGGCTCGCGCCACGTGGATGAAGCGTTGATCACCTACACCGAAAACATCGGCCGGCTGGCCGCCCGGGCGCGGCGCACCCTGGTGTCGGGAGGCGCACGCGGGATCGACCAGGCCGCCATGCGCGGAGCGCTGGAGGCCGGCGGTGGCGCCGTGGGGGTGCTGGCCGACAGTCTGGAACGGGCCGCCGTGAACCGCGAGCACCGCGAGGCCTTGATGGCAGGGCGCCTGGTCCTGGTCTCCACCTGCGATCCCGCGGCCGGATTCAACGTCGGCCATGCCATGCAGCGGAACAAGCTGATCTACGCGCTGGCGGACGCGGCTCTCGTCGTCAGCTCGGATTACGAAAAGGGCGGCACCTGGGCGGGTGCCGTCGAGCAACTGGACAAGCTGCGGCTCGCACCGGTCTACGTCCGTGCAGAGGGACCGGCCGGCGGCAAGGGGCTGGAAGCTCTGCGGAGCAAAGGCGCCGTGCCCTGGCCCGAGCCGGAGACGCCGGACGCCCTGGCGGAGCTGCTCGCGGTGAAGCCGGACGGGTCCGGGCGCGAGGCTCCGGTGCAGGTCGAGCTCTTTCCGGCGCCCCGTTGACCTGAGCCGCCGGCTCGTAGAAACTCCAGGAGGCCGCTGTGGCCTGCTGAACGTTTTCCCTTTTCCTGTCTTTCTGCGTGTCGGGGTCAGCTTGTGAAGAACCGTCTGAGCGATCTGTCGCCGGAGAAGCGCGAGCTTCTCGAAGCGCTCCTCCGCAAGAAGAAGGCGGCCGCCGCGGCGGCTGCCGCGATCCCGCCGCGGGGAGACGCGCCCGGTCCCCTTCCCCTTTCCTTCGCCCAGGAACGCCTGTGGCTGCTCGATCAGCTCGACCCCGGGAGCGCTGCGTACAACATCCCGGTGGCCTTCCGGCTGACCGGAGAGCTGCGGGTGGCCGCGCTGCGGGAGAGCCTCGCGGCGATCGCCGGGCGGCACGAGGCGCTGCGCACCCGGTTCGTGGCGCTCGACGGCAAGCCGGTGCAGGTGATCGACCCGCCCGCGGATCGCGAGCTGCCGGTCGTCGATCTCGCGGGGCTGCCGCCGGAGCGCCGGGAGGACGAGGCCCTGCGCGCGGCGCAGGGCGAGGCGGTGCGGCCGTTCGACCTGGAGCGAGGGCCGGTCTTCCGCGCGCTTCTGCTGCGGCTCGCCGCCGGCCGCCACGTCCTGGTGGCGGCCATGCACCACATCGTGAGCGACGGCTGGTCGCTCGGGGTCTTCACCCGTGAGCTGGGCATTCTGTATCCCGCTCTCGTGGCGGGGCGGCCGGCCGCTCTGCCGCCCTTGCCGGTCCAGTGCGCGGACGTGGCGCTCTGGCAGCGGCGGACCCTCGACGGACCACCGCTGGAGCGGCAGATCGAGGTGTGGCGGGAGCGCCTGGCCGGCCTCGCGCCGGTCCTCGACCTGCCGGCGGATCGCCCGCGGCCGGCCCGTCCGAGCGGGCGCGGCGGCGTCCGGCACTTCTCCCTGCCGGCGCCGCTCACCCGCGCTCTCCGCGAGCTGGCGGAGCGGCGGGGGACGACGCTGTTCACCACCCTGCTCGCCGCCTTCTTCGCCTTTCTCGGGCGGCAGACCGGGCGGGAGGACCTCTGCGCCGGCACGCCGGTGGCCGGGCGCCGCCAGGTGGAGACCGAGGGGCTGATCGGCTTCTTCGTCAATACCCTGGCGATCCGCGCCGATCTGTCCGGCGATCCGCGGTTCGCCGCGCACCTGGAGGCGGTCCATGGCACCGTGCTGGAGGCGCAGGCGAATCAGGACGTGCCGTTCGACCGCGTGGTCCAGGAGGTGGTGACGGAGCGGAGCGCCAGCTACACGCCGGTCTTCCAGGTCCTCTTCGCGCTGCAGAACGCCTTCGGCGGCCGGCTGGAGCTGACGGGGCTGACCCTGGAGCCGCTGGAGCTGCCGGTCGAGGCCAACAAGCTCGATCTCGCCCTCGGGATGAGAGAGCAGGAGGGATGCCTGGCCGGCGCGATGGAGCACAGCCGGGATCTGTTCGACCGCTCGACGGTCGACCGCCTGCTGGGGCAGCTCCGGACTCTTCTGGAAGGCGTGGCGGTGGCGCCGGAGAGCCGGCTGTCGGAGCTGCCGCTGCTCGCTCCGGCCGAGCGGCACCAGCTTCTCGCGGAATGGGGGACCGGGGAGGAGGAGCCGCTCGCGGAGACGACGCTGCCCGCGCTGTTCGCCGCCCAGGCCGCACGGACCCCGGAGGCCGTGGCCCTGGTACATGGCACGCTGGAGCAGACGTACGCGGAGCTGGCGGCGCGCGCCGGGGGGCTCGCCCGCCATCTGCGCCGTCTCGGCGTCGGTCCGGAGACGCGGGTGGCGGTTCGCCTGGAGCGCTCGCCGGACCTGGTGGCCTCCCTGCTCGGCGTGCTCGCGGCGGGCGGCGCCTACGTGCCGATCGATCCGGCCTATCCCGCGGAGCGGCAGGCGTTCATGCTGGAGGACTCGGACGCGGCCGTGCTGGTGACGCGCGGCGCCTCGGACTTCGGGACCGGGCGCCACGTGCTCGACCTCGACGCGGCCGGAATTCCGCCGGCCCCCCTGCCGGCGGGCGCGGACCTCCTCCCCGGCCATCTCGCCTATCTCATCTATACGTCGGGCTCGACCGGCCGGCCGAAGGGGGTCGCCATCGAGCACCGGAGCGCGGTGGCGCTCGCCGGGTGGGCGCGGGAGCGGTTCGGTGAGGACCTCGCGGGAGTGCTGGCCGGGACGTCGGTCTGCTTCGACCTGTCGGTCTTCGAGATCTTCGTGCCGCTCGCCTGGGGCGGCCGGCTGATCCTGGCGGAGAACGGGCTGGAGCTTCCCCGGTTGCCGGCGGCGTCCCAGGTCCGGCTGCTCAATACGGTGCCCTCGGTGGCCGCGGAGCTGCTGGCGGCGGGCGGCCTGCCGCCTTCGGTGCGGACGGTCAACCTGGCCGGCGAGCCGCTGCCGGCCGGCCTCGCGGCCCGCCTGTACGCCCTCCCGGGGGTCGAGCGGGTCTGGAACCTCTACGGTCCGTCGGAGGACACCACCTACTCGACCGGCGCCGTGGTGCCGCGCGAGGGCGTGCGTGCGCCGGCCATCGGCCGCCCGCTCCCCGGGACGCGGGCCGCCGCCGTCGATCCGCGGGGCGTGCCGGTGCCGGCGCTGGTGGCGGGGGAGCTGTGGCTCGCCGGCGCGGGGCTGGCGCGCGGCTATCTGGGGCGCCCCGGGCTGACCGCGGAGCGGTTCGTGCCGGCCCCGTGGGGGCCTCCCGGCGAACGGGCCTACCGCACGGGGGACCTGGTGCGCTTCCGGCCGGACGGCGAGCTGGAGTTCCTGGGGCGGATCGACCATCAGGTCAAGGTCCGCGGGTTCCGCGTCGAGCCGGGGGAGATCGAGCAGGCGTTGCGCGGGCACGCCGCGGTGGCGGACTGCGCGGTCCTCGCGGCCGAGACGGCGGCGGGCCGCCGCCTCGCCGCCTGGGTGGTGCTCACTCCGGGCGCCGGCCCGCGGGAGCCGGCGGCGGAACTGGCCGCCGCCCTCGAACGGCGGCTCCCCGCCTACATGGTTCCCACCGCCTGGACGTTCCTGGATGCGCTGCCGCGGACACCCAACGGCAAGGTGGACCGCCAGGCCCTCCTGGCGACGCAGGGCATGGCGCGGGCCGCCGCGGGAGGCCGGCCGCGGACGCCGGCCGAGGAGACCCTGGCCGGGATCTGGTGCGAGGTGCTGGGCCTTGGCGAGATCGGCGTCGACGACAACTTCTTCCACGTGGGAGGGCATTCGCTGCTGGCCACCCGGGCGCTCGTCCGGGTGCGGCAGGCGTTCGGTGTCGATCTCGCGTTGCAGGAGGTGTTCCGCCATCCCACCGTGGCCGGCCTGGCCGCCCGGATCGAGACGCGGCGGGCCGAGGGGGGTATCTGGCATGCGGCGGCGGACCCTCTGGCGGCCCTCCCCGCCGGCGCGACCGGTCCCTTCCCGCTCTCCTTCGCGCAGCAGCGGCTCTGGTTCCTGGAGCAGCTCGCACCGGGGAGCTCGCAGTACAACCTGCCGACGGCGCTGCGGATGGAAGGTCCGCTCCGCGCGGAGGCGCTCGCCGCCGCCCTCACCGAGGTGGCGCGGCGGCACGAGGTGCTGCGCGCCGCGTTCGCCGAGGTGGACGGCGAGCCGGTCCAGATCATCCGGCCGCCGGCTCCGGTCGCCCTGCCCCTGGTCGATCTCACCGCCTTGCCGGAGGCGGTGCGCGAGCGGGAGGCGCTCGCCGTGGCAGGGCTCGAGGGACGGCGCCCGTTCGACCTGGCGGGCGATCTCCTGCTGCGCGCCTTGCTCGTCCGCCTCGCGGCCGAGGTCCATCTCGGCCTGTTCGTCTTGCACCACATCGCGAGCGACGGCTGGTCGATGAGCATCCTGGTCGGCGAGGTCACCGAGGTGGTGCGGGCGCTGCTGGCGGGGGAGGTGCCGCGGCTGCCGGCGCTCGCCATGCAGTACGCCGGCTTCGCGGTCTGGCAGCGCGCCTGGCTCCAGGGGGCGGTCCTGGAGGAGCAGCTCACCTTCTGGCGGCACCAGCTCGCCGGAGCGCCCACGGTGCTGGAGCTGCCCACCGACCGGCCGCGGCCGGCGGTGCAGACGGCGAGCGGAGCGGACCACCCGCTCGCCCTCTCCGCCGCCCTCTCGGACGAGGTGCAGGCGCTCTGCCGGCGCGCCGGGGCCACCCCGTTCATGGCGTTCCTGGCGGCGTGGGCGGCGCTCCTCGGCCGCCATGCGGGGCAGGACGACCTGCTGGTGGGGACGCCGGTCGCCGGCCGCAACCGCCAGGAGCTGGAGGGATTGATCGGGTTCTTCGTGAACACCCTGGTGCTGCGGGTCACCACGGGCGGCGCCACGTTCGAGACGCTCCTGCAGCAGGTGCGCGAGACCGCCCTCGGCGCGTTTTCGCACCAGGACCTGCCTTTCGAGCGCCTCGTCGAGCTCCTGGTCCCCGAGCGGGACCTTTCCCGGGCGCCGCTGGTCCAGGTGATGTGCGTCTTCCAGAACGCGCCGCGGCAGGCGGTCCGCGCGCCGGGGATGACGTTCGCACCGGTCCTGGTGGAGCGCCGGGTGGCGAAGCTCGACCTCACCTTGAGCCTGTGGGAGGAGAACGGGGGCTTCACCGGCAGCCTGGAGCACAACACCGACCTGTTCGACGCGGGCACGGCGGAGCGCCTGCTCGCCCGTTTCCGCGTGCTCCTCGCGGGCGCCGCCCTGGACCCCGGCCAGGCGGTGGCGGACCTGCCGCTGCTGCCCGAGGAGGAGCGCCGGCAGGTGCTCTGGGGGTGGAACGCGCCGGACGGGCCGGCGCCCGCGGCCTCCATCCCGGAGCTGTTCGCGGCGGCCGTGGCGGCGACGCCGGAGGCGCCGGCGGTCCTCTTCGCGGGCGAGCCGCCGGAGGCTCTCTCCTATCGCGAGCTGGACCGCCGGTCGGCGCGCCTGGCGGGGCACCTGCGCCACCTCGGTGCCGGCCCGGAGGCGCGGATCGGGGTGTGCGTGCGGCGCTCGCCGCGGATGATCGTGGCCCTGCTCGGCGTGCTGCGCGCGGGCGGCGCCTACGTTCCGATGGACCCCGACTGGCCGGCGGACCGGCTGGCCTGGATGCTCGGGGACGCCGGGGTCGAGCTGGTGCTCACCGAGGAGGCGACGGACGGCCGTCTCCCGGCGGGGGGAGCCCGGCCGCCGCGGCGGCTGCGGCTGGACCGCGAGGCGCCGGCGGCGCCGGACGGGGTCCTCCCGCTGCCCGGTCCCGCGCAGGCGTGCTACGTGATCTACACGTCGGGCTCGACCGGCCGGCCCAAGGGGGTCATCGCCACGCACGGCAACCTGGCGGCCTTCACCACGGCGTTTGCCGGGGTGCTCGGGCTCACCCCGGCCGACCGGGTGCTCCAGTTCGCCTCGCTGTCGTTCGACGCCGCGGCGGTGGCGATCTATCCGGCGCTGGTCTCCGGCGCGGCCGTCGTCCTCCATCCGGACCCGGCGGCGCTGCCGCCGCACGAGCTGCTGGACGTCTGCGCGGCGCACGGTGTGACGGCCCTGGAGCTGCCGGCGGCGCTCTGGCGCCAGACGGTGCAGGAGATGGCCGCGGCCGGGGAGCGCTTCCCTCCGGCGGTGCGCCTCTTCCTGACCGGCGGCGAGAGCCTGCAACCCGAGGCGCTGCGGCACTGGGGGGCGGCCGTGGCCCCGGCGGCGCGCCTGATCAGCTCCTATGGCCCCACCGAGACGACGGTGGTGGCGACGGTCTACGGCGAGGTGGGGGAGAAGGCGGTGGCGGCGGACCTCGCCGCCGCGCCGCTCGGCCGGGCGCTCGCGGGGACCCGCGTCCACCTCCTCGACGCGCGGCTCGCGCCGGTGCCGCTCGACGTGCCGGGAGAGGTCTGCCTCGGGGGCGCCGGGGTCACCCGCGGCTATCTGGGGCGGCCGGAGCTGACCGCGGAGCGCTTCGTGCCCGATCCCTGGGGCCCCCCCGGCGCGCGCCTCTACCGCAGCGGCGACCGCGCCCGGCGGCGGCCGGACGGCGCCCTGGAGTTCCTGGGGCGGATCGACCAGCAGGTGAAGATCCGCGGCTTCCGCATCGAGCCCGGGGAGATCGAGGCCGTCCTCGCGGGCCATCCCGCGGTGCGCGAGTGCGCCGTCCTGGTGCGCGAGGACGTGCCCGGCGCGCGCACGCTCGCCGCCTATGCCGTGCTGGCGGATGCGGCGGCGCTGCGCCGGCCGCAGGCGGAGCTGCGCTCCTGGCTGCAACAGCGGCTGCCCGGCTATCTGGTGCCGTCCGCCTTCGTCGTGCTGGACGCCTTCCCGCTCGCCCCCACCGGCAAGGTGGACCGCAAGGCCTTGCCGCGGCCGGCGGCGGAGCGGCCGGCGGAGGAGGGTTGCGCGGCGCCGGCCGACGCCCTGGAGGAGGCGCTGGCGGAGATCTGGGCCGGCGTGCTCGGCCTCTCGCCGGCGGGGCGGATGGGGGTCCACGACGACTTCTTCGCGCTCGGCGGGCACTCCCTCCTGGCCACCCAGGTGGCTTCACGCATCCGCAGCACCCTGGGGGTCGAGCTGCCGCTGCGCCGGCTGTTCGAGACGCCCACCATCGCCGGCCTCGCCCGCGCCGTGCGCGAGGCGCGCCGCGAGCAGAGCGGGCTCCCCGCCATCGTGCCGGTCTCCCGCGCGGGCCGGCTGCCGCTCTCCTTCGCGCAGCAGCGGCTCTGGTTCCTCGACCAGCTCGAGCCGGGGAGCCCGCTCTACAACATCCCGCTGGCCCTGCGCATGGAAGGGCGGCTGCGGGTGCCGGTGCTCGCCGCCGCGATCTCCGGCGTGGCGGGGCGCCACGAGGTGCTGCGCACGACCTATGCGGAGGCCGCGGGCGAGCCGGTCCAGGTGATCGCGCCACCGGCCCCCGTGCCGCTGCCGGTCCTCGATCTCTCGGCCCTGCCGGCGGCGGAGCGCGCGAACGTGGCGCGGGAGCTGGCCGGCGCGGAGGCGGCGCGGCCGTTCGACCTCGCACGCGGGCCGCTGCTGCGCGCCCGGCTGCTCCGGCTGGGCGCGGAGGACCACCAGCTCCTGTTCACCGTGCACCACAGCGCGAGCGACGGCTGGTCGATGGGCATCCTGGTGCGCGAGCTCACCGAGCTGTACCGGGCGCTCGGCGCGGGCGAGGCGCCGCGGCTGCCGCCGCTGCCGGTGCAGTACGCCGACTTCGCGGTCTGGCAGCGCGGCCGGCTGCAAGGCGAGGTGCTCGCCGCGGAGCTCGCCTGGTGGCACCGGCAGCTCGCCGGCCTGCCGCCCCTCCTGGAGCTGCCCACCGACCGGCCCCGCCCGCCGGTGCAGAGCTTCCGGGGAGGGCGCCGCGAGCTGTATCTCCCCGCCCGGCTCGCCGTGCGCCTGCACGGCTTTGCCCAGGAGGAGGGAGCCACCCTGTTCATGGTCCTTCTCGCCGGCCTCCAGGCGCTCTGCGCCCGTTGGAGCGGCCAGGAGAGCCTGGCGGTGGGCTCGCCCATCGCCGGGCGGAACCACCTGGAGGTCGAGGGCCTGATCGGGTTTTTCGTCAACACCCTGGTGCTGCGGGGCGACGTGCCGCGCGGTTCGGGTTTCCGGGAGCTGGTGCGCCGGGCGCGCGAGGTGTCGCTGGGCGCCCACACCCACCAGGAGGTCCCGTTCGAGCGGCTGGTGGAGGAGCTGGCGCCGCAGCGGAGCCTCGCCCATGCGCCGCTCTTCCAGGTGATGCTGGTCCTCCAGAACACGCCGGACGAGACCCTGGAGCTGGCCGGCCTCCGCCTGCGTCCGGGCGACGGCGCCGCGGCGCCCGCGAAGTACGATTGCACCCTGACCCTGATGGAGATCGCCGGCACCATCGCCATCTCCCTGGTGTACGCCGCGGACCTCTTCGACGGCCCGGCGATGGACCGCTTCGCCGCCGGCTTCGAGCACCTGCTGGAGACGGCTCTGGGCTCTCCGGAGGCCTCTCTCTGGGACCTCTCGCTGCTCGGTGCGGCCGAGGTACAGCAGTCCCTCGTCGAATGGAACGACACGGCGGCGCCCGTGCCGGCCGGCAGGTTGCTCCACGAGCTGATCCGCGACCAGGCCGCGGCGGCGCCCGAGGCCCCCGCGGTTCTCTGTGGCGACGGCCGGCTCACCTTCGCCGAGCTGGTCCAGGAAGCCGGCCGCCTGGCGCACCACCTGCGAGCCCAAGGCGCCGGCCCGGAGACGCGCGTGGCCCTGCGCATGGAGCGCTCGGCCGGGCTGATCGTGGGCCTGCTCGCGGCCCTGGAGGCGGGCGCGGCCTTCGTGGTGCTCGACCCCGCTTGGCCGGAGGCGCGCCTGGAGCAGGTGGTGCGGGACGCGGGGGCGGTGGTGGTGCTGGAAGACGACCCCACCCGGCCGGGCGCTTCTTCGTCCTTGCAGTCCTTTATGTCCTTTGGGTCCTTCGCCTTTTCCCCCGACCTCGCCGCCTACGTGGTCTACACCTCCGGCAGCACCGGCACCCCCAAGGGCGTGGTCATCCGCCACGGCGCGGTGCTCAACCTGCTCTCCGCCCTGGAAGACACCGTCTACCGGGGGTGCGGGCCGGGGCTGCGGGTGAGCGTCAACGCGCCGCTCTACTTCGACGGCGCCATCAAGCAGGTCATCCAGCTCGCCCGCGGGCGGACGCTCTGCCTCGTTCCGGAGGACGTGCGGGCCGACCCGGCGGCGCTCGGCCGCTTCCTGGTGGAGGAACGGATCGACGTCTTCGACTGCACGCCGGCCCAGCTCCGCGCCCTGCTCGATGCCGGGATGCCGGTGCCGCCGCGGGTGCTGGTGGGCGGCGAGGCGATCGACCAGGCGCTCTGGGACCGCCTGCGCCACCTCTCCGGTACGGAGGCCTGGAACGTCTACGGCCCCAGCGAGTGCACGGTGGACACGACCGTCCGCCGGATCGATGCGGAAGCGCCCCGCCCCCTCCTTGGCCGGCCCCTGCGGAACGTGCAGGCGCATGTGCTGGGCGGTGCGCTCCGGCCGCAGCCGCTGGGCGTTCCGGGCGAGCTCTGCGTGGGCGGCGCCGGCCTCGCGCGCGGCTACCTGGGCCGTCCGGAGCTGACCGCGGAGCGCTTCGTGCCCGATCCGTTCTCCGCCGCGCCGGGCGCGCGCCTCTACCGCACCGGCGACCTGGTGCGCCGGGTCTCCGCGGGCGAGCTGGAGTTCCTCGGGCGCCTCGACCACCAGGTCAAGGTGCGCGGCTTCCGCATCGAGCTCGGCGAGATCGAGACCGTTCTGGGGAGCCATCCGGACGTCCGCCGGTGCGCCGTCCTGGCCCGGGGGGAGGAGGCGGGCCGGCGCCTCGTCGCCTGGGTGGTGCCCGCTCCCGGCTCTTCCGTGGGGAAGGCGGAGCTGGCCGCGTGGCTCCAGGAGCGGCTGCCGGCCTACATGATCCCGGCGGCCTTCGTGCTTCTGGACGCCCTGCCGCTCTCCCCGAACGGGAAGGTGGACCGGCGGGCCTTGCCGGAGCCGGAGCGGCTCGCGGAGGAGGCGTGGGTGGCGCCC
>Ga0209682_10000374_pt1 | contig 15448 bp, 7 predicted proteins | sample DOMMetBare2Fresh_2_FD_187471 | JGI IMG/M metagenome (GOLD analysis project Ga0209682, IMG submission 187471) | Wetland sediment microbial communities from St. Louis River estuary, USA, under dissolved organic matter induced mercury methylation -... | ecosystem: Environmental > Aquatic >... | reverse complement strand
TGGCGACCGGCGACGACGGTGTGCAGCCGATCTTTCGTGCCTGGCCGCCGGTTCCGGATTCGACGCGGATCTTTCCGAGACTCGAGAACCTGCTCCAGAACACAACGCCGGTCGGCGAAACCCTGCCGACGACCACGCGCACGATGACCTTCCGAGTCACCATACGCGACAACCATGCGGCTGGCGGGCGCGTCGGCAAGGACGACATGACGGTGACCACCGCGACCAACTCCGGCCCGTTTCGCGTCAACTTTCCCAACGGCGGCGAGCAGGTGTCCGGAATGCAGACCATCACGTGGAGCGTCGCCAATACCACGGCGGCGCCGGTGAGCACCGCAAACGTCGACATCCTCCTATCGATCAACGGCGGCAGGACTTTTCCATTCGTCTTGAAATCCGCCACTCCCAACGACGGCACCGAAGCCGTCGACCTCACGGGCCGCGATTCGGCGACCGCCCGGATCAAGATCAAGGGCACGGGCAATATTTTCTTCGACCTCTCGGATGCCGACTTCACGATCGGTAACCCACAGCCGCACCTTCTCATCGTGCTCGATCGAACCGGCTCGATGCTGGCCACCCGCGCCTCGACCGGAATGACCCGCTGTCACGACGCTCTCGAGTTGGCAAAACAGGATCTCCACTCGTTCTTTACTCACTTCGCCGCGATCCCTGGTATCTCCGCGGCCGTCTGGACGTTCGCCGGCAGCGCGCCCACTGACTTGACGGGCGGTTTCGTCTCGGAATCTGCTGCCCGGGCGGCGCTGGACACCCTGACCCCGGAAGGCTGCGCCGGCTCGACGCCGCTTGCCGACACCCTCTGCGCCGGCAGTGATTTTCTGAACACGGCGTTCCCTGGAGTCGGACCCGGCGACCGCATCCTCGCGATCAGCAGCGACGGCGGCGAGAACAACAGCAGCGGTGCCTGCGCAGGCCCGGACAGCTCGTCCGGCCCACCGTACGACCAGGGCTCTTGGCAAGCCAAGGTGCGCGTGCACCTCACCGGCCAGAACGTCGTCCTGGCTCGCTTCTGGGGCTCGGTTGTAAATCGCTCCGTCGATATCGAAACCGGGAGAGCGGTTTCCATTCGAGCGGTCTCCGACTTCGACTTCTTCCGCGATCTCGCGATGGTGACGGGAGGGATCTACTCCGCCGTGGGCGATGACGAGCCGCTGCCGGAACCGATCTTCGGCCCAGGACCCTCGGTGACGGCGATCCCGACCCTTTCGGAGCTCGGGCTCGTGGTCCTCATCGCGGCCCTGTGCGGCGCCGCGATGTTCTACCTGCGCCGACGACGCCGTTTGATCTAAGGATGGTAGGGCGCGCGACCGATCCTGGACCGGGAGGACCGGGATCGGTCGCGGTGACGACTGCCATACTCGGCAACCCGGACCGATCCGTCCAACCCTCCCCCCTCCCCCCAGACCGTATACACTCTCCGGCCATGCGCCGTTCTCCGTCTGCCCTCATCCCGTTTCTGCTCGCCTGTCTCGGCTGCACCTCGCTGCGGCCGTTCGAAGAGGTCCGCCGGATGGTGCCGGCGGATCAGTTCCTGCGGATCGGTGGCCAGCTCGTGCATGTGGAGATGGCCGGGGAGGGGCCTCCGCTCCTGCTCATTCACGGCTTCGGCGGCTCGACGTACTCGTGGCGTCTGGTGATGCCCCGGCTCGCCCAATCGTTCCGGGTGGTCGCGGTGGACCTGAGCGGCTTCGGCTACACCGAGCGCCCCACGGAGGACTCCCGGTACACGCGGGAGGCGCAGGGGGATCTGATCCTCGGGGTGATGGATGCTCTGGGCTTCCCGAGCGCCCACCTCATGGGGCATTCCTATGGCGGCGGCATCTCGCTGTGGCTCGCCTGGAAGCACCCGGAGCGGGTACGCTCGCTCGTCCTGATCGACAGCTCGGCCCCCACCTATGCCTACGACCGGCGCAGCCGGGTCGCGGCCCTCCGCCCTCTCGCCTCGCTCTACGTGCGTACCTTGGCGCTGCGCACGGCGAACGTCCGCCGGGCTCTGCGCCGGTCCTTCTACGATGACTCGTTGGTGACGCCCGAGCTGATCGCCGCGTATCTCGACCGGCTGCGGATCGAAGGCGTGACCGACGCCTTTCATGGGCTCACGGCCCCTGTCGAAGGTCCGGTGGAGCGGGTGCGCCTGGAGGACATCCAGGCTCCGGCTCTCGTGCTGTGGGGCGCGGAGGACCCGCTGATCTCCGTCGAGTCGGGACGGCGGGCCGTCGCACGGATGAAGAACGCGGAGTTCGTGGTCCTGGAGAAGATCGGCCACGTTCCCATGGAGGAGGCGCCGGAGGCCGTTCTCGGTCTCGCCCTCCCCTTTCTGGAGCGCCAGCCGCGATGACCTCGAAGCCGCTCGCGCTCGTCGCCACCTGCGTTCTCGGGCTCGAAGAGATCCTGGAGGGAGAGCTCCTCGCGCTCGGTGTGACCGGCACGGCGCGCGAGAAGGGAGCGGTGACCTTCACCGGTTCCTGGGAGGATGGCTGGCGGGCCAACCTGCGCCTGCGCACGGCGAACCGCGTGCTCGTCGAGCTCGGCGCCTGGGTCGGCCGTGACGGTGCGGAGCTCGCGGCCGGCGCACGCGCGATGGTGGCGCGGAGCCCCGGGACGCTCTTCCATCCCGACCGCAGCTTCGCCATCCAGGCGACCTGTACGGCGTCGACGATCCACGACGCCCGGTGGGTCGCCTTGTCGGTCAAGGACGGCCTGGTGGACGGCCAGCGCGACCGTTGGGGGCGGCGGGCCTCGGTGGACCGGGAGGACCCGGAGCTCCACCTGCGCGTCCGCCTCCACCGCGACCGCGCCACCCTGCTGCTCGATACCTCGGGCGAGCCCCTCGACCGCCGCGGCTACCGCGTCGTGACGACCGCCGCGCCGGTGCGCGAGCAGCTCGCCGCGGCCTGTGTGCTCGCCTCGGGGTGGGACGGCCGGGGTCCGGTGGTGGACCCGATGTGCGGCTCGGGGACGCTCCTCGTGGAGGCCGCCTGGCTCGCTCTGGGCGTCGCGCCTGGGTCTCTCCGCGAGCGGTGGGCCTTCGAGCGCCTCCCGGGCTTCGACGCGCAGGCGTTCGGCCGGATCTGCCACGAGCCGGTCCCGGCGCCCGGACCGGAGGTGCGCCTGCTGGGCAACGACGTCTCCGCCGAAGCGCTCCGGGCGGCGCGAGCGAATCTCGAGCGGGCGGGCGTGCTCGACCGCGCGGTGCTCCGCCGCGGCGATGCCTTCGCTCCGCCCGGTCTGGAGCCACCGCCGGGGCCGGGCCTCGTGGTGGTCAATCCGCCGCATGGCGAGCGGATCGGTACCGGGACCGCGGAGTGGCGCGCGCTCGGCGATCTCCTCAAGCAGAGGTTCAAAGGGTGGAGAGCTGCCGTCCTTGCCGGCGGACCGGACCGCGGCAAGCACATCGGGCTGCGCCCCCGCCGGCGCATCCCCGTAATGAATGGTCCGCTGGAAGCGCGGATCCTGGTCTTCGACCTGTTCTGAGCGCCGCGCGGCTTACAGGCTGCGCTTCTTCGCGCGGAGACCGCGACGGCTGCCGCCTTCCTTGGGGCGCTTGCCGCTGCCGCTCCCCCCGAGGCCGCCACCGCCCCCGAATCCACCGCCGAAGCCGCCACCAAAACCACCGCCGAAGTCGCCGCCGGGATCGTTCCAGCCGCCGCCACCGCCGCCGTAGGGGTCTCCCCCCTGGCCGCCGCCGTAGCCGCCACCCCGGGGACCTCCTCCCCCGTATCCACCGCCCCCGCCGGCATAGCCACCGCCGCCGGCATAGCCACCCCCGCCGCCGCCGTAACCGCCGCCTCGCGGGGCTCCGGCTCCGGCCCCGGCCCCGGCTCCACCCCCGCCGCCGGCCGTGCGCTCGCGCGCCTCGTTCACGTTGAGGTTGCGCCCCTGGAAGTCCTGGCCGTTGAGCTGCTGGACCGCCTTCTGGGCCTCCTCATCCGTGCCCATCTCGACGAAACCGAAGCCGCGGGACTTGCCGGTCAGACGGTCGGACATCACCGTGGCCCACTCGCAGGTCCCGGCGCTGCCGAACAGCTCCTTGAGGTCCTCGCTGGTGGTCTTGAAGTTGAGGTTGCCCACGAAAAGCCTTCTACCCATCGATCCTTCATCTCCTGGCGGTCCTCCCCGGGGACCGCGCTCTGCTTGGCCGAAAACCGGCCGGTTTCCAAGGCGAAGCCTCTACGCCGGATGACGAAGAGGGGTCGTCTGGGTCAAGACCTCAAAGATTAGCAGACCTTCAAGGGTGCGGCAATCGGCTCCGGTGTTACGGGCACGTGGCGAACGCCGAGGTGTCGGTCACCAGCGGCGAGGGCTGCCCCAGCGGGTTGAAGTACGCCTTCACCTGGCCGGTCCGGGTGTCCACCACGGTCAGCGTGTACTGCACGTCGGTCAGGGCCACGAAGAAGACCCAGTGGTGCTGGTTGACCGCGCAGCCGTCGAGGGCCTTGACCATCATCTCCCAGTTGTCCGCGGTGAAGAACCAGAGCAGCCCCGAATCGTCCGACGGCACGGCCACATGGGTCGCGACGCCGGTCTGCCCGGTGTTGATCTTCCAGCTCACGGTCACCTTGAAGCGGTTGCCGTTGAGGCACAGGGTGTGGGAGTCGGCGACGCAGGCCGCCACCGGGGCCAGGGTGGCCGCGGTCGCCTCGTTCGACGGGCTCGACGCGCCGGCATCGGCGGTCGCCGTGACGCGGAAGGCGTACCCGGTCGCGGGCGTCAAGCCGCTGATCAACGCCCCGGTGCTGTTCGCCGCCAGAGTGGCGGCCTCGGCATAGGTGCCGTCGAGCGTTTTGTACTCGATCCGGAAGCCGGTCTCGTTGGTCGCGGCATCTTCCCAGGCGAGCTCGATCTCGGTCGTCGACTTCGCCGTGGCCTTGAGATGGAGCGGCGGCGCCGGGACCTGGCTGTAGAGCTCCTGGACGCCCGCACGGTCGTCCGCCGCCAGCCGCGCGCCGCGCTGGTCGTCGTGGATGAAGGCGCGCATCAGCGCCTCGTCGAACGCCGGATTCAGGCAGTTGGGATCGGATCCGCTCGAGTCACCGCAGGCATGGCCGAGGCCGAGGGTATGGCCGAGCTCGTGGCCGAACAGCTCCTTGGCCGCCGCGCTCCCGTCCGGGCTCGCCTGAAAAAAGCAGCCCAGGCCGCTGTTGGTGATGATGTCCGCGTTGACGATGCGGTGAAACGGCCGGCCGCCGAACGTCTCCGTGGCCGTCTGATACCAGGGGCCGCCCAGCGCCAGCACGCCGCCGGAGGCACAGCTGAACGCCGGCAGGATGTGGGTCGGGTCGTTGAAGACGATGGTGTTGAGACCGTCGTAGACCTCGAGGCCGTTCGTCGAGTCGGTCTTGCCGTCGTAGCGGTAGTCGATCGGCGTCGAGGCCTCGGCGTTCCACGCCTGCAGCGACGCCTGGAATTCCGCGTAGCCGCCGCCCGAAACTCCCTGCTGGCCGGTCGAGAAGGCCTTCCAAGGAACATTGCCGGCGGTGTCGAAGTCGAACCAGCGGAGGTTCGCGCCGTCGTCGTCCTCGAACAGGACGTACTTGCCGATCATCTGCCGCAGGAGCTGGCTGTCGAGATAGCCGATGAAGTAGTCGGCCTCCGGCCGGGCTCCCGCGCCGCGCGCGGCGACCCAGCGGACGAAGGCGTCGAAATCGCGCAGCCGGTCGTTCCCGGGCTCCGTCGTGACGCCGTCGGCCGTCTGGCGCACCTCGGTCGCCTCGTGCAGGTTGCGCACGGCGACCGCACGGCCACCGCCGCGGACCTCGCGGAAGGCGCCCAGGAACAGATGGGCCGGCCGGAAGGCGCCATGGCCGTCCGGCTCGAGGAACAGCAGGGCGCGGTCGCCGATGCGGAAGCTGGGCATGCCATAGATCTTCAGGCCGAGCCCGTCCGGCGTCTCGCCGCCGGGCAGGCGCATCCGCAGGAGATGGCCGGGCACGTCGCCCTTGAGCGGCTCCTCGACCTCCAGCACGTACTCGGTGAACAGGGACTTGCCCCGCTCTCCTTCGAGCACCACGCCACGGTCGACCGCGGTGACGCGCGCCACCACGGCGAGCGGCGAGGCATCGACCAGCGCCTCGTCGCTGACCTGGACATAACTGGTGGCTGCCAACGGACCGGTCGCGGCCGCCGTAAGAAAGAGCGCGAACAGCGCGCGCCGCGAAATGCTCTGCATGCTCATGCCATCTCTCCCGTAGAGGGGCTCGCCCCGGAAACAGACCGCAAAGTGTACACCGATCCGCGGGAAACCGGTCCTGCGGGCATGGTAAGATCGGCGAGACCCACCGGCCTATGATCGAGGAGTATCGAATGCTGCACACCTCGGGTACCGGCCCCGCGAGCCGGCGGACCTTTCTCTCCATCCTCCTGGTTGGCGTCTTGCTCCCGGCCGCCTGCCCTCCGGCGCTTCGCGCGGCCGCGGCGGCCGAGCCGTGGGACGGTCCCGCCTTCACCGCCACGCCGGCGGCGATCGCCCATGCCTCCGCGGACGTCGAGACCGGCGAGCAGGGGGTCACGGTGCTCCTCACCGAGACCCGCTATGCCTATGACGCGGCAGGCCGCGAGACCTACACCCAGCGCCTGGTCTACAAGATCGGCAGCGCCTCGGCGCACGAAAGCTGGTCGGCCGTGGAGCAGGGGTGGTCCCCCTGGCGCCAGGAGACGCCGCGGATGCGCGCCCGGGTGATCACGCCGGACGGCGCCGAGCACCTGCTCGATCCGGCCACCATCACCGAGAACGGCGAGGCCCCCGAGTCGCCCGACATGTTCGAGGACGGCCGCATCCTGCGCGCGCCGCTCCCGGCGATCCGTCCGGGCGCGGTGGTGGAGCAGGAGGTGGTGGTCCGCGAAAAGACCCCCTTCTTCGAGGCCGGGGTCACGCACTATCCGATCCTCGGCGCCACCGTGCCGGTGCGCCACGCGCGGATCGCCGTGGAGCTGCCCGCCACGGCTCCGCTGCGCTGGGTGGCCCGCAAGCTGCCCGATCTGACACCCCGCGAGGAGGTGGCCGCGGGGCGCCGGCGCCTCCTCTTCGAGGCGCGCGACCTGGCCCCCGTCGAGGACGGCGAGGCGGGCCTCCCCCCCGAGGTGGCGCGCACTCCGTATGTCGCCTTTTCCACCGGCGCCTCGTGGACCGAGCTGGCGAAGCGCTACTCCGCGATCGTCGACCGCACCCTGGGCGGGGCCGACCTGCAGCCCTTCCTCAAGACCGCCCACGTGCCGGCGCCCTCGCAGATCGAGACGATCGGCCTGATCCTGGCGCGCCTGCACCAGGAGGTCCGCTACACCGGCCTGGAGCTCGGCGCCGGCGGCCTCATCCCGCGCACCCCGGCCGAGACCCTGCGGCGCAAGTTCGGCGACTGCAAGGACAAGGCGGTCCTGCTCGCCGGCCTGCTGCGCGCCATGGACATTCCGGCCTACGTGGCCTTGCTCTACGCCTCCGAGGACGACCAGGACGTCGAAGAGGCGCTCCCCGGCTTCGGCATCTTCAACCACGCCATCGTCGTGGTGCCGGGCAAGCCGTCCATCTGGATCGATCCGACCGATCCCTATTCGCGCCTCGGCGAGCTGCCGACGGCGGACCAGGGACGGCTCGCGCTGATCGCCTCCCCGGCGACCTCCGGGCTGGTGCGCACCCCGGCGGCCCTGCCGTCGGACAACCAGGAGATCGAGACCCGCGAGGTCTATCTCGCCGACCTGGGACCGGCCCGCGTCGTCGAGACCACGGACTACCTGGGCGGCTCGGAGAGCGGGATGCGGGCCTACTACGCCGTCGCCGCCAACGACAAGCTGCGCGAGAACCTCGCCTCGTACATGACCAACGAGTACCAGGCCGAAGAGCTCACCGGGATGGAGTTCTCGAACCCCAAGGACCTCTCGAAGCCGTTCCAACTGCGCCTCGAGGCCGCCCGCGCCTCGCGCGGCACCACCGACGTCGGAGACGCCGCGGTCGCCGTCTTCCCCCGCGACCTGCTGAGCCGCCTGCCGGACGCCCTGGTGCCGGACGACGACGACGCGGACATGCCGCCGCGGCAGGGCGAGTTCGTCTTCTCCCAGCCGTTCCAGGCCGAGCTGCGCTACCGCATCGTGCCGCCCGCCGGCTTCGTGCCCCACGAGCTCCCGGCGCGGCGCGAGCGCAAGCTCGGCCCGGCCGTCCTCGCCGAGACCTACGCGGCGGACAAGAACGGCGTGGTGACCGCCACCCTCCGCCTCGACGTCGTCAAGCGGCGGCTGAGCGCCAAGGAATTCGACGACTTCCGCGCCGCGGCCGGCGCCATCGCCGAAGAGGATGCGACCCTCATCTCCTTCCAGCAGGTCGGCGAGTCGCACCTGACCGCCGGCCGCGTCCACGAGGCGCTCATCGAGTTCGAGCGCCTCGCCGCCGCCCAGCCGAAGAGCGCCCTCCCCCGCACCCGGGTGGCGCGCGCCCTCCTCGCCGGCGGGCTGGGTGAAGCGGCGCGCCAGGAGGCCGAGAAGGCGGTCCGCCTCGAGCCGAAGCTGGCGCTCCCCGAGCGCACGCTCGCCTGGATCCTGCAGCACGACGCCCTCGGCCGGCGCTTCGGCCCCGGCTTCGACCGCGCCGCCTCGATCGCCGCCTACCGCAAGGCGAAGGAGCTCGATCCCGACGACTACGTCACGCGCGCCGACCTCGCCATCCTCCTCGAGCACGACGACCATGGAGAGCGCTACGGCCCCACCGCCGACCTGGGCGCCGCCATCGAGGAGTACCGTGCGCTGCGCAAGGACCTCGAAGTCGAGGACATGGACGACAACCTGACCGTGGCTCTCCTGCGCACCGGCCGCCTCCAGGAGCTGCGCGACCTGCTGGGAACGCTCGGCGACACCGAGCAGCGCAAGACCCTGAAGGTGGTCACCGCCGCGGCCCTCGACGGGCCCGACGCCGCGCTGCGCCTCGCCGAGCGCGGCGCCTCCACTCCGGAGGCGCGCAGCACCCTGCTGCGCAACGCCGCCCAGAACCTCCTCCTGCTGCGCCGCTATCCGGAAGCAGCGGCGCTCCTCGACCGGGCGAGCCGGCAGTCGTCCGACGCCGCGGAGCTGCTGGCTCTCGTCGAGGTGCTCCGCAAGGCGAAGCGCCACGAGGAGATGCAGATCTCGCTGAAAGAGCCCTCCGGGCCGGTGCGGCGCATCCTCCAGCTCATGGCTTCCGACAAGAAGGACGGCAAGGCCCTGACCGGCCTCCTCTCCCACCGCGAGCTCGCCGAGCTGAAAGAGAGCGGCCTGACACCGGAGGACGGCCTGAACGCGATCACCTCCTTCCTGCGGCGCAACTTCCGCTCGGAGAACCTGCCGCTCGCTCCCGCCCTGGAGATCGGCCTCGCCTCGTGTACCGACCAGATCGCCGGAGATCCCGCCATCGGCTACCGCGTCCGCCTGGTGAACACCGCGGGCACGGGGGCCCACGAGATGACGAGCTTCGTCGTCCCGGAGAACGGCGAGTACCGCCTCGCGGTCATGTCCATGGGCTTCGAGCAGCTCGGCATCGAGGCCCTCGACCGCCTGGAGAAGGGAGACCTGCGCGCCGCCCGGCAATGGCTCGACTGGGCGCACGAGGAGCTGGTCGGAGCGCCGTCCGAGGATCCCCTCCTGAACGAGCCGCTGGCCGGCCTGTGGCAGCGCGGCCAGGAAGGGAGCGCCGACGAGATCCGCTGCGCCGCGAGCGCGCTGGCCCTCCAGGAGGAAGCCACCGACCCGCTCGTGCGCACCGTCCTCGCCTGCCGCCAGGCAGCAGGTGAACCGGCCGGTGATGCGGCGCGCCGGCAAGCCCTCGACCAGGCGCTCGTCCAGGCCTACGAGGAGCTGAAGCGCTACGACGAAGCCGCCCAGGCCGCCGAGCGCCTCGCCGCCGCCGCACCGGCCTCCAAATTCGGCTTCCTGCTGCGCACCCGCACCCTCCAGGAGGTCCACCGCAACGACGAAGCGCGCCGCCTGGCCGAGGAGAGGCTGCGCACCGCGCCGGACGATCCGGAGGCGCTCCACGTCCTGGCCACCCTGGAAGAGAAAGCCGGCCACTACGACCGGCGCGAAGAGATCCTGCAGCGTCTCGTCGCCTCCGGCAAGGCCGAAGCCGGGGACTACAACAACCTGGCCTGGATGGCCCTCGTCCGCGGCAAGGTGGACGACCAGGCGATCGCCCACGCCCAGCGCTCCGCCAATCTGCGCGGCTACAACAGCTACCCGCCCCTCCACACCCTCGCCTCCCTCTACGCCGAAATCGGCAAGACCGCCGAGGCCTACCAGATCATCGTCCAGGCCCTGGGGACCAAGCAAGACGAGACCCCCGCCCCCGACGACTGGTACGTCTTCGGCCGCCTCGCCGAGCACTACGGCCTCCCCGACATGGCCAGGGTCTACTACGAGCGGGTCAAGAAAGAGCCCGGCGAGGTCGAAGAGCTCTCGACCTACGGTCTCGCCAGGAAGCGGCTGGCGGTGCTGGGCAAGGCGCCGAAGACGGGGCGGGCCGGGTAGGGCGGGCGGCGGCCACGGCGGCATTCGACCAGGGCACCCCGAGGGGCGATATCCTAGGCGCGGGTCCGGCCACCACCTGCCGCCCCCCGTGGGAGGTCTATGCCATCGAAGCGCGAGGTTCTGGATCAATTGAAACGGGACGAGCTCCTGGCCGCCGTCGACCAGACCGGCCTGGAGGTCCGCGACCGCCGGGTGCGCAGTCCACTCGTCGAAGCCCTCGCCGCCTCCCGGAAGGCTCCACTGGCCGAGATCCTCGGCACCTTGCCCCGCACCCGTCTCAAGGAGATCTGCCGCGCTCTCGATCTCGATGACGGAGGCCGCGAAAAGGCGCTCCTCATCGAACGGCTGGCCGGCCCGGGCCGCTCTCACCCCTCCGAAGCCCTCACCCCCGGCCCCTCTCCCGCGAGCGGGCGAGGGGAGACCAACAAGAACAACGAGGGCCAAGGCGAGGACGCTCGCGTCAGGGGTGCCGGCCCCAAGATCAGGAGCAACGGCACCACCGCTCCTCTCGGCTTCGAGGCCAAGCTCTGGGCCGCCGCCGATGCTCTCCGCAACAACATGGACGCGGCGGAGTACAAGCACGTCGTCCTCGGCCTCATCTTCCTCAAATACATCTCGGACGCCTTCGAAGCCAAACATGCGGAGCTGGAGGCCCAGCGCGCCGAGGGTGCCGATCCGGAAGATCCGGACGAATACCGGGCCGCCAGCATCTTCTGGGTCCCTCCGGAGGCGCGCTGGCAGCATCTCAAGGCCAGCGCCCCGCAGCCCACCATCGGCACCCTGGTCGATACCGCGATGGCGGCCATCGAACGCGACAACCCATCGCTCAAGAGCGTGCTGCCGAAAGACTTCGGCCGCCCCGGCCTCGACAAGCAGCGGCTCGGCCAGATCATCAACCTGGTGAGCGATGTCGCGCTCGGCGGCACCGCCGACCGCGCCAAAGACACGCTCGGCCGCGTCTACGAATACTTCCTCGCCCGCTTCGCCAGCGCCGAGGGCAAGAGCGGCGGGCAGTTCTACACGCCCTCGCCCGTGGTGCGCGTCCTGGTCGAGATGCTCGCCCCCTACAAGGGAAGAGTGTACGACCCCTGCTGCGGCTCGGGCGGCATGTTCGTCAGCAGCGAGAAATTCATCGAAGCCCACAGCGGCAAGCTCGGCGACATCTCCATCTACGGCCAGGAGTCCAACTACACCACCTGGCGCCTGGCCAAGATGAACCTCGCCATCCGCGGCATCGACGCGCAGATCGCCCACGGCGACACCTTCCACAATGACCAGCACCCCGACCTCAAAGCTGACTACGTGCTGGCCAATCCGCCCTTCAACGACAGCGACTGGCGCGGCGAGCTGCTCAAGGACGACAAGCGCTGGGTCTTCGGCACGCCGCCCGCGGGCAACGCCAACTACGCCTGGGTGCAACACTTCATCCACCACCTCGCCCCCACCGGCCTCGCCGGCTTCGTGCTCGCCAACGGCTCGATGTCCTCGAACCAATCCGGCGAAGGCGAGATCCGCAAGGCGATCATCGAAGCCGACCTGGTCGACTGCATGGTGGCCCTGCCGGGCCAGCTCTTCTACTCGACGCAGATCCCGGTCTGCCTCTGGTTCCTCGCGCGTGCCAAGAAGAACGGCCGCTTCCGCGACCGGCGCGGCGAGACGCTCTTCCTCGACGCCCGCAAGCTGGGCGCGATGGTCGACCGCACCCACCGCGAGCTGACCGACGCCGACCTCGCCAGGATCGCCGGCACCTACCACGCCTGGCGCGGCGACAAGGACGCGGGCCCCTACGAGGACGTCCCCGGCTTCTGCAAGGCCGCGACCCTCGACGACATCCGCAAGCACGGCCACGTGCTCACCCCCGGCCGCTATGTCGGCGCCGAAGCGGCCGAGGCCGACGGCGAGCCGTTCGAAGAGAAGATGAGCCGCCTCGCCGCGACACTGCGCGAGCAGCAGGCCGAGGCCGCGAAGCTCGACGCCGCCATCGCCGCCAACCTGAAGGAGCTTGGGTATGGCGGGTAGGAATGGCCGGATGTGCTGTAGGGGCAACCCTTGTGGTTGCCCTCGATCTCGCCACGATACCCGATTCGCATTCCCCGATCACAGGGGCAGGCGGGGCAGGGGCAACCACAAGGGTTGCCCCTACAGGAGCACCTCATGCCTGAAGGAGCCCGTGCATGGCAGGTAGGAATGGCCGGATGTGCTGTAGGGGCAACCCTTGTGGTTGCCCTCGATCTCGCCACGACACCCGATTCGCATTCCCCGATCACAGGGGCAGCCGGGGCAAGGGCAACCACAAGGGTTGCCCCTACAGGAGCACCTCATGCCTGAAGGAGCCCATGGCAGGTAGGAATGGCCGGATGTGCTGTAGGGGCAACCCTTGTGGTTGCCCTCGATCTCGCCACGATACCCGATTCGCATCCAAGGCGCTGGCCGCCATCCGGCATCGTCCCCTGCTTGAGCATATTGAGCGCGTGGGGGTGAGAATTCATGGGTAGGGCGGGGGAAATCAACCGGAAGGAGCTTGGGAATGGCGGGTGAGTGGGAAACCGTCACGCTCGAGAGTCTGATTGAGCCGAGTCGTGGGATCTCCTACGGTATCGTCCAACCAGGCGCCGCGGTGTCTGATGGCGTACCCATTGTGCGCGTCAGTGATGTCCGCAACGGTCGCATCGCGACAGACGCCCCGCTTCGGGTTGCGGCCCACATCGAGGCCGCGTACGCCCGAACGCGCCTCGCGGGCGGAGAGCTGCTTCTTACGCTCGTAGGGACCGTTGGGGAAACCGCGGTTGTGCCTGAGTCTCTCGCAGGGTGGAACACTGCGCGCGCGATTGCAGTGATCCCGGTGCGTAAGGAGATCGGTCCTTACTGGGTGCAAATGGCTCTCCGTGCGCCCGGGGTGCGAGAGATCATTGACTCGCGGCTCAACACCACCGTCCAGGCGACGCTGAACCTGGGCGATGTCGCACAACTACCGATCGTCCTGCCGCCCCCGCGAGAACGCGCGGCCATCGCCCACATCCTCGGCACGCTGGACGACAAGATCGAGCTGAACCGGCGGATGAACGAGACGCTGGAGGCGATGGCGCGGGCGCTCTTCAAGTCGTGGTTCGTGGACTTCGACCCCGTCCGCGCCAAGGCCGAGGGCCGCGACCCCGGGCTGCCCAAGCCCCTTGCCGACCTGTTCCCGGATGCCTTCGAGGACTCGGCGTTGGGGGAGATTCCGAAGGGGTGGGAGGTAGGAACCCTCGCGGATTTCGCCTTGTTGAACCCTGAAAGTTGGTCGAGGGAAACACGCCCAGGCGTCATCAACTACGTCGATCTGTCGAACACAAAGTGGGGCCGCATAGAAGCAATGACCAGCTACGAGCCACACAATGCGCCGAGTCGAGCACAACGCGTCCTGCGGCCGGGAGACACTATCGTCGGGACGGTGCGGCCCGGCAATGGTTCCTATGCCCTCATCTCCGTGGTAGGGCTGACCGGAAGCACAGGGTTTGCCGTCCTGCGGCCCCGCGAACTCGATTACGCGCAGTTCGTGTACCTGGCGGCAACGGCAGCGGAGAACATCGATAGACTCTCGCATCTAGCAGACGGTGGGGCGTATCCGGCTGTTCGCCCGGAGGTTGTCATCGCGACGCAAATAATCCGGCCAAGCGGCGAGGCGGTCTCGCGGTTTTCGGGACTCACCGCCCGGTTACTCGCCAAAATGGCGCAGAACGAGCTTGAATCCCGCATCCTCGCCGCCCTGCGCGACACGCTCCTCCCCAAGCTCCTCTCCGGCGAGCTGCGGGTGAAGGACGCCCAAGAAAGAATCGAGGCACTCGGATGAAACCCACCAATCCACGCCCCGGCGCCCCGGCGCGCATCGAGTACCTGAAGGTACAGAACTTCCGCGCACTGCGGGAGGTCGAGCTCAAGGAGCTGACACCCTTGACGGTGCTGCTCGGACCCAACGGCAGCGGCAAGTCCACGGTGTTCGACGTCTTCGCTTTCCTGGCCGAGTGCTTCGAGCTGGGGCTGCGCCGAGCCTGGGACAAGCGCGGGCGGGCCAAGGAGCTCAAGACGCGGGGTGCCGAGGGGCCGGTGGTCATCGAGATCAAGTATCGCGAGCCCGGGTACCCCCTGATCACTTACCATCTCGCGGTCGATGAACGGCGCGGCGCGCCGGTCGTGGTCGAGGAGTGGTTGCGCTGGAAACGCGGCAGCCACGGGCAGCCCTTCCGCTTCCTCGACTACCGCGAGGGTCAGGGGCGCGCGGTCAGCGGAGAGCTGCCCGACGAGCAGGCCAAGAGGGTGGAGGTGCCTCTCAAATCGGCCGACCTTCTGGCGGTCAACGCTTTGGGGCAGTTCGCCGAGCATCCGCGGGTGGCGGCGCTGCGCGATTTCATCACCGGCTGGTATGTATCCTATCTGTCGGCCGACGGCGGCCGCGGCCAGCCCGAGGCGGGGCCGCAGGAGCGGCTCACCAAGACCGGCGACAACGTGGCCAACGTCATCCAGTACTTGGCCGAGCAGCATGGCGTCCGGCTGGAACGCATCTTCGACGTGCTGCGCCGGCGCGTGCCGCGCATCGAGCGTGTGCTGGCCGAAGTCATGCCGGATGGCCGATTGTTATTGCAGATCAAGGACGCGCCGTTCAGCCACCCGGTGCTTGCGCGCTTTGCCTCCGACGGCACGCTGAAGATGCTGGCCTACCTGGTGCTGCTCTACGACCCGGCACCGCCGCCGTTCATCGGCATCGAGGAGCCGGAGAATTTTTTGCACCCACGCCTGCTCTCCGAGCTCGCCGAGGAATGCCGGGCCGCCGGGGAGCGGACGCAACTGCTGGTGACCACCCACTCGCCGTTCTTTCTCAATGCACTGCGGCCGGAAGAAGTGCGCGTGCTGTGGCGCGACGACAAGGGCTACACGCAGACGCAGCGTGCGGCGGACCTTCCTGGAGTGCTCG
>Ga0209682_10000373_pt1 | contig 15459 bp, 20 predicted proteins | sample DOMMetBare2Fresh_2_FD_187471 | JGI IMG/M metagenome (GOLD analysis project Ga0209682, IMG submission 187471) | Wetland sediment microbial communities from St. Louis River estuary, USA, under dissolved organic matter induced mercury methylation -... | ecosystem: Environmental > Aquatic >... | reverse complement strand
CCGAGGACTACGTCCCGCGGTTGCGCCAGCGCTACCTGGACGAGGTCGTCCCCCGTCTCCGCAAGGAGTTCGGCATCGAAAACATCATGGCGGTGCCGCGGATCGAGAAGATCTCCCTCAACATGGGGGTGGGCGACGCGATCCAGAACATCAAGGTCCTGGACGACGCGGTCGAAGAGATGGGCGCCCTCGCCGGCCAGAAGCCGGTGGTCACCCGGGCGCAGAAGTCCATCGCCGCCTTCAAGCTGCGCCAGGGCATGCCGATCGGCTGCCGGGTCACCTTGCGCGGCGCCCGCATGTGGGAGTTCCTGGACCGGCTGATCACCGTCGCGCTGCCGCGCGTGCGCGACTTCCGCGGCACGCCGACGAAGAGCTTCGACGGCCGCGGCAATTACACCCTGGGCATCCGGGATCACCTGATCTTCCCGGAGATCGACTACAACAAGATCGAGAAACCCAAGGGGATGAACATCACGATCGTGACGACCGCGGGCAACGACGAGCGCGCACAGTTCCTGCTGCGCGAGCTCGGCATGCCGTTCCAGCGTTAGGAGGCGTCTGTGGCTACGACTGCGAAGATCGCCAGGGAAACGAAGAAGCTCAAGTTCGAGGTGCGCTACCGCAACCGCTGCCGGGTGTGCGGACGTCCTCGCGGCGTGTACCGCAAGTTCGGTCTCTGCCGCATTCACCTCCGCGACCTGGCGCTGCAGGGCTATCTGCCCGGCGTGACCAAGGCGAGCTGGTGAGGCTCCGGGTTTCTAGGATTCGAGGAGAGAGACGATGAGCATGACCGACCCCATCGCGGATCTGCTGAGCCGGATCCGCAACGCCCATCTGGCCAAGCACGACCGGCTGGACGTGCCTGTCTCCAAGCTCAAGCTGGAGATTTGCAGGATCCTCAAGGAAGAAGGATTCATCAAGAACTTCCGGACGATCGATGGCACCCCTGTCGGGTCCCTGCGCATCTTCCTGCGCTACAGCCCGGAGGGGGAGCCGGCGATCAACAACGTGGAGCGCATCAGCAAGCCGGGGCGCCGCGTCTACAAGGCGTCGACGGACATCAAGCCGGTGCGCAACGGCCTCGGTCTGGGGATCGTCTCTACGTCGCAAGGGCTGTTGTCCGACGTCCAGGCGCGCCAGCGCAAGGTCGGCGGCGAGCTCCTGTGCGAGCTCTGGTAGGAGAGACACAGATGTCGCGGATAGGAAGAATGCCGATCCAGGTCCCCGCCGGGACCAAGGTGGAAATCGAGGGCGGCCTGTTCACCGCCCAGGGACCCAAGGGCAAAGTCGCGCAGCCGCTCTTCGACGGGTATCCGGTGAAGGTCGACGGCAACGTCGTCACCATCGAGCGTCCGGGCGACGCCGGGCCGGAGCGGTCGAAGCACGGCCTGCTGCGGGCGCTCCTCGCCAATGCGGTGCAGGGCGCCTCCGCGGGTTTCGTCAAGCAGCTCGACCTCGTCGGCGTCGGCTATCGCGCCGAGGTGAAGGGGCCCCACGTGCAGTTCGCCCTGGGCTACTCCCACCCGGTGCTGTACCCGATCCCCGAGGGGATCAAGATCGAGATCGACAAGACCAACCGGATCACGGTCTCCGGCGCCGACCGCCAGCAGGTGGGGCAGGTGGCGGCCGAGATCCGCAACCTGCGCCGCCCCGATCCCTACAAGGGGAAGGGGATCAAGTACACCAACGAGATCCTGCGCCGGAAGGCCGGCAAAGCCGGTGGCAAGTAAGAGGGCTGCGGTATGACCGAGCATGTGACGAAAGAAATGAAGAAGAAGCGGGAGCGCCGGGAGCGCTCCCATCTGCGGATCCGCATGCGGGTCCGCGGCACCGCGGAGCGTCCGCGCCTGTCGGTCTACAAGAGCCTGAAGTTCATCTACGCGCAGGTGATCGACGACGACCAGGGGCACACGCTCGCGGCGGCCAGCTCGGCCGATCCCGACATCCGGCAGGCGCTGGAGGGGAAGGCGGCGAGCAACCAGAAGGCGGCGAAGCTGGTGGGCGAGGCGATCGCCGCCCGCGCGAAAGAGAAGGGCATCGAAAAGGTGGTCTTCGATCGCGGCGGGTACGTCTATCACGGCAACGTGAAGGCGTTGGCGGACAGCGCCCGCGAGAAGGGTCTGCAATTCTAGGAGCTGGAAGGAGACGAGCTTGGCCAGGGAATTCGAGCGCGAGAGCGAGTTTTTCGAACAGGTCGTTCACATCAACCGGGTGACCAAGGTGGTCAAGGGTGGCAAGAACTTTTCGTTCTCCGCCCTGGTGGTGATCGGGGATGGCAATGGCCGCGTCGGCTACGGCGCCGGCAAGGCGAAGGAGGTGCCCGTGGCGATTCGCAAGGGCATCGAGATCGCCAAGCGGAACATGATCCAGGTGCCGCTCAAGAACGGGACCATCCCGCACGAGACGCTGGGAGTATTCGGCGCCGGCCGTGTGTTGATGAAGCCGGCATCCGCCGGTACCGGCGTGATCGCCGGGGGCCCGGTGCGCGCCGTCGTCGAGACCGCCGGGATTCAGGACATCCTGACGAAGTCGTTGGGATCGACCAACCCCCACAACGTGGTCAAGGCGACCTTCGACGCTCTGCTCAGTCTCCGCGATGAGCAGGAAGTCCTGCGCCTGCGCGGCCTGAACGAGCGCGCGGATGCCGTCGCCGCGGCTGCGGCGGCTCCCAAGCCGTCCGCCACCGCACGCGCCGCCACCACCGCTCCGGCGGAGACCGCCGGCGCCTGATCGCCAGAGGACGTACGACGATGGCTGACAACACGACGAAGAAGATCCGGATCCGCCAGGTCAAGAGCTCGATCGGCACGCGCCGGGAGCACCGCGAGGTGCTGCGGAGCCTGGGCCTGCGTAGAATCCGCCACGAAGTCGAGCGGGAGGACACTCCCGCGGTCCGCGGCATGGTGGCCAAAGTCGGCTACCTTCTGGAGATTGTCGAGGGGTAACCATGAAGCTACATGAGCTGTCTCCCGCCGAAGGGAGCAAGCATTCGAGGAAGCGGGTGGGCCGCGGACCCGGCTCCGGGCTCGGCAAGACCGCCGGCCGCGGTGAAAAGGGTCAGAAGTCGCGCACCGGATATTCCGGGCGCCCCGGCTTCGAGGGCGGCCAGATGCCGCTCGTCCGCCGGGTACCCAAGCGCGGGTTCACCAATATCTTCCGGACCGAGTACGCGGTGGTGAACGTCGGAGACCTGGCCGAGCTGGAAGGGGAGGTCACGGCGGAGAGCCTGGCCCGCCGCGGCCTGGTCCGGGCGGGACAGCCGGTGAAGATCCTGGGCGGCGGCGAGATCGGCACGGCGCTCCGGGTGAAGGCGAGCAAGTTCAGTCAATCGGCCCGCGCCAAGATCGAGGCCGCGGGCGGCACCTGCGAGGAGCTGTAGGCGTGATCCTCGAGAGCTTCCGGAACATCTTCGCGATCCCCGACCTGCGCAAGCGGGTCCTCTTCACGTTCGGCTTGCTGGCGGTGTACCGGATCGGGTGCCACATCCCGGTCCCGGGCATCGATCCGCAGGCGCTGATCGAGTTCATGCGGATCGCCCAGAGCGGTTTCCTGGGTTTCATGAACACCTTCACCGGAGGCAGCCTCCAGAAGGTCGCGGTGTTCGCCCTGGGCATCATGCCCTACATCACCGCGTCCATCATTCTGCAGCTCCTGACGGTGGTGTGGCCGTACCTCGAGAAGCTCTCCAAGGAAGGCGAGCTCGGGCGCCGCAAGATCACCCAGTACACGCGCTACGGCACGGTGGCGATCTCGATCATCCAGGGCACGGGCATCGCTCTGTTCCTGGAGGCGCAGCGCACCCCCGGTGGCGCGCCGCTGGTGGGGTCGCCCGGCTGGGGCTTCCGCATGATGACGGTGATCACGCTCACCACCGGCACCGCCTTCGTCATGTGGCTCGGTGAGCAGATCAGCGAACGCGGCATCGGCAACGGCATCTCGCTGATCATCTTCGCCGGCATCGTGGTGGGGTTGATCCCGGCGATCGGCCGCACCGCCTCGAGCATCCAGCGCGGTGATCTCAACCTGATCGCGGTGATCCTGCTCCTCGCCTTCATGGTTCTGGTCGTCGGCTTCATCGTCTACATGGAACGGGCGCAACGCCGCATTCCGGTGCAGTATGCGAAGCGGGTGGTCGGCCGCCGCGTCTATGGCGGGCAGAGCACGTACCTGCCTCTCCGCGTCAACTCGGGCGGCGTCATCCCGGTGATTTTCGCGAGCTCGGTGGTGACCGTGCCCACGGTGATCGCCGGCATGTTCCCGACGAACGCGTGGATCCAGGAGCTGGCGGGCTACGTCGGCTACGGCCAGCCGATCTACTACTTCCTCCAGGTCGTGACGATCATCTTCTTCTCGTACTTCTACATCTCGATCATCTTCAACCCGACCGACCTGGCCGAGAACATGCGAAAGTACGGCGGTTTCATCCCGGGCATCCGCCCCGGCAAGCGCACCGCCGAGTACATCGACCGCATCCTGACGCGCCTGACGCTGGTGGGCTCGCTCTACCTGGCGGCGGTGACGGTGCTCCCGGAGTTCCTGCTCACCGGTATCCACGTGCAGGGTCTCCCCTGGCTCGGGCCGCGCATCGCCCAGTACTTCCCCGACTGGTTCACCCAGGGCATGGGGATCAACTTCTACTTCGGCGGCACCTCGCTCCTGATCGTGGTCGGCGTCGCGATGGACACCATCCAGCAGGTCGAGAGCCAGCTCGTGATGCGCAACTACGAAGGGTTCATGAAGAAGGGACGGATCCGTGGGCGCCGCGGCTGAGAGCGGACAGAGCGCCCGGATCGTCCTGCTCGGCCCCCCCGGGGCCGGGAAGGGGACCCAGGCGCAGCTCCTGGCGGCACGCCTCGGCGTGCCGGCCATCTCGACCGGCGACATGCTGCGCGCGGCGGTGGCGGCGGGGAGCGAGCTCGGCCGCCGTGTCGACAGCGTGATGGCGTCGGGCGCCCTGGTCGACGACGCCCTGATGGCCGAGGTGGTGCGCGAGCGGGTGGCCCAGCCGGACACCGGCAAGGGGTACCTGCTCGACGGCTATCCGCGCACCCTGCCGCAGGCCGAGACGCTGGCGGGCATTCTCGCCGGCGCCGGACAGGCGCTCGACGCGGTGCTGTTGGTGGACGTGCCGGAGGACGAGCTGGTGCGCCGGGCGCTCCTGCGGGGACGGGGAGACGACAAGGAAGAGGTGATCCGCGAGCGTTTGCGGGTCTACCGCGAGAAAACCGAGCCCCTGATCGGTTATTATAGGGAGCGCGGCCTGCTCCGGGAGATCGACGGCAACCGTCCGGTGGACGAGGTGACCTCCCGGATGTTCGCGGTCTTCGGGATGGATGACGGCAACGGCGGGGCCGCCGGGTGATGGTATTGAAGACCCCCGGCGAGATCCAGCTCATGGACGAGGCCAACCGGATCGTCCATCGGGTGCTGGAAGCCGTCGGCGAGGCGATCGGCCCGGGTGTCACGTCGCGGCAGCTCGACCGTCTCGCGGAGAAGGTCATCCGTGATGCCGGTGGAGTCCCGGCTTTCTTGCACTACCGGGGCTTTCCGGCGACGTTGTGCATCTCGGTCAACGACGTCATCGTGCATGGGATCCCCAAGGACGTCCCGCTCAAGGATGGGGACATCGTCGGGATCGACTGCGGCGTCCTGTACAAGGGGTATTACGGCGATGCCGCGCGCACCTTCGCGGTGGGACGGATCGACCCGGAAGCGCAGCGGCTGCTGGAGGTGACCGAGGAGGCGTTGCGGCGCGCGGTCGCCCAGGTGCGGCCCGGCGGGCGCCTCTCGGACATCGGCCACGCGGTGCAGAGGTACGCCGAGGCCCATGGGTTCTCGGTGGTGCGCGAGTTTTCGGGCCATGGGATCGGAGCGGCGCTCCACGAGGACCCGCAGATCCCCAACTACGGCACGCCGGGCAAGGGACCAAAGCTCCAGCCCGGCATGGTGCTGGCGATCGAGCCGATGGTCAACGCGGGGGGAGCCGGGGTCCGCATGGACGCCGACGGCTGGACGGCGCGGACCGAGGACGGATCGCTGTCGGCGCACTTCGAATACTCGGTGGCGGTCACCCCGAAGGGCGCGCGCGTCCTGGGGACGGACCGGATCTGATCTTTTAGATGGAGAAGGGACGTTTTGTCCAAAAAAGAAGAGGCGATCGAGGTTGAAGCGACCGTCATCGAGCCCCTCCCGAACGCCATGTTCCGGGTCGAGCTCGACAACAACAAGCATCAGGTTCTGGCGCACATTTCCGGCAAGATGCGCAAGCACTTCATCCGGATCCTGCCGGGGGACCGGGTTCTGGTCGAGCTGTCGCCTTACGACCTCAACCGGGGCCGCATCGTCTACCGTTTGAAGTAGTTGAAAGGGAAGCACGGTCATGAAAGTACGTTCGTCGGTCAAGCGGATCTGCCCGAAGTGCAAGGTCGTCCGCCGCAAGGGCGTCGTGCGGGTCATTTGTGAAAACCCGAAACACAAACAGCGTCAAGGATAGGTGAGACATGGCACGTATCTCAGGGGTGGACCTTCCCCAGAACAAGCAGGTCTGGATCGGTCTCACGTACATCTACGGCATCGGCCGGTCGCGCTCGCGCGACATCCTGTCCAAGGCCGAGGTGAGTGAGCTGACGAAGGTCAGGGATCTCACCGAGGACGAAGCGCGGCGGATCCGCAAGGTCATCACGGACGAAGGCCGGGTGGAGGGTGACCTCCGCAAGGAAGTCAGCCAGAACATCAAGCGGCTGATGGAAATCGGTGCGTATCGCGGCGTCCGCCACCGCCGGGGCCTCCCCGTGCGCGGGCAGCGGACGCAAACCAATGCGCGCACGCGCAAGGGGCCGCGCCGCGGCGCCGTCGCGGGCAAGAAGAAGGCGACCAAGAAGTAAGCCGGGGAATCCAAGATGGCCAAGGAAACAGCAAAGAAAGACCGGAAGGGCGGCAAGAAGAAGGAGCGGCGCAACGTCCCCCATGGCGTGGCGCACATCCAGGCCACCTTCAACAACACGATCGTTTCGATCTCCGATCCGGAGGGGAACCTGCTGGCCTGGTCGTCGGCGGGACGGATCGGTTTCAAGGGCTCGCGCAAAGGGACGCCGTTCGCGGCGCAGGTGGCGGCGCAGAACGCCGGCAACAACGTGCGCGACGTCAGCATGCGTTCGGTCGACGTGATGGTCAAGGGGCCGGGCGCCGGACGCGAGTCGGCGATCCGCGCGCTCCAGGCCGCGGGCCTCGACGTCAAGTCGATCAAGGACGTGACCCCCATTCCCCACAACGGCTGCCGGCCGCGCAAGCGCCGCCGCGTCTGAGCCGTTCTGGAGGACGGAAACCGCCGAAAGCCGCTCCGGGCGTGCCGGAGCGGCTTGTGCGTCTTCCCAAGTTGAAGTCCCCGTAGCCTCGGGGAGAGGACGTCGTTCAAGGAGACTGATCAGTGGCCAGATATACGGGACCCGTTTGCCGGCTCTGCCGCCGCGAGCGGATGAAGCTGTTCCTCAAGGGAGATCGCTGTTTCAAGGAGAAGTGCGCGGTCGAGCGCCGCAACTTCCCGCCGGGCCAGCACGGCACGCGCCGTGGCCGCCGCACGCTCGGTTACGGCTTGCAGCTCCGTGAGAAGCAGAAGGTGAAGCGCATCTACGGTGTGCTCGAATCGCAGTTCCGGACCTACTTCTCGGAAGCGGACCGGCGCAAGGGGATCACCGGCGAGAACCTTCTCGTCATGCTCGAGAAGCGGCTGGACAACGTCGTGTACAGCCTCGGGTTCGCCTCGTCGCGCGCCCAGGCCCGGCAGTTCGTCCGCCACGGCCACGTGCTGATCGATGGCCGCAAGATCTCGATCCCGTCGTACCAGGTGAAGGCCGGCCAGGCCCTCACCGTCAAGGAAGCGAGCCGGAAGAATCCGTTCATCCGGTCGAGCGTCGAGACGGCCCGTGGCCGCGGAGTCCCCGAGTGGCTCGAGCTGGACGCCGAGAACGTCAGTGGCAAGGTGCTCCGTTTGCCCACGCGCGAGGATATCAAGCTTCCGATCCAGGAGCAGCTGATCGTCGAGCTCTACAGCCGCTGATCGGCACGGACGGGGAAGGAGTGTCTATGCTTTGGAAAGGTTTTCAACGCCCCAAGCGGCTCGAGATCGACCAGGAGTCGCTCTCTCCGATCTATGGGCGGTTCATCGCGCAACCGTTCGAGCGTGGCTTCGCCACGACGATCGGCAATGCCCTGCGGCGCTGCCTGCTCTCGTCCATTGAGGGCGCGGCGATCACCGCGGTCCATATCGAAGGGGTGCTCCACGAGTTCTCCTCGATCCCGGGCGTCCAGGAGGACGTCACGGACATCATCCTCAACCTGAAGCAGGTGCCGCTGCGCCTGCACAGCGACGACGCCAAGGTGATGTCGATCGACTTCGACGGCGCCGGCAAGGTGACGGCTGCGCAGATGAACGAGGACGCGCAGATCGACATCGTCGATCCGTCGATCCACATCGCCACGGTGAACGAAGAGGGGAAGCTCAAGGTGCAGGCCCAGGTCAAGCGCGGCCGGGGCTACGTCTCGGCCGACCGCAACTTCGACGAGTCGATGGGTATCGGCTGGATCCCGATCGACTCGGCGCACAGCCCGGTCCGCCGGGTGAACTACCGGGTCGAGGCGGCCCGTCTCGGCCAGACGACCGACTATGAGCGCCTGATCCTCGAGGTCTGGACGAACGGCACGGTGAGCCCGGAAGAGGCGGTCTCGCTCGCCGCGATGCTCCTCAAGGACCACCTCGGCATCTTCATCCAGAGCGAAGAGAGCCTGCGTCACGACGGCAGCGAGCTCGGTCTCGAAGAGCTCGCCGGCCTGGATGCGCTGCTCGCCAAGAACATCGACGAGCTCGACCTGTCGGTGCGCTCGGCCAACTCGCTCAAGAACGCCAACATCCACACGCTCCGCGATCTGGTGCGCCGCACGGAGAAGGACATGCTGGAGACCAAGAACTTCGGCAAGAAGTCCCTCGAAGAGGTGCAGGAGGTCCTGGACAAGCTGGGTCTTTCCCTCGGCATGGAAGTGCCGGAGCGGCCCGGTATCGGGGCTTCGGCCTGAGGAGAGAATCATGCGTCACGGTATGAGAGGGAGAAAGCTGGGCAGGACCTCCTCCCACCGCGAGGCCCTGTTCCGCAACCAGCTTCAGTCGCTCGTGACCTCGGAGCGGATCGTCACGACCCTCCCCAAGGCCAAGGAGCTGCGGCCGATCGCGGAGCGGGTGATCACCCGCGGCAAGCACGGCACCGTGCACGACCGCCGCTGGGTGCTGCGCTGGGTGCTGAGCCGGGATCTCGTCAAGAAGGTGTTCGACGACATCGCACCGCGCTTCGCCGACCGGCCGGGCGGCTATCTGCGGATCGTCAAGCTGGGACCGCGCAAGGGCGACGGTGCCGAGATGGCGGTTCTGGAGCTGGTCGAGCGCGAGTCCGTCACCACCGACAAGCCCGAGCCTCCCAAGGAGGCGAAGGCCCCCAAGAAGGAGAAGCCCAAGAAGGAAGCCAAGGAGCCGAAGAAGACCACGGCCCCCAAGGCGAAGGAGAAAGGCTCTCCCAAGGAGCACAAGACCAAGGAGGGCAGTCAGAAGACGCGCACTCCCCGCAAGGCGGTCTGAACTGAAATCTCCGAAGGGCCGGTATCTTACCGGCCCTTCGCGTAGCTGCAGCCAAGTTGCACGGAGCTCTTGCTTTTGCCGATCAGGTGACCATAGAATAGAGTCTCAGAGCAAATGTTGAGAGCACCATCCTTACGGGGTAGTAGCTGTGCCGATAGCTTGCCGGCGTTGAGGAGAGGTCGGGTATTAAGCGGTCGACTGTCTCGCTTCGGTGGGTCTGCGCACCTCTTAATTATAGAGAGGCTGCTGACTTTACCGCAGTGCGGCATGAGGCTGGGGTTATGCCTGACGAGGCCAGAGCACGAAGCAGGGGGTGGTGGCCCTTCATCATGAAGGCTAAACATTCCGCGTTCGCGCGGTGTCCTGTGGAAGAGCAACACCCACTTCGTGGGTACCCGTACGGGTGCCTGGATGAAAGGAGGGTCAGTGATCTGGTTTCTTCTTGCCTTAATGCTCAGGTTCGCGCCCCTGTATTATCAGGAGACGGCGGCAGGCTCTGTGATTTCTACGAGCACAGACTCGGCACCGCCTTCCTCAGAGTATCCCACCGCTGCCACTTCGATAGATCCAGATGGCTAGTTCCTTCCTCTGAAAGGAGTGTCTCCTGATGGCCGCTACCACTTTGGACCCAGATGGGATCAAGGATTAGCCTTTTTTGCTGGGCTAGAGAATCCCGCGAGTTTCGCTGTAAGGGAGGTCACGAGGTATGTGACCTCTTTCCTTTGAAGGTTTGTGAGATGTTGCTCTAAGAGTTCCTGGGCAATTCCTAGTGCTTGGTTGATTTCTTCGGGTTCTGAACCGTAGACTAATTGTACCCGGCAAAATGTCATGAGATAGGGGGCGGAATAGGGTAAGTGCTGGTACTTCCTTCCAATATCTCTTAACTCTCGCCCTTGTGCCAGTAAAAGGTCGCGTTTCGAAGGTGAGGCCAGGAGGCACGAGAAGTACGCCACGCTATTCAGGGCCATATATTTGCCATTGCCATTGAGTTCCTTTAGCCGGTCATATCCCCTCTGGGCGTGAAGAAGTGCTTCTCCAATATAGGCTTTAGCGTCGTCTCTCTGCGTTTGGGTAGTCGGGTCTGAATGTAGTGTTCCAATGATCGCCCCCATGACAGCATCAATTCTGCCGCGCAGTTCTTGTTCGAGCGAGTTGACTCGCCCTTGCATTTTTTCTTCGACAGCTGCTCCGGTAGCACTCTGAACCTCGTTCTTGAACGATTGCCACTGAATCATTGCTGCTACCGCGAGTAGAAGTGAAAAGATGATGAGCGCAAGAGAGGAAGCTCCAAAGAAAATGGTCGCCATGTCGCTCATGCTTGGTGCAGCACTTGGTGTGGGTTGCTCCTGAGAGAGGGTCTTCGAGAGAAAGTAGGCCGCTCCCATCCAGAGAATGATAATGCCACTGCTCCAAAATCCAATTCTTAACCTGTCTCCCGTCTTGTCGTCTTTCAGAACCATCTGCGTTAACCTCCCAATCCCAATCATACAGGACCGCAGGTTCTATGGCGTCGATCAGCCTGAGCTGATGCGCTATCGAGTTCTTCGCCCATGACCTCCCCGCCCCCTCCGGTTCCCCGCACCCGCCTCGGCCGCAACGTCTTCGCCCTCTCGGCGGTGAGCTTCCTCACCGACATGGCGAGCGACATGGCGTACCCGCTCCTCCCCCTGTTTCTCGCCACCACCCTGGGTGCGAGCGCCACGACCGTTGGTGCCATCGAGGGGGCGGCGGAGTCCACGGCGGCCCTCCTGAAGCTCGCGAGCGGCTGGCTGTCGGACCGGGTGCGGCGCAGGAAGCCGCTGGTTCTCGTGGGCTACGGGATCGCCTCGCTGATCCGGCCCTTGATCGGCCTCGCGCAGTCGGCTTCCCAGGTCCTGGCGATCCGTGTCACCGACCGCGTCGGCAAAGGGATCCGCGGGGCGCCGCGGGACGCCCTGATCGCCGACTCGGTCGAGCCGGCGATCCGTGGGCGCGCCTTCGGTTTTCAGCGCGCGGCAGACCATGCCGGCGCGGTGGTCGGTCCTCTCCTCGCCTTCGCGCTGCTCCGCTGGGGCGGCCTGGATCTCCGCCACGTCTTCCTGCTGACCGCGATCCCCGGGGCGCTGGCGGTGGCGGCGGTCCTCTTCGGTGTCCGCGAGGTGCCGAGGGAGGGCGGGGAGGCCCGCAAGCTCGATCTCAAGGCGCCGCTCGGCCGGCGGTTCTGGGCTTTCCTGGGCGTCCTCCTCGTCTTCACCCTGGGGAACTCGACGGACGCCTTCCTGCTCCTGCGCGCCCGTGACCTGGGCGTCGACGCCGCGCTCGTGCCGATCCTCTGGGCCGTCCTCCACGTGGTCAAGTCGCTCTCCAGCACGCCGGGAGGTGCGCTCTCCGACCGCATCGGCCGCAAGCCTCTCCTCGTCGCCGGCTGGGTGCTCTACGCGGCGGTCTACTTCGCCCTCGCCCGGGCCGACGCCGCCTGGCATGCCTGGGCTCTCTTCGCGGTCTACGGCATCTACTTCGGCCTGACCGAAGGGGTGGAGAAGGCGCTCGTCGCCGACCTGGTCCCGGTGGACCGCCGCGGATCGGCGTTCGGCTGGTACAACCTGGCCCTGGGTGTCGGAGCACTCCCGGCGTCGCTCCTCTTCGGGATGATCTGGGACCATGCGGGAGCGTCCACGGCCTTCGCCTTCGGGGCGGCGATGGCGCTCCTCGCGGCGGTCGGGATCGCGGTCGTGGCGCCGGGGCGGGAGGCCCGAAGCCCCCAGGGAGCTCCTTGACTCCATCGTCAGAAGGGACCAGAATGACCAGAGTGGTCAGTTCTGGGCCACAGGAGGTTGACATGAGCAGAACAGAGGCAAGCTGGACGGTGGTCGACGCCAAGGCTCATTGGAGCCAGGTGATCGATCAGGCGCTCTCGAAAGGTCCTCAGCGGATCACTCGGAACGGACGGCCGGCGGTCATCGTCGTGTCTGCGGAGGAATGGGACCGCAGAACCCGGCGCAAGGGCAACCTCGCCGAGTTCTTTGCGGCGTCTCCGCTGCACGGCTCGGGACTCGAGTTGGAGCGTGTGAAGGACGGCCCGCGAGACATCGACTTGTGAGCTTCCTGCTCGACACCAACGTCATTTCGGAGTGGACCAGGCCGCAGCCGGATCCCTCCGTTGTCGCCTGGCTGGCCCAGGTAGACGAAGAGCGGGTCTTTCTCAGCGTCACCTCCCTGGCCGAGATTCAACATGGGATCGAGCTGCTGGCTCCGGGGCACAGGCGCCGGCTGCTGGAAACCTGGTTGCTGGAGGACCTTCCGGCTCGGTTCGAGGGGCGTATTCTCGATGTCGACTCCCGGGTGGCTGTCATGTGGGGCGTGCTCATGTCGCGCGGCCGCCGGGCAGGCCGCCCTTTCGGCTCCATGGATGCTTTCTTCGCGGCGACGGCCGAGGTCCACGCGTTGACCCTGGTGACTCGCAATACACGAGACTTCGAGGCGCTCGGTATCGAGCTGTTGGATCCTGCAAACCACGGGAAGACTGGCTGAAACGAAAGCACGCCCTCTGGGCATTCCACGGAGAAGATCCGTAGACTCTTGCGATCCTCTCCAAGGAGCCCTGCATGAAGAGACAGCTCTCTCCCCTCGCCTTCCTTCTTTGCGCCCTTCTCGCGGTGGCGGTCCCCGGCCGGGCTCAAGAGCCTGTGATCGCCGCCGATCCCGCGGCGGTGCTGCGCTCGCTCGCTGCATCGCGCCTCGACCCGGGCCGGGCGGTCTCGCTCAAGAAGGTGAAGCTGAGCGCCGGACTCGCCATGCTCCACCTGGAGGATGGAATCCTGGTGCCTGCCATCGCCGAAGGGTTGAACCCGGTCGAGCTGGTGTTTCTGGGCCGGGGGCGGATCGAGATGGCGGCTCCGGATGAGATCGAGGCGGGCCAGCTCGAGCTGTTCACCGGTGCTCCCCGGCTCGATGAGAGCTTCGAGGACGCCGTCCTCGTGGTCGCCGCGGACGCGGCGGTGACGGCTCTGCTGCGCAAGCCCGGGGCTCAGCCGGACGAGGCGACGAGCCGGCGGGCGGAGGCTCTCTGGGAAGAATGGCACAAGAAGCGAGAGCGGGAGATCTTCGACGTCGACCGGGGGATCCTGCTGGACACCCTGAAAGATCCTCTGGCCTCCGGGTACTTCGGCGCCTGGTTTCGAGGCGGCGATCGCGGAGACTTCCTCTATTTCGTCGAGCCCGACAAGCAGGAGCAGGTGACGCTGGGACGCTTCGTCCCGATCGATGCCACGAAAAAAGAGAAGCGCGAGATCGAAAAGGAGCTCCGGCGCCAGCAGCGCAAGGGGCGGGCGGTGGGGTTGGAGGTGGATGATCTCGGAGATTGGGACGCCTGGACGGCGGCCTCGCTGCGCGACGCCGCGGGAGAGCCGGTTCCGGGTACCCCGGCTTTCGAGCCGGTGAAGTACACGCTGGACGTCCGGCTGACCCAGCCCGGGCTTCGCCTCGCGGGCAGGGCGCGCATCGATCTCGACCGGGAGGTACGGGGCTCGCGGGTCGTGGATCTCGCGCTTCCCAGGGACTTCGCGGTCTCCCGGGTCACGGACGGGGCCGGGAAGGCTCTCTTTTTCCATCGTGGAGAGAGGAATCTGACGGTGATCCTGCCGCAGCCTCCGGCCGACGGAGAAGCGGTGACCGTGATCGTCGACTATGCGGGGAATCCCATCATCAAGGAGTGGAACCTCACGGCTCTGCTCGGTACCGAGAGCTGGTACCCACGCGCCGGCCTGATCGATCGCGCCGGCTACGAGGCCACCTTCCACTGGCCGAAAGGATTCGACCTCGTGGCGGGAGGCCGCCGTGTCGAAGGAGGGCAGGAGGCGGACGGGACGCGCTGGGAACGGCGCGTTCTGGAGATTCCGAGTCAGGTATTTTCCTTCGAGGTCGGGCATTTCGACGTCGAGACGGCGAAGGCCGGACACGTTCTGGTGACGTTCGCGTTCAACTCCGACAGCCTGCTGGCCGGCCACGGTGCGAAGGAGGAGGTGAAGCGAACCGTCGTCGACGCGCTGGCCTATTACGAGGAGGTCTTCGGTCCCTACCCGCTCGATGAGCTCACGGTGACCACCGTCTCGCGGGGGTTTTCCCAGGGGCTCCTCAGCTTTGTCACGATCTCCGATTTCAATCTCGCCGGCGGTCTGTGGACATGGATCGGGTTCTCCATGGTGGAGGACCGCCGGCTGGTGGTCGCCCACGAAATCGCGCATCAGTGGTGGGGGAACCAGGTCGGTTGGACGAGCTACCGGGACCAGTGGATCAGCGAGGCGATGGCGAGTTACTCCGCGGCTCTGTATGGAAAGAACCGCCTGAAGAGCGAGCTGTCCGGCGGTGACCTCACCGCCAATTGGCGGGAGGACCTGACCCTGTCGCTGGCGAACGGCCGGCCGGTCGAGTCCCTGGGGCCGGTCGTGCTGGGAAACCGCCTGTCATCCAGCCTGTCGAACGACGGCTACCGGGTGATCGTCTACGAGAAGGGGGCCGTCGTCCTGGAAATGCTCGCCCGCCTGCTGGGCGAGGAGAATTTCCCGAGGATCCTGCGGCAGGTCGTCAAGGTGTCGGCGGGGAGGAGTATTTCGACCGCGGATCTGATCTCGATGATCGAGACCGTCGCCGCGACCGATCTCGACGAATTCGCCCGGCATTTCGTCTATGGGACGGGTCTGCCGGAGATGTCGTACTCCTACCGTTTCGAGAAGAACGGGAAGGGTTGGATCGTCAAGGGGCAGGTTCGCCAGGAGACGCCCTATCTTTTGCGCTACAAGGTGACGCGGACGGGCCGCGGAGCGTGGGACGTCCGGGGCGAGGCGGTGCCCCGGCTCGAC
>Ga0209682_10000372_pt1 | contig 15464 bp, 13 predicted proteins | sample DOMMetBare2Fresh_2_FD_187471 | JGI IMG/M metagenome (GOLD analysis project Ga0209682, IMG submission 187471) | Wetland sediment microbial communities from St. Louis River estuary, USA, under dissolved organic matter induced mercury methylation -... | ecosystem: Environmental > Aquatic >... | reverse complement strand
CATGAACACGCAGGACTCCAAATACACGACCACGGCGCCTTACATCGTCGTGAACTACGAGGCGGGCCCCTTGAGCATGGACGCGAGCCTGCGCCACGACAAGAACTCGGCTGCGGGCGCCTACTACCAGACGCTGGTGGGCTTCGGCGGCCTGAAGGACGGCGAGCAGTACAACCTGACCCAGCCGCGGGTGATCGACTACGCGTTCGGTCGCACCTCGTACTCGATCGGCGGCAACTACCAACTGTCCAAGGACCTCGCCGTGTTCGCCCGTGTCAGCGACGGCGCGGCCTACAACGCCGATCGCATCACCTTCTTCAACGCGGCCAAGCTGGTCGACGGCAGCAGCCCGACGATTCCCGTCAACAAGGTGCGCCAGATCGAAGGCGGCGTGAAGTGGCGCTCCGGCGGCGTGAGCCTGTTTGCGACGCTGTTCTTCGCGAAGACCGACGAGGTCAACGTCGACCCGACGACGACGCCGGTGGTGGTGAAGCAGAACCACTTCGATTCCAAGGGCATCGAGCTCGAAGGCGCCTGGCGCAGCGGCGATTTCTCTCTCAATGGCGGTGTAACCTTCACAGATGCCCAACAGGCCGACGGCCGCACGCCCAAGCGCCAGGCCAAGGTCGTCTATCAGCTGATGCCGACCTTGAACCTGAACGACGCGGCCATGATCGGCGCGAGCATCGTGGGGACCTCGTCGTCCAAGGACGACGGCCCCGGCGGCGCGCTGACGATCACGCTGCCGGCCTTCGTGGCGGTCAACGCGTTCGCCAGCTACTCGCTGACGCAGAACATGACGGTGTCGGTGGGCGTGAACAATCTGTTCAATACCATCGGCTATACCGAGAGCAACGATGGCCGCGGCGCCGCGCGGTCGATCAACGGTCGCACCGCCAAGGCGACGTTGAAGTACTCCTTCTGACGCGGCACAGGCGCGGGGCAATCACTCAGCCGCCCCGCGCCGACTTCAACGTGACTGCCATGACGCTGTGCCCGCCTGCCAGCGCCGATGGGCGCGCGTGGCCCGGCATTGCCGTGATCGGCGAGGCGCTGGTCGACCACTTTGACGATTGCGAGCTCGCCGGTGGCGCCCCGTTCAATCTGGCCCGCTCGCTGTCGGCCTTCGGCGTGCCAGTGACCTGGGTCACGCGCCTGGGCGCAGGGGACGCCGGGGCCTCGAGAGTGCTAGCCAGCGCGCGCCGCTTCGGCCTGACCGATGACGGTGTTCAGTTCGACCCCACGCGCAGCACCGGTGCAGTGGAGGTGGTCGAGCGCGGCACCGAGCACGGTTTTCGGATCGTCGGCGGTGCGGCCTGGGAGGCCATCGATCTTGCGCCGACGCGTCGGCTGCTCATGCGGCGTCCGCCGTCCGTGCTGTGTTACGGCACGCTGGCGATGCGCGGGGCCGTCACCCGCGATACGGTCACGCAGCTGCTGCGCGAGACGACGGCCCTGCGCCTGCTCGACGTGAATCTGCGGCCTGGGAGCGACAACCGACAGCCCGCCGCAGCAGCGCTGGCGCTGGCCGATTGGGTCAAGGTCAATGAGGAGGAACTGGGGCACCTCATCGTCTGGTTCGCGCCGAGTTGCGATCCCCTGGCAGCCGCAGCTCCGGGAAGTGCAGCGCGTGCGGGCGCCGTGCGCGTGCTGTGCGAGCGGTTCGGCATCGAGCGCCTGATCGTCACGCGCGCCGAGAACGGCTACGAAGCGTTCGACGAGAGCGGCAGCACCCTGGCATCGGGAGCGGGCGTCGACTTGCTCACCGTCGTCGATACCGTGGGTGCCGGCGATGCCTTTCTGGCAGCGTTGCTCGCCCAGCTTGCGGCTGGTCGCGCGTTCGCGCCCGCGCTGGCGATGGCCAACCGCTATGCGGCCGCCGTCTGCACTGAACGGGGTGCGTTGCCCGACGACGAGGAGTTCTTCATGTCCTGGCGCTGGTCACTCGGACTGCATGCGCCGGCCACCCATGCCGCCTGACCCACTGATCGAAAAGAGACCCATCGATGCACGCGCAAAAGCCGCAGCTGACGTTCTGGCAGATCGTGAACATGAATGTCGGATTCTTCGGCATCCAGTTCAGCTTCGGGCTGCAGCAGAGCAACATGAGCCCGATCTACAAGTATCTGGGCGCCGACGAGGCCAGCCTGCCGCTGCTGTGGCTGGCCGGGCCCATGACCGGCCTGCTGGTGCAGCCGGTGATCGGCGCGATGAGCGACCGCACCGTCTCGCGCTGGGGCCGGCGCACGCCGTACTTCCTGATCGGCGCGATCCTGTGCAGCCTCGGCCTGCTGTTCATGCCCTTCAGCCCGACCCTGTGGTTCGCCGCGGGCCTCCTGTGGATCCTCGATGCGGCCAACAACGTGACGATGGAGCCGTACCGGGCCTATGTCAGCGACCGGCTCGATCGCAGCCAGCACTCGATGGGGTTCCTGACCCAGAGTGCGTTCACGGGCCTGGCCCAGACCCTCGCCTACCTCGCGCCGTCGATCTTCGTCTGGCTCGGCATGAACAAGGATGCGGTCGGCGACAACCACATCCCGCAGGTCACGATGACCGCGTTCGTCATCGGCGCGCTGTTCTCCTTCGCCACCGTCTGGTGGAGCGTGAGGAAGGTGCCGGAACTGCCGCTGAGCGAGCAGGAGAAGGCCGAGATGCTGTCGCGTCCGGGTGGCGTGGCCGCCACGCTGCACGAGATCTGGGCGGCCATCAAGGAGATGCCGCCGACGATGCGCCGGTTGTGGTGGATGAAGCTGTTCCAGTGGTACGGAATGATGTGCTACTGGATCTACATCGTGCCCTCGCTGGCCAAGACGATGTACGGCACGTCCGATGCCACCAGCGCGGGGTTCCGCGATGCCGGCCTGCTCAACGGCCAGATCGGCGGCTTCTACAACTTCGTGGCCTTCGGCGCAGCGTTCGCGATGGTGCCGTTCACCCGCCGCTACGGCGCCAAGGTCGTGCATGCCGTGTGCCTGACGCTGGCCGCGGCCGGCATGTGGGCGCTGCCGGCCATCCAAGACAAGGCGCTGCTGTTCGTGCCGATGATCGGCATCGGCCTGGCCTGGGCCAGCATCATGGGCAATCCATACATCCTGCTGGCCGGCAGCATCCCGCCCGCGCGGGCCGGGGTCTACATGGGCATCTTCAACATGTTCATCGTGATCCCGATGCTGATCCAGATGGTGACGCTGCCGATGGTCTACCAGAGCCTGCTCGGCGGGCAGCCCGACAACGTCATCCGCCTGGCTGGCGGCCTGCTGCTGTGTGCCGCCGTCGCGGTGCTGTTCGTTGACACGCGTGCCGACGCGTCCAGGACATGAAGAACCAGGTTCAACTGATCACCTACGTCGACCGCCTGGGCGGCGGCGGCGTGCGCGAGTTGCGCGCCATCCTCGGCGGCCTGCTGAACGGCGTGTTCGGCGGGGTGCACCTGCTGCCGTTCTTTCACCCGATCGACGGCAGCGATGCCGGCTTCGATCCCATCGATCACACGCAGGTCGATCCGCGGCTCGGGGACTGGAGCGACATGCGCCAGCTGGCGGCAGAGACCGAACTGATGGCCGACGTGATCGTCAACCACATGTCGGCCGATTCGCCACAATTCCAGGACTGGTCGCAGCGCGGCGATGCGTCGCCATGGGCAGGGCTGTTCCTCACGCGGGAGGCCGTGTTTCCGCATGGCGCCAGCGACGCTGACGTCCGCGCCATCTACCGGCCCCGGCCGGGCCTGCCGTTCACGCCGATGACGCTGAAGAACGGCGAGCAAAAGGTCCTGTGGACCACGTTCACCCCACGGCAGGTCGACATCGACGTGACGCACCCGACCGGGCGCGCCTACCTCGACGGTATCCTGCAGACCTTCGCCGACAACGGCATACGCATGGTGCGGCTCGACGCCGTCGGCTACGCGATCAAGAAGGCCGGCGCAAGCTGCTTCATGATGCCGGAGACCTTCGCCTTCATCGACGAATTCGCGGCCACTGCGCGCGCGCTGGGCATCGAGGTGCTCGTCGAGATTCACTCGTACTACCAACGCCAGATCGAGATCGCGGCGCGCGTGGACTGGGTCTACGACTTCGCGCTGCCGCCGCTGGTGCTGCATGCGCTGTACTTCGGCACCGCGGCGCCGTTGAAGTCCTGGATCCGGGTCCGGCCGCCCAATGCACTGACCGTGCTCGACACGCACGACGGCATCGGCATCATCGACATCGGCGCCGATCCGGCCGATCGCGACGCCCATCCCGGCCTCGTGCCGCCGGCCGAACTCGATGCGCTGGTCGAGCGCATCCACGCCAACAGCGGCGGGCAGAGCCGCCAGGCCACCGGCGCCGCGGCCTCCAACCTCGACCTCTACCAGGTCAACTGCACCTTCTTCGATGCCGTCGGCCGCGACGAGCAGGCCTATCTGCTCGCGCGGGCGATCCAGTTCTTCATGCCCGGCATCCCGCAGGTCTATTACGTCGGATTGCTCGCCGGCGAGAACGACATGGCGCTGCTGGCGAAGACGCAGGTCGGGCGCGATATCAACCGCCACCACTACGGCCTGGGCGAGATCGCGATCGCCCTCGACAAGCCCGTGGTGCGCGACCTGATCGACCTGATCCGCCTGCGCAACGCCCATCCTGCATTTGGCGGCGTGTTCGAACTCCTCGACTCGGCAGACCACGTGCTGGCGATGCGTTGGAGCGCCGGGGCGAACCGTGCGGAGATGCGTGCGGACCTGGCCACGAGGCAGGTCGACATCGTGGTCGACGACGGCACCGGGCCGCGCACGGTTCCGCTCAGGCGCCAATGCAGCGGGGCATGAAAGACGCCGCCGGGCGCGAGCCTCGGCGGCGTTCGTGGGGGCGTGTCGAGTCGGTCAGGCGGCCGGCGCGCCGCCCTGCTCGAAGGGCAGCTTCAGCTGCGACAGGTCCTTGCGGGTTTCGACCAGCACCAGCGGCCCTTCGTCGACCACGACGACGGGCTTGCGCTCGCGCGGCACGTGCACCGGCTTCGGCTCGGCCGCCATCGCGGCCTGCGTCGCAGCGATCTTCTCCGTATCGGAGTTCACCCACTCCAGGCCCGATCCCTGGGCGATGCTCTTCAAGGTCTCGATCGGCAGCACGAAGGGCTCGACGACGGCCGGCGCGGCCGGTGCCGGGGCAGGCGCTGCGGCCAGGGCCGTTCGCTGCGGAACGGCCGCCGGCGCTGGTGCCGGTGCCGGCGCCGGCGCCCGATCGAAGTTTCGCGCGACGGCTTCGTCGGCCAGCTCGCTGGCGGCTTCGGCCGGCTGCGGCGGCGCCATCTCGGCGCCTTCGCCCTCGCCGCGCGGCAGCGCATCGGCGCGCGGCTCGCGGCGATAGCGGTCACGGCCGCGGCCGCGGCGGCGGCCGCCTTCGGGATCGCCGCCCTCCGGTGCAGCCGCCTCGTCGCCGAGGCTGTCGAACGCGGCGCTGGTGACGTTGGGTTCCGGTGCCGGCGGCAGGCCGATGGCGCTCCGCGCCACGGCGGCCTCGGCGGGTTGTTCACCCTCGACGCCCTCGGCGGGGCTGCCCTCGGCACGGGCCTCGTCACCACGGTCACGACCGCCGCGCCCGCCACGCCGACGACGGCGCCGGCCCTCGCGGTCGCCCTCGGCGGCGGCGGCTTCGCCGGCTTCCGCGCTCGGAATCGTATCGACGAAGCCCAGGGCCGCCGTCGTCTCCTCGGCCTGCGGGCGAGCCGACTGCGCGCGATCGCCACGCGGCTCGTTGCTGCGGCGCGGACGCTCCTCGCGCGGTGCCTGAACGGCGGCCTGGAGCGGCTGCGGCTCGCCGCCCTCGGGGCGCCGCTGTTGATCGCCAGCGCGCGGGGCGCGATCGGTCCGCTCGCCGCGTTCACCGCGCTCCGGACGCTCGCCGCCACGTCCGCGGCCGTCGCGCTCGCCGCGACCTCCACGGTCGCCGCCACGTTCGCCACTGCGCTCGCCTCGTTCACCGCCCCGGCCTCCACGGCCACCGCGTTCGCCACGCCGGCCGTCTCGGCCTTCGCGCTTGTCGGCCGATTCGGCCGTTGCCGTGGCGGCCGGGGCCGCCGCAGCGGGTGCAACCGGCACGGTCGCTGGCGCAGCGCTGCCGAACAGCTTCTTGACCCAGCCGAAGAAGCCGCCGCCCGGTGCGGCCATCGGGGCCGGTGCCGGGGTGGGCGCAGGGGCCGCAACCACCGGCGCGGGGGCCGGTGCCGGCTCGGGCTTGGGCACCGGCGGCGGGGCCGGCTGGTCGGGCAGCACGCCCTTGATGACCGGCTCCTGCTTGGCCTTGGCCTTCTCGCGCCGGGTGATGCCGACCTCGTCGTCCGGCTCCTCGATCATCGTGTAGCTGGCCTGCAGGTTCTCCAGCCGCGGGTCGTCGTGGCGCAGGCGCTCGAGCTTGTAGTTCGGCGTCTCGAGGTGCTTGTTGGGCACCAGCAGCACGGTCACGCGCTGCTTGAGCTCGATCTTGGTGATCTCGGTGCGCTTCTCGTTGAGCAGGAACGAGGTCACTTCCACCGGCACCTGCACGTGCACGGCGGCGGTGTTGTCCTTCAGCGCCTCCTCCTGGATGATGCGCAGGATCTGCAGTGCCGAACTCTCGGTGTCGCGGATGTGGCCGGTGCCATTGCAGCGCGGGCAGGTGATGTGGTTGCCTTCGCTCAGCGCCGGGCGCAGGCGCTGACGGCTCATCTCGAGCAGGCCGAACTTGCTGATCGAGCTGAACTGCACGCGCGCGCGGTCGTTGCGCAGCGCATCGCGCAGCCGGGTCTCGACCTCGCGCCGGTTCTTCGACTCTTCCATGTCGATGAAGTCGACGACGATCAGGCCGCCGAGGTCGCGCAGGCGCATCTGGCGCGCGGTCTCGTCGGCGGCTTCGAGGTTGGTACGGGTCGCGGTCTCCTCGATGTCGCCGCCGCGCGTGGCGCGCGCGGAGTTGACGTCCACCGACACGAGCGCCTCGGTGTGGTCGATCACGATGGCGCCACCGCTGGGCAGGTTGACCGTGCGCGAGAACGCGGTCTCGATCTGGTGCTCGATCTGGAAGCGGCTGAACAGCGCCGCATCGTCGCGGTAGCGCTTCACGCGATTGGCCGTCTCCGGCATCACGTGGTTCATGAACTGCTGGGCCTGATCGTAGATGTCGTCGGTGTCGATCAGGATCTCGCCGATGTCGGCGGTGAAATAGTCGCGGATCGCGCGGATGACCAGCGAGCTCTCCTGGTAGATCAGGAACGCGCCCTTGCCCGCCTTGGCGGCGCCGTCGATGGCGTCCCAGAGCTTGAGCATGTAGTTGAGGTCCCACTGCAACTCGGGCGCACTGCGGCCGATGCCGGCGGTGCGCGCGATCAGGCTCATGCCTTTGGGGTACTCGAGCTGGTCGAGATTTTCCTTCAGCTCCTCGCGATCCTCGCCCTCGATGCGCCGGCTCACGCCGCCACCGCGCGGGTTGTTCGGCATCAGCACCAGGTAGCGGCCGGCCAGGCTGACGAAGGTGGTCAGCGCGGCCCCCTTGTTGCCGCGCTCTTCCTTCTCGACCTGCACCAGCAGTTCCTGGCCTTCCTTGATCGCGTCGCCGATGCGCGCGTTCTTGACGTCGGTGCCCTCGCGGAAATAGTTGCGCGAGATCTCCTTGAACGGCAGGAAGCCGTGGCGGTCCTCGCCGTAGTCGACGAAGCAGGCCTCGAGCGCGGGCTCGACCCGCGTCACGACGGCCTTGTAGATGTTGCCCTTGCGCTGCTCGCGCCCCTCGATCTCGGTCTCGAAGTCGAGCAGCTTCTGCCCGTCGACGATCGCCAGGCGCCGCTCTTCCGGCTGCGTGGCATTGATCAGCATGCGTTTCATTCGTGCACTCCCACTGTCGTGCGCTGATCCAGCGCACAGTCCCGCGACCACCGGCCGGTCATGGCTGGTGGCCTACTTTCGATGCACGAGAAACGACGGAAGAACCGATGGATCGAATCGCCCTGGACTGCGTCTGGACCGGCCCTTCCGACTTGGCGGAAGCGGCGGTGGTCTAGCGACGCAGCGTTGGCGCGTGTGCTTCGGCGCTTGCGCCTCGTTGCGAGGCCGAACCGTCCGGTCCTGTGGCGGTCTGCGCCGGCAGGTCTGCGCACTGCAGCGGTCCGGCCAGCGTCGCGTCGCGACGGGCGGGGCAGCCAAGCAGGCACAGTTGGAAGGTCGGATTCATCGCTGGAGGGCAGAGGTGCCTGGCGCGAGATCCAGCAGGCGTGGCCGGTGGGGCTGGCCGTCTGGACCCATGATCTTTCGTTGCAGCCTCGTTGTCGTCGAGGCAGGTTCTTGTGGCCGTGTCTCTGAGCCCTGGAGACGACGCCCCGCCGGTCACTTGAGTTCCCGGCACTGGCGCCAACTGCCCAGGCCTTGCATCAACGCTTGTGGCTCCAGACGCCCTTGCGAACCCCTGAAACCGCCTCGCCGCGCTGCCGAGGCCGAGTAAACTCCCGGCAAATCAAGCACTTGCAGCACAAACGTGGTGAGCCGCATTATACGGGCCAAACCCGCGGCCAGCCCACGAACTGGGGCGGGTTTGCCCGCTTCCAGGTCGAAGGCGCCCGCCGCGACCGTGCCCAAGGCCGTGCCGGCGGCACCCCAGGTCCGGCATCTGGTGGTCGATGCCGAGTCGGCCGGGCAGCGGCTGGACAATTTCCTGTTGCGCCACCTGAAGGGCGTGCCCAAGACCCATGTCTACCGCGTCATCCGTTCCGGCGAGGTGCGTGTCAACAAGGGCCGTGCCTCGGCCGAAACCCGGGTCGCCACGGGTGACGACGTGCGCGTGCCGCCGGTGCGCCTGCCCGACCGCGACGCGACCCGGGCCCCGCCGCCGGCACGCGAATTCCCGATCCTGTTCGAGGACGAGCATGTCCTGGCGATCGACAAGCCCGCCGGCGTGGCCGTGCACGGCGGCAGCGGCGTCAGCTCGGGCGTCATCGAGCAGCTGCGCCAGGCCCGGCCGCAGGCGAAGTTCCTCGAGCTCGTGCATCGGCTCGACCGCGAAACCTCCGGCGTGCTGCTGCTGGCCAAGAAGCGCAGCGCGCTGACCCACCTGCAGGACCAGTTCCGCGAGCGTGGGCCCGACAAGTCGGTCGGCAAGACCTACGCCGCGCTGGTCGTCGGCGCCTGGCCCGCCCAGCACAAGGTCATCGACGTGCCGCTGCACAAGTACGTCGGTGCCGACGGCGAACGGCGCGTGCGCGCCACCTCGCCGGCCGACGAGCAGGGCAAGCGCTCGATCACGCTGGTCCAGGTGGTGTGTCACCTCGGCGGCTTCACGCTGCTGGACGTGACGATCAAGACCGGGCGCACACACCAGATCCGCGTCCACCTGACGAACGAGGGTCACCCGATCGCGGGCGATGCCAAGTACGGTGACTTCGCGCTCAACCGCCGCCTGGCGCGTGGCGAGGCTGCACCCGTTCGCTTCGAGCGCATGTTCCTGCACGCGCGGCGGCTCAGATTCACGCACCCGGCCACGGGTCTAACGATCGAATTGAGTGCGCCGCTACCGCTTGAGTGCGAAAATCTGCTCAGCGCACTGGCCGGGGCTTCCGGTCAGCAAGAGAGCCCAGGGAGGCCGATTGCGCAACACTGATTCCTCATGAAAACCCGAGACGTCGTCATCTTCAACGGCAAGCGCTTCAAGGTGCCGCAATGCATCCAGCGCATCGATCACCGATACACCCACGGCTGGCAGGTCCGCTACGGCGGCACCAAGATGTTCTCCGACGGCACCAACGACGGCAGCGGTGCGAAGGCCTCGCTCGAAGCCGCCACGCGCGACCTGATCAAACGCATCGCCACGATGCCCACGCCGAGCAAGCTGCAGCCGCGGCCGAGCGCGAGCAAGAGCAACGACCTGCCGGTGGGGATCAGCGGCCCGCTGCTGCGCCGACGGCGCGACACCAACACCGAGTACGCGAGCCTGCAGGTGCTGCTGCCGCGCTTCGGCGACAAGCCGCTGAACCGCAACATCTATATCGGCAGTCGCTCGACCTACACGGTCGAGCGCTACCAGGAGGCACTCGCCAAGGCGGTCGCGCTGCGCCTGCAGGCGGAGCAGGCCTATCGTGCCGACGAGACACGCGCCCGGCGCGCGTCGGCACGTGAAATGAAGGCGGTGCTGAACGCGGCGCGCGACAAGGCCGCCGCCAGGCGCAGCGCGAAATGAGCGCTTCGTCGAGCCGCCCCGGGCGAGCGATCGTCCTCCCGGGGGACGGTCCGCGGTACGCTGCGGACGAGGTGCTGCAATGAGCCGCTATATCGCCACGGTGCGCTGGCAGCGGACAGCCGGCGAGTCGTTCAGCGACAGCCGTTATCACCGCGCCCATCGCTGGTCGTTCGACGGCGGGGCCGAGATCGTGGCGTCGAGTTCGCCGCAGGTCGTGCCGCCCCCGCTGAGCGACCCGGCAGGTGTCGACCCCGAGGAGGCCTTCGTCGCGTCGCTGTCGAGCTGCCACATGCTGTGGTTCCTGTCGATCGCCGCCGATGCCGGCTTCGTGGTCGAGACCTACAGCGACGAGGCCGAGGGCAAGATGGCACGCAATGCGCAGGGCCGGCTCGCAATGACCGAGGTCGTGCTGCGCCCGCGCGTTGCCTTTGCCGCCGGTCATGGGCCTACACCCGAGCAGCATGACGAGCTGCATCGCCGCGCGCACGACGCGTGCTTCATCGCGAACTCCGTGAAGACGGAGGTACGCTGCCAACCTTCACTTGCCTGATGCCGCGCCGCTTCGACCTCATCGCCTTCGACTGGGACGGCACGCTGTTCGACAGCACCGCGCTGATCGTGCGCTGCATCCAGAACGCCTGCCGCGATGTCGGCACCTCCGTGCCGAGCGACGAGCAGGCGGCCTACGTGATCGGCCTGGGCCTGCGTGACGCCCTGCTGCATGCGGCCCCCGGGTTTCCGCAGGAACGTTATCCCGAGCTCGGCAACCGCTACCGCCACCACTATTTCGCGAGCCAGCACGAGCTGGTGCTGTTCAAGGGCACGCTCGAGATGCTTCATGCGCTGAAGGCGCGCAACCACGTCATCGCGGTGGCCACCGGCAAGAGCCGGCGTGGCCTCGACGAGGCGCTTGCGACGGCCGACCTTCGCGGCCTGTTCGACGCCACGCGCACCGCCGACGAGACCGCCTCGAAGCCGCATCCGATGATGCTGCACGAGCTGATGGCCGAATTCGGCGTGAAGCCAGAGCGCACCCTGATGATCGGCGACACCACGCACGACCTGCAGATGGCGGTCAATGCGGGGGTCGGTGGTGTCGGGGTCAGCTACGGCGCGCATGGCCACGAGACCTTCGAGTCGTATGCGCCGCTGTTCGTCGCGCACGAGACGGACGAGCTGCACCGATGGCTGGTCGCGAATGGCTGAATCCGCTGCGAGGCTTTGCGCCGCGAGCGAGCTGCAAGACGGTGGTCGCGCGCTCGTCTTCGACGTGCTCGAGTACGGCCGGCCAGCGCGTGCATTTGCACTGCGGTTCGAGGGCGTGGTCGTCGGCTACCTGAACCGCTGCGCCCATGTGCCCACCGAGATGGACTGGCAGCCGGGCGAATTTCTCGATGCCGACAGGCGCTTCATCGTCTGCTCGATCCACGGGGCCAGCTACGAGCCGCGTGACGGCCGCTGTGTCGGCGGGCCTTGTGGACGCGGCCGGCTGAGGGCGCTGCAGCTGCAGGAGATCGATGGCCAGGTGTATTGGTATCCTTCCCGCGACATCCGGCCCGTGGCCTTTGACGATGCCGCAGCCACAGGACCGACAGGGAGCCCCGCATGAACGACACCCCCGACAGCCAGCCGGCGACCGTACCCGAGGCGCCGCCCGCGGCCGTGCCGGCCCCTGCGGCTGGCGCTGCAACGGCGGCTTCGCCGCTGGGCGGCGGCATCGAGGCCAGCCTCGAGCGGCTGGCCACCGACCTCCTGCGCGACCGCCGCAGCGAGCGCCGCTGGCGCAACCTGATCCGCCTGGCCTGGCTCGGCTTTGCCATGGCCGTGGCCTGGGCGCTGTTCGCGCAGCGCACGCATGTCAGTACATCGTCCGGTCCGCACACCGCGCTGGTGGAGGTGCGCGGCGAGATCGCCGCCGACAGCGACGCCAGCGCCGAGAACCTCGTGTCGGCGCTGCGCGGCGCCTTCGAGGACGCCGGGGCCCAGGCCGTGGTGCTGCGCATCAACTCGCCCGGCGGCAGCCCGGTGCAGAGTGGCATCGTGCACGACGAGATCCTGCGCCTGAAAGCGCTGCATCAGAAGAAGGTCTACGTCGTCGTCGAAGAGATCTGCGCCTCGGGGGCCTACTACATGGCGGTCGCGGCCGACGATATCTATGTCGACAAGGCCAGCCTGGTCGGCAGCATCGGCGTGCTGATGGACGGCTTCGGCTTCACCGGCGCGATGGAAAAGCTCGGCATCGAGCGTCGCCTGCTCACCGCCGGCGAGAACAAGGGCATGCTCGACCCGTTCAGCCCGCAGGACGAGAAGCAGCGTGCCTACGCCAAGACCATGATCGACCAGATCCACCAGCAGTTCATCAAGGTCGTCAAGGACGGCCGCGGCAAGCGGCTGAAGGAAACCCCCGAGACCTTCTCCGGGCTGTTCTGGAATGGCGAACAAGCCATCAAGCTCGGCCTGGCCGACAAGTTCGGCAGCCTCGACTACGTCGCGCGCGAAGTCGTCAAGGCAGAGGACATCGTTGACTACACGCCGAAGGAGAACGTCGCCGAGCGGCTGGCCAGGCGTTTCGGCGCTGCGGTGGGGCAGGGCGCGGTCAAGGCCGTGCGTGAATTGACGCCGATCCGCTGAAGGCCCGGCGCGCGATGTCCGACACCCTGGCGGTCCTGGCGCAATACCTGATTCCCAAGCAGGCGCTGACAGCGCTGGCCGGCCGTTTCGCCGGCGCGCGCGCCGGCCGCCTGACCACTGCCGTGATCCGCTGGTTCATCGGCCGCTATGGCGTGAACATGGCCGAGGCCGCCGATCCCGATCCGGCGGGCTACCCGACCTTCAACGAGTTCTTCACCCGTGCCCTCGTGCCGGGAGCACGGCCGCTTGCGCGCGTCGACCTGATCTGCCCGGTCGACGGTGCGATCAGCCAGTTCGGCCCCATCGCCGGCGGGCGCATCTTCCAGGCCAAGGGCCATCACTACACGGCGACCGCGCTGTTGGGTGGCGACGGCGCGCTGGCGGCGCATTTCCAGGGGGGGCACTTCGCGACGCTCTACCTGAGCCCGAAGGACTACCACCGCATCCATATGCCCTGCGATGGGCGGCTGCTGCGCATGATCCACGTGCCAGGCGACCTGTTCTCGGTCAACCCGACGACGGCACGCGGCGTGCCGGGGCTGTTTGCACGCAACGAGCGCGTGGTCTGCGTCTTCGACGGCACGCATGGCCCCTGGGTGCTGGTCCTGGTGGGCGCCACCATCGTCGGCAGCATGGCGACGGTCTGGCACGGCGTCGTCAACCCGCCGCGGCCGGGCCAATTGCGCCAGTGGAGCTACACCGACCGCGAGATCGTGCTGAAGCAAGGTGACGAGATGGGCCGCTTCCTGCTCGGCTCGACCGTCGTGCTGCTGTTCCCGCAGGGCCCGCTGAATTTCAACCCTGCCTGGATTGCGGCACGGACGATTCGCATCGGCGAGCCGATGGCCAGCCGCAATTGAGCAGCTGCCACGTCCGCTGGGCGCGCATGCCGTCGTTCGTCACGGCGTTCTGGCCGGCCAACCATGTGATCGCAGGGCTGATCCTGCCGCCCGTCGTGTGGCACGGACGGCGGCGCGATCCGGCGGTCCGGCGGCGCGAAGGGCATCCGCCGCTCGTGCGCGGGGCCCTGGGCACGTGGGCCTGCGGGGCCTGGGTCCATGCCGCGGGGCGCCGCGTTGACCGGCCCCGCATCCGGCCAGCGACGCGTCGGCGGCCCGTTCAACCGAACAGCCCCGGCGCCAGCACGGGCCCGTCGTCCTCCTCGGCATAGAAGCAACTCGGGCAGACCGCTCGGTAGCGGTCGTTGCCGCCGATCACGACCTGTTCGCCTTCGCGCACGCGCCGTCCCTGGCTGTCCAGCCGCATGTTCATCGATGCCTTGCGTGCGCACGCGCAGATGGTCTTCATCTCCTCCAGGTCGTCGGCCAGCGTCAACAGGGCGATTGCACCCGGGAAGCCTTCGGCGCGGAAGTCGCTGCGCAGGCCGAAGCACAGGATCGGCAGATGCTCCTTGTGCGCCATGCGATGCAGTTGGCGCACCTGGCCGGGTGTGAGGAACTGCGCTTCGTCGATCAGCACGCAGGCGACATCGCTCGGCAGCGACGAGCGCTCGAACTCGGTGTCGGGGCCGAAGGTCGCGACGCTGCGGTGCAGGCCGAGGCGCGATCCGATGACGCCGCTGCCGGACCGGTCGTCGTGCGCGGCGGTGAACAGCGCGACCCGCATGCCGCGCTCCTCGTAGTTGTGCGCGGCCTGCAGCAGGGCGGTGGACTTGCCGGCGTTCATGGCGGCATAGCGGAAGTAGAGCTTGCTCATGGCGCGTCCATCGTACCGCCGGTGCCCGCGCCGTCGCCCTGGCGACGACCCGCCCGCGATTCAACGTCGACAATCGCAGCATGGGAACCCTGTACCTCGTTCGTCACGGGCAAGCCTCGTTCGGCGCCGACAACTACGACCAGCTGAGCGAACTCGGCATCCGCCAGTGCGCGCAGCTCGGCGCCTGGATGGCCGAGCGCGGGCTGCGGTTCGATGGCGTGCTGCGTGGCACGCTGGCGCGCCAGCGGCAATCGCTCGAGGCGATCGGCGGCGTGCTCCCGGGCCTGCCGGTGGCCATCGAGTGGCCGGGCTTGAACGAGTACGACAGCCATGCCGTCGTGCGCGCCGTGCATGCGGGCGCATTGCCGGTGGCGACCGACGCCGAAGGTTATCGCCAGCACTTTCGTCTGCTGCGCGAGGGCCTGGCGCGCTGGATGGACGGCACGGTCCAGCCCGAGGGCATGCCGAACTGGCGCGACTTCGTCGCCGGCGTGGCCGGCGCGCTCGACCACGTGCGCACGCGGTTCGACGGCAACGTCTTGATGGTGTCCAGCGGCGGCCCGATCGCCACCGCGGTCGCGCACGTGCTGGACGCGCCGGCGAAGTCAGTGATCGAGCTCAACATGCGCATCCGCAACAGCGCGCTGACCGAATTCGCCTTCACACCCAAACGTCACATGCTGGTCAGCTACAACACGCTGCCGCACCTCGACCACGCGGACCGCCTCGGGTGGGTGACCTACACCTGATCCGCAATCGCATATGGTGCTCGGGAACTGACCGACCGGAGTCGGCCCCAAGCTGCCCTTCGCGTACGTCCGCGTCCTCTGTAGCGCTCGCGTCTCGCGGTGGGCGGGGCCCGGCGGGGGCTCATGCTGTGGCGGTCGGCCTTGCAGGCCGACTGCGCTGTGGTGCTCGCGCTCGGGTCGCGCCGCAGAA
>Ga0209682_10000371_pt1 | contig 15467 bp, 18 predicted proteins | sample DOMMetBare2Fresh_2_FD_187471 | JGI IMG/M metagenome (GOLD analysis project Ga0209682, IMG submission 187471) | Wetland sediment microbial communities from St. Louis River estuary, USA, under dissolved organic matter induced mercury methylation -... | ecosystem: Environmental > Aquatic >... | reverse complement strand
CGGGCGCTCGATGGTTCTCGGGCGGACGATGTGGGCCGGCTCGGGCGCCAGTGCAGGCTGGGTCCAACGCATCGCGGCCCAGGCCAGCACCGCGACCGCGCCCAGCGGCACGAGGACGCGCGGCAGGAGCCAGAGTGTCCAGCGCCACCACAGGCGCCGGCGCGCCACCCCCTGGCTGCGACGCCAGCTCGCCGCCAGCGCCGCACGGCGCAGGGCCTCGGAGTCGGGGATCGGCTGCGTGACCGCCGTCATGTCGTCAGGCCTTGGCCGGCATCACGCGTTCCAGCGTGGCATTGAGGTCGGCACCGTTGACCTGGATGCGCCCGTAGCGCACACGGCCCTGCACCTGCGAGCCGTCGTGCAGCAAGACCTCGCCGGTTCCGGCATCGAGCAGGCCGTCGACCTGCCCCTGCACCGAGATGCGCTGCGCCGTGATGTCACCCTTGACGCGCCCGGTCTGCGTGACCACGACCGACACCTCGGTGCCGGGCACCTGGACCAGATAGCCCTCGAATTCGCCGCCGATGCTGCATGGGCCGACCAGCTGCGCGATGCCGCTGAAGTGCATGCCCTGGGCAATGGCGCAACCGGCCGGCGTCTGCACGGTGCCATCGACGCCCTGGCGACCGGGGTCGAGCAGCGGAAGGCGCTCGGGCTGGCCTGGCGGCAGCGCGCGCCCCATGTCGAGCGGCATCACCTGTTCGCCGAGGTCGGTGGTGGACTCGTCGTACGCAGGGGTGTCGGGATCGTTCATGGGGTGCTCGCAATGAAGGAAGGGGCGGTATCAGGCGGTCTCGTCGAAGACTTCGTTCAGCACGGGCAGTTCCTGGCCGGGCCGCAGCGTCTTGAACGGACCCTGCAGATGGGCGCCCTCGTACAACTGCAGCCGGCGTGCCAGCAGGGTGGCGGTGGACAGGCCGGAGTCGGCGACGCACACCATGCCTGAACATTCGACGGTGGTTTGCGAAGCCTCGGCGTCGGTGTCGCCCAGCTGGCCGAAGAGGTAGAGGTCGCCGCGAACGCCGATGCGCCCGCGTACCAGGCCACCGACCCAGACGATCAGCGGCCCGTCGACGCGAATATGCCCCGACAGCTCGCCCTGAACGAGCAGGCCGCCGCTGAAGCGCAGGCTGCCGTCCAGCACGCTGCCGGCGGCAATGCGGTTGACGATGTTCATCGCCACCGGGTCCAGCGTGAGAAAGTCCTGTGGCGATTTCAAGGCCAAGCCCGTGTTCCGGCCAGCAGCGTCAGCATCGCGGCGCCAAAGGCCGTCAGGCCGCCGATGGCGATGAGGAGTGCATGGCGCTCCAGCCATCGCCGCAGCGGCCCCGGGCGGTTGCGTGGGCGTCCGCGGTCGTCCGTGGCGCGGCCGAGAGCGATGAAATCGTTCCACCCCTCGGCCAGCCGCGCGCGGCCGGTCTGCGGGTCGAGCTCCAGGCCGGCCAGGCGTGCCGCATGCGGCGGCAGCCGCCGGCCGAGCAGGGCGCAGAAGGGCGCGCCGACGATCGTGCGGGTCAGGAATGCGTCGCTCTCCTCCATGGGGCCCCGAGTCTATCGGACACGTTACCGGATGCATCCGATCCGAAACCCCGGGGGGGGGCACGCCCGCGCGGGCGCCTCAAATGGCGAGGGCCCGCCAGGGCGGGCCCTCGGGGCCGGTACGTTCGCCGGCCGGCGAACGATCACGGATTGCGGAAATCGTCGTGGCAGGCCTTGCAGGCACCGGCCGCCGGGCCGAAGGCCGCCTTGAGCTGGTCGAGCTTGCCGGACTTGGCGGCGGTCTGGAGCTTGACGACCTCGTCCTGCATCTTCTTGGCGGCGGCGTCGAATTTGGCACGCTCGGTCCACACGACCGGCTTGGGGCCGCCCTTCTCGGTGCTGGACGTGCCCTCGACGAAGCCGGCGTAGGGCAGCTTGGACATCGTCACGACGAGGTCGGCATTGGCCGCAGCCGCCGCGGCGTCGAAAGGCGCCTTGTCGTTGGCCATGGCGCCGATGCGGCCGAAGTGGGCTGCCATGACCTGGAACGCCGCCTTGCGGTACTTGACGGCATCCTCGGGCTTGGCGAACTGGGCGGCCGCAGGCAGGGATGCGCCCAGACCGGCAAGGGCAGCGACACAGACGACGAGACGGTTCAACTTCATGCAGGACTCCTGACGTGGGGGGGATGGCTGAGCCTGGCGCGCCAGACCCAACGCGATGGATCGAAGGGACCGAGTGTAAACACGCACCGCGGCCCGAATATTCCCTGCGGCGATGGAAGCGGGGTCTGCGCCGTGGTCGTCTTGGCCGGCAATGGCGGTTCGCGCTATCGTTGGGTCATGGCCAGTGTCGACATTCCGGATCAGCACGTACGTGTGTGGGACCTGCCCACGCGGATCTTTCATTGGGTGCTTGCGCTCGCCGTGATCGGGTCGGTCATCTCGGCCAAGGTCGGGGGCGCGGCGATGAGCTGGCACTTCCGGCTCGGCTATGTCGTGTTCACGTTGCTGGCCTTCCGGCTGGTATGGGGCTTCGTCGGCGGGCGCTGGTCGCGCTTTGCGAGCTTCGTGCGCGGACCGGGCACGATCCTGCGCTATCTGCGCGGCGACATCCGTGAAGCGGATCGATTCGACGTCGGCCACAACCCGCTGGGCGCGCTGTCGGTCCTGGGCCTGCTGGGCCTGCTCGCGCTGCAGGTGGCCACCGGGCTGGTGGCGGACGACGAGATCACCAACGTCGGCCCGCTGAACCAGTTCGTCACCAGTGCCACGGCAGCCTCGGCCACCAGCTGGCACGAGACCTTCGGCCAGTACGGCCTCATCCTGCTCATCGTGTTGCACATCGGCGCGATCGTCTACTACCTTCGCCGCTGGAAGGCCAACCTGGTGCGGCCGATGATTCATGGCGACAAGCCCCTGCCGGCCGACACGCCGCCCTCGCGCGACGACCTCGCCACGCGCGCGGCCGCGGTCGTGCTGCTCGCGGGCTGCGCGGCCGCGGTGACCTACATCGTCCAGCTCGGAGGCTGAATCCCGGCATGAGCGCCGCCCGGCCGCCCCTCGGGGCTTGCAGCGCAGCAGCAGGCACGGAGCGCGCATGGTGAGCGGCGCTGCGGACATCGAGCTCGTCGTCCCGCAGACGGCCGAGCAGTACGACGAGACGCGCACGATCTTCCGCGAATATGCCGAGCAGCTCGGCGTGGACCTGTGTTTCCAGGGTTTCGAGGACGAGTTGCGTGCGCTGCCGGGCGAGTATGCGGCGCCAGGGGGGGCGCTGCTGCTGGCCTACGTGGATGGCGCATTGGCGGCCTGTGGCGCCTTGCGCCCGTTGCGCGACGTGGACTATGCCAATGCATGCGAGATGAAGCGCCTGTACGTGCGGCGCGCCTTCCGCCGCTTCGGCCTCGGGCGCATGCTGGCGCAGGCGCTGGTCGATCGGGCCGTCGAGGCCGGCTACTCGGTCATGCTGCTGGACACGCTGGACGACATGGAGGCGGCGCGCGGCCTGTACGAGACACTGGGCTTCGAGGAGATCCCGCCCTACTACTACAACCCGATCCCGGGCGCGCATTACCTGAAGGTCGATCTCGACAGCAGCGCATCGAGGTACTGACCCCCGGCGGACGCAGCGAATTGCGGCAGCCTCCCCCCCACGGGGCGCCGCTGGCCGGATTGCGCAGCCGGATCCGCGGCGGCCGCTTGATCTGGGGCACTTGAACACGCTCGGCGGCAGCGCACAATCGTTCCCGACGCCGACTGCCCGAGGAGCATGCCTTGAATCCATTTCGCAACCTGCTGCGCATGTCGAGCAAGCACACGCCGATCGGCACCTGGATCATGTCCGCCAGCCCGCTGGTCGCCGAGGCCGTCGGCCATGCCGGCTTCGACTGGGGCCTGATCGACATGGAGCATGCACCGATCGACATGATGGACGTCGTCCACATGCTGCAGGCGGTGGGCAATACCAAGATGGTGCCGGTCGTGCGCGTGCCGGGCAACGATGCCGTGATGGTCAAGCGGGTGCTCGACGCCGGAGCCACGACCGTGCTGTTCCCGTTCGTGCAGAACGCGGAGGAGGCGATGCGCGCGGTCACGTCCACGCGCTATCCGCCGCAGGGCACGCGCGGCATGTCGACCATGAGCCGCGCCTCGCGCTTCTGCACCGACTGCGATTACCTGACGACGGCCAACCAGGGCATCGCCGTGATCGTGCAGCTCGAGACCGCGCACGCACTCGCCCAGGCCGAGGCCATCGCGGCCGTGCCGGGGGTCGATGCGCTGTTCATCGGGCCGGCCGATCTGGCCGCCAGCATGGGCCATGCGGGCCAGCTGCTGCACCCGGCCGTGGTCGAGGCGATGGCGCTGGCCGCGCGGCGCATCAAGGCTGCAGGCAAGCCCGTGGGCGCTCTGGGCGCCTCGCCGGAGGCGGTGGTCACCTACCGCGCGGCGGGTTTCGACTTCATGGCCGTGATGTCCGACATGGGCCTGCTGATGCGTGGCGCACATGACGCGATCCGCCTGCTGCGTGGTGGTGCGGCGGCCCCCATGGTCCACACGCTGGCCGACGGCACGCGCGCCGAGGCCACCACCTGACGGGTGCGGCCCGGGCGGGCGGTAGGATCCGCCCATGACTGCCCCCACCCTCGAGTTGCGTGCCGGCGAACTGCGCCTGGCCCTGCGTGCCGACCTCGGCGCTTCCATCGCCGGCCTGTGGTGCGGCGATCTGCCGGTGCTGCGCAGCACCGAGCCGGCCGCGCTCGACCGCGCGCGCCTGGCGGGCTGCTATCCGCTGCTGCCGTACTCCAACCGGCTCGGCCAGCGGCGGTTCCGCTGGCAGGGGCAGGAGCACACGACCCAGCCCAATTTCGACGACAGCCCGCACTCCGTTCACGGCATGGGCTGGCAACGCGCCTGGGCGGTGGAGTCGCAGCGCGAGCACGATGCAGTGCTGACGCTCAAGCATCCGGGCGATGCCGACTGGCCGTTTGCCTTCACGGCGCGCCAGGTCTTCTCGCTCACGCCCGGCGCCTTGAACGTGGGCCTGTGGATCGTCAACGACGCGCCGCACGCGGCACCGGTGGGCCTGGGCTGGCACCCCTATTTCCCCAAGCGCTCGCGCAGCCGGCTGCATGTCGAACTGACCGACCGCTGGGTCTCCGACGCGACCACGCAACTGCCCACGCGCAAGGTGCCACAGCCGGGGATCGACGGCGACATCGTGCACCTGGACTTCGACAATTGCTTCGAGGGCTGGCAGGGCGCGGCGCGGATCCGCGACGAGAAGCTCTCGCTCAAGCTCACGTCGTCGTTGCCGTACCTCGTGGTCTTCACGCCGCCGACCAAGGACTACTACTGCGTCGAGCCAGTCAGCCACGTCAGCAACGCGATCCACATGTCCGACCCGGCCGCGCACGGCCTGCGCACCTTGCAGCCGGGCGAACACTTCGAGGCCTGGATGAAGCTCGAGATCGCGCACGTCTGACCATGTCGACCTGCGCGCCGCATCGCGCCTGCCCCTTGCCGGGGTGCCCATCCGCCTCGTGGCAGCACGGCGGCGGCTGAGGATCTCACCGGTGGAGTTCGGCCAGATCACGCCGCTGCCGATCGCACCCTCGCTGCTCGGCGAGTCGCCGATGTGGCAGCCCGACGAGCAGCAGCTGTGGTGGTGCGACATCCCCGGCAAGGTGCTCAACCGCTACACGCCGTCGACCGGTGCGCATGCGCAATGGGACTTCCCGAGCGAGCCCGCATGCTGCGCGCCGCTGCCGGGCGGCGATCTCGTGCTCGGCATGCGCGACGGGATCTTCCGCTTCGATCCGCCGACCGGCCGGCGCACGCGGCTGACGCCGCCGCCTTACGACCCGGCCAAGGAGCGCTTCAACGACGGCAAGGCCGACCCGCAGGGCCGCTTCTGGGTCGGCACGATCTACGAGCCACGCGAGCCTGCGCTGGCGTCGCTCTACTGCTTCGGCGACCGGCGCCTGCAGAAGCGCGCCGACGGCATCACGGTCAGCAATGGCCTGGCCTTCAGCCCGGATGGCCGCACGATGTACTGGAGCGACACCCGGCAGCACACCGTGTTCGCCTTCGATTTCGACGGCGCCGAGGGGGCGCTGTCGCGCCGGCGCACCTTCGCGTCATTCCCCGCCCGGCAGCCCGGGCAGGATCCGGCTTGCTACGGCGGCCGGCCCGACGGCGCGGCCATGGATGCCGAAGGCTGTTACTGGGTGGCCATGTTCGAGGGCGGGCGCTTGCTGCGGCTGTCGCCCGACGGTGCGGTGATCGCCGAGCTGCTGCTGCCCGTACGCTGCCCGACCATGCCCTGCTTCGGTGGGACCGACCTGCGCACGCTGTTCGTCACGACCGCGCGCGACAAGCGCCCGGCCGAGGAGCTGCGGCGCGAGCCGCTGGCCGGTCGCGTGCTGCAGCTGCGCGTGCCCGTCCCCGGGCTGCCGGTCCACTTCGCGCGCGTCTGAAGAAAGAGTTGATGGCGATGTCGGCCCTTGAAGGCACCTCGCGGCAGGGCGCACTGGCGCGGCTGCGCGCGGCGAAAGACTTCGATCTTGCCGTCATCGGCGGTGGCGCGACCGGGCTCGGCGTGGCGCTCGATGCCGCGGTGCGCGGGTTCTCGGTCGTGCTGCTGGAATCCGAGGACTTCGCCAAGGGCACGAGCTCGCGCGCGACCAAGCTCGTGCACGGCGGCGTGCGCTACCTGGCGCAAGGCGACATCGGCCTGGTGCGCGAGGCCCTGCGCGAGCGCGCCGCGCTGCTGGCCAACGCGCCGCATGTCGCGCAGCGCCTGCCGTTCATCGTGCCCGGCTACAAGCTGTGGGAACCGGCCTATTACGGCGCCGGCCTCAAGGCCTACGACGCGCTGGCCGGCCGGCGCAGCCTCGGTCCCACCGAGTGGCTGACGGCGCGCCGCACGGGCGAACTGCTACCCGGTGCGCGCCGCCAGGGCCTGACCGGCGGCGTCAAGTACTGGGATGGCCAGTTCGACGACGCGCGGCTGGCCGTGCTGCTCGCCCGCACGGCAGCGGCGCGCGGCGCTCTCGTGTTCAACCACCTGGCGGTGACCGGGCTGCAGCGCGCCAAGGGCCAGGTGCGCGGTCTGACCGCACGCGACGCCGAGACAGGCGAGACCTTTGCGATCGAGGCGCGCTGCATCGTCAACGCCACCGGCGTCTGGGTCGACGCGGTGCGCGACATGGACCGCGAGGCCGGCGGCATCGCGCGCGCGCCGATCGTCGCCCCCAGCCAAGGCGTGCACCTGGTCGTCGACCGGCGTTTTCTGCCCGGCACCCATGCGCTGATGGTGCCCAAGACCGAGGACGGGCGCGTGATGTTCGCCGTGCCCTGGCTCGGCAAGACCATCCTCGGCACGACCGACACACCGCGCGACGACATCGTGCGCGAGCCGGCGCCGTTCAAGGCCGAGGTCGATTTCATCCTGCGCGAGTCGGCGCGCTATCTGGCGCTGGCGCCGACACGCGCCGATGTGCGCTCGGTCTGGGTCGGCCTGCGGCCGCTCGTCCGCGACATGCGCCAGGGCGGCGACGACGCAGGCGACACCAAGGCGATCTCGCGCGAGCACACGGTGCTGGTCGGCGCGTCGGGCCTGGTCACCGTGACCGGCGGCAAGTGGACGACCTACCGCGCGATGGCCGAGGATGTGCTCGACCGCTGCATGGCGCGTGGCCTGCTGCCGCGCCGTGCCGGCGGCGTGACCGAGCGCCTGTCGCTGCTCGGCGCCGCGCCCGGCCGGTCGCTCGCTGAGCCACCGGGTGAGCACCTCTACGGCAGCGAGGTGCCGGCACTGCGCGCGCTGCCGGGCGCCGACCACTGGCTCTGGCGCGACGCGGAGTCGGCGGCGGCCGGCCTGAGCGAGGCGATGGTGCGCTTTGCCGCGCGCCACGAGATGGCGCGCACGGTCGAGGACGTGCTGGCACGGCGCTCGCGCCTGCTGTTCCTCGATGCCCGCGCGGCGGCGGCGCAGGCCGGGGCGGTCGCGGCCATCCTGGCCGATGAACTCGGGTCGCAGTTCGACGCTGCGGCGTCGGCGGCGTCCTTCAAGGAACTTGCCGCGCAGTACGCCACGGTGCCCTGATCACATCGATGAATACTTCACCGTGCAGCCGTAGGGCTGGGTCGCCGCCACGCTGACCGGTTTGCCGGACAGGGTTTCGGCGAGGGCGGCATGGACGTGGTTGGTGGCGCCCGGGATGTCGGCGGCACGCGCCGTGGGCCGGTTGTCGATCGCACCGGCGTAGACCAGCGTGCCCTTGGCATCGATCACGTACATGTGAGGCGTCACCCGCGCGCCATAGGCGCGGCCGAGCTTGCCGCTTTCGTCCATCAGCGTGGCGCTGGCGGCAGCCTTCTGGCTGCTCATCCAATCGGCCATGGCGGCGGGCTTGAGGTAATCGGTCGCGTCGGGGGCGGTCGAATTGATCGCGAGCCAGACCACGCCCTTGTCGACGGCGGCTTTCTGGGTCGCCTGCATGTTGGCCGCGCCATAGTGCTTGCGCACGTAGGGGCAGCCGGGATTGACCCACTCGAGCACGACCGTCCTGCCCTTGAAGTCGGCCAGCGACACGGTGCGACCGGCGGTGTCGACGGCGCTGAACGCCGGCGCGGGCTGACCGATCGCCGCGGCTGCCAGCACCGCCGAGCCGGCCAGGGTCAGGACGGTCGACATGACCAGGGACTTCACGAACGTCATGGCAAGGCTCCCACGGCATCGCGCACTTCGCGCACCGACAGAATTTCGCTCAACAGGCGAGGCCCTGCCGCGCCAGGGGTGAAGACCGCGTAGACCGGAACCCCGTTGCGGCCCATGCGTGCGAGCTCGGCGGTGATCGCGGCGTCGCGCCGGGTCCAGTCGGCGCGCAGCAGCAGCACGCGCTTGGCCTGGAAGTCGGCCAGCACCTGGGCATCGTGCAGCACGGTGCGCTTGTTGAACTGGCAGGTCACGCACCAGGCGGCGGTGAAGTCGACGAAGACACTGCGACCCTGCGACGTCGCCTCGCGCACCCGCTCGACCGACCAGGGCTGCCAGGTCGCGTCGGCGGCCGCTGCCGGCGTGCCGGCCTGCGCGTCGCTGCGCAATGCCGGTGCGGCCCAGAACAGCGTGGCACCCAGCAACAGGACCGACAGCGCGCCCAGGCCCGCACGAGCCTTCGCCCCGAGTGCCGGCGAGCCCAGTGCCCAGGCGGCAAAGGCCAGGGCGACCAGCGCGCCGAGAAGTGCCGCAACGCCGTCGATGCCGACCTGCTGGCCCAGCACCCACAGCAGCCACACCACGGTGGCGAACATCGGGAAGGCCATGAACGTCTTGAAGTGCGCCATCCACACGCCCGGCCTGGGCAGCGCACGTGCCAGCGCTGGCCAGGCACTCGCTGCAAGGTAGGGCAGCGCCATGCCCAGGCCCAGCGCCGCGAAGACCGACAGCGCCGACACGGCCGGCAGCGTGGCCGCGAAACCGAGCGAGGCGCCCATGAAGGGCGCGGTGCAGGGCGAGGCGACGGCAACCGCGAGCACCCCGGTCAGCGCCGAGTCGACGACCGGATGACGCACGCGCGCCGCCGCCCACGACGACGGCAGCACCGAGCCGAACTCGAAGACGCCGGCCAGGTTCAGGCCGATCAGCGTGAACAGCGCGGCGAGCGCGGCCACGAACGCCGGCGACTGGAGCTGGAAGCCCCAGCCGAGCTGCTCGCCGCCGGCACGCAGCGCCAGCAGCAGGCCGGCGAGGGCGACGAAACTGAGCATCACGCCGGCCGTGTACGCCAGCCCGCTGCGCAGATGCGCGCGGCGATCGTCGGCATGCGCCGCGAAGCCCAGGATCTTGAGCGACAGCACCGGGAAGACGCAGGGCATCAGATTCAGCAGCGCACCGCCGAGCACCGCCAGCGCGAGCGCGGCCAGCAGGCCGACATCCGCCCCTGCTCGCGGCGCCGCGGCCGGCGCAGCGGCCGGCGCCGATTCGCCGGAGGATGTGGCCGCCGCCGGCCAGGACCCGGTGATCGGCACGGCCACCGCCACGCCAGCCGGCACGCCTTCGGCGACCAGCACCACCGGCATCTGCGCCGGGCTCTCGCTGCGCTGCGGCGACAACGCGACGCGGGCTTCCCAAGCGCCGTCCTTCCACTGGGCGACGGGCTTGGCGGCGTTGTCGATGACACCGGCGGTTTCGGGGAAGAAGGTCAGAGACTTGCCCTGCCACGCGGCCGGCAGACCGCTCACGCGCACCGCGAGCGCGCCGTCGCGCAGCGTGGCGCTGCCTTGTGCTCCGGCGGCCGGCTGCGGGACGGCGGCGCGGGTGGCGTCGAAGAGTGCACCGTTGCCACCCGTGGCGGCGCGCGCGGGCAGGCGCAGCGTGAAGTCGCCCGACTCGGGGATGCACACGTCCTTGCAGATCAGCCACTCGGCATGCAGCTTGATGTCGACGGCCTCGGCACTGAAATCGGCCGGTACCGTCACCGGCACCGGCAGCAGCAGCGTGCCCTCGTAGCCGAAATTGACCAGCGGCCCGACCGGCAGCGGCTTCGGTGTCGGCCAGGTGATCTCGCCAGCGCCGAAGCCGGCGGGTAAGGTCCAGGTCAGCGTGGTCGGCAGCCCGGAGTCGCCGGGGTTCTTCCAGTAGGTGTGCCAGTGAGGCGCATGTTCGAGCTTCAGGCCCAGCCACAGCGGCTTGCCCGGCTGCACGCCTTCGGGCGCATGGGCGAGGAGTTCGGCGCGCGCCTGGTCGGTCTTGACGACGGCACTGTCGGCGCGGGCTGGTGCGGCGACGAGCGCCGCGGCGAGCAGGAGGAGGAATTGCAGCATGCTGAGGTGGGAGTGTGCCGCGCCGCGCAGGTTCCGTGCGCGGGGTCGCGACTTCGTCAGGATCCGCCGCGCCGGGGCAGGCGGCGCGTCTGGCCGATCGCGAGCACGAAGAAGTCGTCGTCGGCCAGCCCGGCGGCCCGGCGCGCACGCGCCAGCTCGCGTGGCGGTTCGTCGAGCGATTCGTCGGCCAGGTGGAAGGTGCCCCAGTGCACCCCGACCGAGCGCCTTGCCTTCAGGTCACGATGGATCTGCACCGCTTCGGCCGGGTTGACGTGCTGGTCCCTCATGAACCAGCGCGGCTCGTAGGCGCCGAGCGGCAACAGCGCAATGTCGAAGCCGCCATCGGGCTGGCGTGGCGCGAAACGACGCCGGATCTCGGCGAAGTCGGGCGAGTAGCCGGTATCGCCCGCGTAGAAGAAGTGGAAGTCGGGCGCGAAGACTGCAAACCCGCCCCACAGCGTGGCCAGGCGATCGGCCAGCGTGCGGCCCGACCAGTGCTGCACGGGCGTCAGCACGATCTCGACCGGGCCTGCGCGGCCAGGGAATCGGTGGGCCTGCCACCAGTCGAGTTCAACGACGTTGGTGATGGCCAGATCGGCCAGCCAGGGCTTGATGCCCAGCGGCACCACGAACAACGGCGGCCCACCGGCCTGTGCATTGAGCGCACGCACGCTCGCCTCGTCGAGGTGGTCGTAGTGGTTGTGCGAGACCAGTACCAGGTCGATGTGCGGCAACCGGGCCAGTGGCAGGCCCGGCGGCTGCGCGCGCACCGGACCGGTGAAGCCGACCGGCGATGCACGCTCGGAAAAGATCGGGTCGGTGACGACGTTCAGGCCGCCGAACTGCGCCAGCACCGTCGCATGGCCGATCCAGGTGACCGCGGGCTCCATCGCCGCGCCGGCCAGCGCGTTGGCACGGATGAACCCGAGATCGGGCTCCACCACCGGGGTGGCGACCTGCGGGGGCTTCGGCAAGCCGTTGCGGTACGCGTCCCACTGCCACTGCATCAGCGTCAACATGCCCTTGGGCTCGAACACGACGTGGTTGTTCTGGAACCCGCCGGGTCGATGGTGCGGCCGGCCCGGGTCGAAGTAGGGGTTCGTGACGATGCACGATGAGAGCACGAGCGCGCTCGCACAAAGTGCCAGGGTGCGGACCGGGGACATGACGGCACGCATCATGGCAGGCGGGGCCGGGGGCTGTCGGGAGCCATGGGTTTCCACGTACAATCGTGTGGTTTTGCCCACTGCAGCTGCGTTGAAAGCCCACCCATGTCCGACCGGACGCTCCGATCCGACCGCTGGGATGACGACGACGAAGCGGGCCGGCCGCCCTTCAAGGCGCTGACCCGGCAGGAGGCGCAGGCCCTGCGCGCCAAGAATCCCCCCGTCTCTCCGTGGCGGGTTGTCGTGGTGCAGTCGGTGGTCGGAGTCGCAGTGGCCGCACTGGTGTGGCTGATCTGGGGGGAGCGGCCGGTCGCACTGTCGGCGCTGTATGGCGCTGCGGTGGCAGTGGTGCCAGGGGCCTTGATGGCGCGGGGCATGACCAGTCGGTTCTCGAGCATGAACGCGGGCACCAGTGCTGTCAGCTTCATGTTGTGGGAGATGACGAAAATAGGCGTTTCGGTCGTGATGCTTGCGATCGCTCCGAAACTCGTGCAGCCCCTGAGCTGGCCGGCCTTGCTGGCGGCGCTGGTGTTGTGCATCAAGGTGTACTGGGTCGCGCTCCTGTGGCGCGGGCGGTCGTAGAGACAGGAAACGGACGAGCTTTTCGACATGGCAGCAGCAGAAGGTCACGCACCTACCGCGGGCGAGTACATCGTCCACCACCTGCATCACCTGCAGAACAAACATCAGCAGGGGGTGGTGGACTTCTCGGTCTTCAACCTCGACTCGATCTTCTGGGCCGTGCTCATCGGCATGGTCGGTTGCTTCCTGTTGTGGCGTGCCGCCGCGAATGCCACCTCCGGTGCGCCGGGCAGGTTCCAGGCCGCGGTGGAGATCCTCGTCGAGATGGTCGACAGCCAGGCCAAGGGCATCGTGCACAACGCGACCAGCCGCAAGCTCGTGGCGCCGCTCGCGCTGACCGTGTTCATCTGGATCTTCCTGCTCAACGCGATGGACCTGCTGCCCGTCGACCTGCTGCCCTGGATCTGGCAGAAGGTGACCGGCAACCACGAAGCCTACCTGCGCGTCGTGCCCACCGCCGACCTGTCGGTGACGATGGGCCTGTCGATCTCGGTGCTGCTGGTGTGCCTGGTCTACAACGTCAAGATCAAGGGCCTCGGCGGCTGGGCCCACGAACTGGTCTCGGCGCCGTTCGGTGCCAAGTGGTACCTCGCGCCGGTCAACCTCGCGATGCAACTGATCGAGTTCATCGCCAAGACCGTCTCGCACGGCATGCGGTTGTTCGGCAACATGTACGCCGGCGAACTGATCTTCATGCTGATCGCCCTGATGGGCGGTGCCTGGTCGCTGTCGGCCACCGGCATCGGCCTGGCCATCGGGCACGTGATCGCCGGCACGGTGTGGGCGATCTTCCACATCCTGATCATCACCCTGCAGGCCTTCGTGTTCATGATGCTGACCCTCGTCTACGTCGGTCAGGCCCATGATGCACATTGACCACGCCTGCTGATCTTTCCCCGTTTTCCTTCACGTTCCCTTTCTCACCCAACCTTCCAACAGGAGCAAACAAATGGAAGTCATCAGCTTTGTCGCGCTGGCCGCTGGTCTGATCATCGGCCTGGGCGCCATCGGTGCCTGCATCGGCATCGGCATCATGGGCAGCAAGTACCTCGAGTCGGCTGCCCGCCAGCCCGAGTTGATGGGCGAACTGCAGACCAAGATGTTCCTGCTGGCCGGCCTGATCGACGCGGCGTTCATCATCGGCACGGGTATCGCCCTGTGGTTTGCCACGGCCAACCCGTTCCTGGGCCAGATCGCCAACCTGCCGAAGTAATTCTTCGGTCGTGTTTGTCGTCGGGCAGCGCCGCATGAGTCGCGCTGCCCCGGGCACCCCATGACGAGGTCCATACCGTGAGCATCAATGCCACCCTGATCGTCCAGATGATCGTCTTTGCGATCCTGGTCTGGTTCACGATGCGCTTTGTCTGGCCGCCGATCGCGGCGGCACTGGACGAGCGTGCGAAGAAGATTGCCGACGGGCTGTCCGCCGCCGACAAGGCCAAGGCCGATCTCGCCGCTGCCAACCAGCGTGTCGAGCAGCAGCTCGGCGCCGCGCGCAACGACGCTGCCAAGCGCCTGGCCGATGCCGAGCGCCTGGCCCAGCAGATGATCGAAGAGGCCAAGGGCCGCGCGTCCGAAGAAGGCGCCAAGATCGTCGCGCAGGCCCGGGCTGAAGCCGAGCAGGAGTCCGTGAAGGCGCGCGAGACGCTGCGTGAGCAGGTCGCCGCGCTGGCTGTCAAGGGCGCCGAGCAGATCCTCAAGCGCGAAGTCAACGCCGGCGTCCACGCCGAGTTGCTGGGGCGCCTGAAGGCCGAGCTGTAAGCCATGGCCGAGATCGCCACCATCGCCAGGCCCTACGCCGAGGCTTTGTTCAAGGCCGCTGCCGGCAACGCCGCCGCGCTGTCGGGTGAAGTGAGCGCGCTGGCTGCCGTCGCGGGCGACGAGCGGCTGCGCCAGTTCGCCGACAACCCCAAGGTCAGCGTCGCGCAGGTGTTCGATGTCATCGCCGGCGTCGTCAAGGCGCCGCTGTCGGCACCGGCGCAGAACTTCCTGCATGCCGTGCTCGAGAACGGCCGCCTCGCTGCGCTGCCCGAGATCGCGTCGCAGTTTCATGCGCTCGTGAACTCGCAGACCGGCGTGTCGGACGCGCGCGTCGAGAGTGCCTTCCCCATCGAAGGCGCTCAACTGGCCGACGTGGTGGCGACGCTGGAGAAGCGATTCGGCCGCAGGCTCAATGCAAGCGTGGAGGTCAAGCCCGAGCTGATCGGCGGCATACGCGTGGTGGTCGGCGACGAGGTGCTCGATACCTCGGTCAAGGCCCGTCTGGAACAGATGAAGGCCGCGCTCACTGCCTGAGCGCCGCCCACAGGAGAAAAGCATGCAACTCAATCCCGCAGAGATTTCCGAGCTGATCAAGAGCCGCATCGAAGGGCTCCAGGCCTCGGCCGACATCAAGAACCAGGGCACCGTCGTGTCCGTCACCGACGGCATCGTGCGGGTGCACGGCCTGTCCGACGTGATGGCCGGCGAAATGCTCGAGTTCCCGGCCACCGCCAGCGGCCAGGCCACCTACGGCCTGGCGCTGAACCTCGAGCGCGACTCGGTGGGCGCGGTGATTCTGGGCGAGTACGAGCACATCTCCGAGGGCGATACCGTCAAGTGCACGGGCCGCATTCTCGAGGTGCCCGTCGGCCCCGAGCTGATCGGCCGCGTCGTCAACGCCCTGGGCCAGCCGATCGATGGCAAGGGCCCCGTCAACGCGAAGATGACGGACGTGATCGAGAAGGTCGCTCCGGGCGTGATCGCGCGCCAGTCGGTGAGCCAGCCGGTGCAGACCGGCCTGAAGTCGATCGACTCGATGGTGCCGATCGGCCGCGGCCAGCGCGAGCTGATCATCGGCGACCGCCAGACCGGCAAGACCGCGGTGGCGATCGACACGATCATCAACCAGAAGGGTCAGAACATGACCTGC
>Ga0209682_10000370_pt1 | contig 15473 bp, 8 predicted proteins | sample DOMMetBare2Fresh_2_FD_187471 | JGI IMG/M metagenome (GOLD analysis project Ga0209682, IMG submission 187471) | Wetland sediment microbial communities from St. Louis River estuary, USA, under dissolved organic matter induced mercury methylation -... | ecosystem: Environmental > Aquatic >... | reverse complement strand
CGGCACGGGTCGTCTCGGACTGTGATGAAAGCCACCCAGCGATGTTCAAGGGCGTGAACTCCGAAGTCGGGCGGCTGCGCAAGGTCCTGGTGTGCCGCCCCGGGCTGGCGCAGAAGCGGCTGACGCCGGCCAACTGCCACGAGCTGCTGTTCGATGACGTGATGTGGGTCGCCAGGGCCCGCAACGACCACGACGCCTTCACCAGCGCGATGGTCGAGCGCGGCGTCGAGGTGCTCGAACTGCACGAGTTGCTGGCCACCACGGTGAGCGGCGCTGCGGCCCGCGCCTGGCTGCTCGACCGCAAGCTCGGCCCCGACTTCATCGACCCCGAGGCCGCGCAGAGGCTGCGCCCCTGGCTCGAAAGCCTGGCGCCCGACCGGCTGGCGGAGCACCTCATCGGTGGCCTGGCGCGATCGGAAGTCCCGTTCGAGCCCGACGGGCTGCTGGCGCGCTGCGCCGGCAGCTCCACGTTCCTGCTGCCGCCGCTGCCGAACACCCTGTTCACGCGCGACAGCAGTTGCTGGATCGGCGACGGCGTCGTGCTGTGCCCGATGTTCTGGCCCGCGCGCCAGCAGGAAACCCTGCTGACCACCGCGGTCTACCGCTTCCACCCGCTGTTCGCGGACTCGACCAAGGAGTGGTGGGGCGACCCCGATCGTGGCCACGGCCTGGCCTGTCTCGAAGGCGGCGACGTGATGCCGCTGGGGCAGGGCGTGGTGCTGGTCGGCATGGGCGAACGAACGTCGCCGCAGGCCGTGAGCCAGCTGGCGCGCCAGCTCTTCGCGCGCGGTGCCGCCGAGCGCCTGCTGGCGGCGCAGATCCCCAAGTCGCGCGGCGCGATGCACCTGGACACGGTCCTCACCTTCTGCGATGTCGACCTGGTGACGGTCTTCCCGGAGACGATCGATGCGATCCGCGTGCACAGCATCCGGCCCGGCGCGCAACAGGGCCGCCTGGACGTGCGCACCGAGGCCGCTCCCTTCCTCGACGTGGTGGCGCAGGCCTTGCGCCTGTCGCGGCTGCGCACGGTCGTGACCGGTGGCGATGCCTACGAAGCCGAGCGCGAACAGTGGGACGACGGCAACAACCTGCTGGCGCTGGCGCCGGGCCTCGTGATGGCCTACGACCGCAACACCTACACCAACACCCTGCTGCGCAAGGCCGGCGTCGAGGTGATCACGATCCCCAGCGGCGAACTCGGCCGTGGCCGCGGCGGCAGCCACTGCATGTCGTGCCCGATCGCCCGCGACAGCCTTTGAACACGGAATCGCCATGAGCTTCAACCTGCGCAACCGCAGCCTGCTGGACCTGAAGGACTTCCCCCCGCGCGCCATCCGCCACCTGCTGGACCTGGCGGCCGAACTCAAGCGCGCCAAGTCGGCCGGCACCGAGCACCAGCGCCTGAGGGGCAAGAACATCGCGCTGATCTTCGAGAAGGCCTCGACCCGCACGCGCTGCGCCTTCGAGGTGGCCGTGCACGACCAGGGCGGCCACGTCACCTACATCGACCCGGTCGGTTCGCAGATCGGGCACAAGGAATCGCTCAAGGACACGGCACGTGTGCTGGGCCGCCTGTACGACGGCATCGAATACCGCGGCTTCCACCAGAGCGTGGTCGAGGAGATCGCCCGCTTCTCGCACGTGCCGGTGTGGAACGGCCTGACCGACGAGGCCCACCCGACGCAGGTGCTGGCCGACCTGCTGACGATGGAGGAGTTCGGCGAGAAGCCGCTGCACGAGCTGTCGTTCTGCTACCTCGGCGACGCCCGCTTCAACATGGGCTGCTCGCTGCTGGTCGGCGGCACGCAGATGGGCATGGACGTGCGGATTGCCGCCCCGCCCAGCCTGCAGCCGCCCGCCGAGTTGCTGACGCAGATGCGCGAGCTGGCGATCAGCACGGGCGCACGCATCACGGTGCTCAACGATCCCGTGCCGGCGGTGGCCGGCGCCGATTTCGTCTATACCGACGTCTGGGTCTCGATGGGCGAGCCGCAGGAGGTCTGGAAGGAGCGTATCGGTCTGCTCGCGCCCTACCAGGTGAACACCGCCCTGATGCGTGCCACGGGCAAGCCGCGCACGCGCTTCATGCACTGCCTGCCCGCGTTTCACAACCTCGAGACCGAGGTCGCGCGCGAGGTGCAGGCGCTGTGCGGCATGAGCGAACTCGAGGTCACCGACGAGGTGTTCGAATCCGACGCCTCGATCGTGTTCTCCCAGGCCGAGAACCGCATGCACACGATCAAGGCGGTGCTCGTGGCCACGCTCTCATGAGCATGAGGCGCGCAGCATGAAGATCGTCATCGCGCTGGGAGGCAACGCGCTGCTGCGCCGCGGTGAGCCGCTGACCGGGGCGAACCAGCTCGACAACATCCGGCGCGCCGCCGCCCAGCTGGCCCGCGTGGCGCCCGCCCACGACCTCGTGCTGACCCATGGCAACGGCCCGCAGGTCGGGCTGCTCGCGCTGCAGGCCGCCGCCTATCGGGCCGACGAATCGACGGCGCTCGACGTCCTGGGGGCGCAGTCCGACGGCATGATCGGCTACCTCCTCGAGCAGGAGATGGTCAACCTGCTGCCGGCCTCGCGCGCCGTGGTGACCTTGTTGACCCGCGTCGAGGTCGACACCGGCGACCCCGCGTTCGAGCACCCCACCAAGCCGATCGGCCCGGTCTACGCCCCAGGCGAAGCACGCGAACTGGCCGAGGCCCGGCACTGGACCCTGGCGGCCGATGGTGCGGGCCTGCGCCGGGTCGTCGCCTCGCCGCTGCCGCTGCGGGTCTTCGGTGTCGACGCCATCCGGTGGCTGCTGGCGCACGGGGCCCTGGTCATCGCCGCCGGCGGCGGTGGCATCCCGGTGGCGCGCGGCCGCGATGGCCGCAGCCTGCACGGCGTCGATGCGGTGATCGACAAGGATCTGTGCACGGGCCTGCTGGCACGCGAACTGGGCGCCGACCTGCTGGTCATCGCCACCGATGTCGATGCGGTCTACCTGGACTGGGGCACCAAGGCCCAACGTGCCCTGGGCCGGGTCACGCCGGCCGCGCTGGCGCGGCACGAGTTTCCGGCCGGGTCCATGGGCCCAAAGGTCCAGGCAGCCTGCGACTTCGTTCGCGCGACCGGGCACCGTGCGTCGATCGGCTCGCTGGACCGGATCGAGGGCCTGCTCAGCGGTGCGGCGGGCACGCAGGTCTGCGTCGATGGCGCCGCCGTGGCCTGATTCGCACGACGTTCGTTTCCAGGCTCACCCTGTGCGCCAGACGCCGGCGGTGCCAGCCCCTGGGTCGGTGATCAACCCGCAACGCCAGAACTCCCGCGCCGCCGAGCGTGCGCGCACGCCGGTCCAGACTCCCCGCCGGCTCGTGTCGAGCCGGCCTCAGGCTGCCACGGCCGCGACTTTGCGGCGCTTTCGCGCGGCCGGCTTCGCCGCGGCGGTCGGGGTGGCGATGGCCTTCGGCCGTACCGGCGGTTTCTTCGCGCGCGCCGCGAGCGCCAGCTCGCGCACCTTGGCAATATCCTCGTCGGTGATCACGCCGTTCACACCCGAGATCGCGGCCAGCTTCATGCCATGCTTCAGGCCCATCTGGTAGATCTCGCGCACCTTCTCCCATTGCAGCGTGCGGCCGACGGTGAAGTTCTCGAACCTGCCTTCGAGCGCCAGCACGATGGTCTCGGCCAGGCAGGCATAGGCGACCCCCTTGGGCAGGCCGATATTCTTCATCCGCACCTCGCCCGGCAACTGGATCTCGCCGCTCTCGATGACCAGCACATCGGGCCGCTTGGCCACTTCTTCCGGCGGCAGATCGAGCGGCCGCGCCACGTCGGTGATCACGCAGCCGGGCTTGACCTTCATGATGTCCAGCACCTTCTTGCCGGCGCCCGAGGTCGCGGTGACGATCATGTCCATCTCGGCGATGTGCGTGTCGGCCCTGGCCGACAGGCGCAGCTTCGCATCCGGGGTCTCCTGCAGGATCGACTCCTTCAGGGCGAGCAGCTTGGCCGTCTCGGGCGATACGAGGGTGACCTCGCGCGCCGCGCGCACGAGCAGCCGCGCGCAGGCGGCGCCGATCGCCCCGGTCGCACCGACCACCATGGCCTGGAAGTCCACCCGCTCCTTGCCCCTGGGCGGTTGCAGCAGCTGCATTCGCAGCAGCGCGTCGTGGGCCGCCCACAAGGCTGCCGAGGCGCTGTAGCTGTTGCCGGTGGTGATGGGCAGCGGCGCGCGCTTGGCGACGGTCACGCCGGCGTCGCCGACGACCTTGGTGAACGCGCCCAGACCCATGATCTGCGCGCCCAGGCGCTTGGCCATGGCGGCCGCTGCGAGCAGGCGGCGGTAGGTGAATTCGGGCGCATGACTCATGATCTCGCGCGGTGTGCCGCCGACCGAGATCAGCCAGCCCTCGGCCTCCACGCCGGTGGGCGACTTCACGCCCTCGACGCGCGAGTAGACGAAAGGCGGCGCATAGGCCATCACCTTTTCCAGCGAGTCCATCAGCAACGGCGGCGAAACCTGCGACAGGATCTCGACCGGCTTGACGATCTTGAAGTACTCCTGCGACAGCGGGTGGATCACGAAGGCGAAGCGGTTGACGCGCTTGAAGCCATTGGGATAGAGGATGCGCGGCTCGGTCTGCACCTCTGTGATGATCTCGAGATAGTCGTCCTCGAGCAGATCATCCGGCGCCTTGCCCGTGGCGGACAGGATCATCGCGTCGAGCAGGTCGGGGCCGATCACATGGCCGTGCATCACCGGCGAGCCGTCGACGACGAGGTGAACGCCCTTGGTGCGGAACTCCGTCAGCCGCTGTTCGTTGACGGTGGAGGTGATGACGGTCTTGCCCGCCATCTCCTCGAGGCCGAAGTCGTCGAGTTCGTGGGCCGGGGCGACGACGACACTGGCCTTGCACATCGCCTTGCGCAGCACGAACTGCGTCCACTGTTTCATCAAGGCTGCCGGTATCACGCGCGGCGGCGACCAGTCAGACACATAGTGCGCGCCGCTGGCATACAGCGCCAGGGCGTCCACCGAGGTCAGCAGCTTGGGAATGCCGAGCTGCAGAAGCGGGTCGGCGAAATGCAGGTTTTCGGTGTACTCGGACAAGGTCGACGCCAGCTTGTACTGCGCCATGCCGGAGAAGAACAGCACGTTGGCATTGTCGAAATAGTGCCCGAGCTCGATCTGCGTGTGGCGGACGGCCCACTCCAGGAAGATCTCGCTCAGGCGCGCGCCGGTCGTCACCGGCGTGCGGCTCACCGCCTTGCGCAGGCGGACGCCGTCACGTTCGATGAACGGGCGGGCACCCAGGGTGTAGCTGTCCTTGACCAGGCCGAGCCCGATCGCGTCGGCCTTGCCGTCCCAGGCCTTCAGGAGCTTGACCGCCTTGGCCGTGCTGCCGTCGGTGCCGAGCCGCCGCACGCGCACGCGGTGGCCGAGGAAGTTGGTGGTGAAGTCGAAGTCCTGGCTGCGCGCGCCAAGGCTGATGCTGATCACGTTCTTCATGGCTGTCCTGCGTCACGGTGCCAATGCCAATAGTGCTGTAACGGCACCTGGACAGTCTTGATCGGCGACATAGCACGATCGATCGTCCGGCCGGCACCGAGGCGGGCGGCAGGGGCGGTGACGCGGCAGTCGCGCGGCACGCCGGAGCCGATCGACGCACTGTCGCGGCGACCACGTTGTCGCCAGCAAGCGACAGACATCCGCCTGATCCCGTCGGGTATTTCCCGGGCTCCGGCAAAGACCGGCGCCCCGCGACGGCGGCCACGACGGCGAAAGAGGGCGCCCCGCAGCGACCCAAGATCACCAGCTGACTTCGCGGTTGGGCGTGGCGCCGATCTTGTGGATGGACAGGTCGGCGCCTTCGAATTCCTCCTCCTGGCTCAGGCGCAGGCCCATCGTCGCCTTGAGTGCACCGTAGACCACGAGGCCACCGATCAGCGCCCAGGCCACGCCCAGCAGCGTGCCGATCAGTTGCGCGCCGAAGCTCACGCCGCCCAGGCCGCCCAGCGACTGCAGGCCGAAGATGCCGGCCGCGACGCCGCCCCAGGCGCCGCACAGGCCGTGCAGCGGCCAGACGCCCAGCACGTCGTCGATCTTCCAGCGGTTCTGCGTCAGTGTGAACATCGTGACGAAGATCGCGCCGGCGATGCCACCGACCAGCAATGCGCCGGCCGGGTGCATCACGTCCGAACCCGCGCAGACGGCCACCAGGCCGGCCAGCGGCCCGTTGTAGGCGAAGCCCGGGTCGTTCTTGCCGAGCAGCGTGGCCACCAGCGTGCCGCCGACCATGGCCATCAGCGAGTTGACGGCCACCAGGCCCGAGATCTTGTCGATCGTCTGTGCGCTCATCACGTTGAAGCCGAACCAGCCCACGGCCAGGACCCAGGCGCCCAGCGCGAGGAAGGGGATGCTCGACGGCGGGTGCGCGCTGACCTGATGACCGCCGGCGCCGTCCTTGCGGTAGCGCCCGCTGCGTGCGCCCAGCAGCAGCACGGCCACCAGGCCGATCCAGCCGCCCACGGCGTGCACGACCACGCTGCCGGCGAAGTCGTGAAACTCGGCGCCGGTCAAGCCCTTGATCCAAGCCTGGACGCCGAATCTCTGGTTCCAGGCGATCCCTTCGAAGAAGGGGTAGATCAGCCCGACGATCACACCCGTGGCGACCAGCTGCGGGCCGAAACGTGCGCGCTCGGCGATGCCGCCGGAGACGATCGCGGGAATCGCCGCCGCGAAGGTCAGAAGGAAGAAGAACTTGACCAGCTCGTAGCCATTCTTTGCCGCCAGGCCCTCGGCGCCGGTCATGAAGCTCACGCCGTAGGCCACCGCATAGCCAACGAAGAAATAGGCGATCGTCGAGACCGCGAAGTCGACCAGGATCTTCACGAGTGCGTTCACCTGGTTCTTCTGGCGAACGGTGCCGAGCTCGAGGAACGCGAAACCCGAATGCATGGCCAGCACCATGATGGCGCCCAAAAGAATGAACAGGGCGTCAGTGCCCTGCTTGACCTGGTCCATGGGGAACGTCTCCTCGACTCTGGGGGCGCTGGGCGCCCGGGATGCACCAGCAGCGGGTGCGCGAGCACCATAGCAAGCAAACTCCGTTCCCGCATTGGTGCATGCATGGTGCACCGACATGGAGCCAATGGGGACGTCGATGCCCCGGACTCGTGCGCTGGCGCACAAGTTTCATGCGTGGCGCGCCACGGGAGCCGATTGCGATCAGCTCCTGCGGTGCGCTGCCGGCAGCACGGGCCAGGAGCGACAGGCGCTCCCGTCGACCACGACCTGGTGCGTCTCGACGACGCGGCTGCCGCTGCCGGCGCAAAGGCACAGGCGGAGGACAGCGGCCATGCCCGCAGACGCACCGAGGGTCGCCGCGGGGTTGCAGGAGGGGCGGCTAAAGTCCGCGAATGACGGACCCAGCGACCCCCAGCAGCACCCCGATCGTGGCCGTGATCGGCGGTGGCCCGGCCGGGCTGATGGCGGCCGAGACACTGGCTGCCGGCGGGGTGGGTGTCGACGTGTACGACGCCATGCCCTCGGTCGGGCGAAAGTTCCTGCTCGCCGGCAAGGGCGGACTGAACCTGACGCACGCCGAGCCCGACGATCGCTTCGTCCAGCGCTACGGTGCGCGCGCCGCGGTGCTGGCGCCGTTGCTGCAGGAGTTTGGCAGCGCGGCGCTGCGCGAGTGGGCGCGCGGGCTCGGCGTCGAAACCTTCGTCGGCACCTCGCAACGGGTCTTCCCGGCCGACCTGAAGGCGGCGCCGCTGCTGCGCGCCTGGCTGCATCGGCTGCGCGGGCAGCGCGTGCGATTCCACATGCGCCACCGCTGGCTCGGCTGGGACGACGAGGGCGCCTTGCGCTTCGCGGCACCCGCGGGCGAACTGCAGGTGCGCCCGCAGGCCACCGTGCTGGCGCTCGGCGGCGCGAGCTGGGCCCGGCTCGGCTCCGACGGTGCCTGGCAGACACTCCTGCGTGGCGCCGGCGTCGAGGTCGAGTCGCTGCAACCGTCCAACTGCGGCTTCGATGTCGCATGGAGCGAGCATCTGCGCACGCGCCATGCCGGCGCGCCCATGAAGACCGTGGCGATCACGTGGACCGACTCGCAGGGCCGCAGGGTCTGCCAGCGCGGTGAATTCGTGGTTACCGAGAGCGGCGTCGAGGGCAGCCTGATCTATGTCGCGTCGGCCGCTCTGCGCGACGCCATCGCGGCCGAGGGGGCGGCGACGTTCCACGTCGACCTGCTGCCCGGCCGCGAGCTCGGCTGGGTCGAGCGCGAACTGGCCCATCCCCGAGGCCCGCGCTCGCTGTCGACCCACCTGAAGACGCGCCTGAACCTGTCCGGTATCAAGGCGGCGTTGATCCACGAGACCTTGCCCAGGGAGGCGCTGGCAGACGTGCGCCGGCTCGCCGCCCACATCAAGGCGCTGCCGATCACGGTGCACGCGGCGCGGCCGATCGACGAGGCCATCAGCAGCGCCGGTGGCGTGCGGTTCGAGGCACTGGACGAAGGCCTGATGTTGCGCGTGCGGCCGGGTGTCTTCTGTGCCGGCGAGATGCTGGACTGGGAAGCGCCGACCGGCGGCTACCTGCTGACGGCGTGCTTTGCGACCGGCCGCCGGGCCGCAACGGGCACACTGCGCTGGCTGGCCGGGCCGGGCCGATACACTGCGCCGCTTTGAGTTCTCAGGCCCCGGTCGGGTCGTCGAATGCCTTGGACAAGATCCTTCTGCAGATTGCCGCCGAACTGAAGGTTCGGCCGGCGCAAATCCAGACCGCGGTCGACCTGCTCGACGGCGGTGCCACCGTGCCCTTCATCGCCCGCTACCGCAAGGAGGCCACCGACGGCCTGGACGATATCCAGTTGCGCGAGCTGGAGGTGCGGCTGACCTACCTGCGCGAACTCGAGGAACGCCGTGCCGCGGTACTCAGGAGCATCGACGAGCAGGGCAAGCTCACGCCCGTGTTGCGGGGGGCCATCGAGACCGTGCCGACCAAGCAGGAGCTCGAAGACCTCTACCTGCCGTACAAACCCAGGCGCCGCACCAAGGGCATGATCGCCCGCGAGGCGGGCCTGGAGCCGTTGGCCGACAAGCTCTTTGCCGACCCGACGCTGGACCCCTTGGCCGAGGCCGCAGCCTTCGTGAACGCGGACGCTGGATTCGCCGAGCCGTCCGCCGTGATCGACGGCGTGCGCGATCTGCTGGCCGAACGCTGGGCCGAGGATGCCGCGCTGGTGGGCAAGCTGCGCGAGTGGCTGTGGAGCGCGGCGCTGTTCCAGAGCAGGCTGGTCGACGGCAAGGACGGCAACCATGCCGATGCGGCCAAATTCCGCGACTATTTCGACTACGCCGAGCCGATCCGCACCGTACCCTCGCATCGCGCGCTCGCTGTCTTTCGGGGCCGCGCCCAGGAATGGCTCGATGCCAAGCTGGTGCTCGACGAGGAAGCCGTTGCGGGCCGCCCGACGCTGGCCGAGGGCCGCATCGCGCGGCACCTCGGCTGGAGCCACGCGCAGCGATCGGGCGACGAACTGATCCGCAAGACCATCGCCTGGACCTGGAAGGTCAAGCTGTCGCTCAGCCTGGAGCGCGACCTGTTCGCGCGCCTGCGCGACGAAGCGGAGGCAGTGGCGATCAAGGTCTTCGCCGACAACCTGCGCGACCTCCTGCTCGCCGCGCCCGCCGGCAAGCGCGTGGTGATGGGCCTGGACCCGGGCATCCGCACCGGTGTGAAGGTGGCGGTGGTCAGCGACACCGGCAAGGTGCTCGCCACCGACACCGTCTACCCGCACGAGCCGCGTTGCGATTGGGAAGGCTCGTTGCATGGCCTCGGCCGCTTGGTCGCCGCCCACGGCGTGAACCTGATCGCGATCGGCAACGGGACGGCGAGCCGGGAAACCGACAAGCTCGCCGCCGACCTCATGAAGCGGATCCAGCAGATAGCGCCCGACGTGATGCTCGACAAGGTGGTGGTCAGCGAAGCCGGCGCTTCGGTCTACTCGGCGAGTGAATTTGCAAGCCGGGAATTGCCGGAGCTGGACGTCAGCCTGCGCGGCGCCGTCAGCATCGCACGCCGCCTGCAGGACCCGCTGGCCGAACTGGTGAAGATCGACCCCAAGAGCATCGGCGTGGGCCAGTACCAGCACGACGTCAACCAGTCGGGCCTGGCGCGCACGCTCGACGCCGTGGTCGAGGATTGCGTGAATGCCGTCGGTGTCGACCTGAATACGGCGTCGGCGCCGCTGCTTGCGCGCGTGTCGGGGCTGTCGCCGACGGTGGCCTCGAGCATCGTGCGCTGGCGCGACACGCACGGTGCCTTCCGCAATCGGCAACAACTGCTGGACGTCGCCGGGCTGGGCCCGCGCACGTTCGAGCAGGCGGCGGGCTTCCTTCGCATCCGCGACGGCGACAACCCGCTCGACCTGACGGGCGTGCACCCCGAGACCTACCCGGTGGTGCAGAAGCTGATGGCCGCCACCGGCAAGCCCGTGGCCGAGTTGATGGGCCGTGCCGACGTGCTGCGCACGCTCAGGCCCGAGGCCTTTGCCGACGAGAAGTTCGGTGCGATCACGGTCAGGGACATCGTGACCGAACTCGAGAAGCCGGGTCGCGACCCGCGGCCGCACTTTCAGGTCGCGCGTTTCAACGAGGGGGTGTCCGATCTCAAGGACCTGCAACCCGGCATGACCCTCGAGGGCACGGTCAGCAATGTCGCGCAGTTCGGTGCCTTCGTCGACCTCGGGGTGCATCAGGACGGTCTGGTCCACGTGAGCCAGTTGTCCAACAAGTTCGTGACCGACGCGCGCGAAATCGTCAAGACCGGCCAGGTCGTGAAGGTGAAGGTGCTGGAGGTCGACCTCGCACGCAAGCGCATCGCGCTGACGATGAAGCTCGATGCGGCCGTGCCGGCCAAGGGCACGGGACGGGGTGGCGACAACGCCTATCGCCCGGCCGGGCGCGGCGAACGCGGCCTGGCCCCGCAGACCGGCGGGCAGAGTGCGATGGCGGCGGCGTTCGCCAAGCTCAAGGCCAAGGCGTGACGCCAACGGCGCCGGGCGCGCTGGCGGCGCTCCTTGCCGCCGGCGGCGCGGCGGCCCAGCCCGCGCTGCCGGCACCCGAGCCCCAGCGCGTCGAGATCAAGGGCGAGGCCGCGAACGATGCCGAACAGCGCCGGCGCGATCCGGTGGCGAAGTCCATCTACGGCCGCGAGGAGCTCGACCGATACGGCGACGTCAGCGTCACCGACGTTCTCAAGCGCCTGCCCGGCATCAACCTGAGCGGCGGCAACCCGCGCATGCGCGGCCTGGGTGCGGGCTACACCCTGATCCTGATCAACGGCGAGCCGGCGCCGCCCGGCTTCAGCCTCGAGAACCTGCCCCCCTCGCAGGTCGAGCGCATCGAGATCACCAAGGGCCCGACGGCCGAGCACAGCGCGCAGGCCGTGGCGGGCACGATCAACATCATCCTGCGCGCGGCGCCGAGGCAGCGCCAGCGCGAACTCAACGTGCGCGTGGGCTATACCGCGCTGCGCCCGATCGCCGGCTTCAACGCCATGCTCGGCGATCGCTTCGGCAACCTGAGCGTGTCGCTGCCGCTGGCCGCCAACCAATGGGCCGGCGACACCCGCAACGACAGCTATCGCGTCACGCGCGACCTCGCGGGCCAGCCCCAGCAACTGGGTGTCACCGGCTTCGACCATTGGTGGGGAAGCGGTGTCAACGTCGGCCCGCGCCTGAGCTGGAAGGCCAGCGACACGCTGACGCTGGAGTCGCAGAGCTTCCTGCAGCGCAACCAGTTCAACAGCGAGGGGCGCTCGCTCACCGAGGTGATCGACGGCAGCGACCCGCGGACCGTCGACGACCGCTATCGCAACTGGGGGCATTGGCAGATGGCGCGCACGAGCCTGCAACTGGCGCAGCGTTTCGGCGACGGCGCGCGCCTGGAGGCCCGGATCGGCGCCCAGGCGTCGGAGGCGGCGTTCGTGACGCCCACGACCGGCCTGGATGCGCAGGGTGCGCTGGTCGTCGAACGCCTGATCACGGGCCGCAACAAGGAGCAGTCGCGCACGACCAGCGGCAAGTTCACGCAGCCGCTGCTGGAGTCGCACACGCTGGCATTCGGCTGGGATGCCGAAGTGCGGCGGCGGACCGAAGTGCGCGATGTCGTCGAGAACGGCCAGCCCCAACTGAAGGACTTCGAGCGCGAACCCTTCAATGCCCGCGTGACGCGCCTGGCCGCCTATGCGCAGGACGAGTGGGAGATCGCGCCGAGGTGGTCCGCCTATCTCGGCCTGCGCGGCGAGTCGATCACGACCACGAGCCGCAACAGCAGCGAAGACCTGCGCTCGCGCAGCGAGGTGGTGACACCCGTGCTGCACCTGAACTACAAGCTCGACCCCAAGGGCCGCGACCTGGTTCGCGCCAGCCTGACACGCGCCTACAAGGCTCCGGACCTGAGTGCGCTGATGGCGCGGCCGGTGGTGAACCCGGGCTATCCGCTCGATACGACCAACCCCGAGAGCGGCCCCGATCGCGTGGGCAATCCGGCGTTGCGGCCGGAGCTGTCGACCGGGCTGGACATCGCGTTCGAGAAATACTTCAGCGGCGGCGGCGTGTTCACGGTGGCCGCGTTCCATCGCCGCATCAGCGGCCTGGTCCGCAATGCGGTGACGCTGGAGAACGTCGCGTGGGCGACGGCGCCGCGCTGGATCTCGCGGCCGATCAACCTCGAAGGCGCGCGCAGCACCGGCCTCGAGTTGGAGCTCAAGGGGCGCGCCGGTGAACTGATGCCGGACGCCGGCCTGCCCGTGGACCTGAGCCTGCGCGCATCGATGAGCGCCTACCGCTCGCGCGTAGGCGACATCCCCGGGCCTTACAACCGGCTCGAGCAGCAGCAGCCCTGGTCGTTGACGCTCGGGTTCGATCATCGATGGGCCGGATCGCCGCTGGGCTTCGGTGCCAACCTGGCGTACACGCCGGGCTATGTCACGCAGCAGACGGCCGCAACGGCGCTCGCACAGAACCGCGTGCGCACGCTCGACGCCTATGCGAGCTGGAGCTTCAGCCGCGATGCGACTTTCCGCCTGTCGGTCAACAACCTGGCACCGACCGACGTGGTCACGCTGTCGCAGACGATCGAGACCGGCGGCCATGTGCTGCGCAACGACAACGTCCGGCGCAACCGCGCCAGCTGGAACGCCGGGTTGAGCCTGAAGTTCTAGGGCGTGTTCAGGCTGCTGCGGCGTGAACAGGCTCTGGGCCGGCGCATCCCGTAGGATGGCGCGATGGACCCCACCTCGCTGAAACCCGAGAGCATCGCCGCCCAGGCCCTGGGCTGGGTCGACGAGCAGACACGCGCGATCACGCCGCCGATCCACGTCTCGTCGACCTATCTGCGCGACCCCGACAACCAGTACCGCTCGGGGCGCGTCTATGCGCGCGCCGACAACCCGGCCTTCGACCAGCCCGAGGCCGTGATCGCGCGCCTGGAGCAGGGCGCGGCGGCGGGGCTGTTCGCCAGCGGCATGGCGGCGGCGACGGCGGTCTTCCTCGCGCTGAAGCCGGGTGATCACGTGCTCGCGCCGAAGGTCATGTACTGGTCGCTGCGCAACTGGCTGATGAATTTCGCGACCCAATGGGGCCTGAAGGTCGAACTGGTCGACATGACCGACCCCGCGGCAGTGCGCGCGGCCATCCGGCGCGGCGAGACCCGGCTCGTCTGGGTCGAGACGCCGGCGAACCCGCTGTGGAGCGTGACCGACATCGCCGCGACGGCCGCGATCGCGCACGAGGCCGGCGCGCTGCTGGCCGTGGACTCGACCGTGGCGACGCCCGTGCTGACGCGGCCGTTCGAGCACGGCGCCGACATCGTCATGCATGCCGGCACCAAGTACCTCGGCGGGCACTCCGACCTGATCGCCGGCGTGCTGGTCACGCGCGAGGACGGCGACTTCTGGAAGCGCGTGAAGTTGGTGCGGGCCCAGGTCGGCGGCACGCTCGGTTCGTTCGAGGCCTTCCTGCTGATGCGCGGGATGCGCACGCTGTACCTGCGGGTGCGGCAGGCCTGCGCGTCGGCGCAGCGCATTGCGGAGCACTTCGAGCACCACCCGCTTGTCGAGGCGGTGCTGTACCCCGGGTTGCGCGCATTCCCCGGCCACGAGATCGCCGCTCGTCAGATGACCGGCGGTTTCGGCGGGATGATGTCGATCCGGGCCAAGGGCGGGGAGCGTGCCGCGATCGCGACCGCCGCGAACGTCGCGCTCTGGAAACGCGCGACATCGCTCGGCGGCACCGAGAGCCTGATCGAACATCGCGCGAGCGTCGAGGGCGCGGGCACGCCGGCGCCGGCCGACCTGCTGCGGCTGTCGGTCGGCATCGAGGACGCGGGCGACCTGATCGCCGATCTCGAGCAAGCGCTGCGGCGCGCGCACGCTTGAACCGGGTCCCGTTCATCGTCGAGCATGCGGGCGAGATCGCGGCGCTGCGCCGCGACCTGCACGCGCACCCCGAACTCGGCTTCGAGGAGCAGCGCACCTCGGCCGTGGTGGCGCGCCGGCTCACGGACTGGGGCATCCCGGTGCACCTGGGCATGGCCCGGACGGCGGTGATCGGCATCGTGCACGGCCGCGACGGTGGCGCCTGCGGGCGCGCGCTCGGCCTGCGCGCCGACATGGACGCGCTGCCGATCCAGGAGCACAACCGCTTCGCGCACACGAGTCAACATGCCGGCACGATGCACGCCTGTGGCCACGACGGCCACACCGCGATGCTGCTCGCCGCGGCGCAGTACTTTGCGCGCCAGCGCGATTTCGACGGCACGGTGTACCTCATCTTCCAGCCGGCCGAGGAGGGCCGCGGCGGCGCACAGGCCATGGTCGCCGAAGGCTTGTTCGATCGCTTCCCGATGGAGGCCGTGTTCGGCATGCACAACTGGCCGGGCTATCCAGCCGGCTCGATCGCAGTCAGCCCGGGCCCGGTGATGGCATCGGTCACGACCTTCCGGCTGCGGGTCAGCGGGGTCGGTGCCCATGCGGCGTCTCCGCATCGCGGCGTCGACCCGGTTCCGCTGGCCTGCCAGATCGTGCAGGCCTTCCAGACGATCGTCAGCCGCAATGTGAAGCCGACCGATACCGCGGTGATCTCGGTGACGATGATGCATGCCGGCGAGGCCACCAACGTGATCGCCGACCACTGCGATCTCGAGGGCACGGTGCGCACCTTCCGCACCGACGTACTCGACAGCGTCGAGCGTCGCATGGGCGAGATCGCGCGGGCCCTGTGCGCCGCAAACGGCGGCTCGTGCGAGTTCGAATTCCAGCGGCGCGCGCCGCCGGTCGTCAACCACGAGCAGGAGTCGGCCTTTGCCGCACGCGTGGCAGCCACGGTGGTTGCCCCAGGCATGGCCATGGCCCAGGAGCCCGCGATGGCGGGCGAGGACTTCGCCTACATGCTGCAGGCCAAGGCAGGCTGTTATGCCTT
>Ga0209682_10000369_pt1 | contig 15482 bp, 10 predicted proteins | sample DOMMetBare2Fresh_2_FD_187471 | JGI IMG/M metagenome (GOLD analysis project Ga0209682, IMG submission 187471) | Wetland sediment microbial communities from St. Louis River estuary, USA, under dissolved organic matter induced mercury methylation -... | ecosystem: Environmental > Aquatic >... | reverse complement strand
GATGACGATGCGCCACCCGGCGCGCCACCTCGTCCAGCGGATCCTGCGTGCCCTTAAGTTCGTCAAGCTCGCGATGAGTCCCGCGCATGAATTCGTGAAAATGAATGCGCGTCTTGCGAAGCAGCGGCACGGCGGAAAAGAAGCAGTCCATCAGGAAGCTCTTGCCGCGCCCCACGCCGCCGCACAGATAAACGCCGCGCGGCAGTTCCGGGCGACTGACGAGCTTCAGAAACGCGTTTCGCCGCGCATGCTTGTAGAGGGTCCATTCCTCAGCGAGTCGCTGCAGCCGATCGGCCGCCTGCATCTGCGCCGGGTCGAGTGTGTAGCCCCGTTCGGCCAGGGCGGCGTCGAGATGGGAACGGAAAGGCATCGGCGCGATCCGTGCTCAGAGATCCGTCAAGCCCGACCGCCGCGTACGAGCCGCGGAGCGCGGATCACGAGCAACGGTTCACAGATTCAGCGTCCGCTTGTCGACCGCCAGCGCCGCTTCCTTGGTCACCTCCGACAGCGACGGGTGCGCGTGGCAGATGCGGGCAATGTCCTCGCTCGACGCCTTGAACTCCATGGCGACCACGGCTTCGGAAATCAGTTCGGATGCCATCGGTCCGATCATGTGCACGCCGAGAATCTCATCGGTCTTTGCGTCCGCCAGAAACTTCACCATTCCGGTCGTATCGCCGAGCGCGCGCGCGCGACCGTTGGCCGCGAATGGAAACGATCCGGACTTGTACGCGCGCCCGGCGCTCTTCAACTGCTGCTCCGTCTGGCCGACCCAGGCGATTTCGGGCGACGTGTAGATCACCCACGGAATCGTGTTGAAGTTCACGTGACCATGCTGCCCGGCGATGCGCTCGGCGACCGCCACGCCTTCTTCTTCCGCCTTGTGCGCCAGCATCGGACCACGCACGACGTCGCCGATCGCCCACACATCCGGCAGGTTGGTGCGGCAGTCGTCGTCGACGGCGACGAAGCCGCGCTCGTCGAGCTTCAGCCCGACCGCGTCGGCGCCCAGCCCGGTCGTGTTCGGCACGCGGCCGATCGATATGATCAACTTGTCGCAGGCAAGCGTTTGCGCGGCGCCGGCGTTGTCCGTGAACTGGACCTCGACACTGCTTTTCGCCGTCTTCACCGCGCTGATGTTGACGCCGAAGTGCATCTTCAGTCCCTGCTTCGTGAAGACCTTCTGCGCCTCCTTGGCGATCGATTCGTCTACCGCGCCGAGGAAGGCCGGCAGCGCTTCCAGCACGGTCACGTCCGCACCCAGCCGCCGCCACACCGATCCCATCTCCAGCCCGATCACGCCTGCACCGACCACGCCCAGACGCCTGGGCACTTCGGGGATCGCAAGCGCACCGTCGTTCGAGAGCACCAGTTTCTCGTCAAACGCCGCGCTCGGCAGCGCACGCGGATTCGAACCGGTGGCCACGATCACATGCCTGCCGGCGATCATCTCGTCGTTGACCTTGATCTCGTAGCCGTTGTCGCTCTTGCCAGCGAACGATCCGCGGCCGTGAAAGAACGTCACCTTGTTCTTCTTGAAGAGAAAGGCGATGCCGTCGTTGTTCTGTTTCACCACTTTGTCCTTGCGCGCCAGCATCTGCGCCAGGTTGATCGACAGTTCCCTGACTTCGATCCCATGGTCCTTGAAGTGATGCGATGCATGTTCGTAATTCTCTGACGACTGCAGTAATGCCTTGGATGGAATGCAGCCGATGTTGGTGCAGGTGCCGCCCAGCGCGGCGCCGCCTTTGGCGTTCTTCCATTCATCGATGCAGGCCACACTGAAGCCAAGCTGGGCAGCACGGATCGCGGCGATGTAGCCGCCCGGGCCGGCTCCAATCACGATGACGTCGAAACTCTTGCTCATTGCTGTCTTTCTCCCCGGCCTATACCTCGAGCAGCAGGCGCGCCGGATCTTCGAGCGCCTCCTTCATCGCCACCAGCGACAGCACCGCTTCGCGACCGTCAATGATCCGATGGTCATACGACAGCGCGAGATAGTTCATCGGCCGCACGACGACCTGGCCGTTCTCGACCACTGCGCGCTCCTTGGTGGCATGGATGCCGAGAATTGCGCTCTGCGGCGGATTGATGATCGGTGTGGACAGCATCGAGCCGAACACGCCGCCATTGGAAATCGAGAACGTGCCGCCGGTGAGCTCCTCCAGTCCCAGCTTGCCCTCCCCGGCGCGCTTGCCGAAGTCGGCGATCTTCTTTTCGATCTCGGCGAAAGTCATCTGGTCCGCATCGCGCAGGATCGGCACGACGAGTCCGCGCGGTGAGCCCACCGCGATGCCGATGTCGAAGTAGCCGTGATAGACGATGTCGGTGCCATCAATGGACGCGTTCACGACCGGGTACTTCTTCAGTGCCGCGATCGCCGCCTTGACGAAGAAAGACATGAAGCCAAGCTTGACGCCGTGCTCTTTCTCGAACTTGTCCTTGTACTTGTTGCGCAGCTCCATCACCGGCTGCATGTTGACTTCGTTGAATGTAGTGAGAATCGCGGCGGTTGATTGCGACTGCACCAGGCGTTCCGCCACGCGCTGGCGCAGGCGCGACATCGGCACGCGCTGCTCGGGGCGATCCGCGAGCGCGCTCAGGTCGAGCGGGGCCTTGACTTCAGGCAGCGCGGGACGCACCGGTGCCGGTGCGGGCGCGGCTGCCGGTTTCACACCTTCCTTCGCCGCAATCACGTCGCCCTTCAGAATGCGGCCGTCCTTGCCCGTCCCGGCCACCTGCGCCGCCGACATTCCAGCGTCCGCGAGCATCTTGGCCGCAGCGGGCATCGCGACACCACCTGCGCCGGGCGGCGGGGCGGCCTTCGGTGCAACAGCAACCGCAGGTGCAGGCGCCGACGCAGCCGCGGAAGCGACCGTTGCCTCGGAATCGATCGTCGCGATCACTTCGCCCGAAACGACGGTGCTGCCGTCGACCTTGACGATCTTCGACAGCGCGCCGGCGCTCGGCGCAGGAACCTCGAGCACAACCTTGTCGGTCTCCACTTCGATCAGTATTTCGTCGATCGCGACCGCGTCGCCTGGCTTCTTCTTCCACTGCAACAAAGTCGCCTCGGCGACCGATTCCGACAGCTGAGGAACCTTGACTTCAACGATGGCCATTTTGTTCTCTAGAGTGTTCTTAGCGATTCAATTTGAGTAGATCCGCCGGAGTTGAGCGGCGCAACGCGTCCGCTCCAACGCAGGCAGCCGCGACCGGCGCACGCGTCCGGTCCGCGGCCTATTTGACCTGCACGAATCCCTTGAGTTTTCCGAACGCCTGATCGAGCAACGCTTTCTGCTGCTCGTTGTGCATCGCGTAGTAGCCGACCGCGGGCGAGGCCGACGCCGCGCGCCCTGCGTAGCCGAGTTTCTGTCCGTCGCTCATGTTCTCGAGCAGATGGTGCTGAACGTAGAACCACGCACCCTGGTTCTGCGGTTCGTCCTGCACCCACATGATCTCGGTGGCATTCGGGTACTTCTTGAACTCGCCAGCCAGCGTCTTGTGCGGGAACGGATACAGCTGCTCGAGCCGCAGGATCACCATGTCGTCGATCTCGCGATCCTTCCTCGTTGCGGCCAGGTCGTAGTACACCTTTCCAGAGCACAACACGATGCGCTTGACCTTCTTCGCGTCGGCCGCACTGCCGTCGGCAATGACGGTCTGGAACTCGCCGCGCGCCAGATCGGTCAGTGAAGAGGCCGCCTCCTTGTTCCGCAGCAGCGACTTCGGCGTCATGATCACCAGGGGCTTTCTGAACGGTCGGATCATCTGGCGCCGTAACAGATGAAAGATCTGCGCCGCCGAGGTCGGTTGCGCAACCTGCATGTTGTTGTCCGCCGCCAGTTGCAGAAACCGCTCCAGGCGCGCCGACGAATGTTCCGGCCCCTGCCCCTCGTAGCCGTGCGGCAGCATCAGCGTCAGACCTGACTGTCGGCCCCACTTCACCTCTCCCGAGGAGATGAACTGGTCGATCACGACCTGCGCTCCGTTCACGAAATCGCCGAACTGCCCCTCCCAGATCACAAGCGCATTCGGCTCCGCGCACGAGTAGCCATACTCGAAGGCGAGCACCGCTTCTTCCGACAGCACCGAGTCGATGACCAGAAACGGCGCCTGCTTGTCGGACACGTTCTGCAGCGGCACGTAGACACCGGCGTCCCATCGCTCACGATTCTGGTCATGCAGCACGGCGTGCCGATGCGTGAAGGTGCCACGCCCCGAGTCCTGCCCCGTGATCCGCACCGGATAGCCGCTTGCCACCAGCGAAGCAAACGACAGATGCTCGGCCATGCCCCAATCGATCGGCAGCTTGCCCTCGCCCATCGCGCGCCGATCGGCCACCACCTTCTCAACCAGCGGATGCAGCTTGAAATTGGCCGGGACCGTCGTGATCCGCTCGGCCATCCGCTTCAGCTCGGCCATCGGCACGGCGGTGTCCGCATGATCGGTCCACTTGCGGTTAAGGAACGGTGACCAGTCGACCGCGTACTGGCTCTTGTAGTTGGTCAGCACCAGGTCGACGGTGTGGCGGCCCGCGTCCATCGCAGCGCGGAAGGCCTTCACCATCTCGTCCGGCTCTTCTGCCTTCAGCGTGCCTTGCGTGATGAGCCGATCCCCGTAGAGCTTTCGGGTGCCTGGGTGCTGACCGATCTTCTTGTACATCAGCGGCTGCGTCACCGCCGGTGTGTCCTGTTCGTTGTGGCCAAGGCGGCGGAAGCACACGATGTCGATCACCACGTCCTTCTTGTATGCCTGCCGGTAGTCCATCGCCAGCTCCGCGCACAGGACGACGGCCTCCGGATCGTCTCCGTTCACGTGCAGCACCGGGGCTTCGATCATCTTGACGACATCGGAGCAATACAGCGTCGAGCGGGAGTCGCGCGGATCAGAGGTGGTGAAACCGATCTGGTTGTTGATCACGACATGCACCGTGCCGCCGGTCCGGTAGCCGCGCGTCTGCGCCAGGTTCAGCGTCTCCATCACCACGCCCTGGCCGGCGAACGCGGCATCGCCATGCACCAGGATCGGCAGCACCTTTTCGCGCTTGTGGTCACCGCGGCGCTCCTGCCGTGCGCGGACCGACCCCTCGACCACTGGATTGACGATCTCCAGATGTGACGGATTGAACGCCAGCGACAGATGCACCGGCCCGCCCGGAGTCGTCACGTCGCTGGAGAAGCCGTTGTGATACTTGACGTCGCCGGCGGGCAGATCGCTCGCAGCCTTGCCTTCGAATTCGGCAAACAGGTCCTTCGGCATCTTGCCGAGCGTGTTGACCAGCACGTTCAGGCGCCCACGATGCGCCATGCCGATCACGATTTCCTCCACGCCCATTTCGCCGGCGTGCATCACGATCTCGTCCATCGCCGCGATGAAGCTTTCACCGCCTTCAAGCGAGAAGCGCTTCTGACCGACGAACTTGGTATGCAGGTAGCGCTCCAGGCCTTCGGCGGCAGTCAGCCGGTCGAGGATATGTCTCTTCTTTTCCGCGGAGTAGCTCGGAGTCGAGCGGATCGACTCAAGCCGCTGCTGCCACCAGCGTTTCTCGGCCGGGTCCGAGATGTACATGTACTCAACGCCGATCGTGCCGCAATAAGTCTGCCGCAGTGCCTTGACGATCTCGCGCAGCGTCATCTGTTCCTGGCCGAAGTACGTGTTGGCGGCCGAGAACACGATATCCATGTCTGCTTCCGCCAGGTCGTAAAAGGCCGGCTCCAGTTCGGGGATCTGCGGCCGTTCCTGGCGCTTCAGCGGATCCAGATCTGCCCAGCGCGCCCCCAGGAACCGATAGGCAGCAATGATCGACTGCACATGCACCTGCTTGCGCGCGACCGACAGATCGGTCGGCGCGACCGCGGGCCGCAGCGTGCCGGCCTTGGCGCGCTGTGCGAACGACTCGATGATCGGTGCATGCGCCACGTCCGGTGTCTGCGGATTGCCGTCCGCCGCCGGGACCAGCTGCATCTGGTCGAAGTACGCGCGCCACTTGTCGGGCACCGAGGCAGGATTGTCGAGGTACTTCTCGTACAGTTCTTCGACATACGGCGCGTTGCCGCCGAACAGGTACGAGTTGACCTGGAACTGTCTCATCATGGCGCTCACCTTGCGTAACGAGCTTCTCGTCAAAGATGTCCGGACCGTGGCGATTCTCAAGTCCGGGGACCGACACGCCGGATTCCGGCGCCGCGATCTGCGTCTCGACAGAACGCCCAGCAGAACAGGCCTGCGGTACGCGTCGAGGGCGTCGATGCTACCACCGGCGGGTGCAGCCAAGGCGCGATACTCCGTTGAAATAGCAGCGAAAACACAGGGCTTTCCCCATTCTGCGCAACAGCCGCGGCGTAGACTCGGTCGATCAAGCGCCGCAAGAGCGCCATCGACGGAAGGAGACACCGTTGCAGGCAACTGAAATCCGCAACCCGGACTATTTCCACAAGGTTGTTGACTGCCAATGGGCGTGTCCCGCGCACACGCCGGTGCCCGAATACATTCGGCTCATCGCTGCCGGCAGGTATTCGGACGCGTACATGGTCAACTGGAAGTCCAACGTGTTTCCGGGGATTCTCGGCCGCACCTGCGACCGGCCGTGTGAGCCAGCGTGCCGCCGCGGCCGTGTCGAGGAGGCGCAGTCCGAGCGTCCTGAGCCGGTCGCAATCTGCCGGCTGAAGCGCGTCGCCGCCGATCTGAAGGATGACATCCGGTCGAGGTTGCCGAAGCTGCTGGCTCAGAAGAATGGCAAGCGCATCGCGTGTATCGGCGCCGGGCCGGCATCGCTGACGGTGGCGCGCGATCTGGCACCGCTAGGCTACGAGGTCACCGTGTTCGACAGCGACCCGAAGGCGGGCGGAATGATCCGCTCGCAGATTCCGCGCTTTCGCCTCCCGGAAGAAGTGATCGACGAAGAAACGGGCTACGTTCTGGACCTCGGGGTGGATTTTCGCGGCGGTGTACGCATCGATTCGATGAAATCCCTGCTCGCTGACGGCTTCGACGCAATCTTCGTCGGCTCCGGCGCACCGCGCGGGCGCGACCTGCAGATTCCCGGCCGGCAGGAGGCAGCCGAACACATCCACGTCGGCATTGACTGGCTTTCGTCAGTGTCCTTCGGCCATGTCACGAAGATCGGTAAACGCGTGATCGTGCTCGGGGGCGGCAATACCGCGATGGACTGCTGCCGCACGTCGCGGCGCCTCGGCGGCGAGCAGGTCACGGTCATCGTGCGTTCCGGCTTCGAGGAAATGAAGGCGTCGCCGTGGGAGAAGGAAGACGCGATGCACGAGGGTATCCCGATCGTGAACTACCTCGTACCCAAGGAGTTCCTGCACCGCAAAGGACAGCTGATCGGAATGGCGTTCGAACGCGTGCAGGCAGCGTACGACGCCAAGGGGCGGCGCGAACTGGTGCCCACCGGGGAGCCGGAACATATTGTCGAATGTGACGAGGTGCTGATTGCGGTCGGACAGGAGAACGCATTTCCCTGGATCGAGCACGATGCCGGCATCGAACTCGACCAGTGGGGGATGCCAGTGCTGGACAAGGTCACGCTGCAGTCTTCGCTGCCCAACGTGTTCTTCGGCGGCGATGCCGCCTTCGGTCCGAAGAACATCATCTGGGCTGTGGCGCATGGCCACGATGCGGCGATTTCCATCGACCGATACCTGCACCTCGAAGATGTTCGCGTGCGCCCGGCGCCGGGGGTGACGCTGGTATCGCAGAAGATGGGCCTGCACGAGTGGAGCTACGACAACGACGTGGCAGCCGATGCGCGTTACAAGGTGCCCTGGCGCGACGTGAACCAGGTGCTGAAAAGCATCAAGGTCGAGGTTGAACTGGGTTTCGACCGCGCCACCGCATGGAAGGAAGCGCAGCGCTGCCTGAACTGCGACGTGCAGACGATCTTCAACGCCACGACCTGCATCGAGTGCGATGCCTGTGTCGATGTCTGCCCGACCGACTGCATCAACTTCACCGCCAACGGCGCTGAAGCGGACCTGCGCCCGCGCCTGCGGGCACCGGCGCGCAATGCCTCACAGGCGCTGTACGTTTCGACGTCGCTCAAGACCGGTCGCGTGATGGTCAAGGACGAGGACGTGTGCCTGCACTGCGGCCTGTGCGCCGAGCGCTGCCCGACCGGCGCCTGGGACATGCAGAAATTCCTGCTCGACGTGACGCACGCCGGGCATGCGTGCCGCACGCCGCACAGGAAGGCAGCGTGATGAACGCACCCGATCAGGGCCGGCTCGAGGCAGACCTCGCCGCACCGCGGATAAAGCGCCTCGAAGCGGTCAACGACTTCGTCATCAAATTCGCCAACGTCAACGGCTCCGGCTCCGCCAGCGCCAATGAATTGTTCGCGCGCAGCATCCTGCGCATGGGCGTGCCCGTCAGCCCGCGCAACATCTTTCCGTCCAACATCCAGGGTCTGCCGACCTGGTACGAGGTGCGTGTGACCGAGCAGGGTTATCTCGGGCGGCGTGGCGGGGTGGACCTCATGGTCGCGATGAACCCGCAGACCTGGGACAAGGACATCAAGGAAATTGAACCCGGTGGCTACCTTTTGTACGACAGCACCAAGAGTCTGCTGCCGTCGAAGTTCCGCACTGATATCCACGTCATCGGCGTGCCGTTGACCGAGATCGCCACCACGAAGTTCGCCGATCCAAAGGAACGGCAGCTCCTGAAGAACATCATGTATGTCGGCGTGCTGTGCGCGATGCTCGGCATCGAGCCCGAGGTGATCGCGCAGTTACTCGGCGAGCAGTACAAGGGCAAGGACAGGCTGATCCAGCCGAACCTCGAGGCGTTCACGATCGGAATGCAGCACGGTCGCGATCTGCGCGATGCGCTCGGGCTGCGCGTCGAGCGGCGCAACGCGGTCGGCGATCGCATCTTCATCGAGGGCAATGCCGCCGCGGCGTTGGGTTGCGTTTATGGCGGCGCGACCGTGTGCGCGTGGTATCCGATCACGCCGTCGTCGTCGCTTGCCGAGGCGTTCCAGAAGTACTGCAGCAAGTATCGCGTCGACGCAGCCACCGGCAGGAACAGGTTCGCGATCGTGCAGGCCGAGGACGAGCTGGCGTCGATCGGCATCGTGATCGGCGCCGGGTGGAACGGCGCGCGCGCCTTCACCGCCACCTCGGGTCCGGGCATTTCCCTGATGAACGAATTCATCGGGCTGGCGTACTTTGCCGAGATCCCGGCGACGATCATCGATGTTCAGCGCGGCGGGCCATCGACCGGCATGCCGACGCGAACGCAGCAGTCGGACGTGCTTGCCTGCGCGTATGCGTCGCACGGCGACACCAAGCACGTGCTGCTGTTTCCGGAAGACCCACACGAGTGCTTCGAGTTCGCCGCCGCCGCGCTCGATCTGGCCGACCGGCTGCAAACACCGATCTTCGTGCTGAGCGATCTTGACATCGGCATGAACCATCGCCTGTGCGCGCCGCTCAAATGGGACGAAACGCGGCGGCTTGATCGCGGCAAGGTTCTGCAGGCCGACAAGCTCGATGCCAGCAAGAGATTCTTCGGCCGTTATCTCGATGTCGATGGCGACGGCATCCCGTGGCGCACGCTGCCCGGCACACATCCGACCAAGGGTGCTTACTTCACGCGCGGAACCACCAAGGATGCCTATGCGCGCTATTCGGAGGCCGGACCCGATTACGTCTACAACATGGAGCGGCTGCTGAAGAAGTTCGCCACCGCGAAGAAGCTGGTGCCGCAGCCCATCGTGCGGCGCGCCGCGCAGCGGACGTCGTTCGGTGTCATCTACTACGGCTCGACCAGTCCGGCGATGTCGGAAGCGCTTGGCGCGCTTGAAGCCAGGGGCGTGCACATGGACCGCCTGCGGGTTCGTGCATTTCCATTTCCGGATTCGGTCGCGCAGTTCATCGCCGAGCACGACACCGTGTTCGTGGTTGAGCAGAACCGCGACAGCCAGTTGCGTTCCTTGCTCGTCAACGAATTGGAGGTCGACCCAGCTCGCCTGGTGCCTGTCTTGCACTACGACGGCACGCCGATCACTGCGCGTTTCATCGTGCAGGCGATTGCCGAAAGAGCAGTCGGGAGTCGGGCGTCGGGAGTCGGGAGTCTCCGCGCTGTTGCCGGTGGACAAGATCGAACCCGCAATTCCGGCGGGGATTGAATTCTCCCGACTCCCGACCCCCGACGCCCGACTCAAAATGACTTACCTCACCAAACCCACGCTGCACCACCCCACGCTGCCGCAAAACCGGCTCGGCCTGACGCGCCGCGACTACGAGGGCAAGATCTCGACGCTGTGTGCCGGGTGCGGGCACGATTCGATTTCGGCCGCCATCGTGCAGGCGTGCTGGGAACTGGCGATCGAACCACATCGCGTCGCCAAGCTGTCCGGCATCGGCTGCTCATCGAAGACGCCCGACTATTTCCTCGGCAATTCGCACGGTTTCAACTCCGTGCATGGGCGCATGCCCTCGGTGCTGACCGGCGCCAACCTCGCCAACCGCGATCTGATCTACCTCGGCGTGTCGGGCGATGGCGACTCGGCGTCAATCGGGCTGGGGCAGTTCGCGCACTTGATCCGGCGCGGAGTGCATATGACGTACATCTGCGAAAACAACGGCGTGTACGGCCTGACCAAGGGCCAGTTCTCGGCCACTGCTGATGCGGGTTCGAAATCCAAGCGCGGCGCGATCAATCGCGATGCGCCGATCGACATGGTGTCGCTGGCGCTGCAACTGGGCGCCACCTACGTTGCGCGCAGCTTCTCCGGCGACAAGGAGCAGTTGGTGCCGCTGATCAAGGGAGCGCTCAGTCATCGGGGCGCAGCGCTGATCGATGTGATCAGCCCGTGTGTGGCGTTCAACAACCATCCCGGCAGTACCAAGAGCTACGACTACGTTCGCGCGCACAACGACGCGGTGAACCGGCTCGACTTCATGCCGAAACGTGACACGATCACCGCATCCTACGATCCCGGCGATGTGATCGAAATCACGCAGCACGACGGCAGTCGCTTGCGGTTGCGCAAGCTCGATGCCGGCTACGACGCCGGCGACCGGCTCTCTGCGATCAGCCATATCCACGCGCATCAGGCGCAGGGCGAGATCGTGACCGGCCTGCTTTTCGTCGATCCGTCAGCCGACGATCTGCACGAACACCTGAACACGGTTGACATCCCGTTGAATCGCCTGGGCGAGGCGGAACTTTGCCCCGGGGCCGCCGCGCTCGAAGCGTTGAACGCCGAGCTGATCTGAGGGACGCGTCGCTCCTGCGCATCGCGCTTCGCCTGGTCCCGGCGATGCTTGCCACAGATCAATACCCAGTCTGGCCGAGCGCATAAAGCTGCGCCTTGCGTGAGGCGGTCCGCTTCATCGCCGCGTCACCCGCGCAGGCAGGTGCGCGCAACCCGACGAGTATCGGAGACCACGATGGCGGGGGCGGCCGCCGCCGTGTCAAGATCGGGTCGATTTCGACAGCCTGATGGCGCTCCTCGATTGCTGCAAGCGTAATGAACAGATCGCCCTGCTCAAGTGGCAGGAATGCGGCCACCCGCGCTCGATCGCCGAGCCAGGCGGTGAACCAGCGGTTGTGGCCGCATCCGGGTCGGCGTCGCTGGATCGACCATCGACGAATGATTAGAACGCCATGGCCGCCAAGATTCATCGCTCCGATCTCGTGCACTGCCCCGATGCGCACGGCGCGGTTGTCGTCATCGACGTGCTGCGTGCATTCACCACCGCAGCGGTGGCGTTCGCACGCGGAGCAAGTGCAATCATTGCCATCGATTCCCTAGATGCACTCGGTTCCCTGCGCGTGCGCTATCCGGGCGCCTTGGCGATCGGGTCCAAAGCTGGAGGTGCGCCAGTGGCCGGCTTCGATATTGGCAATTCGCCTTCGCAGGCTGATCGCATGCGCCTCGCCGGCCGCATCGTGATCCTGTACACGGTCGGTGGCGTGCGCGGTGTCGCCTCCTGTACACAGGCGACGACCGTTCTGGCTGCGGGGCTGGCAAACGCCCGCGCGACGGCAAACCACCTACTCGCGCTGGCACCGCCCGCAGTCACACTGGTGGTCACCGGCACCTGGACCGATCGCGATGGCGACGAGGACGTGGCGTGTGCGGACCGGATCGAAGCGATTCTTCGAGGCGATGATCCGCCCGGCGCGCCCTACTCTGCACGCGTGCGGGCATCCGATTTCGGTCGACGGTTCTCTGCCGGCACCGATCCAAACCTGCCCCAGGCGGATCTGGACTACTGTGCAGCGGTCGACATCTTCGACTTCGCCATGCCGATTGAGCGCACCGACGGCATGTTGACGATCACGTCAGTGCCGGTCGCGCCTCGCACACGGCCGGTGCCGACAGCACGCTGACTGGCCGCAGAAAGCAGAAACGGCGCCTTGCGGCGCTGTTTCTGCATCACCGGCTCGCTCTAGCTGCGCTCGTGCAGCGACACCACCTTGCGCGCGGTGCTGCCGACGAACAGTTGCCGTGGCCGCCCGATCTTGTATTCCGGATCGGCGATCATCTCGTTCAGCTGCGCGATCCAGCCCACCGTGCGTGCGAGCGAGAAGATCGCGGTGAAAAGCGGTACCGGGATGCCGATCGCCTTTTGCACGATGCCCGAGTAGTAATCGACATTCGGATACAGTTTGCGGCTGGTGAAATATTCGTCCTCGAGGGCGATCTTTTCCAGTGCCATCGCAAGCTTGAACAGCGGGTCATCGTGCAGTCCGAGTTCGCCGAGCACCTCGTGACAGGTCTCACGCATGAGTTTCGCGCGCGGGTCATAGTTCTTGTAGACACGGTGGCCAAAGCCCATCAGCTTGACGCTCGAGTTCTTGTCCTTGACCTTGGCGATGAACTCCCCGATCTTGGCCACGCCGCCGTTTCTCTGAATGTCGTACAGCATGTTCAGGCACGCCTCGTTCGCCCCGCCGTGCGCCGGCCCCCACAGGCAGGCGACGCCTGCAGCGATCGCCGCGAACGGGTTCGTTCCGCTCGACGCGCACAGGCGCACGGTCGAGGTCGATGCGTTCTGTTCGTGGTCGGCGTGCAGGATGAAAATTCGGTCCATTGCCCGCACCAGCACCTCGTTCGGGGTGTAGTCCTCGCACGGTGTGGCAAACATCATGCGCATGAAGTTGCCCGCGTACGACAGGTCGTTGCGCGGATACATGTAAGGCTGGCCGACTGTGTACTTGTAGGCCATCGCCACCAGCGTCGGCATCTTGGCGATGAGCCGGATGGCGGACACCTCGCGCTGCCACGGATCGTTCAGATTCATCGAGTCCGGGTAGAACGCCGACAGCGCGCCGACCAGGCCGGTCATCACCGCCATCGGATGGGCGTCGCGGCGGAACCCGCGCAGGAAGAACTGCATCTGCTCGTTGACCATCGTGTGATGGGTCACCCGATTGGTGAATTCCTGTTTCTGCTTCGCATTCGGCAGCTCGCCGTAAAGCAGCAGGAAACAGGTCTCGAGGAAGTCGCACTGGGTCGCAAGCTGCTCGATCGGATAACCGCGGTACAGGAGTTCACCCTTGTCGCCGTCGATGTAGGTAATCGTCGAGTTGCACGAAGCGGTCGACAGGAACCCCGGGTCATAGGTGAACTTGCCCGTCTTTCCGTAGAGGGCGCGGATATCGAGCACGTCAGGACCGACCGTTCCCTTGTAGATCGGCAGATCCAGCGGCGGCGTTCCGTCGGAGAAGGTCAGCGTGGCCTTTTGGGTCGAGGGTGAAAGTGCCATCTTTGTTTTCCTCCGGGCTTGGCGCCCGATTGGGTTAAGCGGATCGAATGCGGGCGAGTAGCTCGCGAAGAGGGATGGTATCGAGCTCTGGCGCCGGTTCTTTGCGCGAAAGCAGCAGATCGAGAAGATCGTTGTCCGGGAGCTCTAGCAACTGTTTCAAAGCCGCCACATCGGCGACCTGAAGCCCCGCCCCGTAGCGGTCCAGAAAGCGCCCGAGCAGCAGGTCGTTCTCCAGCAGGCCGCGGCGGGCCCGCCAGCGCAGCCGGCGGCGGTCCGCATCAGAGACCGCCGGATCGGCCGTCATACCGCCCGGCGCACCATCAGTTCCTTGATCTTGCCGATCGCATGTGTCGGATTCAGCCCCTTGGGACACACGTCGACGCAGTTCATGATCGTGTGGCAGCGGAAGAGGCGATACGGGTCCATCAGGTCATCCAGCCGCTCGCTGGTGGCCTGGTCGCGGCTGTCGGCAATGAAGCGGTAGGCCTGCAACAGCCCTGCAGGCCCAACAAACTTGTCCGGGTTCCACCAGAAGCTGGGGCATGCGGTCGAGCAGCAGGCGCACAGGATGCATTCGTACAGGCCATTGAGCTCCTCGCGTTCCTCGGGCGACTGCAGGCGCTCCCTTTCCGGCGGCGGAGTGTCGTTGATCAGGAACGGCTTGATCGAGTGGTACTGCTTGAAGAACTGCGTCATATCGACGATCAGGTCACGGATCACGGGCAGCCCCGGCAGAGGCTTCAGCACGATCGGCTCCTTCAGCTCGTTCATGTTGGTGATGCACGCCAGCCGGTTCTTGCCGTTGACGTTCATCGCGTCCGACCCGCACACGCCCTCGCGGCACGAGCGGCGGAACGCGACGCTGTCGTCGAATTCGGCCTTCAGCCGCATCAGTGCATCCAGCAGCATCTTGTCGGTCGGTTGCAGCTTGACCTCGATCTTCTGCATGTAGGGCTTGACGTCGCGATCCGGGTCGAAGCGATAGATCTCGAACTTCACGACTCGTGCGCCGGCAGCGTCGCGGACAGCGGTGTTTTCGGCTCCGGTGGTGGCAGTCATGGCAATCTCTCAGAACGTGCGCTTCTTCGGGGGAAAGGTGTCGACGGTCAGCGGCTTCATGTTGACCGGCTTGTAGGCAAGGCGATTACCCTGCGCGTACCACAGCGTGTGCTTGATCCAGTTCGCATCGTCCCGTTCCGGATAGTCATCGCGCGCATGCGCACCGCGGCTTTCGGTGCGCGCAGCCGCGGACACGATCGTTGCCATCGCGGTCTGGACCAGGTTGTCGAGTTCCAGTGCCTCGATGCGTGCAGTGTTGAACACCTTGGACTTGTCCGAGATCGACAAGTGCCTCGAGCGGTCGGCCTGCTCCTTGATCTTCTCAACTCCCTCGTCGAGCAGCTTGCCGGTACGAAAGACGCCGCAGTGCGACTGCATGTGGCGGCGGATGTCGTTGGCCACGTCCTGGGTGCGCTCGCCGTCCTCCCGAGCGTCAAGGGCCGCCAATCGCGCCAGCGTCGTATCGCCCGCTCCATCTGGCAGTGACTTGTTCTCGCGTGGCTCCTTCTTCAGAGACTCAACGATGTGGTTGCCTGCTGCGCGCCCGAATACGACGAGATCCAGAAGCGAATTGGTGCCCAGGCGGTTGGCACCGTGCACGCTGACGCATGAACACTCGCCGATCGCATACAGGCCGCGGACAACTGCGTTCGGATTGCCATCCTTTGGTGCCACCACCTC
>Ga0209682_10000368_pt1 | contig 15493 bp, 10 predicted proteins | sample DOMMetBare2Fresh_2_FD_187471 | JGI IMG/M metagenome (GOLD analysis project Ga0209682, IMG submission 187471) | Wetland sediment microbial communities from St. Louis River estuary, USA, under dissolved organic matter induced mercury methylation -... | ecosystem: Environmental > Aquatic >... | reverse complement strand
TGTCGAGGATGGCGGTGACCAGCGAGGCGCCGTCCAGGTTCTTGCCCCAGTTCTGGTAGAGCACGTTCGGCTGCTGGGGCGAGAGCACCCGGAGCCGCTCCCAGACCGTCATGCGCTTCTTGGCGTGCTGCTTCTCGATCTGGTCGATGGAGACCGAGCGGATGGGGCGCTGGATGAGGTGGTACCCCTCCTTCATCGCCTCCTCGTACGGGCCGGTGGCGCGGGAGATCTCACCCGGGATGGTGAACTCGACCTTCTCGAGGGGATCGAGCGGGTTGGTCAGGGTCGGGGTGATGGCCTTGGTGGACATGGGCTCGATCCTCTGAAAGCGGTGGAGTTCCGTGTTCGCAGCGTGCCGACGGTGACCCGGCGTTGACTCTTGGATGCAGAGGTTGAATGTCGAGCGGATAGGTCAATCAACCCGCGTGCTTGTGCAACCTCTCGTGTCTCGCCGTTGGGGCGAGCATCCTGACAAGCGCGGGGAGAGGAGGCAAGCGTTTCGGGTGAGCGGCTGGCGCTTTTTGCCTCAGCCGACGCGTATTTCCGTGCCGCAGTGCGCCATCAGCCTGGCAGGATCCAGGCCCTGACCCAGGCCGCGGCGTCGCGTTGACGCACCGTCGCAGCGGCCAGCGCGGCCGGAGAGAGCCCCAGGCGCCCGGCCGCCGCCGCCGCGCGCCAGGCGGCCCGCGCGTCGATCCCGGGCCCCGACGCCAGGTCGTCGAGCGCCGCGGCGAGCTGGAGGAGCGGCGCGACGGGCTGCCAGCGCCCCTCCCCCGCCCCGGCCGACCAGCCGGGCTCCGCCGCCAGGCCGACCCCCCAGGCGCGCCAGTGCTCGGGCTCGAGGGCGACCTGGGCTTGCCGGACCACGCGCAGCGCCCAGGGTCCGGGGCGGGGCACCAGCGTGCCGTCGCGGACCAGGGCGGCGAACGAGCGGAGCGCCGCCGCGCCGCCCAGGGCCCCCACCAGCCCGGCGGCGTAGGCCTGGCCGCCCGCCTCGAGCCTGGCGGCGGAGGCGAGCGCCCCGCCCAGGCGGGCCGTCACCGCGGCGCGCCGGAAGAGCTCCGGCCAGAGCGGCGCCAGCGCCTCGGGCGCCTCGCCGGAGCCGCGGCTGGCCAGCGGCTTGACCGCCCAGGCCGCCGCGACGCGCGCCGCCTCGGCGCGCCCGAGCCTGGCCACCGCGGTCATCACCTGGCCGCGCACCGCCGCCTGGAGCGGCAGGTCCGGGCTCCCCGAGGCGCCGGCGCGGGCCAGCACCGCCGCGGCGGCCAGCCGGTCGGCCAGGATGGCCCGGGCGAGCGGGCCGGCGGGCGGGTCTCCCTCGGCGGCCAGGGCGACGAGGCGCGCGGCGGACGCCGGCGGCTCGGCCCGGCCGGCCGCCTCGGCGTGGAGCCGGACCAGCCCCGCGGCGGCCAGCTCCTCGGCCGGGAGCGGCTCCCGGCCGTCCTCCAGCGCCTCGGGTGGCAGGCCCAGCGCCGCGGCGGCGTCGCGGGGATCGAGCCCGGGCCGGGCGGTGGCTGGCTGTCCCGGGAGGTCGAGCCAGCCGGCCGGCCCGTGGCCATGTGGGGAGCGGCCCATGACCGGTAGTCCCGGGGCCGCCGAACATGTGACCGGCAGTCGCAGGACTCCCGGAAAGCCCCCTCAGAACGGGTATTTCTCCACCGCCACCACCGCGTCGGCCAGCCGCCGCTTGGCCTCCAGCAGCCCCGACGCGTCGTAGCGGGTGAAGCGGCGGATGCCGCCGAGCAGCATGGTGGCGGCGTCCCCCTCCGCGGCGAAGAAGACCGCCCGCCGCGCCGCCGAGGCGACCTTCTCGGTGGCCCCGAAGGCGTTGACCTTGACGGCCGCCAGCGCCAGCGCCTTCGCCTGCTCGGTGCCGCTCGCCAAGGTGCGGGCCGCCCGCAGCACCGCGCTCTCCATGGCGAAGATCTGGATGGCCACGTCGGCCAGCGCCAGCAGGACCTCCTGCTCGTCCTTGAGCTTCTCGCCCCAGCGCTGCACCGCCGCGCCGGAGACCACCAGGAAGGCCTTCTTCATGTTGGCGAGCGTCGCCTTCTCGGCCGCCAGCGCGTCGCCCGGGTCGAGCTCGTCGAGCGAGGGCGTCATCATGGCCTCGAGCGCCTTCTTCCCCTCGGCCTGGAGCGGCAGCTCGCCCTTCAGGGCCCGGCGCAGGATGGTGCCGGGGATGAGGAGCCGGTTGATCTCGTTGGTCCCCTCGAAGATCCGGTTGATCCGCTCGTCGCGGTAGAACCGCTCGGCGGCGTACTCCTGGGTGAAGCCGTAGCCGCCGTGGATCTGCACCACGTCGTCCACCATGTCCGCCAGCATCTCGCTGCAGTAGACCTTGGCGATGGCGCACTCGATGGCGTACTCCTCGATGCCCGCCTGGTAGGCCTCGTAGTACCTCGGCTGGTCCTTCTCGAGGGTGGCCAGCCGGTCGTCGATCATCCCGGCCAGGCGGAAGACCAGCGACTCCGAGGCGTAGAGGTCGGCCGTCCGGTCGGCCAGCTTCTCGCGCATCGCCCCGAAGCTCGAGATGGGCACGCCGAACTGCTTGCGCTGGTTGGCGTAGGCCGCCCCCACCGCCAGGGCCCCGCGGGCCGCGCCGTTGACGTTGGCCCCCAGCTTGAAGCGCCCCACGTTCAGGACGTTGAAGGCGATCTTGTGCCCCTTGCCGATCTCGCCGAGCACGTTCTCCACCGGCACCCGCGCCTCCTCGAGGATCACCGAGGTGGTGGACGAGCCCTTGATGCCCATCTTCTTCTCCTCCGGGCCGATGGTGACCCCGGGGAAGGTGCGCTCCACCAGGAAGGCGGTGAAGTGCTTGCGGTCGATCTTGGCGAAGACCGTGAAGAGGTCGGCGAAGCCGCCGTTGGTGATGAACTGCTTGGTGCCGTCGAGGAGGTAGTGCTTCCCGTCGGGCGAGAGGCGGGCCGTGGCGGTGCCGCCCATGGCGTCGCTGCCGGCGCCCGGCTCGGTGAGGCAGTAGGCGGCGGCCCACTCGCCGGTGATGATCTTGCCGAGGTACTGCTGCTTCTGGGCCTCGGTCCCGTAGTAGACCAGCGGCAGGGTGCCGATGCCGCTGTGGGCCGAGTAGGAGACCGCGAAGGCGCCGGCCGGCCCCATCCGATCGGCCGCCAGCACGCTGGTCACCTTGTCGAGCTCCAGGCCGCCGTAGGCCTGGGGGGCGTCGATCATGAGGAGCCCGGCCTCGCCGGCCTTCCTGAGGAGCGAGGCGGCCAGCCCCTTCTCCTGGTGCTCCAGCCGCTCGTAGACCGGCAGCACCTCGTCCTTGACGAACGAGGTGGTGGTCTCGGCGATGGCCCGGTGCTCCTCGGTGAAGTCCTCCGGGGTGAAGACGTCGTCCGGACCGGCCGCGCTGATGAGGTACTCCGCACCCTTGAAGAGTCGCTTCGCCATGTCGTCCTCCTTCAGATCCGCTCGAAGAGGGCCGCCGCCCCCATGCCGCCGCCCACGCACATCGAGACCATCCCGTAGCGCCCGCCGGTCCGCCCCAGCGTGCCGAGCAGCGTGGCGGTCAGCTTGGCGCCGGTGCAGCCGAGCGGGTGGCCGAGCGCGATGGCCCCGCCGGACGGGTTGACCCGGGCCGGGTCGAGGCCGAGCGCCCGCACCACCGCCAGCGCCTGGGCCGCGAAGGCCTCGTTGAGCTCGATGGAGGCCACCTCGTCGAGCCGCAGGCCGGCGCGCTTCAGCACCGCCGGGATGGCCTCGATGGGGCCGATCCCCATGACCTCGGGCGCCACGCCGCGGGCCGAGAAGCCGGCGAAGCGGGCGCGCGGGGTGAGGCCGGTCCTCTTCAGGAACTCCTCCGAGACCACCAGGGCCGCCGCCGCGCCGTCGGTCATCTGCGAGGCGTTGCCGGCGGTCACCGAGCCGTCCACCTTGAAGGCCGGCTTGAGCTTGCCGAGCCCCTCGGCGGTGGTGTCGCGCCGCACCCCCTCGTCGGCCGAGAGCGTGGCGGTGCGCCGCTGGAGCTTGCCGCCCACCAGCGCCACCTGCTCGTACTCCACCGGCACCAGCTCGGCCTGGAACAGGCCGGCGTCCTGGGCGGCGGCGGCGCGGCGGTGGCTCTCGGCCGCGAAGGCGTCCTGGTCCTGCCGGCTCACCCCGTGCCGGGCCGCCACCAGCTCGGCGGTCACGCCCATGGCCGCGTAGGACTCCGGCCAGCTCGAGGCCAGCCCCGGGTTGGCGCTGAACTTGGCGCCGCCCATGGGGATGAGGCTCATCGACTCGGTGCCGCCGGCCAGCAGGCAGTCGGCCTGGCCGGCCATGATCCGCTCGGCGGCGGTGGCGATGGTCTGCAGCCCCGAGGCGCAGAAGCGGTTGACGGTCTGGCCGGGCACCGAGACCGGGAGCCCGGCCTTCATGGCCGCCACCCGGGCCACGTTCATGCCGGCCTCCCCCTCCGGGAAGGCGCAGCCGAGGATGACGTCCTCCACCTCCCCCGGCTCGACGCGGGCGCGGGCCAGCACCGCCTTCAGCACCAGCGCCGCCAGGTCGTCGGGGCGGGCGTCCTTCAAGGCCCCCTTCTTGGCCTTCCCCCCGGGCGTGCGGACCGCCTCCAGGATGTACGCGGCTGCCATGGTGCTCCTCCTCTTCGGCTGCTTCGAGGTTCGTGTGGGGCACCCGGTGCGGCGGCGCCCGGGGCGCGTCAGTTGCGGAGCGGCTTCCCCTTCTTGAGCATGTGCTGGATGCGCTCCAGGGTCTTCTTCTGGCCGCAGAGCGAGAGGAAGGCCTCGCGCTCCAGGTCGAGGAACCACTGCTCGGTGACCGGGGTGCCGCCCGGCAGGTCGCCGCCGGTGATGACCCGGGCCACGGTCTGGCCGAGCTGCTCCTCGTACTCGGTGATGAAGCCGCCCTGGCGCATGTTCCAGAGCTGGGTGATCAGGCTGGCCGCCACGCTCCGCCCCGGCGCCGGGAGCCCGGTGGCCGGCTGGGCCGGCCGGTAGTTGGCCGCCAGGGCCAGCACCCGCTGCTTGGCGTCGGCGAGCTGCCGATCGGCCCCCAGCGTCACCGTGTCGCCGCGGCGCATGAGCCCCAGGTCGAACAGCTCCAGCGCCGAGGTGGAGACCTTGGCCATGGCGATGGTGGTGAAGTTCTTGAAGAGGAAGGGCGAGACGTCGGTCTGGTAGGCCTGCGAGAGCCGGATGGCCCGGAGCGCCAGCTCCTTGGTGCCGCCGCCGGCCGGCAGCAGCCCCACCCCGAGCTCGACCAGGCCCATGTAGGTCTCGCCGAGGGCGGTGACGGCGTCGGCGTGGAGGCAGGTCTCGCAGCCGCCGCCCAGCGCCAGGCCGTGCGGCGCCGCCACCACCGGCACCCGGGCGTACTTCATGGCCATCATGGCCTTCTGGAAGGCGCTCACCGTGAGCGCCACCTCGTCGAAGGCCCCCTCGGCGATGGCCATGACCAGCAGCGCCAGGTTGGCGCCGGCGGAGAACTGGGGCCCCTGGTTGCCCACCACCAGCCCCACCCCCTCGCGCTCGGCGCGGTGGATGGCCTTGTGGACCATGGCCAGCGTGTCGCCGCCGATGGCGTTCATCTTGGAGTGGAACTCCAGGCAGAAGACCCCGTCGCCGAGGTCCAGCACCGAGGCCCCGCCGTTCCGCTCCACCTCGGCGCCGGCCCGCTTGAGCAGGGTGAGGTCGACCGTGCCGGCAGGCTCCACCACGTCCTTCATGGCGCCCGAGGCGAGGTCCAGGTAGCGGCGGCGGCCGTTCTCGAACCCGTAGAACCGCTCCACCTTCTTGAGCGCCGCCGGCACCGCCACCCCGTCGGCCTCGGCGCGGGCCACGAACGCCTGCACCCCGATGGCGTCGAGCATCTCGAAGGGGCCGAGCTCCCAGGAGAAGCCCCAGCGCATGGCCCGGTCCACCTGGACCACGTCGTCGGCGATCTCCGGGATGCGGGCGAAGGCGTAGAGGAGCGTGTCGCGCAGGTTGCGCCAGGCGAACTGGGCGGCCGGGTCCTTGCCGAGGAGCACCGCCTTCAGGCGCGCCGCCGGGTCGTCGATGGCCTTGCCGGCCTCCACCGAGGGGAAGCGCGGCCGCTTCGACGGCAGGTACTCGCCGGTCGTGACGTCCAGGTAGGCGGTCTCCGGCTTGGGCCCCTTGGTCTTCTTGAAGAAGCCCTGCTTCGCCTTGTTGCCGAGCAGCCCCTTCGCCACCATCTCGTCGACGAAGGCCGGCAGCTTGAAGGTCTCGCGCCGCTCGTCGCCCGGGAGGAGCTCGTAGGAGTTGCGAGCCACGTGGGCCAGGGTGTCGATGCCGACGAGATCCGCGGTGCGGAAGCAGGCGCTCTTGGGCCGGGCGGTGGCCGGGCCGGAGACCGCGTCCACCTCCTCCACGGTGAGGCCGAGCTCGACCATCTGGTGCATGGCGTTGGCCATGGCGAAGACGCCGATGCGGTTGGCCACGAAGTTGGGGGTGTCCTTGCCGTGGACGATCCCCTTGCCCAGCCGGCGCGACAGCAGATCGGAGAGGCGGCGGCTCAGCTCGGGATCGGTGAAGCGCGAGGGGACGATCTCCAGGAGCCGCATGTAGCGCGGCGGGTTGAAGAAGTGGGTCACCAGGAAGCGCGGCCGGAGCGCCTCGGGGAGGATCTCGGCCAGCGCGTTGACCGAGAGGCCGGAGGTGTTGCTGGTCAGGATGGCGCCCGGCTTCAGGTGCGGCGCCACCCGGTCGGCCAGCAGCGCCTTCTTGATGGCCATGTTCTCGACCACCACCTCGATGACCCAGTCGCAGGCCTCCAGCCTGCCGAGGTCGTCCTCCAGGTTGCCGACCTCGATGGAGGCCAGGTCCTCGGCGCGGTAGGCCGGCGCGGGACGGGCCTTCTCCAGGCCGGCCACCGCCGCGGCGGCCAGCCGGTCGCGCACCTTGCGGTCGGCCAGCGTGAGCCCGGCCGCCGCCTCCTCGGGCGCCAGCGCCTTCGGCACGATGTCGAGGAGCAGCACCTTCATCCCGGCGTTGACGAGGTGGGCGGCGATGGTGGCGCCCATGACGCCGGAGCCGAGCACGGCGACCTGCTCGAGGGTCAGGTTGGCCTGGCGGGCGGTGGAGGTCGTCATGCGGCGTCCTTTGGGCGGCTGGCGCCCCGTCACTTCCGGAGGCCGGCGGCGCAGGCCCGGCCGGTTCCTGTTCACTGTCCGGGATCGATTGTGCAATCGACGCACCGGGTCAAGACCCCTCCCAGAGCCAGGCAAAACGCCTGTCTTTTCAGGCGCCGCAGGTCGTGCCCTGGCGCCGCATGTATCGATCTGTTCTATTTCTGGGGCGCTCATCGTTCCCAAACCGGACAGGCCATGACCCCCGCCACCGATCGCCCAGTCGTCCTCGCCTTCTCCACCAGCCGGCTCCGCCACGTCTTCGAGAGCGTGGCGCCGCTCCTCGCCGACCAGGCCGAGGTCCGCGTCTTCGACAAGGGGTTCGAGGAGGCGCTCGGCGTGGCCCGGGCGCTCCGCCAGGCCGGCGAGCGGGTGGACGCGCTGGTGGCCGCCGGCGCCAACGGCGCCTACCTGCGCGACCACGCCGACGTGCCGGTGGTGGTGGTGCGGGCCACCACGGTGGACGCCCTGGCGGCCGTCATCCAGGCCGGCAAGCTCGGCCACCGCATCGGGGTGGTCGACTTCCGGCGCGGCATCCCCGGCCTGGAGGAGGTGCGGCGGCTCGCCGACGGCCTCACCCTGGAGCAGCGCACCTACCTCACCCCGGAGGACGCGCGGGTCCAGGTGGAGGAGCTGGCGGCCCGCGGCTTCGAGGTGATCATCGGCCCCGGCCCGGTCTGCGCGGTGGCGGAGCAGGCCGGCCTTCGGGCGGTGCTGCTCTACGGCCAGGACTCGCTCGTCGAGGCCATCCGGCGCGCCGCCGAGATCGCCGGGCTGGCGCGGGCCGAGGCGGGGCGGCGCGAGCTCTTGCAGCGGGCGCTGGCCGAGCTGGAGGCCGGGGTGGCGGTGGTGGACGGGGAGGAGCGGCTGGTCTCGCTCAACCCTGCCATGGAGCGGCTGCTCGGCGCCGGGGCGGAGGAGCTCCTGGGCAAGCGCATCACCTCGGTGGCCGGCGAGCTCCGCCTGGCCCGCACCATGGAGACCGGCCGCGCCGATCTGGACGACGTGGTCCAGCACGGGGGCCACACCCTGGTGGTGAGCCGCACCCCGCTCACCGAGCGCGGGGTGGTGAAGGGCGCCCTGCTCACCTGCCAGGACGCGGCGGTGGTGCAGCGCATGGAGCGGAGCCTCCGCTCGCAGCACCGGCCGCGCCGCTTCGTGACCCGCCACGCCCTCTCCGGCCTGACCGGCCCCTCGCCGGCGCTGGAGCGGGTGCGGAGGCTGGCCGAGCGCTACGCCCGCAGCGACGCCACCGTGCTGGTGACGGGCGAGAGCGGCACCGGCAAGGAGCTGGTGGCCCAGGGGATCCACGCCGCCAGCCGGCGGCGCGACCAGCCCTTCGTGGCCGTCAACTGCGCCGCCTTCCCCGAGACCCTGCTGGAGGCCGAGCTGTTCGGCCACGAGGAGGGGGCCTTCACCGGGGCGCGGCGCGGCGGCCGGCCCGGCCTGTTCGAGGCGGCCCACCACGGCACCCTGTTCCTCGACGAGGTGGGGGACGTGCCGGTGACGCTGCAGACCCGCCTCCTGCGCGTGCTGCAGGAGCGGCAGGTGCTCCGGCTCGGGTCGAACGACCCGACCCCCATCGACGTGCGGGTGATCGCCGCCACCCACAAGGACCTCCCGGCCGCCATCGCCCGCGGTGAGTTCAGGCAGGACCTCTACTACCGGCTCCACATCCTGCCGCTCCAGCTGCCGCCGCTCCGCGAGCGGTCGGAGGACCTGCCGGCCCTCTGCGCCGAGCTCCTGCGGCGGGCCCTGGTCCGCCACGGCGCCGCCGTCGCGCAGCCGCGGGCGCTGGCGCTCCTCCTGCCGCGCCTGGCCGGGTACGGCTGGCCAGGCAACGTCCGGGAGCTCGAGAACGTGGTGGAGCGGGTGGCGCTCCTCTTCGCGGACGACGGCGGGCGCGCGCCGGTGGACGGGGCGGCGCTCCAGGCGGTGCTGCCGGAGCTGGCGGCGCAGCTCGGCGGCGCCGGGTCGCCCTTCGGCCTCGCCGCCCACGCGCCCCAGCCCGCCGTCACGGCTCCCCGCGTGGCGCCGCCGCACCGCAGCGCCGCCGGCCTCCGCGCCGCGCGCCGGGAGCAGGAGGAGGCGCTCATCCACCAGGTGGTCGCCGAGTGCGGCGGCAACCTGAGCGAGGCGGCGCGCCGGCTCGGCGTGGGGCGCACCACGCTCTACCGGAAGCTGGGCCAGGCGGCGGGTTGAGAGGGCTGTCCCCCAGCCAATCTGGACGCCTCCAGTCCTCGCATTTCTTGCGGATCCTGCCGGCCGCCGCGCAGGTCGCGCGGCCCTCCCCGGCCATGTCCGGCACCGACCCCCGCCCATGGGTGCGTCGATCCTACGATTCAAACCTGGAGACCGGCTGGCTCGCCACGTGCAACCCTGCGGAAGTCCAGCGTTTCTGGACTGCCTCGCTCCACTTTTCGCGCCGGCGCGGGCCAGGGATACCGACGGTGGCGGACCGACCAGGGCCGCGGCGCGAACCAACATGGAGCCCAGGACCGCCTCGGCGGCCGGGCCAGGAGAAGACGAACGTGGCCAACAAGATCGTGACCGACGACTGCACGAGCTGCGGCGCCTGCGAGCCGGAGTGCCCGAACAGCGCCATCGCCGAGGGCGACGACGCCTACGTGATCGACCCGGCCAAGTGCGACGAGTGCGCCGGCAAGGACGAGATGGCCTGCGTCGCGGTCTGCCCGACCGACTGCATCGTGAAGATGGAGGCGTAAGCCCCCTCGAGGACCGGCGGGGCTCATCCGCCGCGACGCGCGGAGCCTGGTGGGCGCTCGCCCCCGGCTCCGCGTCGTCTTATATGGGGTCCATGAACTACCGGACCCTCGGCCGGAGCGATCTGCGCGTCTCGGAGATCTCGCTCGGCTCCTGGCTCACCTTCGGCGGCGGCGTCTCCTCCGCCGAGGCGGCCGCCTGCGTGCGGGCCGCCTTCGACGCCGGCATCAACCTCATCGACACCGCCAACGTCTACGGGCGCGGCGCCGCCGAGAGCTTCCTCGGCGAGGCGCTGGCCGGCGTGCCGCGGCAGCGCTACCTGCTCGCCACCAAGGTCTACTTCCCGATGTCGGAGGTGGACCAGGGGCTCTCGGCCGCCCAGATCGAGAAGCAGCTCGACGCCTCGCTCCTGCGGCTGCGGGTCGACCACGTCGACCTCTACCAGTGCCACCGCTACGACGGCGCCACGCCGCTCGAGGAGACGATGCTGGCGCTGGACCGTGCGGTCCGGGCGGGGAAGGTGCGGTGGCTCGGCTTCTCCGAGTGGACGCCGGCGCAGGTGCGGGCCGCGCTGGCCCTCCCCTTCACCCGCTTCGTCTCCTCCCAGCCGCAGTACTCCCTCCTCTGGCGCGGGCCGGAGGCCGAGCTCTTCCCGCTCTGCGCGCGCGAGGGCATCGGCCAGATCGTCTGGTCGCCGCTCCGCCAGGGGATCCTCTCCGGCAAGTACCGGCCCGGCGCCGCGCCGCCGGCCGGATCGCGGGCCGCCAGCCAGGCCATGAACGCCTTCCTGCTGGAGAAGCTCGACGCCGCGGTGCTGGAGAAGGTGCAGCGGCTCCGCCCCATCGCCGAGTCGCTGCGCCTCACCATGTCCCAGCTCGCGCTGGCCTGGGTGCTGCGCCGCCCCGAGGTGAGCTCCGCCATCATCGGCGCCTCGCGGCCGGACCAGGTGCGCGAGAACGCGGCCGCCTCGGGGATCCGGCTCGACGAGGAGACGGTGCGGCGCGTCGAGGCGGCGCTGGCGTGAGGGCCATCCCGCCGGGAACGTCCACGTGGCCGGCTTCGGCGGCGCGTCCAGGGGGCTCTCGGTCGATCCGCTCACCGGCGCCGCGACCACCTTCATGACCCTGCCCGCCCTGCCCCACCCGGGCGACGGCGCGAACCCGTCCCGCCCGACCCGGCCCCGCGCTACACTCCGGGCCGAATGGACCTCACCGCCCTCGCCGAGCAGGCCGCCACGGCCCTCCGCGCCGCGCGCACGCTGGTGGTGACCGCCGGCGCCGGCATGGGCGTCGACTCCGGCCTCCCCGACTTCCGGGGCACCGAGGGGTTCTGGAACGCCTACCCGCCCTACCGTCGGCTCGGCCTCTCCTTCGAGGAGGCGGCCAACCCGGCCCGCTTCGAGGGCGATCCGGCCTTCGGCTGGGGCTTCTACGGCCACCGGCTCGAGCTCTACCGGGCCACCGTGCCGCACCAGGGCTTCACGCTCCTGCGCGGCTGGATCGACCGGCTCGGCCTCCGGGCCTTCGTGGTGACCTCCAACGTGGACGGCCAGTTCCAGCGGGCCGGCTTCGACGAGGCCTGCATCGAGGAGGTCCACGGCTCCATCCACCACCTCCAGTGCACCGGGCCGTGCAGCCAGGACATCTGGCCGAACGGCGAGCGGGTGCCGGTGGACGAGGCGTCCATGCGCGCCCTCCACGTCCCCGCCTGTCCGCGCTGCGGCGAGCCGGCGCGCCCCAACATCCTCATGTTCGGCGACTCCGCCTGGCTCCCGGACCGGAGCCAGGGGCAGCACGAGCGGTTCGAGGCCTTCCTCGACGAGGCCGGCGGCGGGCCGCTGGTGGCCATCGAGCTGGGCGCCGGCACCGCCATCCCGACCATTCGCCGGCTCACCGAGCGCCTGGCGGCCCGGCCCGGCGCCCTGGGCATCCGCGTCAACCCCCGCGAGCCGGAGCTCGCCCGGCCCGGCCTCTCCTTCGCCTGCGGCGCCCTCGCCGGCCTCGAAGGGATCGACCGCGCCCTGGCCGGCTGATCCGGCACATCGCGACGCGCCGGCCGGCTATAAAGGACCGTCCTCATGCACGACCCGCTCGCCCCACTCCTCGCCGACGGCGTCATCGACGAGGTGGTGGCACGCCTGAAGAGCGGCAAGGAGGCCGACCTCTGGCTGGTCCGCCACGGCGCCGAGATCGTGGCGGCCAAGGTCTACAAGGCGCGCGACACCCGCAGCTTCAAGAACGACGCGGTCTACCGGGAGGGGCGCCAGGTCCGCAACAGCCGCACCCAGCGGGCCATGAACCGCGGCAGCCGGTTCGGCAAGGCCGCCTCCGAGGAGGACTGGAAGGTCCGCGAGGCCGACGCGCTCCACGCCCTCCACGCCGCCGGGGTGCGCGTGCCGCGCCCGGTCCTCTACTACGAGGGGGTGCTCCTCATGGAGCTCGTGGTGGACGCGGCCGGGCAGGCGGCGCCCCGCCTGGTGGACGCGACGCTCGACGCCGCCCAGGCGGCCGAGGTCTACGCCGACCTCCGGGCGCAGACGGTGCGGATGCTCTGCACCGACCGGATCCACGGCGACCTCTCGCCCTACAACGTGCTCATGGGCCGGGACGGGCCGGTGATCATCGACTTCCCGCAGGTGGTCGGCGCCGCGCACAACAGCCAGGCCGAGCGCTTCTACCTGCGCGACCTCGAGAACCTGCGGCTCCATCTGGCGGGGCTGGCACCTGCCCTCCGCGCCCGGGCCGGCGACGGCCGCCAGATCTGGCGGGCCTACCTCCGGCGGGAGCTCACCCCCGAGTTCGTGCCCCAGGAGCAGCCGCCCGGGGAGGGCGAGGACCGGTCGCGCCAGGACCGGTCGCGGGACGGTCGGCCGCGGGGCGACCGGCCGAGGGAGAGTCGTCCGGGCGATGGTCGGCCGGGCGACGGTCGGCCGCGAGGCGACCGACCGCATGACGACCGGCCGCGCAACGACCGGCCGCCCAACGACCGGCCGCCCAACGACCGGCCGCGCACCGACCGGCCGCGCAACGACCGGCCGCAGGGCGACCGTTCCCGTCCCCACCAGACCGGCGACGAGCGGCCGCGGGATGGCCGGCAGCACCAGGGCCGGCCAGCAGCCGGACGGACCAGCGACGTCCGGCCCCCCGAGGCCCGCGGCGGCGAGGCCCGATCGCACCAGGAACCGCCGCGGCAGCCGGCGCCTCACGGCCAGGGGCCGGCGCGCGGCGGCCGGCAGGATCCGGGGCGGCCGGATCCGCGCGAGCGGCGCCAGCACGGCGACCGCGGCCAGCGCCGCGACGCCCGCGGCCCCGCCCAGGGGCCCGAGCGTCAGCGCGACGAGCGGCGGACCGAGCGCCCGCCCCGGCGCGATGGGCCGCTGCCCGAGGTGGTGCGCGTGCAGCGGCTGGTGCCCCCGGCGGGCCCAGCACCACAGCCGGGCGGTACGCCGCGGCCGCCCCAGCCGCCAGGCTCGCCCCACCCTCACCGCGGCCAGGGCCACGGCACCGGCCAGGGCGGCGTCCGCGATCCGAGGGATCTGCGCGGGCGCCGCCGCCGCTGAGCGCCGGCACCCCGGGGTGCGGCGTCACGGCCGCCGGCAGAGGAGCGCGTTGGCCGCCAGGCCGACCAGCACCGCCGCGCCGCAGAGCGCCACCACCCCTGTCCAGCCGGCCGCCTGCCAGGCCAGCCCGGGCAGCACCGAGCCGAGCGTCCCGCCCAGGTAGTAGAAGGTCAGGTAGAGGGCGCTGGCGCTCCCCTTGTTCCCGAGGGCGGTCTGGTTCACGAAGGCAGGCATCACCGCCTGCGCCGTGAAGGTCCCGAGCACCAGCACCACCAGCCCGGCCACCAGGAGCGGCAGCGCGCCGGCCAGCGTGGCGGCCATGCCGAGCGCCTCGATGGCCAGCCCCCAGCCGACCAGCGCGGTGGCGCCGAACCGGCCGGTCAGCCGCCCCGCCAGCGGCGAGGCCACCACCCCGGCCGCGTAGACCAGGTAGACGCTCGACACCTGCCCGGTCGAGAGCCCCCAGGCCTCGGTGAGGTGGTACGGCAGGTAGGTGAAGATGCCGATCCAGCCGAAGAAGAGCGAGGCGCCGACCAGGTAGGCGCCGAGCAGCCGGGGGCGCCGGAGGTGGTCGGCCATGCCGCGGGCCGCGCCGCCCCAGCTCCGCCCGGCCGCCGCGGGCAGCTCGGCGAGCTCCCGCCCCAGCCCCGCGGCCACCAGCGCGGTGACCGCCCCGAAGACCAGGAAGGCGGCGCGCCAGCCGAGGTGGGCCGCCAGCGCGCCGGCCCCCACCCGTCCGACCAGGCCGCCCACCACGCTGGCGCCGATGATCCCGCCCACCACCCGCGGCAGCTCGGCGGACGCGAAGCGGTCGCCGGCGTAGGCCACCGACACCGCGGTCATCCCCGGCACGAAGAGCCCCTGCAGCGCCCGGAGCCCGATGAGCCAGGGGAGCGAGGGGGCGAAGGCGCAGGCCAGGGTGGCGGCCGCCAGCAGGGCCATGGACCCGGCCATGACCCGGCGCCGCCCCAGCGCGTCCGAGAGCGGCCCGTGCACCGAGGCCGCCGCGGCGATGGCCAGCACCACCGCGCTCACCGTGAGCCCGGCCTCGGCCGGCCCGGCGCCGAGGTCCCGGGAGAGGAGCGGCAGGATCGGCTGGGTCAGGTACATGTCGGCATAGGCCAGCACGGTGCCGGCGTAGAGGGCCAGCACCTCCCGCCGCCCGGGCCGCTGCGCCGCCGAGGGGTCCACGGCGGGTACGATAGTCCCTTTGCCTCTCGCCATGCGACACTGCGCCGCAGTCGCCGCAGTCGCCGCGCCGCCGGCGCAGGCCGAGCCGGGCGGACGGGCCGCCCTGTGCTAGCCTGGGCGCCAGCACGCACGGGGAGGCGGGGATGGCGCGCAGGGCGAACCGCGGACCAGCCGAACCGGGAGCGCGGCCGTGAGCCTGCCCCCCGCCGCACCGCCCCGGCCGGACGTCGCCCCGCCGTCGATCCCCTGGCGCCACCGCCTCTCGTCGCAGCTCCTGCTGGTGGCCCTCGTCATCATGGCCAGCGTGGGGCTGATCCTGGTCGCGGTGGAGCGGCGCATGGGCGAGGCGCTCCTCTGGCAGGCCCGCAGCGGCGCGGCGCTGTTCAGCGACACCATCCAGAGCGCCACCTCCCACGCCATGATGGAGGACCACAAGGACACTGCCTACCAGACCATGCAGGCCATCGGGACGCAGCCCGGCGTGGACCGGGTGCGCATGGTCAACAAGGAGGGGATCATCACCTTCTCCACGGTGGCGGCCGAGGTCAACACCCGGCTGCCGCCGGACGACCCGGTCTGCGCCGGCTGCCACGGACGAGGCCAGGTGCTCTCCCACCTCCGCGGCGACGCCCGCAGCCGGCTGATCGAGGGGCCGCGGCGGGCCGTCGGCCTGGTGACCCCGGTCTTCAACGAGCCGCGCTGCACCACCGCCGAGTGCCACGTCCACTCGCCGGGGGCCCAGGTGCTGGGGGTCATCGACGTGGCGGTCTCGCTCGACGACGCCGACTTCCGCATCTCCGCCTTCCGCCGCGAGACCTTCACCTTCGTGGTGGTCGGCCTGGTGGTGCTGGGGCTCTTCCTGGTGGTCTTCGCGCGGCGGCGGGTGGTCGGGCCGGTCGAGG
>Ga0209682_10000367_pt1 | contig 15535 bp, 14 predicted proteins | sample DOMMetBare2Fresh_2_FD_187471 | JGI IMG/M metagenome (GOLD analysis project Ga0209682, IMG submission 187471) | Wetland sediment microbial communities from St. Louis River estuary, USA, under dissolved organic matter induced mercury methylation -... | ecosystem: Environmental > Aquatic >... | reverse complement strand
CGAAGCCTGGTGACCCGTTGTTCACGCCCGGCACGTTCAGCAGCTGGGCACCATCCTCGCGGGCCGAGAGCGAATACTGGTTGAAGTTCCAGGTCAGCTTCAGGTTCTGTTGCGACGTGTACAGGCCACCGACCGCGGTGACGCGTTCGCCTTGGCCGAGCTCGATCTTCTTCGACACCTTCAGGTCGTTGGCGACCAGGCCGACATCGTCGACCTTCGTGTTGAAGATGACTGCCGTGAACTTGTTGCCGCTGTAGGTGCCCCCAGCGCCAGGGCCTGACGCGATGGTGGTGCCGGCCGGCGCCGCCGCGACGTCGTCGCCCGGGAAGATGCCGACAAAGCGCCCGCTGTTCTTGGCCCAGCGGAAATTGTTCTGCAGGCGGAAGCCGCCGCCGGCGTCGAGATCGATCTCGGCGCCGAATGCGTCGGACTTGGCGCGCAGGCCGTCGCGGATGCTCGAAACCTCGCGCCCGTTGGCGTTCGTCAGCGTGTTGTCGAGCGGCCAGCCGGCGTTGTAGAACGCGGCGCGGCGCGGGTCGAGGCCCGGGATCTCCTGGATCTGGCCATTGACGAAGCGCACCGGCGTGGGCATGAACGTCGGCGAGTGGTCGTCGAGATGCTTGAAGCTCAGGCGGACGAAGCCGTTGTTCGGCAGCTCCTGCGTGATGTTGCCGCGGATCTGGCCGCCGCTCTCGGTGCCATCGGCACCGGGCCGGCCGGCGTCACCGATGCGCTGGAAGCCGCCGACCCAGAAACGGGTCTTCGGCCCGATGCGGCCGCCGTAGCCGATGTCCACCCGGGTCTGGTCGAAGTCCAGGCCCTTGGACAGCGCGATGCTGCCGCCCTGGACCTGGCCGGTCTTGGAGATGAAGTTGATGATGCCGCCCGGCGCGCCGGTGGCCAGCGTCGAGGCGGAGCCGCCGCGCACGACCTCCAGGCGGTCGAGGTTCACGTCGGCGCGGATCCAGCTGTCGGGGGTGGCGAAGGCGATGTCGCCGAACTGCAGGACCGGAAGCCCGTCTTCCTGGAACTGGATGTAGCGCGCGCCGCCGGCCGAGATCGGAATGCCGCGCACGCCGACGTTGGCGTTGCTCTCGCCGCCGCTGGACTCCGAGCGGATGCCCGGGATCGAACGCAGCACCTCGGCCGCGCTGGAGGCGGTGGAGGTGATCACGCCGTCGCCTTCGATGGTCGAGATCGAGACGCTGGTGCGCATCTTCGAGCGGCCCGAGGACGCGCCCGTGATGACGATCGTGTCGAGCTTCAGGCCGTCGCCTGCCGCGGCTTTGTCGGCCGGTTCGGCTTGCGCCTTGGGCGGCTCGGTCGCGGCGGTCTGGGCATGGGCCACGCCGATCTGCATTGCAGCCAGGGCGGCGGCCAGGGCGATCTGGCGCGGCATCGTGTTCATCGTCATCACGCGTCTCCGGAGTGTCGAGGTTGTTCGGGCCGTCGGGCGATCTACATCCGACGACGGCGCGACTGTAGGAGTTTTGCAATCGTTTGCATTCAGGGCTTTCCCGAAGGTGTATGCAATCGATGTTGACGTGTGCGCCGAGCACGGCTTCCGACATGGCATGTGAGAATCGTTTGCCCCCTTCGCAGACCCAGCACTTCCGGCCGATGCCCACCACGCCCAAGCGCGACGACGAATCGTCCCCCGGCCAGCGACGGCTGCAGATGTCCGACGTGGCCCGGCTCGCGGGTGTCTCCATCTCGACCGTCTCGCGAGCCCTGGCCGGCAGCGAACTGATCAACCCCGAGACGCGCGCGCGCATCAGCGAGCTTGCGCGATCGCTGAACTACTCGATCAATGTCGGCGCACAGAACCTGCGCCTGCGCCAGAACCGCACCGTTGGGCTCGTGATCCCGCTCGACACCAAGACGCGGCAGCACGTCTCGGATCCCTTCTTCCTTGCGCTGATGGGCTCGATTGCCGATGCACTGACCGAGCAGGGCTACGACGTGCTGCTGTCGCGCGTGGACGCGGCGCGGCTTGATCACGCCGCAGCGCTCGTCGACACCGGCCGCGCGGTCGGCGTGCTGCTGATCGGCCAGTGGCACCACCATGACCAGCTCAATGTGCTCGCGATGCGTGGCGTCCCGCTGGTGGTGTGGGGCGCACAACTCGCGGGCCAGATGTACTGCACCGTGGGCAGCGATAACGTGGCGGGCGGACGCCTGGCAACCCAGCACCTGATCGGCCAGGGCTGCCGGCGCATCCTCTTCCTCGGCGACACCGAGCTGCCCGAGGTCGCGCGCCGTCACGAGGGTTACCTGCAGACGCTGCAGGCGCACGGCATCGCGAGCATGCCCGGCCTGCAATTGAGCGTGCCCTTCGCCACCGACCTGGCGCGGCCGATGATCGAGGCGCGCATTGCCGGCGGGCCCGGGTTCGATGGTGTGTTCGCCTGCTCCGACCTGCTCGCGATGACGACGATCAACGCACTGCGTGCCGCCGGCCGCCAGGTGCCCGAGGAACTGCCGGTCGTCGGCTACGACGACGTCGAACTGGCGCGCCACCTGCACCCGTCGCTGACCACCGTGCGCCAGTCGATCGACCGCGCCGGCATCGCGATGGTCGATGCGCTCGTGCGCATCGTCGGCGGCGAAACGGTGGCCCCGATCCAGCTGCCGACGGAACTGGTCGTGCGCGAGACGAGCCGTCCCGCGGCAACGCCGGTACGGCGCAGGAAGACACGCTGACGCAGCCTCGCCCTAAGGCAGACGCTCCAGCGCGTGCTGGTAGGCGCCGTGGTGCATCAGGTCGTCCCAGCCCAGCGGAGGTGTCTGCGGCAGCAGCGCCAGGCGGCGGATCTCGCTGTCGGGGTCGGGCTGCCAGTGGCCCTCGGCGCGCTGTTGCGCCAGGCCGTCGAGCAGGGCATCGACCGCGGCGCCGCCGTCGAGCGACTGGTTGCACAGCAGCACCATGTCGCAGCCGGCCTGCAGCGCCAATGTCGCGGCCTCGGCGTAGGTCAGCGTGCCGCCGTCGAGATGGCGCGCGCCTTCCATGCTCAGGTCGTCGCTGAAGATCGCGCCACCGAAGCCGAACTGGACGCGCAGGATGTCCTTGAGCCAGCGTTCGGAGAAGCCCGCAGGCCGGTGGTCGACCTTCGGATAGATCACATGCGCCGGCATCACGCTGGCCAGGCTCGTGGACAGCCATTCGTAGGGCTTCGCGTCGTCGCCCAGGATGGTCTTCAGCGGGCGCTTGTCGACCGGCACTTCGGTGTGGCTGTCGGCCTTGACGAAGCCGTGCCCGGGAAAATGCTTGCCGCAATTGGCCATGCCCGCGAGCAGCAGGCCGTGCATGAGGCTCTTGGCCAGCATCGCCGCCACCCGCGGGTCGCGGTGGAAGGCGCGGTCGCCGATCACGCTGCTGCCGCCGTGGTCGAGATCGAGCACCGGCGTGAAGCTGAGGTCGACGCCGCACGCGCGCAGTTCGGTCCCGAGCACGTAGCCGGCGGCGGTGGCGGCATCGGTGGCCGCCAGCGCATCCTTCATCCACTGCTCGCCGAGCGCGCGCATCGGCGGCAGGTGGGTGAAGCCGTCGGTGCGGAAGCGCTGCACACGCCCCCCTTCGTGGTCGACGCAGATCAGCAGGTCGGGCCGCACGGCCTTGATGTCGGCCGTCAGCTGCGTGAGCTGGCGACGGTCGAGCCAGTTGCGCGCAAACAGGATCATGCCGCCGACCAGCGGGTGCGTCAGGCGGCGGCGGTCGTCCTTGCTCAGCGTGGTGCCGGCGATGTCCAGGACGACCGGGGCGTGTTCAGTCATGGGGTTCAGTCCTTGGTTTCGACCACCACGAAGGCGGCTGCATAGTCGGATTCGTCGGTGACGCTGACATGCGCCTTCAGCCCGCGCTCGGCGAACCATGACGCCAGCGCGCCGTGCAGCTGAATCTCGGGCTTGCCGCTGCGGGCCTTGACGATCTCGCAGTCGCGCCAGGTCATCGGCGTGCGCATCCCCAGCCCGATGGCCTTGGAGAAGGCCTCCTTGGCCGAGAAGCGCGTGGCGAGGTAACGCAGGCCGCGCGCCGGCACGGCAGCGCTGCGGTCGCGGAATACGGCGAGTTCCTGCAGGCCCAGCACACGCTCGGCAAAGCGTTCTCCACGGCGCGCCAACGTGGCCTCGATGCGGCGCACGTCGCAGAGGTCGGTGCCGATGCCGTAGATCATGGCGGAGAAAAAGCCCTGCGGATGCACTGCTGGTACTGGCGCACGGTCTCGGCCATGCCGAGTTCCAGCGCATCGGCCGCGATCGCATGGCCGATCGAGACTTCGGCGACGCCGGGCACTTGGCGCAGGAAGTCGGTGAGGTTGTCGCGGTTCAGGTCGTGTCCGGCGTTGACACCCAGACCGGCCGCAAGGGCTGCCCGCGCTGTGGCGGCATAGTGCCCCAGCAACGTGGAACGCTCCGGCGTCGGCCAGCCGCGCGCGTAGGCCTCGGTGTAGAGCTCCACGCGATCGGCGCCGATCGCGCGTGCCTGCGCCATCGCGGCCGGATCCGGGTCCATGAAGAGGCTCACCCGCACGCCGAGCGTGTGCAACTCGTCGATCAGCGGACGCAGGCGCTCGCCGTCCCGCGCCAGGTTCCAGCCGTGGTCGGAGGTGGCTTGATCCATGCTGTCGGGGACGAAGGTCGCCTGCTGCGGCCGCACCGCGCGCACCAGCGGCATCAGGTTGTGGAACGGATTGCCTTCGAGGTTGTACTCGGCTTGCGGCCAGCGCTGCATCAGCGCGGCGAGGTCGTGCACATCCTGGGTCGTGATGTGGCGCGCGTCGGGCCGCGGATGCACGGTGATGCCGTCGGCACCGGCCTCGAGCGCGATCGTCGCGAGCTTGACGACGTCGGGCAGGCCCACCGGTCGGCTGTTGCGCAGCAGCGCGATGCGGTTGACGTTGACCGACAGCGCGGTGAGCTCGCCCGTGGGGCGCGCGGACGCCTCGGGGGCGACGAGTGGGTTCATCGGGAGGGTGTGGGTGGGGTCTCGATCAGCCGCTGCACGCTCTGCATCACCTGGCGCGTGCGAAGGGCCGGCGTGCCCAGATGATAGTGAAGCAGCGCGCGCAGCCCCACGCGCAACGCAGCGGCCGGCGGCACACAGGCTGTCTGCAGGGCGGCCGTGTCGTTCGCATCGAGCGCTGCCTGCAAGGCGGCCAGCGTCTCGCCGCTGAAGCTGAGCGGCTCCTCGCGGGTGGCGACCACGCCGGACTCCGGCACGAGTTGGTAACGCGCGCCCGGCTCGACGTCGCGTTGCGTGAGCGTGACGGTGGCCAGATCGGGCAGTTGGCCGGTCTCGCGCAGCAGCAGCAACTCGAAGCCGCGCAGCGCCGCCTGCGCCAGGCTCTCGTGGCCCGATGCCAGCGCCGGCAAGGTTGCGCGGTAGGCATCGAACAGGCCCGGATGCGGGTCGTGGCGCGCGAGCAGCTTCATCAGCAGTTCGTTGAGGTAGAACCCGGAGAACAGCGCGCCGCCGGACAGCATCGGCCCACCCCCTGCCCACTCGGCGTGGCGCAGGTTGTGGATTTCGGCGTGCTCGTCGGCGGGGGCGCGTCCCAGCGAGACGTGCACCCGCTGAAACGGCAGCAGCACGGGCCGCAACTGCGAGTACGGCCGCTTGGCGCCCTTGGCCGCAACCGCGACGCGACCGCGCTCGCGCGTGAAAAGATCCAGGATCAGGCTGGACTCGCTCCAGTCGTAGCGGTGCAGGACATAGGCCTCCAACTGCGAGGCCGGCTGACGCGCCGTCTTGGCCGCCGCCATCACTCGTAGCCGTAGCTGCGCAGGTGCGCCTCGTCGTCGGCCCAGCCGCTGCGCACCTTGACCCAGATCTCGAGGAAGACCTTGGCCTGCATCAGTTGCTCGAGTTCCTGCCGGGCCTCGCTGCCGATGCGCTTGAGGCGTTCGCCGCCGTCGCCGATGATCATGCCCTTGTGGGCGTCGCGCTCGACGACGATCGTGGCAGCAATGCGGCGCAGATTGCCTTCCTCCTCGAACTTGTCGATCACGACCGTCGAGGTGTAGGGCAGTTCGTCGCCGGTCAGTCGGAACAGCTTCTCGCGGATGATCTCGCTGGCAAGGAAGCGGTCGCTGCGGTCGGTCAGCGCGTCTTCCTCGTGAAGCCACTCCTGCTGCGGCAGGTAGGCCTTGACGATGGCGAACAGGCGCTCGACATCGGCCTCCTTGCGCGCCGACATCGGCACGTATTCGGCGAACGCGTGGCGCTCCTGCATGCTCTTGAGCCAGGGCAGGATGTCGGTGCGGCGCGCCACGGCGTCGAGCTTGTTGGCGATCAACAGCACCGGCTTGTTCTCGGGCATCAGCGCCAGCACCTTGGCGTCGTCGAGGCCGAATTTGCCCGCCTCGACGACGAACAGCACGGCGTCGACGTCCGACAGCGAGGACAACACCGTGCGATTGAGCGTGCGGTTCAGCGCTGCGCTGTGCTTCATCTGGAAGCCGGGCGTGTCGACGAAGACGAACTGGGCCTCGCCGACCGTGCGGATGCCGGTGATGCGGTGGCGCGTGGTCTGCGCCTTCTTCGAGGTGATGCTGATCTTCTGGCCGACCAGCGCGTTGAGCAGCGTGCTCTTGCCGACGTTGGGGCGACCGACGATGGCGACCAGGCCGCAGCGGCGCGGCAGCTTGGTGGTCTCGGTGTCGGTGTCGGTCATGCGCGTCCGAGTGCCGGGCCGCGCCAATCCGGACCCGAGCCCCTCGAGGAATCGATCGGTGGTCTCATCGGGCGAATGGTCGTCATGATCTCAGCGGGCCGCCAGGTCTGTCGTTGGTCTTCAGGGTCTCGAGCATGCGGCGCGCGGCCTCCTGCTCGGCAGCGCGCCGCGAGCGGCCTTCGCCCACTTCGACGAGTTGCAGCGCCGCTACCTCGCACTCGACCTCGAAGATCTGGGCATGGGCCTGGCCGCGCGTGGCCTTGATCCGGTACGCCGGCACCGCCAGCTTGCGGCCCTGCAGCCACTCCTGCAGTTCGGTCTTGGCGTCCTTGCTCCAGTTGCCGACTTCGGTGCTTTCGATCACCTCCCCGAAGAGCCGCCGCACCACACCATGCGCGGCCTCGAAGCCGCCGTCGATGAAGGTGGCACCGATCAGCGCCTCCACCGCATCGGCCAGTATCGAGGGCCGCTGCGCGCCGCCGGCGCGCGCCTCGCCTTCGGACAGGCGCATGGCCTCGGGCAGGCCGAGCGACAGGGCCGCGCGGTGCAGGCTGTCCTCGCGCACGAGATGGGCTCGCACGCGCGTCAGGTCGCCCTCGTCGGAACCGGCAAATCGTTCGTAGAGCAGCCCCGAAATGGACAAGCTCAGCACGGCGTCGCCGAGGAATTCGAGCCGCTCGTTGTGGTCGGCGCCGTAGCTGCGGTGCGTGAGCGCGCGCAGCAGCAACCCCGTCTGGCTGAAGCGGTGGCCGAGGCGTTGCTGGAGACCTTCGAGGCGTGGATCCATCAGGTCCGGCAAGTGTGCGCTATTTCGAGCGCCCCTTGTACTTCAGCAGCAGGTTGACCGGCCCGAACAGCGGCACCTCCTTGTCGTAGGCGAAGGAGATGACGACCTTGTCGTTCTCCTTCGTCACGTCGAGGTCCTTGCCCGAGATCGACTGGATCGAATATTCGATCTCCTTCTGGCGGTCGAACGCGGCGCGGATGTCACCGACGGTGGCCGGAGGCGCAGCCGCGATCTTGTCGATCGTGCTCTGGATGGTCGTGAACTCGTTGACCGTCGGCAGGGTGCGCACCGCCAGATAGGCCAGAAAGCCCACGGTGCCGGCCCAGAACAGGAGCCCGACCATCGTGACACCCTGCTGGGCGCGACGGCCGATACGCTGACGAGTCGAAGTCATCGATTTGCTACTCCGGGAGGCGCGGTCGCGGCTCGGCGCCGTCACTTGAACGAGCCGATGCGGCCGAGGTTGCCGAAATTCATCCACACGTAGAAAGCGCGACCGACGATGTTCTCGTCGGGCACGAAGCCCCAGAAGCGGGAATCGAGCGAATTGTCGCGGTTGTCGCCCATCATGAAATAGTGGCCCTGTGGCACCTTGCACACGATGCCTTCGGCAGAGTAGCGACAATTCTCACGGAATGGAAAGCGCTTGTCGTCGGCGCCGAAGAAAGCCTGGCGCCGCGGGTCGACCAGGATGCGATGGTCGACGGCGCCCAGCGACTCCGAGAACTGCGGAGCGTAGCGCAGGCTGTCCTCGTCGTAGTACTCGCCCTCGGACTTGACCGGCAGTTCCTTGCCGTTGATCGTCAGTTTCTGGTTGATGTAGGCCACTTCGTCGCCGGGGACGCCGACGACACGCTTGATGTAGTCCACACGCGGGTCGGGCGGGTAGCGGAACACCATCACGTCGCCGCGTTGCGGGTCGTTGTTGGCGATGATCTTCTTGTTGACCACCGGCAGCCGCACGCCATAGTGGTACTTGTTGACCAGGATGAGGTCGCCCACCAGGAGCGTTGGCACCATCGAGCCCGAGGGGATCTTGAACGGCTCGAACAGGAACGAGCGCAGCAGGAACACGATGAGGATCACCGGGAACAGGCCGGCGGTCCAGTCCAGCCACCAGGGCTGCATCAGCAGCTTCTCGCGGGCTTCGGCGACGTTGCCGTCGACCTGGGCAATGCCCATCTTGGCAAGGTCGGCGCGACGTGCAGCATCCTGGCGTTCGAGTTCGGCCGCTGCGGCTTCGCGCGCCGGCTTGAAGTGCAGGCGCTCGGCCAACCAGTAGGCAAAGGTGGCCAGCGTCAGGATGAACAGGAGCAGCGAGAAGTTGCCGATCCAGTAGCCAAACCACCAGCCGCCGAGGTAGACCGCCAGCGCGCTGAACAGCGCGCCCGTAAGAGCATTCATCATGGGGGAGTGGGTTCCTCAGTCGTCCACTTGGAGGATGGCCAGGAAGGCCTCCTGCGGCACCTCGACGGAGCCGATCTGCTTCATTCGCTTCTTGCCGGCCTTCTGCTTCTCGAGCAGCTTCTTCTTGCGCGTGATGTCGCCGCCATAGCATTTTGCCAGCACGTTCTTGCGCAGTGCCTTGATGTCCTCGCGCGCGATGATGTTGGCTCCGATCGCCGCCTGGATCGCGACGTCGTACATCTGGCGCGGGATCTGCTCGCGCATCTTGGCCGCCACCGCGCGGCCGCGATACTGACTCTGCGCGCGGTGCACGATCATCGCCAGCGGGTCCACGCGCGTGCCGTTGATCATGATGTCGACCTTGACCACGTCGGCAGCGCGGTACTCCTTGAACTCGTAGTCCATGGAGGCGTAGCCGCGCGAGACCGACTTCAACTTGTCGAAGAAGTCGAGCACGATCTCGGCCAGCGGCAGCTCGTACGTCAGCATGACCTGCTTGCCGTGGTAGGCCATGTTGAGCTGCACGCCGCGCTTCTGGTTCGCCAGGGTCATCACCGGGCCGACCGAGTCCTGCGGCATGTACAAGTGCACGGTGACGATGGGTTCGCGAATCTCGCGGATGCGGCCCAGGTCGGGCATCTTGCTCGGGTTCTCGACCTGCAGGACGGTGCCGTCGTTGAGCTCGACCTCGTAGACCACGCTCGGCGCGGTCGTGACCAGGTCCTGGTCGAATTCGCGCTCCAGGCGCTCCTGCACGATCTCCATGTGCAGCAGACCGAGGAAGCCGCAGCGGAATCCGAAGCCGAGCGCCTGGCTGACTTCGGGCTCGTAGCGCAGCGAGCTGTCGTTGAGCTTGAGCTTCTCGAGCGCGTCGCGCAGCTGGTCGTACTCGCTGGCCTCGGTCGGGTACAACCCGGCAAAGACCTGGGGCTGGATCTCCTTGAAGCCCGGCAGCGCCTGGGTCGCGGGGCCGGCATTGTTGGGCAGTTTCTTCTCCAGCGTGATGGTGTCACCCACCTTGGCCGCCTGAAGCTCCTTGATGCCGCAGATCACGAAGCCGACCTCTCCCGCCTTGAGCGATTCGCGCGCTACCGACTTGGGCGTGAACACTCCCATCTGCTCGATGGCAAAGACAGCGTCGGTGGCCATCATCCGGATCCGCTCACCTCTGCTGAGACTGCCGTCGACCACGCGCACCAGCATCACGACGCCGACGTAGTTGTCGAACCAGCTGTCGACGATCATCGCGCGCGGCGGGCCATCGGGGTTGCCGCGCGGCGCCGGCATCCGGGTGATGACGGCCTCGAGGATCTCGTCGATGCCCATGCCGGTCTTGGCCGAGCATGGGATCGCGTCATCGGCATCGATGCCGATGACGTCCTCGATCTCGGACTTGGCGTTCTCGGGGTCGGCCTGAGGCAGATCCATCTTGTTGAGGACCGGCACGACCTCGACGCCGAGGTCCAGCGCCGTGTAGCAATTGGCCACCGTCTGCGCCTCGACACCCTGCGAGGCGTCGACCACCAGCAGCGCGCCCTCGCAAGCCGACAGCGAACGGCTCACCTCGTACGAGAAGTCGACGTGTCCCGGCGTGTCGATCAGGTTGAGGTTGTAGACCTGGCCATCACGCGCGGTGTATTGCAGCGCCGCCGTCTGCGCCTTGATCGTGATGCCGCGCTCGCGCTCGATGTCCATCGAGTCGAGCACCTGGGCTTCCATCTCACGGTCACTCAAGCCGCCGCAGCGCTGGATGATGCGATCGGCGAGCGTGCTCTTGCCATGGTCGATGTGGGCAATGATGGAAAAGTTGCGGATGTGATTCATCGCGAGAACATGGACCCGAGAGCGTGCGCGAACGGTGGCACCGCGCGATCGATGGCAGTGGCCGTGGTGCGGTTGGCGTCTTGCGCGACCGGACTAAAAAAAAGGCGCGTCGATCTGGCGACGCGCCTTCCAACAAAAGATATGGCAACTGCTTGTTGGGAATTCATTGTAGCCAATTCAACCCTGCCAGAACCCGCGCCAATGCTCGATTTCCGGCCGTTGCGGTGCCCCAACAGGAAAAGTTGTCCACAAATTATCAACAAGCCTCCCGACCCTTTCGGGATTACCCGCCGCAGCGCATTCGAATCGCTACTTCAGCCTCTGCCAGAGGCCTAAATTGGCCGGCCGACACCGTCATTTTAGACCCGGCCAGTGCTAATGCCGCCATACGGGAGAAACTGAAGTGGGCCAATACTGACTTGGTGCCATGCCAGCTCGACCGCCTTTCAGTCCGGCGTCGAGTTCGGGCCATCTTCAGTTTCGCATGATGAAAAAGCCCCGCAGACCGCTCGGAAAGCAGCCGGCACCAGCTCGTTCAACGCATCGGCCGGATCACGGCGTAGTTGACCCACTCGCCGCGGCGGAACATCACGTTGACCGCCTTCGCCTTGTCGGCCTTCGCGACCAGTGCCGCGAACTGCTTGGCGTCGGTCACGTCCTGGTTGTCGAAGGTCAGGATCACGTCACCTTCGCGCAGGCCGGCACGCGCCGCCGGGCCGTCGGTCGCCTCGATGCGCGCACCGCCCTTGAGCTTGAGTTCGCGCTTCTGCGCGTCGGTCAGGTCGACCGCGACGATGCCCAGTGCATTCTTGGCCGTCGCCGGCGGCTGGCTGGGCTCGGCCTGCGCGCGCTTGACCGGACGGTCGGCCTCGAACTCGCCCACCGTCACAGGAATGTCCTTGGTCGCGCCCTTGCGGAAGACCTGGAGCGTCGCACGCGAACCGGGCTTGATGCCGCCGATCAGCCGCGGCAGATCACCCGACTTGTCGACTGCCTTGCCGTCGACGCGCGTGATGACGTCGCCGGCTTCCACACCTGCCTTCTCGGCCGGGCCACCGCTCTCCACGCTCTGAACCAGCGCGCCGGCAGCCTTGCCCAGGCCCGTGGCTTCGCCGATCTCCTTGGTCACCGGGGCGATCTGGACGCCGATGCGGCCGCGGATCACGCGACCATTGGCGCGCAGCTGGTCGGCCACGCGCGTCGCCTCGTCGATCGGGATCGCGAAGGCGATGCCCATGTAGCCCCCCGAGCGGCTGTAGATCTGCGAGTTGATGCCCACGACTTCGCCGCGCATGTTGAGCAGCGGCCCCCCGGAGTTGCCGGGGTTGATGGCGACATCGGTCTGGATGAAGGGCAGGTAGTCTCCGGTATCGCGCTGCTTGGCGCTGACGATGCCCGCGGTGACCGAATTCTCCAGGCCGAACGGTGAGCCGATGGCCAGTACCCACTCCCCGACCTTCAGGCGGTTGACGTCGCCGATCTTCACCGAAGGCAGGCCTGCGGCCTCGATCTTGACCACCGCGACATCCGTGCGCTTGTCGGCGCCGACGATGCGCGCCTTGAACTCGCGCTTGTCCGTCAGCGTGACCAGCACCTCGTCGGCACCGTCGACCACATGGGCATTGGTCATCACGAAGCCGTCGGCCGACAGGATGAAGCCCGAACCGACGCCGCGTTGCTGCGGTTCGTCATCGTCGCGCGGAGTGCCTCGACGCGGGCCTGGCGTACCGGGGTGGCCCGGGATCGGGATGCCGAAGCGGCGCAGGAATTCCTCCATGCGCGGGTCCATCTCGCCGGCGCTGATGCCCGCACTCTTGTTGCGCTCGAGGGTCCGAATGTTGACCACCGCCGGGCCGACCCTCTCGACCAGTTCGGTGAAGTCGGGCAGCGACTGTGCGCGCGTCGTTGCGGGCCACAGCGCAGCGGCGCCGAGCAGCAGCAGCGCCAGCGCCATCAGCAGGCGGCGGCGCAGGGTTTCAGTCAAAGTCAGTGCGCGCGATTGCGGCGTGGCCATCGTCAGGTCTCCGGGAAGAAAAGGAATCAGGGGCGCCGTTCGAGCGCGATCAGGAACTGCCTCAAGGTCGCAGGCGGCACGTCGCCCATCACGGTGATCCACCAGCGATCGAAGTGCGGGCGCATCAGCGTATGGGTCGCCCCCATCTGGGTCATCAGGGGCTGCCGCCGGTGTGCCGGGTCCATCGCCTCGATGAAGACGGAAACGCGCGCAAGGCCGTCCGAGAAGACAGCCTGCAGCGTGCTGTCGGGCCGGCTGGCCGTTGCAACCTCCAGGGGATCGCCGATGCCACGGCGCACGCAGCCGATCAGCTTGAAGCCGTTCGGCAGGCTGCCCAGCGCCCAGCCCTCGGCGTCGAGCCTGGTGGGAGCGGGCTGAAGCGTGACGATCCGATAGCCGTCGAGCTTCTTCATCGGTGCCAGCACGGACTCACGCTGAGGCTTGGCCCCGATCTCGACATCACTGAAGGCCGTCGACTCCAGCACGCTGCCGTTGGGGCCCAGCACATCGGCGCGCAACATCAGCCCGGTCTGGGCGTCAGCCCACAGGCGCTGCGCGAAGCGCGCCTGGTCGCGCGGCCTGAGCATCAGCACATGGGCTTCGCGGCCGGCCAGACGATCGGGCGCGAGCATGCGAACTTCGTACTGTTCCTGCAGCCGGGGTTCGACCTCGGGCAGGCCCATGGCGTCGACCGTCGAATCCCGCTGCTCGATCGTCGCGACGCGGCGTGTGGGCCAGAGCGTGAGGACACGGTCGTTGTGGCGGTAGATGCTCTGCTGACGTCCGTCCAGTGCCTCGACCCGCTCGTAGGTCTGGTCCCCGACAAAGAAGTGGCCGACCCGCGAACTCGACACCACGTCGGCGGCAGTGAAGATCATCGTGCCCTGGTAGTTGCGCTCCTTGGCGGCGCCGCGGATGCGCTCCAGCCAGGCGCGGGCATCCATCGACGCCGACTGCGTTACGGCGGGGTCGACCGAACCGGCCAACGCAGGGGACCACGAGGCGGCCGAAACGATGAACGGCAGCCACCAGAAGGCGCGCAGATGCATGTTGGACCGGTCCCGTTCCTAGCGTTCGAGCACCACGGTTTCGAAGCGACCGATCGCGCCGCCGGGCATGACCGCCGACCCGCCGCGGTGGGCGCGCAAATAGCCGTCCAGCCGGGCGTCGCGAATCAGTTTGCCGTCCAAGACCTGCACTTGCGGCTCGCCCAGGGCGATCGCGCCCGCCGGCAGGGCCGAGGCCGCCGGTGCTACCGCCACGACGGGGCCAGCGGTGGGCGACGGCGCGATCGTGCGGGTCATCACCAGCACGCCAGCAACGGCGACGAAGCCCGCCGCCACGGCGGCTGGGGCACCCCACCGGCGGCGCGGCGCGGCCGCGGCGACAACGACCGGCGCCGTCGGCGCCACGATCGGCGGCTCGTCGGCCAGGCGCCCACTCAGGCGGGTCAGGAAGTCGGCGTCGCCGCGCACCGAGGCCGCCAAGTCCTCCGAGCGCAGCACGTCGCCGATCAGGTGGTAGGTGCGCCAGGCATCACGCGCCTGGGGATCGCTTGCCCACAACTCGACCGCCGCCGCAGCGTCGACCTGACCATCGGCAAATGCCGACATTGCCTCGCGGCCGGAACGGGATTCACCATGGGGTGACTCAGTCATCGTCATTCACTCCAGCAACCTGCCGTGCTTCACCAACGTTTGCCCTGCGCGGTATCGAGCAGCGGACGCAAGCGCAGCGCGATCGCCTCGCGTGCGCGGAAGATGCGCGAGCGCACGGTTCCAATCGGGCAGTTCATCACTTCGGCAATCTCTTCGTAGCTCAGGCCTTCGATCTCGCGCAGGGTAACGGCCTGGCGCAATTCTTCCGACAACGCCTCGATGGCGGAATTCACTGCGGCCGCAATCTCCTTGCTGGCCAACACCGACTCGGGCGTCGCACCGTCCGTTAGTACGGACTCGGCGCGAGAAGTTTCATCGCCATCGTCCCCGGACTGCAGGGAACTCTCCATGACCAGCGGGTCGCGCTTCATGTCGACCAGCGCCTTCTTCGCGGTATTGACCGCGATGCGGTAGAGCCAGGTGTAGAAGGCGCTCTCGCCGCGAAACTGCGGCAGCGCGCGATAGGCGCGGATGAAGGACTCCTGGGCAATGTCCTGCACCAGGTCGACGTCGCGCACCATGCGACCGATCAGGCGCTCGATGCGGCGCTGGTACTTGATGACCAGCATCTCGAAAGCGCGCTTGTCGCCGCGCTTGACACGCTCGACGAGCAGCGCGTCGGCATCCGCATCGGCCATTCAGGAGGGGGGGCGTTCCCCGGGGGAACGTGGTGCGAGATCAGAGGCCGACGAATATACAGCAGCGCGGAAGACCTGCCACGACGTGGCCGCGTCGGCACGGGCCAGCGCAGCCCAGTGGCCGCGGCCACCATCCTGCGGCCGCAAGCGCAGGAGCATCCAACCGCCCAGATCGAGCATCACCTGAGGCGCCGCCACGTCGCCGGCATCGGCGCCAGCCACGCTCAACGACCACCGGGCGCCGGTCCACGCGATGGTCATCGGCGGCGCCGCCGACAGGGCCCAACCCAGAACGCCGGCGAGGACTGCCAGACCCGCGGCCGCCCACATGCCGGCCAGTCCCCATTCGAGTTGCCACACCAACCACCAAGCGGCCGTGCCGATCGCCGATGCATGCAGCAAGGACTGGAACGCCCGCCAGCCGGTGCCCGTGCGAGCCTCGACGCTGACGGCTGGAGGCGCGCGCATCGCAGCGCCAAGGGTTCGCCGTCAGGCGCGCCGGAAGACCAGCGTGCCGTTGGTGCCGCCGAAGC
>Ga0209682_10000366_pt1 | contig 15542 bp, 10 predicted proteins | sample DOMMetBare2Fresh_2_FD_187471 | JGI IMG/M metagenome (GOLD analysis project Ga0209682, IMG submission 187471) | Wetland sediment microbial communities from St. Louis River estuary, USA, under dissolved organic matter induced mercury methylation -... | ecosystem: Environmental > Aquatic >... | reverse complement strand
GAGGTAGGCGAGCAGGGCCTTCTTCAGCGCCTCGTGCGTCACCGTGGAGAAGAGCTCGAAGACCACGTCGAGGTGCGAGGCGCAGATGAGCGCGCCGCGGTGGATCGGCGCGGGGTCGAGGCCGGCCTGGCGCAGCGCCCCGTCGAGGGCGGCGCGCACGCCGGCGGTGGCCGGGCGCGAGGCGAGGCGCAGGCCGGGCAGCTCGTCGGGCCTGGGCGCCGGCAGGCCGCGCGGGCCGACCAGGCCGATCTCCCGCTCCACCAGGTGGAGCCGCGCCACGCGCTCGCCCCCCACCCGCGCCGGGAAGCCGCCGGCGTGGGCGCCGGTGGCGAGCACCGCCCCCTCCTCGAGCAGCCTGGCGCCGGTGCCCATGTCGGCCTGGACCAGGCCGAGGAGCGGCGGGCCGCGCTCGACCACCAGGCGCAGGAGCGCCGCCACTGCCACGTCGCCGTTGGCGGCCACCAGGGCTGGCGGCGACTCGGCGGCCGAGGCGCTCGGGGCGGGTGCGGGCGGCTGGGCCGTGGTGGCCGCGCCCCCGCTCGACCAGGCCAGCACCTCCTCGCGGATGAAGCGCCACTCCGAGCCGACCCGGCGGGACGGCAGGCCGCGCTTGAGGAGCCGGTAGACGTGCTTCGGGTGGACGCGCAGCACCCGGGCGACCTCGTCGGTCGTGAGGAGCTCACCGGTGGGCGGGCCGGGCGTCATGGTTGCATAGAGTACCTGCGAGATACTTCTGGTGTCGAGTTGTAGCCTTTTGCTACCATCGAGAACGCTGTGAGCTTCCTTCGGATCTTCCTCGCTGCCGCACTCCTGGGCACCTCCGTCGGCCCTGCCGCAGCCGGCACGTCGACCCCGGCGCAGACCCCGGCGCCGACCCCGGCTCGGCCCCCGGTCCAGCGCACCCTCGGCATCGCCGTGGCGGCCAGCGTGAAGCCGGCCGCCGAGCAGCTCGCCCGCGCGTTCGAAGCCGCTCACCCGGGCGTCACGGTGCGGCTCACCTCGGGCGCCTCCGGGGCCTTCGCCGCCCAGATCCAGTCGGGCGCCCCCTTCGACCTCTTCCTCTCCGCGGACCGCAAATACCCCGAGCGGCTCATGGCGGTCGGCCTCACCGCGGGCGGCGAGACGGTCTACGCCGTGGGCGAGCTGGTGGCCTGGCTCCCGGCCGGCTCGAAGCTCGACCTCGACCACCACGGCCTGGCGGCCCTCGTCGACCCATCGGTGAGGCGGATCGCCATCGCCAACCCCGCCACCGCCCCCTTCGGACGGCTGGCCGAGCGGGTGCTCCAGGCGGCCGGCGTGCTCGACGCGGTGCGGGGGAGGCTGGTGCTCGGCGCGAGCGTGGCGCAGGCGGCGCAGCACGCCAGCACCGGCGCGGCCGACGTCGCCCTCCTGCCCCGCTCGCTCACCGTCACGCCGCCGCTCTCGGCCGGGCGGGTGGTGCGGCTGCCCGGCAGCCTCTCGCCGCGCCTGGAGCAGTCGGCGGTGGTGCTGGCGCGCGCCCACGACCCCGAGCTGGCGCGCGCCTTCCTGGCCTTCCTGGTGAGCGAGCCGGGCCGCTTCATCCTCGCCCGGGCCGGCTACGGGCTGCCCTGAGCCATGGACCTCGACGCCCTGCGGCTCTCGGCGGAGCTGGCGGCGCTCACCACGCTCTCGCTCCTCGCCCTCGGGCTGCCGCTCGCCGCCTGGCTCGCCACCACCCGCTGGCGCGGCGCGGTGCTGGTCGAGTCGGTGGTCTCGCTGCCGCTCGTCCTGCCGCCCACCGTGCTCGGCTTCTACCTGCTCACCGCCTTCGCGCCGGCCGCCCCGGCCGGGCGCGCCTGGGCCGCGGTGACCGGCCGGCCCCTCCCCTTCACCTTCGAGGGGCTGCTCGTCGCCTCCGTCCTCTACAGCCTGCCCTTCGCGGTGCAGCCCTTCACCGCGGCGCTCGCCGGCGTGGACCGGCGGCTGGTGGAGGCCTCGCACGCCCTCGGCGTGTCGCGCCTCGCCACCTTCCGACGCGTCACCCTGCCGCTCGCCTGGCCCGGCGTGCTGGCCGGCGCGGTCCTCACCTTCGCGCACACCCTCGGCGAGTTCGGCGTGGTGCTCATGGTGGGCGGCAACATCCCGGGGCAGACGCGCACGCTCTCGGTCGCCATCTTCGACCACGTCGAGGCGCTGGAGTACGGCGCGGCCCACCGCACCGCCGGCCTGCTCCTCGGGGTCTCCTTCGCCGTGCTGGTGGCGGTCAACGCCCTGCAGCGCCGGGCCGGCCTCGCCGGGCTGCGGGGGCGGCGCGCCGCTCCCGGCCGGCGCGGCCCGGGTGCCCCGGCGGCCGCGCCATGACGCTCGACCTCGCCTTCGAGGTGACGCGCCGCTACCCCGGCGGCCCCACCATCCACGCGCGCGCCGCCTGGCCGCTCGAGGCCGGGCGCGTCACCGTGCTCTTCGGCCCCTCCGGCTCCGGCAAGACCACCGTGCTGCGCGCCCTGGCCGGGCTCGACCGGCCCGACGCGGGGTACATCCAGGTCGGCGGGGAGACCTGGTTCGACGGCGCGGCGCGCGCCTTCGTGCGGCCGCAGGCGCGCGGCGTGGGGCTCCTCTTCCAGGAGTACGCCCTCTTCCCGCACCTCACCGTGGCCGGGAACGTCGCCTACGGCCTGCACCGGCTCCCGCGGGCCGAGCGGGCCGCCCGCGCCGCGGCGGTGGCGCGGCGGCTCGGCATCGAGGCGCTCCTCCCGCGCCGCCCGGGTGAGCTCTCGGGTGGCCAGCGGCAGCGGGTGGCCCTGGCGCGGGCGCTGGCCCCGGCCCCCCGGCTGCTGCTGCTCGACGAGCCGCTCTCGGCGCTCGACGGCCCCACGCGGGCGGTGCTGCGCGGCGAGCTGCGCCACCTGCTCTCGCAGGAGGGGGTGCCGGCGGTGGTGGTGACGCACGACCGGACCGAGGCGCTGGCGCTGGGCGACCGGCTGGTGGTGATCTCGGGCGGCGTGGTGCGCCAGGTGGGGCCGGTGCACCAGGTCTTCGCCGCGCCCGCCGACGTGGAGGTGGCGCGGGTGGTCGGCACCGAGAACGTGCTGCCGGCCTGGCTGTCGCGGCGCGAGGACGGCCTCGCGGTGGTGCGGGCGGGCGGCGAGGCGGGCCACGCCATCGAGCTCACCGCGGTGGACCCGGGCGGCCTCGGGCTCGGCGAGCCGGTCTACGCCTGCGTCCGCGCCGAGGAGATCCTGCTCGAGCCGGCCGCCGGGCCCGAGGCCGATCACGCCAGCTCGGCGCAGAACCGGCTCCTCGGCGCCGTGGTGGCGCTGGCCGACGAGGGGCCGCTCACGCGCGTCACGCTCGACTGCGGCGTGCGCCTGGTGGCCCTCGTCACCCGCCGCAGCGCCGAGCGGCTCGGCCTCGCCCGCGCCACCCGCGTGGCGGCGCTGGTCAAGGCGCCGGCGGTGCGGGTGGTGGGGCGGGGGTAGGGCCGCCGCCGCGTCACCCCCGCTGGTCCGCCAGGAAGGCCCGCAGCGCCTCGACCACCAGGGCGTGGTCGTCCTGCTGCGGCAGGCCGGAGACGGCCACCGTGCCGACGAAGCCGACGCCGCGCACCACGAGGGGAAAGGCGCCGCCGTGGTCGGCGTAGTCGGGGGCGGCGGCGCCGACCAGGTCGGCCATGGTCTGGCCCTTGATGCGGTTCTTCAGCCCCATGGACCAGGAGCTGCGGCGCCAGCGGCTCACCACCCGCTTCTTCCGCTCGATCCAGCTCGCATTGTCCGGGGTGGTGCCGGCCATGGCGTGGTGGAAGAGCCGCTGCCCGGACCGCTCCACGTCGACCGCCAGCGCCTGTCCCCGGCTCCGCGCCAGCTCCACCAGCGAGAGGCCGAGCGTCAGGGCGTCGTCGTTGGTGAAGGTGGCGAGGGTGAGCTCGCGCTCCTCCGCCTCGGCCTGCTGCAGCGCCAGCTGGAGATCGTCCATGGGGTCCTCCTGAGGTGCGACGCCCCGGTTCCCTAGCCGGCGGGCGGCCGAGCGTCCACGTATCCCTTGGCCAGCTTCTCGCGCACCAGCCGCTCGGCGGTGCGCCGCGCCGTCGGCCCGTCGGTGAAGACCTTCTGCTGCACCTGGCCGGCCGTGCCGATGCGGCCGAAGCGGACCAGGACGGTCCTCCCGTCGACGCGCACCTCCCAGTACTTGCGGGAGGCGCCGCCGACGAACTCGAGGTAGCGGGGCGTCCCGCCGTCGAGGGTGCCCGGCGCCGTCGGGGACGACCCTGGCACGGTGGCTGGCGACCCGGGCCCTGCCGCCGCCGGCTCGGGCCCCGCCCCGCCGGCGCCGGCCGGCGAGGCGACTGCGGTCGCCGCGGGCGCGCTGGTGGCGAGCGAAGCCTCGATGGCGGCGTCGAGCTCGGCCCAGGGGTCGTCGTCGGCCGCGAGCGCCCGGTCGTCGCCGGCCGCGCCGTCCTTCGCGTCGCCCTCCCGCTCGAGGAGCTCGACCAGCCGCTCCAGCACCGCCCGGCGGTCGCGCAGCCAGTCGGTGGAGAGGACCTGGGCGACGCGCCAGCCGAAGGCGCGCAGGAGCTGCGGGCGCAGCAGGTCCCGCTCCATGAGGTCGGCCGGCCCGGCGTCGCCGGCGCCGTCCAGCAGGATGCCGAGCCGGTGGCGCCGCTCGCCGTGCCGCCGCACCGCGAGGTCGCAGCGGAAGTGGGACATGCCCACCCCCTCGACCACCAGGTAGCCGCGGGCGGAGAGGGCCTCGGCGAGCTGGCGCGCCGCCACGCCGCGCGGCCCCTCGCCCGGCCCGGCCAGGTCGCGGCCGGCCGCCACCTCGCGCAGCACCCCCGCCGCGGCCGTCGCCTCGCCCGACGAGGCGGCCTCGGCGTAGCGCAGGTAGCTCTTCAGGCAGGCCGCGCCGTCGTTGTAGTCGTTGGTGATCTCGCCGTGGCGGATGGAGGCCACCACGCACATGTGGTGCTTGGCGCGCGAGAAGGCCACGTTGAGCCGCTTCTCGCCGCCGCGCTGGTTGATGGGTCCGAAGTTCATCCGCATCTTGCCGTCGCGCGCCCGGCCGTAGCAGACGCTCAGGATCACCACGTCGCGCTCGTCGCCCTGGATGTTCTCCAGGTTCTTCACCAGCAGCCCGACCAGCTGCCCGTCCTCCTCGCGCTCCCACTCCGCCTCGAGCCGCTCGGCGAAGACCGGGTCCTCCCCGGCCAGGTCGTCGAGCGCCGCTTCGATCTCGCCCTGCTGCGCCACCGAGAAGGCCACCACCCCGATGCTGCGCCGCACCGGCTGGGCCAGCAGCCCGCGCACCAGCCGGGCCACGTAGGCCGCCTCGGCGCGGTTGCGGCGGTTCTCGTAGAGCCCGTCCGCCACCAGGTGGTGGCTGAGCGGCCGGGCCAGCAGCCGGGTCACCGCGTCGCCGTCGCCGCCATCGCCGGAGCCCTGGCCCGAGCCCGGGTCCGCCGCCGGCGCCTCCGCCCCGGCCACCTGCTCCTCCGGCACGGTGAGCAGCCGCCCCTGGTAGAAGGCCCAGTTGGAGAAGCCGATGAGCGACTCGGACCGGCTGCGGTAGTGCCAGCCGAGCATGCGCGAGGGCAGGTTGGTGGCGGCGTGCGACAGGAGGCTGTTGGCCGACAGGTCGTACTCGAAGGCCGGCGCGTCGGCCTCTCCCCCCAGGGCCTCCTCGTCGCCGTCGGTCGTCCGGGCCGAGAAGAAGTCGGTGGGCGGCAGCTGCATCTCGTCACCCACCACGATGGCCTGGGGCGCCCGGAAGATGGCCGGGACGGCCGACTCCAGCGTGATCTGGCTGGCCTCGTCGAAGACCACCACGTCGAAGGCGTCGGCGCGCAGCGGCAGCGTGTCGGAGACGCTGAGCGGGCTCATGAGCCAGACCGGCTTCAGGTCGAAGATGACCGGCCCCGACTCGCCGGCCACCAGGTCGCGGATCGACTTGTGCCGCATGACCTTGCCGAGCTCGTGCTCCAGGGTCCGCCGCCCGCGGGCATAGGTGGCCTTGAAGTCCTTCTGCTCGCGGGTGAGCTCGGCGGCCGGCCGCGTGGCCAGGCGCACGTGCTCCAGGAAGCCCTCGCGGGCCCGCTCCAGCACCGCGCCGGCGTTGGCCTCCTCCCAGAGGCGGGCCAGCTCGGCCAGGCGGTCGAGGTGGCGCGCCCGCAGCGCGCCGTCGAAGCGGAGCAGCGCCCGGTCGCCGCGCAGCGCCTCCTCGACGCAGCGGAGCACCGTGGCCGCCTCGAGGCGGCGCACCGTGAGCGGGCGGGACCGCAGGGCGGTGGCGAGGGGGGGCGGGAGCCCGGCCACCAGGCCGAGCACCTGGAGCGCGCCGCGCAAGGAGGGCAGCGCGGCCTCCATGCCGCGCAGCGCCGGCTCCAGGCCGGCCAGCGGCTCGGCCAGCGCCTCCTCGGCCAGGAACCCGGTCAGCGTCTCCCGCAGCGCCTCGGCCAGCGGGCGCGCCTCGACCAGGGCGGCCACCGCCGCGGCCGGGTCGGTGGCGGTGGGGCCGGGCGTGCCGCCGGCCGTGCGGTCGCGGATCAGCTCGGCCGGGACCTGCCGAAGGTGGGCCGGGAGCGCCGCGGCGGCCTGGCGGGCCCGCTCGCGCCGGGTCGCCACCTCGTCGAGCCCCTCCTCCACGCCGAGGGCGGCGCGGCCGGCCCGCTCCGCCTCGGCCACCGCCCGGGCCGCGGCCTGCTCGGCGGCGAGCGCCGAGAGCACCTGCGTCCAGGCGGGCCGCACGGCGTGGCGCGAGAAGGCGTAGCGGGCCCGCAGCACCTGGCGCAGCCGCCACCAGGCCGGGTTGAAGACCGAGGTCCAGCGCCCCTCCAGCGCGGTGGCCTGCGCCAGGGCGGTGCGCACCTCGTCCTCGGGCAGCTTGTCGGTCCAGTTGGCGGTGGCGGTGGCGGCCCGGTCGAGCCCGGCCCGTGCCGCCGAGAGCGCCCGCTGCGCCGCGGCGAACCGCGCGGCCGACGCGCTCGCCTCGTCGAGGAGGGCGCCCAGGCCGCGCCCGGTGAGCCAGGCCGCCTCGCCGGCCCAGCCCCCCAGCGCGAGCGCGTCGCCCAGCGTGGCGCCGGCCCGCTCCGGCACGTCCGGCGCGGCGAGCGCCCGGCGCAGCGCCACGAGCCGGCCGAGGGCCGCCGTGATGCCGGTCGCCACGAGCTGTCCCGGCCGCTCGTGCGCCAGCACCGCCGGCCCGAGCAGCCGCAAGGGGTGATGGGCCAGCACGCCGTCCGGCTGCAGGTCGGCGAGCGCCTCGGCCAGCGCCTCGAGGGGGCCGCGGTGCGCCACCCAGGCCTGGTAGGTGGGCAGCTCCTCCTGCTCCAGCGCGGAGAGGGCCGGCGCCTCGGCCTGCAGCTCCAGGGCCCGCTCCACCGCCTCCCGCAGCGGGACGCCAGCCTCCGGCGCGACGGCGCGCAGGGCCCGGTCGGCCGCCTCGAGCGGCGCCAGCTCCCGCAGCAGGGCCTCCAGCAGGGCGGCGCGCCGGTCGCGCCAGGCGCGCGGCCGGGCCGGCGGCTCGGCCAGCAGCCCCTCGTAGGTGGCCTTGAGGTCCTGGATGAAGGGGCGCTTGTCGGCCTGCGAGTCGTGGATGAGGCAGCAGAGCGGGTCGAGGCCGCGCTGGCGCAGGCGGGCGAAGACCACGTCGATGGCGGCGCGCTTCTCGCAGACGAAGAGCACCCGCTTGCCGCGCATGACGTAGTCGGCGATGAGGTTGGTGATGGTCTGCGACTTGCCCGTGCCGGGCGGCCCCTGGACGATGTAGCTCGCCCCGGTGCGGGCCAGGCCGATGGCGGCGGCCTGGGTCGGGTCGCAGGAGACCACGTGCCAGCGCTCGGCCGGCGGCGGCGCGCCGGGCGCCTCCCACTCCACCGGCCGCGGCGCCAGCGAGAAGACCGCCTCGAAGGCCTGGTGGCGCCCCTCGTCGGCCAGCAGCGCGCTGTAGTCGCGCACCAGCGTCATCTTCCGGTACTTGAAGTTGCCCAGCGTGACGCGGCACAGGTCGAAGTCCCAGTGGTACGGGTTGTCGTCGCCCTGCTCGCGCAGCGAGTAGAAGTGCTTCTCCCGCTCCGCCAGCGGGGGCGCCTGCCCCTCGGCCGGCGCGGCGGCCCAGGCCCGCGGGGCGGGGCGCTCCTGCAGGATCTCCTTCAGGTGGGTCGCCTGCGGCTTCACCCGGGCCCGGAACAGCGCCAGGCCGAGCGGGTGGAAGTTGGCCGGGTCGTAGCTGTAGTCGACGTCGAGGAAGGTGCGGATGCCGCGGCCGGAGAGGCGGGCGGAGCGCCGGTGGCGGTCGAGGCGGCGCTGGGCCAGGTCGCGGATGAGGTCGATGCGCGGCCGGTCCACCTTGCGCAGGGTGACGCCCGGCTCGCTCTCGGCGATGCGGCGGGCCAGCGCCTCGTGGAGGGCGTCGAGGCTGGTCTCGGCGAGGTCCAAGGTGGCCGGCAGCTCGATGCCGTGGAGCTGCGCGAAGAGGTGGCGCACCACCGGGTTCACCTCGGCCTCGGTGCCGAGCGGTTGCAGCCAGTAGGAGTCGCGCACCCCCTTCTTCTTCATCAGCCGCACCGGCAGGAGCACCAGCGGCGAGTCGTAGTGCTCGGCCGGCGTCTCCTTCAGGTTGGCCCAGCGCAGGAAGCAGAGGGCCAGGCGGAGCTGCTCGAAGCCGAACTCGGCGGCGTCGCGCGCCGCGTCGGCCCTCACCCGGTCGAGCACGCCGGGCAGGTAGAGCTGCTCGGCGAAGTCGAGGTGGCGGCTCAGCGAGACCGGCTCGCCGGCCGAGACGGCGGCCGCGAAGGGGCCGGACCAGGTGAGGATCTGGCCGGGCTGGATCTGCTCCACGTCGAAGGAGAGCGGCACCGAGGCGTGGGTCAGGTTGACGGTGTGCAGCGTGGGGCGGAAGTGGAGCAGCCGGTTGCGGCGCGAGATCTCGAAGAGCCGCTCCCGCAGCTTGCCCAGGATGACGGCCCGCCGGCCGGCGCCAGCCCCGGCCCCGGCCCCGGCGGCGGCCGCCTCGGCGCTGGCGAGGTCGAAGGCGAAGTCGACGTCCTGGTCCCGGTAGTGCTCCAGGTGCTGCACCACGGTGGCCAGCTCCTGGGGCCGGGCGTGGCGGCTCGGCTCGGTCATGGCCACGATGGCCTTGGCCAGGACCGGGTGGAGCCCGGGGCGGAGGCGGAAGAGGTTGTGCCGGTGGGCCACGAAGGACGCCAGGTCGTCGGGCTCGGCGAGGTCCAGGCCGCAGGCCAGGCTGGCCAGCACCTGGCCGAGCGAGAAGACGTCGGTGACCGGGTCGTGGTGGCCGAGCTGGTGCTCCCAGCAGGCCCAGCCGGGGAGGAAGACCGGGCGGGCCGGCGCCTCGCCGCGCGCCCCGATGGAGAGGTCGGTGGCCTGGCCGCGCCCCTCGTCCACCTGGAGGGTCCGGTCCTGCCGCGTCAGCACCTCGACCGCGCCGCGGGGGCGGTCGACGCGCCGCAGCTCGGCGGGGGCGTGGCGCGGCGCCTGGAGCTGGTCCTCGTGGAACCAGAGGCGGAGGCCCTCGACGTGGAGCGCCGCCACGCCGTCGAGCGGGGCCACCCGGCCGGCCGCGTGCGCCGCCACCACCTGGCGGGCCAGCGGCAGGAAGCTCGCCAGCACGTCGCCGGTGGAGAACCCGCCGGCGGCGATGCGCTGGCGCAGGAAGTCGTGGAAGGCGGTCACGGCGCCTCCTCGGCCTCGGCCAGTGCGGCCTGGGCCACCAGGGCCGCCGCGCCGTCGTCGAGCGCCTCGAGCTGCCGCCGCTTCAACCCCAGCTCCCGGGCGGCCACCTGGCGGAACCGCTCACCCAGGCCGAGCGCGTCGGCCTGCAGCAGCGCCGCGGCCAGCGAGGCGTCCTCGAGGTCGCGGTCGGCCACCGCGAAGTCGAGGAGCACGGCGCACCAGTAGTCCTGCAGGCCCCCGTCGCCGTCGGCCAGCTCCGCCGCCAGCGCCGCATCGGACGGCGCGCCGGGCGGCGCTGGCGCGAAGGCGTCGAAGAAGAGGCGGGCGTGGGCCAGCAGCGGCTCGGTCCGGAGCCAGGCCGGGCGCAGGAGCTCGGTCACCAGGCGGCGCGTCAGCGCGGTGGCCCGCGCCTGGCCGAGCAGGTCGAGGTCGGCCAGCGCCGGCGGCCCCTCCAGCACGTCGCGCAGCTCGGCGCCGGCCCGCTCCGGCGCCTCGGCCCAGAGCCGCATGGCGCGGGCGCGCACGAAGGCCTCGGGGTGGGTGATCCCCTCGCTGCGCGGGCGCTCCGCGCCGAACACCTCGTCGGCCTGGCGCAGGAAGCTCTCGGCCGAGACCTCGGCCAGGCCGGTCTCGATCTTCACCAGCGCCGCCACCGCGGCGCCGAGGTCGCCGCAGGCGAGGTGGGCCCCGCGGTCGCAGTAGGCCTCGGTGTAGAGGCCGAAGCGGCGCCAGGTGGCGGCGTGGGCCGGTTGGGCCGCCGTGTCCTGGCACAGCGCCGGGAGGAGCTGGGAGGCGATGCGGTAGTCGTCCCAGCGGTCGAGGAGCAGGAAGTGGGTGAGCTCGTGGCCCAGCACGGCGCGCAGCTCGGCGGGGGAGAGCCGGTCTACCACCGGGCCGTGGAGCACCAGGTGGACCTCGCCGGGGACGAAGGCCAGCGAGGCGTTGAGGCCGTCGCCGCCCTGCGCCTGGTAGAGCGCGATGGGCGCCTCCAGGCCGAGCCGGCCAGCCACCTCGGCGGCGGCGGCGTGGAGCGCCGGGTGGGCCGCCGCCTCCAGCCGGTAGGTCGACTTGAGCAGCTCGAGCCGGACCGCCTCGCCCTGCTCGGCGCGCAGCCGCTCGCCGGCGAACCAGGCCCACGGCTCCGCCTCGGCCGCCTGGAGGTGGCGCACCAGCTCGAGGTGGTACGGGAGCGGCTCGAGGGGCAGGCGGAGGGCGTCGGTCATGGGCTCGGATCCGGGCGGGCCAGCCGCGCCGCCGGGCCCGCGAGTCTACCTCGCGGCCGGGCCCGGGGAGGGCGCTCCTTCGCCGCGGATCCGCCCCGCCCCGGCGTTGCGCCCGCGCGCCGCCCGCGGCAGGCAACCTGGATGGACCTGCGCCACCTGCCCGCCCGCGCCGCCGACGGCGCCATCCACGTGGTGGTCGAGTCGCCGCGCGGCGCCACCGTGAAGCTCAAGTACGACCCGGACCTGCGGGTCATGACGGTGGCGCGCGCCCTGCCGCTCGGCCTCGCCTACCCCTACGACTGGGGCTTCGTGCCGGGCACCTGCGCCGCCGACGGCGACCCGGTCGACGCGCTCATCGCCTGGGACGCCGCCAGCTTCCCGGGCACGGTGGTGCGCTGCCGCGCCATCGGGGTGGTGAAGCTGGAGCAGGACCGCAAGGGCGGCGGCGGGCGCATCCGCAACGACCGGCTCATCCTGCTGCCGGTGAAGTACGAGCGCGCCGCGCCGGTGCACGACGCCGGCGACCTCCCGGAGCGGCTGCGGGACGAGATCGCCCAGTTCTTCCTCATGACGGCGGTCTTCGGCCGGCGCCACCCGGCGGTGCTCGGCTGGGGCGGCGCCGCCGAGGCCGAGCGGCTGGTGGAGCGGTTCACGGACGGGGCGGTGGCCGCGGCGCGGTGGCCCCCGCCGCGCCCTCCGCGCCCCCTGCGGCGCCCGGAGGCGCCGGGGGCAGCGCCCGGATCCAGCCGGCCAGCGCTTCGATCAGCGTCGGATCCACCTGCGGCGCCGCGCCCTCGCTCCCCGCGGCGGGTTCGGGGACGAGCAGGTGGCCGAGGCCGGGGAAGAGCCTGAGCTCGGCACCGGCCCGGCCGGCCAGCGCCGCCTGCCAGGCCCCGAAGTCGCGCGCCACGCTCACCTGCGTGTCGCGCCCGCCCTGCATCACGAGGATCGGCCGCGGCAGCGCCTGCGCCTCCTTCACCGGATCGTAGCCACGCAGGTCCAGGAAGTAGGCGCCGGTGGCGCCGAGGATCGGCTCGTCCGGCCCGAGGTCCGGGGCGGCGGCCCGCTCGGCCGCCCGGCGCAGCGGCTCGAGCGCGGCGCGCGCCTCGTCGCCCGGCGCGGCGGCCCGCCGAGCCTCCACCTGCTCGGCCAGCACCACGGGGAGCGGCCGCGCCGGGGCGTTGAGGAGGGCCAGGCCGGCCACCTCGGGGTGCTCTCGCGCCACCCACGGGGCCAGGTAGCCGCCGAGGCTCAGGCCCACCACCGCGACGCGCCGCGGGTCGACCTCGGGCCGCGCCGCGAGGAGCGCCAGCGCGTCGCGCACGCCGTCCAGCACCTCCTCGCGCACCGTCCGCACGCCCTCCGGCCGCACCAGCGTCCGCTTGGCGTGGCGCAGCACCACCACGCCGCGGGCCGAGAGGCCGGCGGCGAGGTCGCGGAACGGGCGCGCCGCCCCCACCGTCGCGTCGGCGTCGGACGGGCCGGAGCCGTGCACCAGCACCACCGCCGGGTGGCGCCCCTCGCCCGGCGGCAGCGAGAGCACGCCCGGCAGCGCCGGCCCGGAGCCGACCGCGACCGCCCGCTCGTTGGCGGCGAGCGGGGGCGCGGGCGGCGTCGCGCCCCCCGGCTCCGGCGGCGCCGGCTGGACGAAGAAGCCGGCGATGCGGCCCGTGCCGTCGACCACCACGCGCAGCACCAGGTCGCCCTGCCCGAAGCGGCAGCGGGCCAGGGCGGCGGTGTGCCCGCCCCTCTTCTCGAGGGCGACCGAGCGGAGCTCGCGGAAGGCGCCGGTCTGGCGCTGCAGCGTGGTCCAGAGGTGCTCCAGACGTCCGGCGGGCATGGCCCGCGCCATCTCGGCGTCGAAGTCGCCGGTCGCCGCCTCGAACTCGCCCGCCGCGAGCCGCCCGACGTAGCGCCGCGCCACCGCCTCCGGCGCGCCCGCGGCGCCGACCGCCGTGCCGCCGTCCGCCTCCATCGCCAGCCCCACCGCTGCCACCGCCGCGAGCCACGCCGTGCGCATGCCGATCCCCTCCGCCCGCCTCCGGGCGCGTGGACCCGCCGCGCCGCCCCGGCTCCGGGGCCGTCCGCCGCGGGCCGCTACAGCCCTGCGTTGTAGATCGATTCGGACCGGTCGAGGGCGGTCCGCTCGAGCAGCGCCCCCACCGCCGGCGCGTCGGAGGCGGACGTGTAGATGGCCCAGCCGTCGTGGGCCTCCTCCTCGGCGTAGTCGAAGCCGTTGGCTTCGAGGACGGCGCCGATCAGGTCGGCCTCCTGCCGGCTCCAGGCCAGCCGGACGCGGACCACCTCGTCGCCATCGGGGATGAGCTCGTCGAACGCGATGCGCATGTGCCACCTCCGCGGGTTCACTGAACGCGCGGGTGGCAGGCCCGCCGATCTCTCGCGGGGCGTAAGCGCGGCGCATCCCCGTGCGGCTTCACCCGTCGGTGTTGGTGCGGTGCGGCGTGCGGGCCTGGCGCAGGCGCGCCCACATGGCACCGCGGTCCGAGGCGGGGCGACGGCCACCCTGGCGCGACCCGGACGCCGCGCAACCTCCCGGCGCGACACGACCCCCCGGTGGCAGGGGATTCGCACGCTGGCCAGGGCATGTGCGGGTCCCACGCCGCGGGGTGCGTCGCCATGCTGGCCGCGCTCGTCGCGGTGGCCCTGGTGCCGCCGTCCGCCGCCGCGCTCGACGGCGACGCCGACGAGGCGCTGGAGCACGGCAAGCTCTCCGTGGCCGACGCCACGCCCATCGGCGAGGGGGCCACCGAGGTGGCGCTCTCCTGGACGCCGACCTGGAACCAGCCCGGGAGCCGCGGCTTCGATCGGCTCGCCGCCGGCTCCGCCCAGACCGTCTCGCTCTCGCTGGCGCGCGGCCTCTCCGACGACGTCGACGTGGCCCTGCTCGGCTCCGTGGCCTCGGCGAGCGAGGCGCTGCACGACTTCGATCCGGCCGACGGCGTGGTGGCGGGACCGGCTCGCGGCACCGGTCCCGGCGACTGCACGCTGGCGGCCCGCTGGCGCTTCCTCTCGCGCCGGGCGCTCGACGTCGCCGTGGTGGCCGGCCTCACGGCGCCCACCGGTGCCCGGGCCTCGCCGGACCGGGTAGGGCTGACGCAGGGCCACTGGAGCGCCCAGGCGTCGGTGGTGGCCTCGACCGACGTGGGGCGGCTCACCGCCAACCTGGAGCTCGGCCACCAACGGCCGGTGGCGGGCGACGCCGGCGGCGCCCGCGGCGTCTGGACGGCGGGCGCTGGGCTCGGCTGGCAGGTGACCCGCTGGCTGCAGCCCACCGTCGAGGTCACCTGGCGTCACGGGCTCCTCACCGGCGAGCCGGACGAGCGGTGCGTCGCCGCGGCGCTCGGCGCCGTCCTCCCGCTCGGCGACCGGCTCGGGGTCTCGGCCGGTCTGCAGCAGGAGATCTGGGGCCGCCACACGGGGCAGCACCTCACCGCCACGGCGGCGGTGAAGACGTCCTTCTGAGACGATCCGTCGCAGACCTGCCGCGAGTCGCCGCCGCCCCGCGCGCCGCGTCCGGTCCGGCCGTTGCCGTCGGTGGGCGGCGGGCCGCGGGCCCGGCGGCGCGTTGCCCTTTCGTCACGCAGCGCCATGAGGTAGAACCCCGCCGTCCGTCCCGGCGGGCCCTCCCGTGCTCCCGCCCCGACCTGAAGACAGGCGTTCCCGCGCGACAAGGAAGACGCGGCCGCCGTTGACGGTTCCGAAACGAGGATCTAGATGGGGCTCGCCCATGGCGGCCCGTCCCCAGAGGTATTCATGAAAGTCGCTCCAGTGCTCAACCCCCTGCGGTCCGGCGAGAAGCTCGCCGTCCTCCTCCCCGGCATGGGCGCCGTCGCCACCACCGCCATCGCCGGCGTGGAGGCGGTGAAGGCCAAGCTGGCCAAGCCGGTGGGCTGCCTGACGCAGCTGGGCCACCTGGTGGGCGACGCCGGCGAGGTGGGCCCGCGGCTGCGCGACGTGCTGCCGGTCGTGCCCTTCGAGGACCTGGTCTTCGGCGGCTGGGATCCCTTCCCGGACAACGCCTACCAGGCGGCGCTGCGGGCCAACGTGCTGGAGCGCAAGCACCTCGATCCCATCCGCGCCCAGCTCGAGGCGGTCAAGCCCATGCCGGCCGTCTTCGACAAGGCCTGGGTGCGCCGCCTGGACGGGCCGAACGTGAAGTCCGGCACGCTGCGGCAGAAGGCCGACGCGCTGCAGGACGACATCCGCGCCTTCATGAAGCGGAACGGCTGCGCCCGCGGCGTCATGGTCTGGACCGGGTCCACCGAGGTCTACGCCGAGATCGGCCCGGCCCACCTCTCGCTGGCCGCCTTCGAGCGGGCGCTCGACGCCGACGACAAGACCATCGCCCCGTCGATGGTCTACGCCTACGCCGCCCTGAAGACCGGCCTCCCCTTCATGAACGGGGCCCCCAACCTGTCGCAGGACATCCCGGCCCTGCGCGAGCTGGCCGAGCAGCAGGGCGTCTGCACCGGCGGCAAGGACTTCAAGACCGGCCAGACCCTCATGAAGACCACCATCGCGCCCATGCTCCACGCGCGCATGCTGGGGCTGGAGGGCTGGTTCTCCACCAACATCCTCGGCAACCGCGACGGCGAGGTGCTGGACGACGCCGACAGCTTCAAGACCAAGGAGGTCTCGAAGCTCGGCGTGC
>Ga0209682_10000365_pt1 | contig 15554 bp, 14 predicted proteins | sample DOMMetBare2Fresh_2_FD_187471 | JGI IMG/M metagenome (GOLD analysis project Ga0209682, IMG submission 187471) | Wetland sediment microbial communities from St. Louis River estuary, USA, under dissolved organic matter induced mercury methylation -... | ecosystem: Environmental > Aquatic >... | reverse complement strand
GCGGGAAGAGGGCGTAGGACTGGAACATCATGTTGATGGGGCGCAGGTAGGGCGGCAGCCCGCCGAGCGGCTGGCCGTCGAGCAGGATCTCGCCGGCCGTGGGGGTCTCGAACCCCGCCAGCATGCGCAGCAGCGTGGTCTTGCCGCAGCCCGAGGGGCCGAGCAGCGCGAAGATCTCGCCCTTGTGGATGTCGAGGGAGACGTGGTCGACGGCCAGGGACCCCGTGCCGAAGTCCTTCACCACGTCCCTGATCTGCAGGTACGACGCCGGGGCGGCCATGGCGGTGGCGTGGTGCGCGCGCCGCCTAGAGCCCCGACTTGAACTGCGTGTAGAGCCGCGTCATGTGACGCCGCACGTCGTTGCCGAGCACGTCGGGCAGGGCCATGCGCTTCATGTCCTCGGGGCCGGGGAAGATGGTCTTGTCGCTGGCCACCTCGGGCTTGACGAAGGGGAGCGAGGCCCGGTTGGGGTTGGCGTAGTAGACCTTGTTGGTGAGCCCGGCGTGGATCTCCGGCCGCAGGATGAAGTCGATGAAGCGGTGGGCGTTCTGCGGGTGCGGCGCGTCGGCCGGGATGGCCATGACGTCCATGAAGATGATGCCGCCGGTGCTGGGGACGAGGGCCCGGATGGTCTGCCCGGTCTTCCACTCGACGGCGCGCTGGCGGGCGATGTTGATGTCGCCGGAGAAGCCCATCGACAGGCAGAGCGAGCCGTTGGCGAGGTCGTTGATGTAGCCCACCGAGCTGAAGAGGGTGATGGAGGGGCGGATGCTGGCGAGCAGCGCCGGCACGCCGGCGTAGTCGGCCAGGTTGCGGCCGTAGGCCGGCTTGCCGAGGTAGTGGAGCGCCGGCGGGATGACCTCGGAGGGCGAGTCGATGACCGAGACGCCGCACTTCTTGAGCCGCGAGACGTACTTCGGATCGAAGAGCAGGTCCCAGGCGTTCTCCGGCATGGGCAGGTCGCCCAGCGCCGCCCTCACCTTGTCCACGTTGATGCCGACGGTGGTGTAGCCCCACAGCCAGGGCACCACGTAGGTGTTGCCCGGGTCGAGCCTGGCGAGCGCCTCCTGCAGCGTGGCGTCGAGGTTCTTCAGGTTGGGGAGCTGGGCCTTGTCGAGGGGGCGCAGGATGCCGGCCTGCGCCTGCACCTTGGCCCAGTAGGAGGACGGGACCACCACGTCGTAGCCGGTCTTCCCCGCCACCAGCTTGGCGTGGAGCACCTCGTTGCTGTCGAAGTTGTCGTAGCGGACCTTGATGCCGGTCTCCTTCTCGAACCGCGCCAGCGTGTCCTCGCCGATGTAGTCGGCCCAGTTGTAGACGTTGAGGACCTTCTCCTCCTCGGCGCGGGCGGCCGCCGGCCCGAGGATGGCGAGGGCGGCGCAGAGCGGCAGGTGGAGCGAGGCGGCGAGGGAACGGGAGCACGGCGAAGCGGACATCGCGCTGGCCTCCTGGGCTGGAAGTGGGCGCGAGATTGGCACGCCGCTCCGACGCACCGCAATGGCCGCGTGCGGCGCCGGGCCGGACCCGACGGGAGGGGTTGCGGCGTGACGACGCGCCTGGCCGGCGCGGCGCGCCTGCCGGTGGGCGCCGGCTACTCCGGCCGGCGCAGCGGCAGGAGCGCCCGCAGCCGGGCGTCGCGCAGGAAGAGGCCGCCCCAGGCCAGCACCGCGAGCACGATGGGCGGGGCGAACGCGTCGGAGACGCGCACGTGCGTGGCCACCGCGCCGCCCAGGTAGGCCGTCATCAGGATGGCCCCCAGCACCGAGGTGCGCGGCAGCGCATAGAGCAGCGCGCAGGCGAGCTCGACGGCGCCGATGGGCAGGATGGCGCCTTCCGGGTAGCCGAACCTGCCGACGAAGCCCTCGACCACCGCGCTGGTGCGGGCCAGCTTCATGCCCGCGCTCAGCAGCAGCATGGCCACCGGCACGGCGGTCAGCACCCGCCCGGTCCAGGTCAGCCAGCGGGGCGGGTTCGCGGCGGCCGCGCCGCCCATCGTCGCCTGCAGCGCCATGTCGATCTCCGTCGGTTCGTGAGGTGCGTCCCGCGTGGAGCGGGCCGTGCACCCGGAGGTAACGGCGCCGCGCCGGCCGGCAAGGACCTGGGGGGACGAGCGCGCCGGATCGCTCGCCCGGAGGCGCGCCCGCCCGCGGTGGCGATATCACCCGCCGTCTGCATCCTTGCCTCCGCTGGTCGGCGGCCTAAAGTCGCGGAATGGCGACGCTCCGCTCCCACCTCCCCCTGGCCGCCGCGGGCCGATCGGCCCCGGCTGGCGTGGCGGCCGTCCTCGCCCTGGCCATGGCCCTGGCCGTGACGGTGGCCGCGACCCCGGCCCGCGCGGCCGACGACCCGACCCGGCGCGGCTTCGACGCCGACCCCACCCGCTTCGCCCTCTCGCTCGACGGCGGCTTCTCCGCCGAGACCGCCGCCGCCGCCGACCCAGGCACCTGGCGCGCCGGCGCCCTGCTCGAGCTGGCCGACGGCCTGATGGTCCTGAAGCAGGGGACGGCTCGCGACGACCTGCTCGGGCCGCGCCTCGCCCTGCACCTCCTCGGCGGCTGGTCCTTCGGCCGGCTCGAGCTCTCGGCCCACCTGCCGGTGGCGCTCTGGCAGCAGAGCGACCTGTCCCTCCTCACCAGCCAGGGGGTCACCGGGCCGCTCGCCGACCCCATTGCCGCCACCGCCCTCGGCGACCTGCGGCTCGGCGCCAAGCTGCCGCTGCTCGACGCCGCCGCCTGGCCGGTCGGGCTGGCGGTGCTCGGCGACCTGCGGCTGCCCACCGGCGACCCCAAGGCCTTCGCGAGCGACGGTTTCGCCTTCGTCCCGTCGCTCGTGGCGACCCGGCCCATGGGCCGGCTGCGGCTCGACGGGCAGCTCGGCTACGCCTTCCGCGGCGCCGGCCAGTACGCCCAGCTGGTGGTGCGCGACGGGATCACCTGGGTGGCGGGGGCCTCCTACGACCTGCCGCCGGCCGGGCGGCTGACGCGCTGGAAGGCCATCGGCGAGCTGGCGGGCGGCCTCCCGCGCGGCTTCGACGCCGGCTCGGACCGGACCCGCTCCGTGCTCGGCCTGCGCGCCGGCCTGCGAGCCTTCCTCACGCCGGCCCTCTCGGTGGAGCTGGGCGGCGGCGCGGGCCTCGGGGAGACCGGCTACGGCCACGAGCGCTGGCGCGTCTTCCTCGGCCTCCGGTTCGGCGGCCAGGCGGTGCAGCTGCGCCCGGACGAGGACGCCGACCACGACGGCGTGCCCAACGCCCAGGACCAGTGCCCCACCACGCCGGGCAGGCCGGAGCTGGACGGCTGCCCCGACTCCGACGGCGACGAGATCCCCGACCCGCAGGACAAGTGCCCCGACGAGCCCGGGCCGGCCGAGCGCGAGGGCTGCCCGGCCCCGGAGGGGGAGCCGCTGGTGGAGATCGAGACGGAGCGGCTCTCGCTCAAGGACGCCATCCACTTCGACACCAACCGCGACACCATCAAGCGCGCGTCGTTCCCGGTGCTCGACCAGGTGGCCCGCCTGCTGGTGGCCCACCCGGAGCTCGAGCACCTGCGCGTCGAGGGGCACACCGACAGCCAGGGGAGCGCCGCCTACAACAAGGACCTCTCGGCCCGGCGTGCCGCCTCGGTGGTCCGCTACCTCGTCGGCAAGGGGGTGGCGGCAGGGCGGCTGGCGGCGGTGGGCTACGGCTTCGAGCGGCCGGTGGCCACCAACGCCACCGCCATCGGCCGCGCCAAGAATCGGCGCGTCGAGTTCACCCGTCTCGCCGCCGGCGCGCCGGCCCGGTCGCCCTGATGCCGCGCGCCCCCGCCACCGCGCCGCTCGCCGCCGCGCTGGCGGCCACGCTCCTGGGCGGGGCCGCGCTCGCCGACGGCCAGCTCGACGCGGCCATCAGCGCCCTGCGCGGCGACGACTCGCTCAAGGTGCGCACCCAGGCGGCGCTGGTGCTGGGCCAGCGCGCCGCGCCCGAGGCGATCGCGGCGCTGCGCCAGGCGGTGGTCGGCGACGCCGCCGCCGCGGTCCGGCTGGCGGCGGTGACGGCCCTGGCCCGGCTCGGCCCGCGCGCCGGCCGGATCATCCTCAAGGGCGCCGCCCAGGCCGACGCCGACGCCGCGGTGCGGGCCGCGGCGGGCCGCGCCGTGGCCGCCTTCGGCCCGGTGGCGCTGCAGGTGCGCGCCGCCCCGTCGGGCGGCGTGAGCGGCCCCGCCCGGCTCGACCTCGCCGCCACGCTGGGGCGCCACCTGGCCGAGGCGGGGCTGCTGGTGGCGGAGCCGGCCGAGCTCATCCTCACGCCCACCGCCGCGGTGGAGGTGGGGCGCGCCGACGGCAAGGCGGTGGTGGCGGTGAAGGCGTCGCTCTCGGTGGTGGACGCCGACGGCCGCGTCGACCTGCTGGAGCGGACCGCCCGCGCCTCGCTCCCCGGCCCCGCCGCCGAGCCGCGGCTGGCGCAGCTCGCCACCCGCGCCGCCGACGCCGCGTTGCACGGGCTGTGCGAGGATCTCGCGGCCCGCATCGCAGGGAGATAGGAGGACCCCCATGGACCCCGTCGCCCCAGGCTCGCCCGCCGCCGCCGCTCCGGCCTCGCCGGACGCTGCCGCCTCCGGCCGGACCCAGCGCCGCGTCCGCAACCTCCTCGTCGACGGCCCGCTGCAGCTCCGGCTCGGCGCCTACCTGGTCCTCGTGGCGCTGGCCCTCTCGGTCGGCCTCGGCTGGCTCCTCTGGGAGGCCTGGCGCGAGACCAGCCAGGTCATCGCCCTGGGCGCGCCCGACGTGGGCGGCACGCTGGCCCAGGCGCTCGCCAGCGAGGATCGCGGGCGCGCCCTGCTGGTGGCCGCCGCGCTCACCGGCGTGCTGGCCTGCCTGCTCGGCGCCGCCGTGGTGGTGACCCACCGCATCGCCGGCCCGGCCTTCGCCATCGGCCGCACCTGCCGGCGCGTCGCCGAGGGCCGGCTCGTCCTGCCGCCACCGCTCCGCTCGCGCGACCTGCTCACCGACCTCGCCGACGAGGCCACCGCCATGGTGGTGGCCCTGCGCGACCGCGAGGCGCGCGAGCGGGTGGAGCTGCAGGCGGCCGCCGATGCGCTGCGCGACCCGGCCGCGTCCCCGGAGCGCCGCGGCGCCGCCGCCGAGGCGCTCCTCGTGCTGGTCCGTCAGAAGGAGGAGCGGCTCCGCCCCTAGGCGGCGCCCTGTCCACATGCGCACCTCGAACGATCTCGACCTCGCCACCCTGGCCATCCTGGCCGCCCTGACCCTCGCGCCGGCCTGCTCCTGCGACACCGTGCCGGCCGGGGCCGTCACCGACTGCAACGCCAGCGCCGTCCTCCCCGACGCCGTGGCCACCGACATCCTCTTCGTCATCGACGACTCCGCCTCGATGGCGGAGGAGCAGGCCAACCTGGCCGCCAACCTGGGCGCCTTCATCGACGCGCTGGCGGCCTCCCCGGTGGCGAACGACTTCCGCATCGGCGTGACCTCCACCGCGGTGGAGGGCTTCACCTCGGGCGCCGCCAGCTTCCAGGCCTACGCCGGCGGCCCGTCGCAGGGCTTCCCCTATCCCGACGGTGCCTTGGTGGCCATCGAGCAGGACGCCGCCGGCAACGGGGTGGCCGGCGCGCTGGTCTACGACCCGTCGGCTTACGCCGCCACCGGCGGCTGGGGCGGCCCGCGCGTGCTCGACCGCGGCTCGCCCACGCTGGCCCGCGACTTCAAGGCCAACGTGCTCCTCGGCGTGGACGGCTCGGGCAAGGAGCAGCCCTTCCGCGCCGCGCGCCTGGCCCTCTCCGACCGGCTGGCCGACGCCAACGCCGGCTTCCTGCGCCCCGGGGCGCGCCTCGCCGTGGTCATCGTCACCGACGAGGACGACTGCAGCGACTCGGCGGCGCCCTTCCTCACCTCCAACGCCCAGTGCCGTGACGACGCCCGCAAGACGGCCGACCCGTCGGACTTCGACCCGGCCGGGGAGCTGGCCGCCTTCCTGCTCGGGCCGGTGGACGGTGAGCTGCGCGACCTGGCGTTCGGCGCCATCGCCGGCCTCGCCCCCACCACGCTCGTGCCCTCCTGCGGCGACGGAGCGCTGTGCGCCGACATGAGCTGCGACACCGCCGCCGACGGGGCCGACCGGGTCGTGGAGCTGGCCGGCTTCCTCGGCGCGGCGCGGGTGCGGCTCGGCTCCATCTGCGACGCGAGCTTCCGCGACGCGCTGCAGCGCATCGCCGAGCTGGTGAAGCCGTCCGCCCTCCCGCTGCGGGAGGCGCCGGCCGACTGGCGCATGCTGGCCGTGACGGTGAAGCGGGCGGCTGGCGGCACGGCCGCCTGCACCGTGGCGGCCGAGGGGACGCCGCAGGAGACCGGCGCCGACGCCGTCTACCGCCCGCCCGGCTTCGGGCGGCCTGCGCAGCTCAGCTTCAAGAACCGCTGCGCCCTCGAGCTGGGCGACCGCATCGACCTGAAGCTGGTCTGCGCCGGCTGAGCGCCGCGGCCCCCGCGGCGACGCCGCCCGCCCGACGGGTCCCGCTTGGAGCGTCCATGACGGGGCGCTCCGTCCGTGGCCTGCGCGGCCGGGGCGGCCGGGCTAGGAGACGCGCGGCTCTCACTGGAGGTACGCATGCGTCCCCTCTCCCTCGCCGCGCTCACCGCACTCGCCCTGGTCGCCGCGCCCCCGGCGCTGGCCGATCCCCCGTCGCCCTTCCCCCGCAACGTCGGCCCCAACCTCGCGGCCGACTGCCCCAACCCCGAGGGCATCGCCGTCGACGGGCGCGGGCTGGTCTACGCCTCGTCCTTCGCCTTCACCCCCTCCGCCAACATCTGCGTCCTCGACCCGCGCGGCCGGCTGGTGCGGACCATCCCCGTGGCGGCCGGGCCGGGCGGGGTGGCCTCGCTGCTCGGCATGCTCTTCGTCCCCGGCGAGGGGCTCTACGTCACCGACTTCGCCGACGGCGTCGCGCCTCACGGTCGGCTGTTGCGGCTCGACGGCCAGGGCAACGCCACCGTGGTGACCGACGGCTTCGCCGCGCCCAACGCCATCGCCCGCGACCGGCGCGGCCGGCTCTACGTCTCGGACTCCTTCGCCGGCACCATCACCCGGGTGGCCCCGGACGGCTCGGGGCGCGTCACCTGGGCCTCGGATCCCGCGCTCACCACCGCCGGCCAGCCGCCCTTCGGCGCCAACGGCCTCGCCTTCGACCGCGGCGAGCGCCACCTCTACGTGGCCAACACCGGCGACAGCACCGTGCTGCGCCTCGCGGTGCGGCCCGACGGGAGCGCCGGGCCGGTCGAGGTCTTCGCCCGCGGCGCCGACCTCGACGTGGCCACCGGCTCGACCCAGTCGCTGCACGGCGCCGACGGCATCGCCTTCGACGCCGCCGGCAACCTGTGGGTCTGCGCCAACCAGGCCAACGAGCTGCAGGTGCTCTCGCCCGACGCCGAGCTGGTGGCGCGGTACCGCGGCTCCGGCGCCGATGCCCTGGTCTTCCCCGCCAGCCTGGTCTTCCGCGGCCGGCTGCTCTACGTCGCCAACCTGGCCCTCGGCGACGCCGGTCGCTCGCAGCTCTCGGTGATGGTGGCGCCGCTGCCGGGGCCACCCATCGCCGGGCGGCGCTGAGGGCGGGGGCGGGGGCGCCTCACCCGCCCATCACGGCGGCGCCGGCCCAGGCGTAGCCGATGGCCACCGGCGCGCTGCCGAGGAGCGTGCCGAGGAAGAAGTCGCGCAGCCGGCAGGGCGAGGCGCCGCAGGCGTAATTGAGGATGCCGAAGGGCGCGAGCCACGAGAGGCGCAGCACCAGCACCAGCCGGAACCCGCCCCGCCCCAGGACCCGGGCCGCCCGCGCGATGCGCCCGTCGCCGCGCGCCAGCGCCTCGGGGTCGCGCCCGACGAGGAGCCGCCCGACGAAGAAGGGCAGGCAGGCGGCCAGGGCGTTCGACGGGATGGCGATGGCGGCGCCGGTCGCCACGCCGAAGGCCGCCCCCGCCGCCAGGCCGAGCGGCACCACCGGCAGCCCCAGCAGCACCACCGGCACGTAGGCGAGCGCGAGGAGGAGCACCCCCCAGCCGCCCAGGCCGCGCAGCGCCTGGACCGCCGGCCCCACCCAGCGCTCCACCCCCGCCAGGCGCGCCCCCACCGCCAGCGCGGCGAGGACCAGCGCCCCCACCAGCAGCCGCCGGCGCGCCGCGGCCTCGGCGTCGGCGAAGCTGGTGACCGGGCGGCCCGCGCTCATGGCGCGGCGAGGCTACCCGGGCGCCACGTTCCAGGCCAGGTCCTCGGGCCGGAAGGAGAACTCCGCGTAGGTGAGCTCGCCGGAGGGGAGGTGCCAGGTGGCGCGCCCTGCGGTGGGGAGCTGCCGCCAGCCCGAAGGCTGCCAGCCCTCCACCGGCGTGGTCCAGCGGGTGCGCACCCGCCCGTGGAACCGGTCGGTGGTGCTGAAGTCGGTGGGGGCGCCGCGCCCGTCCACGAAGACGCGGGCCCGCACCGTGGTGGCGCGGTCGGTGAGCGTCAGGTCGAAGGCGCCGTCGTCCACCGCCGAGAAGGCGACGGCCGGATCGAGGAGCATGGTGGGGGCGAGCAGGACGCAGTCGTTGAGGTAGGTCACCAGCTCGCCCACGTCGAGCTCCGGCCCGCGCTCGTCCTGGAGGGTGAAGAGGTCGAGCGGCCGGATGACCATGCTCCCCGCGCCGCGCAGGTAGTGGTCGCGCCCCAGCACCGGCACGCCCAGCATGCGGAGCTGCATGTCGAAGAGGCGCGCCCGGTCCGGCCGGCTGTTGAACTGCCAGACCTCGGCGTCGAGCCACCTCGAGCCGGGCCTGGGCCGGAACCTCCCGTGCAGGTGGAGCCGCAGCGTGGCGTCGCGCGGCCGGCCCACCACCCCCATGAAGCGCAGGTAGCGCCGCGCCGCGGCGGGGAGCGTGGCCACCTCGGACTCGTCGATCTCGCGCCCGGGCCGGCCGTCGGTGGCGAGCTCGGCGGCGGCGACGTCCTGCTGGAAGGCGGAGTAGAGGGACATTCGTCCTCCTGGCGGCGGGCGCGGCGGACCGCCCGCGCCTGGATCGAGGAGTCATGCCCCGCGCCGGCGGTCGCCGTCCCTGATCGCGAGCGCGGCAGGTGGTCGCGCCCCAAGCCGGCCAGGCCGAGTCGCATCGCCCGTTTGCGCGCCACGCCGGCAGGACGGAATCCGGGCGCTGCGTCGTTCGTCCTATACTCCGCCGCTCGACCGCAGCGACCGCACCTCCACGGAGGACGCATGTCCACCCGCTCCCTGTCCACCCGCTCCCTGGCCCTGGCCCTCTCCTCGGCCGCCCTCGCCCTCGCCGCGGTCGCCAGCCCGGCCCGCGCCGAGGCGCCGGCCTGCACCGGCACCCTGTCCGGCGCCGTCACCGCCACCTTCAAGTGCACGGTGGCGGTGCGGGACCTCGGCGACGGCAGCGCCGTCATCGACGTCCAGCAGGCCGAGGAGGTGGACGGCGTGGGGTCCTTCGGGGTCGGCTCGTGGATCCTCCCCAAGGGGCCGGCCAAGGGGAGCCATCCCTTCGACGCGCTCGGCATGGGCAAGTCGTCGCTCATCCTCCAGAAGGACGGCGCGCTCTTCACGGCGACGCGCACCACCCGGGCGCGCGGCGACGTCTCGCTCGAGCTGACCAGCGTGGAGAAGCGAAAGGCGCCTCCCGGCACCTACGCGGTGCACGGCACCTTCCGGGCCCGCCTCCTGCCCATCGCCAATGCCCGCACGGACGAGGTGGTCGTCACTGTGAAGTTCTAGGGCACGGAGCGCGCCGAGGCGGCCACCGCGCGGGCCAGGCGCAGCGCCTCGGCGCCATCGGCCGCGAAGGCCATGACGCTGAGGTGGCGCCCGGGGAACTGGACCGCCACCAGCGCGGCCCGCCGCTCCGCCACCTCGGGTCCGAGCGCGGGCGGCGCCTTCCCCTCGGCCTCGCACGTCTTCAGGCCGGTGGCCGACTTCCCGGTGCGCGGCGTGGCACCCGGGAGCTCCCGGCAGTCGACCGGGCCGTCCTCCACCTCGGCGCGCACCTCGGCGAGGCCGCGCCGGGCGACGTGGACGGTGTCCTCGTCGCCGTGCGGCTCCGCCTCCTGCTTGGCCACCACCGTGAAGCCCGACGGCAGCGTGAACCCGACGCCCTTCTCCACCACCTCGGCGGCCGGGGTGGGCGCGCCGGGCGGCGACGGCGACGGCGGCGCGGCCTGGGCTGGGCCGGCGGCCGCGGCGAGAGCGAGAGCGACGACGGGTACGGTGAGCGTGCGCATGCGACGGCCTCCCGATCCATGCCTACCACGGCGGCGGGCCGCGGCGTGGCGGCGCCGCATCGCGCCGCGGGCGGCCTCAGAAGCGGACGTCCAGCACCACCTCGCCGCTGGCTGCGCCGTCCGCCGCCAGGTGGGCCGAGAGCGTCCCGCTCACCACGTAGAAGTTGCGGGCCTGCGTGTATCGCTCCGCCGAGTCGAGCGCCAGGGTCACCTCGCCGCGCCGGCCCGAGGCGGTGTAGCGATTCCCTCCCTCGAGCTCGACCACGGCGGAGCCGGCGGTGATGGAGTCCCGCGCGTAGCTCTGCGGCCGGAGCGGCGCGGCCAGCGCGAAGTCGGCCGGCACCAGGACGCGGACGCCGGCCACGGCATCGAGGGGCACGATCCGGAACGACACCTTCTCGCCGTCGATGGCCACCGTCACCTGGCAGGTGAACCGGCCCTTCACCGCACCGGAGAGGGTCCCGGTGCAGGTGACGGGCTCGCCGGAGTCGGCGGCCGCCGCGGGCGCCTGGGCCGCCTCGGGTGCGGCGCGAGCAGGTGCGCCTGCGGCGGCGGAGGTGGGCGCCGCAGCGGGTGCCGGCGCGGCCGCCGAGGCGGTGGCGCAGGCCGAGAGGAGCAGGAGGGTGAGGGCGACGGTGAGCGCGGCAGCGATGCGGGACATGCGTGGCTCCAGGTTGGGGTGGCAGAGCATGTCGGGTGACCGCCCGGAACTCCATCGGGCAAACCGCCCACGCCACATGACGGGCGCTTGGACCTCGCCGATGCGGCGCGCGACGCGTGCGCCACCTTCTCGGGGCCAGGTGGCGCACCCCGCACGACGGGTGTGCCTTTGGCTCCAGCAACGGTTTTCGTGTGATTCCACCCGGTTCGCCCGGTTCCCGCCTCGATGTGGTGGGCTCGATACCCCTGTGCGTGCTGTACCCAAAATCCCGATGCGCGCACGGTTTGCGCTTGCGCTGGATCATGTTCGGCATCCGCCTGATCCCAGGCCCTTTGTGGTCCACGCAAAGTTGACGCTCCGTCGTGTACCTCGCTCAAGGTACTTTGTGGAACAAGTGTTTGCGAAGAATCGTGGCCCAAAGGGCTGATCGGGGAGCGATCCGCCAGGCTTCGGGGGGCTTCGACTACATCCTCCCGGGGTGTGCAGAGGGAGTCGGCTTCGGTCGCGACGCCGACAACAGGGAGGAACGCAATGAGAGGCTTCAAGGTCCTTGGCGGCGCCACGGCGCTGCTGATCGGAACGGCTGCGTACGCGCAGACGTTCGAGTTCCCGCCGCAGAACCCGAATGGCCCGCGCGGCGCGTACGAGCAGGTCAACTACCCCTACCCCGGTCAGTGCCAGGCGGACACCAGCCCGGCGACCACGCCCATCCAGTGGGGCGTGCCGGCCTGCACGGTGGCCAACGCGAAGTCGTTCGCCTGCGCCGCGCCCGGCATCTCCAACTTCACCGCCGGCGGCTGGCGCACCTGCGGCCTGGGGCCGGTGGGCTACAAGCTCCTCAATACGAACGCGGTGAACGCGCTGGCCGAGAAGTTCCGCCAGCCGTTCCTGAACCCGTTCGACTACATCCCCGACACGGCCAGGTTCCCCGGCGCCGACTTCTACGACCTCGGCCTGCACGAGGCGTGGGGCTACCAGCAGGTGGCCGCCCAGGGCCTCGTGCCCAACCCCATTCCGTTCGGCGGCCCGCCCATCCCGAACGGCATGCAGTGGACCGGTCTGGTCTGCGTCCCGACCGCGCCGGCCGCCGAGTGCACCTGCCCGGCCGAGCTCGAGTCTCAGTTCCGGACGGCGTACTGCAGCGGCGCCGGCGGCGGCATCCCGGCGGGCAAGCCAATCTACACCCCGATCTGGGGCGTCGGCCAGCGCACCGGCGCCGGCCTCGACATCGCAACGACGCTGGGCGTTACGGCCGTCGCGTCGCCCTGGTCGGCCAACAACTACGTGGCCACCTGGCCATCGGTCTCCATCCGCGGCACCAAGGGCACGCCGGTCGTGGTCCGCTGGACCAACGAGTTCCCCAACAACCACGTCTTCTGTCCCCACCCCGAGGCGGCTGACTGGCCCTGCGCCATCGATCGCACCTTCATGGGCGTGAAGGCCGCCGTCGACCCGGCCTCCGTGCCCCCGACCTTCTTCGACGGCTTCCGCAACACCAGCTCGGCCGTCAGCTACCACGGCGTGAACCAGTTCGGCGGCGCGCAGCAGCCCGACAACTCCTGGGTGACGCACCTCCATGGCGGAGACATCCCGCCCGCCACCGACGGCTTCGCCGAGAAGTGGTACGGCAACGCGGTCTCCGGCCCGCTCTACAGCCCGACCAAGTGGTTCCTCACGCCGGCCCTCGAGGCGCCCATCCAGCCGCTGTTCCGTCCGGGTGGCCCGGGCACCGGCACGCGCCCGGCCCAGAGCTACAACGCCGACACCTACACCTACCCGATGGACCAGGAGGAGGCCCTCATCTGGTTCCACGACCACACTCTCGGCAAGACCCACCACAACGTCATCGCCGGCCCGGCAGGCTTCTTCCCGGTCCGTGACCCGGCCAAGCACGGCGCGGTCGATGGCGCCGGCAACTGCATTGGCGACCCCACCGGCGCGGCCTGCGAGTTCACCTGGCTCGACCCGGTGACGCTGCCGCGCAACGTCGTGGTCGCCGGCGCGGTCGAGATCCCGAAGTACGACTTCTTCATGGCCATCCAGGACCGTGCCTTCAACGAGGACGGCTCCATCAACTTCTCCAACGGCCTCGGCAACCCGGTCGCCGCCGGCGCCCCGCCGGAGCTGACCCCCGTCACCAACGGCGATAACACGCTGGTCCACCCGGTATGGGTCCCCGAGTACTTTGGCGATCACGTGTTGGTCAACGGCATCCTCTGGCCGAACGCGCCGGTCGAGCCGGGCGTCTACCGCATCCGCATGGCCAACGGCTCCGACTCGCGCTGCTACACGCTCGGGTTCAGCAGCCTGGAGCCGGCCTCCGGCGCCCGCCCGAACAACAACGTGCCCTTCACCGTCATCGCCGACGACCAGGGCTACGTCCCGAAGCCGCGCGCCATGTCGACCGCGCCGGTCACTTTCTGCCCCGGTGAGCGGCTCGAGCTGCTCGTCAACTTCGCCGGCCGGACCGCCGTCTTCATGACCAACTCCGCCGGCGCGCCCTTCCCGGCCGGCGCGACGCCGTTCGTGGCCGGCTCGCCGTGGCCCGACACCAACGTCATCATGAAGTTCACCGTCGGCACCACCGGCGGTGTCCCGGCCTGCGCCGCGGGCGCCGTGCTGACCAACTACAATCCGGCCAGCCCCGTTACCGTCGGCTGCATCGCCCTGCCGGACGGCGTCGCCACCCACAACGCCGACCCGCTCATCGCCGACTACCGCGCGCTCGCTCCGGTGGTCGGTGGCCAGGTGGCGCCGGTCATGTGCGGCGCCGGGACCTCGCCCCTCGGCAACTGCATCTCCGCCGTCCGCCAGCTCTACCTCAACGAGCGCGTCGACGGCACCACCGGCGCCCCGCTGGGCATGCAGATCAACGGCGTGCCCTTCGAGTACAAGATCACCGAGACGCCGAAGCGCGGCACCATCGAGCTGTGGGAGATCATCAACCTGACGGTCGATGCCCACCCGATGCACCCGCACCTGGTGAAGCACCTCCGTGTCGGTCGCCAGCGGCTGAATGTGGGCGCCTACAAGACCGCCCTGTGCGGCTCGTCCACCTGCCAGCCCGGCCCGTCGCCGGGCAACGAGATGCCGGTCATCCCGGACGTCCGAAACCTCTTCGGCGTGCAGGGCAACACCGCCCTGGTCGGTTCCTTCCTGCCCGAGACCGGCCCGGTCATGAACGGCTGGAAGGACGCCTCCCAGGCCATGCCGGGCGAGGTGCTGACCATCATCGCCAAGTGGGACGCCGGCTACCACGCCGTTCTCCCGAGCAAGGTCGCCGTCAATGCTGCTGCGGCCACCACGCCCGGCTCGGCCGCCGGTCCGCCCGACCTCGACGCCTGCCCCGCCGCGGGCGCGGCGTGCAACGCGGCCAACTGGACGTACGAGCCGGTCACCTCGGGCCCGTTCGTGTGGCACTGCCACATCAACTCGCACGAAGACTCCGAGATGATGCGCACCAGCCTCGTGCGCGAGTAGCCGCGAGCAGGTGAACGGTTGAACGGAGGGCGGCGCCGCGAGGCGCCGCCCTTCTGCTTGTCGGGAGAGGTGGCCCTGCCTGGCCACTCCGGCGCGCCCGGCGCGCGTCACCGCCGGCGGCGCCGTCAAGGTGCCAGCGGGAAGAGGAGGCGGTACTTCGTGCCGGCGGCGGCGCCGGGGACGTCGAGCACGCGGCCGCGCAGGAGGTTCTGGGCGCAGGCGATGAGCTCGTCACCGGCCCCTCCGCGGGTCTCCACCGGCGCGTCCACCACCCGCACCGACCCGGCCTGCCCCTCGAGCTGGAGCACCAGCACCAGGCTCCCGGCCTCGTCCATCGGCTGGGCGTCCCGGACGGTGCTGATGGCCGCTCCGCCGTGGCGCGCCTGGACGTCGGCCTGGAAGCACTTGCGCAGGTCGTCCTGCAGGTCGTTGAGGCGGGCCTGGATGAGGCCGCCCTGCCTCCCCAGCGACTTGGCGCGCGAGGTGAGCGGCACCGCCTCCCAGGAGCCGGGCGGAGGTGGCAGCGGGCGCGCCGTCACGGGCGCCGCCACGGGCTCAGCCTGCGGCGGCGGGACGCCGTAGGTCACGGCGCCCGGCGCGAGGGGCGCGGCCTGGGCCGGGGGCTCGACCGCGGAGGCGCCGCTCCCAACCGTCGGCGAGGCGGTGGCGACCTTCCGCGGCGAGGTCGAGGAGGAGGCGCCCGAGGTCACGATCGAGCTGCCCGTCGACGCGCACATCCCGCACAGCTACATCGCGCACGAGCGGCTGCGGCTCGAGGCGTACCGCAAGCTCGCCGCGGGGGAGACCGAGGCGGCGCTCGCGGAGGTGCGCGCCGAGCTGGTCGACCGGTACGGGCCGATCCCCGAGCAGGTCGAGAACCTGTTCGCCGTCGCGGACTTCCGCAACGTGGCGCGCGCGGCCGGGCTCGCCGACGTCACGGCCCAGGGCAAGGTCGTGCGGTTCGCGCCGGTCGACCTGCCCGAGTCCGCGCAGCTGCGGCTCAAGCGGCTGTACCCGGGCACGGTCCTCAAGCCCGCCCTGCGCACGATCCTCGTGCCGTTCCCGACGACGGCGCGCCTCGGCGGGCGCCCGCTGCACGGTGGCGAGGTGCTCGCCTGGGCCCGCCAGCTGGTCGACGCGGTGATCCGTGGCGACGTCGGCGCGGCG
>Ga0209682_10000364_pt1 | contig 15554 bp, 13 predicted proteins | sample DOMMetBare2Fresh_2_FD_187471 | JGI IMG/M metagenome (GOLD analysis project Ga0209682, IMG submission 187471) | Wetland sediment microbial communities from St. Louis River estuary, USA, under dissolved organic matter induced mercury methylation -... | ecosystem: Environmental > Aquatic >... | reverse complement strand
GTGCCGCTCATGCGCGCGTCGCTGATGCGGACCATGTCGGTGATGCCCTTGCGCAGCACCTTGGGCGGCAGCGGCATGTTGCCGACCTCGGCCATGCCGGGGTAGCCCTTGGGACCGCAGTTCTTCAGCACCAGGATGCAGGTCTCGTCGACGTCGAGGTTCTCGTCGTCGATCCGGTGGTGGAAGTCGTCGCTGTCCTCGAACACCACCGCGCGCCCCGTGTGCTGCAGCAGCGCGGGCGTGGCGGCGCTGGGCTTGATGACCGCGCCGCGCGGCGCGATGTTGCCACGCAGGATCGCGATCCCGGCTTTGGCCTTGAACGGCTCGGCCACGGTCTTGATCACGTCCGGGTTCCAGTTCTGAGCGTCGGCGATGTTCTCGCCCACGGTCTTGCCGTTGGCGGTGACCGCACCCAGGTGCAGCGTCGAGGCGATCTCCTTCATCACGACCGGCAGCCCGCCGGCGTAGCAGAAATCCTCCATCAGGTACTGGCCCGAGGGCTGCAGGTTCACCAGGCAGGGCATCTCGCTGCCCAGGTGCTCGAAATCGTCGACCGTGAGCTTCACGCCCAGCCGGCCGGCGATCGCGATGAGGTGGATCACGGCGTTGGTGCTGCCACCGATCGCCGCCAGCGTGCGGATCGCATTCTCGAAGGCCTCGCGCGTCAGGATCTCGGACAGCAGCTGATCCTCGTGCACCATCTCGACGATGCGGCGGCCGGCGTTGCGCGCCAGCACGTTGCGCCGGCCGTCGACCGCCGGGTAGGCGGCGTTGCCCGGCAGCCCGACGCCCAGCGCCTCGACCATCGAGGCCATCGTGCTGGCCGTGCCCATGGTCATGCAGTGGCCATGGCTGCGGTGCATGCAGCTCTCGGCTTCGAAGAAGTCCTTGAGCGCCAGCGTGCCGGCGCGCACCTGCTCGCTCATGCTCCACACGCCGGTGCCCGAGCCGAGCTGCTGGTCGCGCCAGCGGCCGTTGAGCATCGGGCCGCCGGAAACGCCGATCGTCGGCAGGTCCACGCTGGCCGCACCCATGATCAGGCTGGGGGTGGTCTTGTCGCATCCCATGAGCAGCACCACGCCGTCGATCGGATTGCCGCGGATGCTCTCCTCGACGTCCATGCTCGCGAGGTTGCGGTAGAGCATCGCGGTCGGGCGCAGCAGGGTCTCGCCGAGCGACATCACCGGGAATTCGAGCGGGAAGCCGCCGGCTTCGTAGACGCCGATCTTGACCTGCTCGGCGAGCGTGCGGAAGTGCGAGTTGCAGGGCGTCAGCTCGCTGAAGGTGTTGCAGATGCCGATCACCGGCCGGCCGTCGAACTGGTCGTGCGGCACCCCCTTGCCCTTGACCCAGCTGCGGTAGGCGAAACCGTCGCGGTCCTGGCGGCCGAACCATTGCTGGGAGCGCAGCTCTTCGGGCTTCTTGCGGGGCTTGGCGCTCATCGTGTGCTGGCTTTCCCGGGGTTGGCGTGGGGCAGGGCACCGATATTATGGTATGACGATTGAAAATTCGCCGGTAGAACCCCTAGGAGATTCCCTTTGAGCACTTCTCCCCGCCAGCCCGTGCTGGCCGTGACCAAGCTGTCGCCGCTGTACATGGAGCGCCTGCAAGCCCGCTACGAGGTGCTCGACCGCCTGCACGAGACCGACCCCGTCGCTTTCGCGGCGATCGCACCACGGATCCGGGCGATGGCGGCGAGCGGCGAGTCGCGTGTCGCCGCCGAGTTGATCGCGCAGCTGCCGGCGTTGCAGATCATCTCGGTGATGGGCGTCGGCTACGACGGTGTCGACGTCGCTGCGGCCAAGTCCCGTGGCGCGGTCGTCACCCACACGCCCGACGTGCTCAACGACGACGTCGCGGACCTCGCGATCGGCCTGATGCTGTCGGCCGCGCGCCAGTTGCCCGCGGCCGACCGTTACGTGCGCAGCGGTGACTGGGCGGCCAAGGGGCCGATGCCGCTCGCGCGCAAGATGTCGGGCGCCCGGCTGGGGGTGCTCGGCATGGGCCGCATCGGGCAGGCGATCGCGCGCCGTGCGCAGGCCTTCGGCATGGACATTGCGTACCACACGCGCCATGCGAGGCCCGAACTGCCGCATCGTTACGTCCCGTCGCTGGTGCAGCTCGCCGCCGAGAGCGACTTCCTCGTCGTCATCACGCCGGGCGGCGCAGGCACGCGCAAGATCGTCGATGCCGAGGTCCTGGCGGCGCTGGGTCCCAAGGGCATCCTGGTCAACGTGGCACGCGGCTCGGTGGTCGACGAGGCGGCCCTGATCGACGCGCTGCAGCGAGGCGTCATCGGCGGCGCCGGGCTGGACGTGTTCGAGAACGAGCCGAACGTGCCCGAGGCGCTGAGGACCATGCCGCACGTGGTGCTGGCGCCGCACATCGGCAGCGCCACCGGCGCCACGCGCAATGCGATGGCCGACCTGGCGACGGCCAACCTCGAGGCCTACTTTGCCGGCCAGCCGGTGAAGACCCCGGTGCCCGAGTGCCGCTGAGGCCGGCGGCGGTGCCGATGCCGGCGGAGGTCCTGGATCCGCGCTTCGCGCCGGTGGCACGCGGTGCCGGTGCGCTCGAACGTCTGTGCAGCGGTGCCGCCTGGAGCGAAGGCCCGGTGTGGATGCACGAGGACGGCGCGGTGCTGTGGAGCGACATTCCCAACGACCGGATGCTGCGCTGGCACCCGGCCGACGGCCTGAGCGTGTGGCGCGACGGCGTCGAGTTCACCAACGGCCACACGCGCGAATCCGACGGGTCGCTGCTGCACTGTTCGCACGGGCTGCGTGCCATCGTGCGCACGCGCTTCGGCGCCGGAGCCGGCGGCCGGCTCGGCGCCGGCCGTGACGAGATCGTGGTCGACCGCTACGAGGGCAAGCGCCTGAATTCGCCCAACGACGTGGTGGTCAAGTCCGACGGCAGCATCTGGTTCACCGACCCGCCCTACGGCATCCTCGGCGACGCCGAGGGCCACCGCGCCGAGAGCGAGCTCGGCGACTGCTACGTCTTCCGCTTCGACCCTGCGACCGGCGCACTGCGCGTCGTCAGCGACGAGGTCGAGGAGCCCAACGGCCTGGCCTTCGCGCCCGACGAGTCCGTGCTCTACGTCACCGACACCTCGGCGGCACTGCGCCGCGACGGCAGCGGCCACCACCACATCATGGCCTTCGACGTGGTCGGCGGGCAGATGCTGGCGCGGCCGCGGGTGTTCGCGGTGATCGAGCCCGGGCTGCCCGACGGCCTGCGTGTCGATCGCCATGGCTTCGTCTACACCAGCAGCGCCGATGCAGTGCAGGTCTACCACCCCGATGGCACGCGCATCGGCCGCATCGCGGTGCCCGAGAAGGTCGGCAACCTGACCTTCGGCGGCGCCGCCCGCGACGAGCTGTATATCTGCGCCAGCACGTCGCTCTACCGCATCCGCCTGGGCACCCGGGGCGTGCAACGGCCCTGAGTCCCGCATGCTGGTCGACTGGCTCCTCACGCCGCTCAGCGGCAGCGCGCTGCACCATGTCGAGCCCTGGGTCGCATGGCACGCGCGGGCGATGGTGCTGGCCTGGGGCGTGCTGCTGCCACTGGGGGCGCTGGCGGCACGGTATTTCAAGATCGCCCCCGGCCAGGACTGGCCGCGCGAGCTCGACAACCGCCTGTGGTGGCATGCCCACCGCACCCTGCAGTACGGCGGCCTCGGGCTGGCCGTGGTCGGCGTGCTGGCGGTGGCGTGGCAGCGCGATCCGGCCTTGCCGGCTGCCTTGTGGCACGCGCGGCTCGGCTGGCTGGTGATGACGCTCGGCCTGCTGCAGGTGCTCGGCGGCTGGCTGCGTGGCACCAAGGGCGGGCCGACCGCCGACACGCTGCGCGGAGATCACTACGACATGACGCTGCACCGCCGCGTCTTCGAGCGCCTGCACAAGTCGATCGGCTGGCTCGCGCTCGCGCTCGCGTTCGTGGCCATCGGCCTGGGCCTGCTCGCCGCCGACGCGCCGCGCTGGATGCCCTGCCTGCTCGGGCTGTGGTGGATGGGGCTCTTGCTGGCCGCCCTGCGGCTGCAGCGCGCCGGGCGTTGCATCGACACTTACCAGGCGATCTGGGGGCCCGATCCCACCCACCCCGGAAATGCCACCGAGCCGATCGGCTGGGGCGTGCACCGCCCGGGGCACCGAGAGTCCAGCGCGCATCGACCGTGATCTCGATCAAGTCGATCGCTTTCGGCGATCACTACGATCATTACGATCACCACGGGCGGCGATGGACATCCAGAAGCGTTTCCTGACGACCATGAACCGCTGCTATGCGGCGAGCCATATCGTCGTCGGCGGGCAGACCCGGTTGCTTCTTGCCACCGAAGGCGAGGGTCCTTGCCTGGCCTGGAGCGGCGCCGACTTTGAGGACGAGCATGTGGTCTGGGACGGACCCGGCGGCACGATGTCGATCGTGCCCATCGAGGGCACCGACGGCGAGTTCCTCGCCGTGCAGAAATTCTTCAAGATGTTCCAGTGGGACGAGGCCAAGATCGTGCACGTGCGTCCCGTGACCGGTGGCTACCGGGTCAGCGACCTGCTGCACCTGCCCTACATCCACCGTTTCGACCTGCTGCCCGTGGGTGATCGACATCACTTCATCGGCTGCACGCTGTCGACCCACAAGGACAGCAAGGAGGACTGGAGCCACCCCGGCCAGGTCTGGGTCGGCGAATACACCGGCCCGGGTGCGCTGCAGCCGACGTTGCTCAAGGATGGGCTGACGAAGAACCATGGCTACAGCCGCCTGCACCGCCCCGAAGGCTGGTGCAGCCTGGTCACCTGCGAGCAGGGTGCGTTCGAGATCACGCCGCCCGCGCTGCCCGGTGCGGCGTGGTCGGTGCGCCAGTTCATGGACTGGCCGATCAGCGATATCGCCGCGATCGACATCGATGGCGACGGCGAACTCGAGTTCGCGACCATCGAGCCATTCCACGGCGCGCACTTCCGCATCTACAAGCGGCGCGGGGAAGGGTACGAGATGATCTTCGAACACCCCGAGGTGAGCGACTTCTATCACGTCGTCGTGGGCACGACGCTGCGCGGACAGCCGGTCTTCATCGGAGGCTGCCGGCGCGGCCGCCAGCAGCTGTTCTACGTCCATGCACGGCGCCGCGCGCCGCTGGAACTGCAGGCGGTGCTGATCGACGAAGGGGTCGGCCCGAGCAACGTGCACGTGGTGCACGAGCCCGGGCGCGACGTGATCGTTGCCGCCAACCGCGAGAAGGCGGAGGCCGCGCTGTACTTCGTGCACTGAGGGCCGGCATGCACAACCCGCTCGGTATCTACGAGAAGGCATTGCCGAAGGAACTCGACTGGCGTTCCCGTCTGGTGGCTGCGCGCGCGGCCGGCTACGAGTTCGTCGAGCTGTCGGTCGACGAGACTCCCGAGCGTCTGGCGCGGCTGCAATGGACGCTCGCCGAGCGGCTCGACTTCTTCCGCGCCACGCGCGAGGAGGGCGTGCCGGTGCCGTCGATGTGCCTGTCGGGTCATCGCCGCTTTCCGTTCGGCAGCGCGGACGCGCAGGTGCGAGCGCAGGCCGACGAGCTGATGCGCAAGGCGATCGAGCTGGCCGGCGACATCGGCGTGCGCGTGATCCAGCTCGCCGGCTACGACGTCTACTACGAGCCCTCGACAGCCGACACTCGCGCGCGCTATCTCGAGGGCATGCAGCGTGCGCTCGAACTCGCCGCGCGCCACCAGGTGATGCTGGCGGTCGAGATCATGGACACGACCTTCATCAACTCGATCACCAAGTACCTCGCGCTGAAGGCGCAGTTGCGCTCGCCCTGGTTCCGCGTCTATCCGGACCTGGGCAACCTGTCGGCCTGGGGCAACGACGTCGAGGCCGAACTGAGCGCCGGCATCGACGACATCGTGGGCGTCCACGTCAAGGAGACCCGCCCGGTCGGGCCCGACTTTCCCGGCGCCTTCCGCGACGTGCCCTTCGGCAGTGGCGGGGTGGACTTCGAGCGCTGTTTCGGCACGCTCCACCGGCTCGGCTACGCCGGGCCGTTGCTGGTCGAGATGTGGACCGAGAAGGCCGCGGACCCCTTGAGCGAGATCCGCGCGGCACGGGCCTGGGTGCGCGAGCGCATGACCGCCGGAGGCATGGCATGAATTTCGATGCATTGAAGCAGCGAGTGCTGCAGGCCAACCTCGACCTGCCGCGCCTGGGGCTGGTGTCCTTCACCTGGGGCAACGCGAGCGCGCGTGACGCGCAGAGCGGCGCGGTCGTCATCAAGGCCAGCGGCGTGCCCTACGAGGCCATGACCGTCGACGACCTGGTGGTGGTCGATCCGCAGGGACAGGTGCTCGAGGGCCAGCGCCGGCCGTCGTCCGACCTGCCCACGCACCTGCAGCTCTACCGCAGCTTCCCGCTGCTGGGCGGCGTCGTGCACACCCATTCGACCTGGGCGACCGTCTGGGCGCAGGCGCATCGCGCGATCCCCGCACTCGGCACGACCCACGCGGACTATTTCCACGGGCCGGTTCCGTGCACGCGCGAGCTGACCGAGTTCCAGACCCGCGGCGACTACGAGCGCGAGACCGGGCGGGTCATCGTCGAGCGCCTGGCCAGCGACGGCATCGACCCGCTCGAGATGCCCGCGATCCTGGTCGCGAGCCATGGGCCGTTCGCCTGGGGACCGGACGTCGAGTCGGCGGTGCACCACGCGGCGGTCCTGGAGCAGATCGCGCGCATGGCTTTTCTCACGCTGCAGCTCGACACCACGCTGCACGACATGGCGCCCTACCTGCTCGAGAAGCACTTCTCGCGCAAGCACGGCCCGGGCGCCTACTACGGTCAGCGCTGATCGTTCGACGCTGCAGCGGGCGGCGCCAGGTCGGCGGCGCGGTGCAGCGCCAGGCCGGCAGCGGCGAGTTCGTCGCACACGGCAGCCGGTGCCCGGGCGTCGGTGACCAGCAGGTCGACGCGCTCGAGCGGGCAGGTCAGGAAGCTCGAGACGCTGCCGAGCTTTCGGTGATCGGCCACGATCACGACCCTGCCACTGGTGTTGGCGATCATCGCCTGGTTGACCGACGTTTCCGGCTGCACCGCAGTCGTGCAGCCACGCTTGACGCTCACGCCGTTGATGCCCAGCACGGTGATGCCGGCGAACATCGTCTGCAGCGCGGACACCGTGAGCGGCCCCACGAGCGATCGCGAGCGCGGGCGGTATTCGCCGCCGAGCAGGATCAGCTCGACGCCGGGATCGAGGTCGAGCCCGAGGCAGGCGGCGTTGTTGGTCACGACGCGCACGCGTCGACCCTGGAGGTGCCGCAGGACCTCGAGCGTGGTCGAGCCGCCATTCAGGAAGACGGTCTGGTCGTCCTCGATCAGCGAGGCGACGTAGCGGCCGATCTGGGCCTTCTCGCGCCGGGCGGTGCGGTCCTTGCTCTCGAACAGCGTCTCGAGCCGGGCGTCGGGCAGGCTGCGTGCACCGCCGCGGGTGCGTTCGAGCAAGCCGTCCTGCGCCAGGGCCTGCAGGTCGCGCCGGATCGTGATGCGGGAGACCCCGAATTCGGCGGCCAGTTCGTCGGCCGACACCGCCTGGCGTTCGTGCATCATCTCCAGGATCTTCCGATGCCGGTAGTTGGCCAGGAGGGCGCCGGGGTCTGCAGGTTCGGTGTTCATGGCGGACCGCACTCTAGCGGTAGAGGGTTGCGGCCGTCGCGGCCGCCAGCGCGTCGTAGACCGCGTGGGCGCGTTGGCGTTGCCGGCGATAGGCCTCGCGTGGTGCGGGATCGGGCAGCAGGCGCTCGTGCGGCTCCAGGGCCGACAGGCGCTGGTGGGCCTGCGCATGGTCGGCCGCCAGCCCGGTGGCCACGCAGCCGGCGATCCAGGCGCCCTGCGCGGTGGCCTCGTTGCCGGCAAAGCGCAGCAACGGGCGCTCGAGCACGTCGCACTGGATGCGGTTGAACAGTGCCGAGCGTGTCATGCCGCCGGAAGCATGCACCTCGGCGACCGGCCCGCACAGTTCCTCGATCACGTCCAGGCCGTCCTTGAAGCCGATCGCGATGGCCTCCAGGATCGCGCGCGCCATGGCGCCGCGCGTGGTGTGGAGGTCCAGGCCGACGAAGGCACCGCGCGCCTGCGGGTCCCAGTGCGGCGAGCCACTGCCCTCGAAGTGGGGCAGCAGCAGCAGGCCGTCGCAGCCGGCCGCTACGGCGGCGGCCTCGGCCGCGAGCGCCGAGGCATCGTCGGCCGTGGCCACGGACTGGAACCATCGGTGCACCGACCCGGCCGCCAGCAGCGCCGCCTCGACGATGTAGGCCCCCGGAACCGCGGAGACGTTGCACGAGATCCGCATCTGCGGATCGTGCAGCGGGCGGTCGGCGTGGCCGATCAGGTAGCCGCCGGTGCCGGCGTTGGCCACGGCGTGGGACGCCGAAAGCAGCCCCAGGCCGAGCGCCGCACACTGCTGGTCGCCACCGGCGGACACCACGGGCAGGCCGGCATCGAGGCCGGTGCGGCGGGCCACGGCCGGCGTGAGCCCGCCAACGATGGATCCGGGTGGCACCAGGTCGCACAGCATCGAGCGCGGCACCTCGAACAGCGCGAGCATGTCCGGCGCCCACTCGCGACGGTCGAGGTCCAGCAGGTTGGTGCGGCTGGCCAGGCTGTGGTCGGTGACGAAGCGACCTGTCAGCAGCCACAGCACCCAGTCCTGCACACCGAGCAGCTTGTGCGTCGCGCGCCAGACTGCGGGCACATGACGGCGCAGCCAGGCCATCTTGATGGCCGAGAAGACGGTCGAGATGCGCAGCCCGGTGCGGCCGTAGACCGCGGCGTTGGAGCCGGCGAGTTCCTGCACGAGCGCCGCGCCACGGGTGTCCTGCCACATCAGCGCCGGGTGCAGTGGCGCACCGGCGGCATCGACCGGCAGGACCGACGAGCGTTGCGCCGTGACCGCGACGCACGCGGGTTCGATCGATCGCGTGCGGGCCTCGGCCGCGCAGGCCTCGAGCAGCGCGATCAGCCCGTCGCGCCAGGCGTGTGCGTCCTGCTCGACACGACCGCCGGCACCGTAGACCGGCGCACTTGCCCGTTGGGCGACGTGCAGCGACCGACCCGCGGCGTCGTACAGCACCGCACGCATGCTGGTGCTGCCGATGTCGACGCTGATCACTCCCTTCATGATTCTCCTCGCAGCGGCCCCGTCGCGGGGCACCGACCGTCAGCCCTTCACGGCGCCAGCCGTCAGCCCGGTGATGATCTGGCGCGCCGCGATGAACGTGAAGATCAAGGGCGGGATCGCGATCAGGCTGCCCAGCGCCATGATCTTGCCCCAATCCACGCCGATGTCGGTGATATAGAGCGAGGCGGCGACCGGCAGCGTGCGCGTTGCGCGGTCGGTGAGCACCAGTGCGAGGATGAACTCGTTCCAGGCAATGCGGAAGGTGAAGATCGCTGCCGCCGCGAGGCCGGGCTTGATGAGCGGCAGCACGACGCGGTAGAACACGCGCACCGGCCCGCAGCCGTCGATCGCGGCGGCTTCCTCCATCTCCACCGGCACCTGCAGCACGAAGCCGTAGAGCAGCCAGATCGTGAACGGCAGGTTGACCGCCACGTACAGCAGCACCAGACCCGGCAGCGAGTTGATCAGCCCGGCCCGGCTCCACAACATGAAGACCGGCACCGCCAGCACCGCCAGCGGCACCGTGCGCAGCAGCAGCGTCGTGTAGGCCACGGCCGTGCGGCCGCGGAAGCGGAAGCGCGCCAGGCCGTACGCGGCCATGCACCCGAGCGCGAGCGTGATCACGGTGGAGACGATGCCCACGACCAGGCTGTTGGTCAGGTAGCGCGCGAAGCTGCCCTCGCCCAGGACGTCGCGGTAGTTCTGCAGCGTCGGGGCGAACAACAGGTTCAGGCCGGTGTCGAAGATCTGCGTCTGCAGCTTCAGCGACGTGGCGAACATCACCACGATCGGCGTGATGCAGATCAGCCCGAGCACGACGAGCGCTCCGTAATGGGCACCGACGGCGGCGGGATGGCGCTTCATGCGGCCCCCGGGGCCCTGCGGGCCAGACGCCCCCCGCGGGGGCGCGAGCACCTTGGAGACGGCCGTGCGGCGCTCACGCGCGGTCTCCTTCCTTGAGCGGATTGGACAGCTTCAACGCGCCCCAGGACAGCGTGGCCACCACCACCAGCAGCAGGACCGAGATCGCCGCGGCGCTGCCCAGCCGCTGGCCGACGAAGGCGGTCTTGTAGATGTGCAGCGACAGGATCTCGGTGCTGTCGCCGGGGCCGCCGAAGGTGAGGATGTAGATGACCTCGAGCACGCGGAATGCGTCGATCAGGCGCATCAGCAACGTGATCGCGATCACGTGCATCACCATCGGCAGCTTGACGCGCCGCGTGGTCTGCCACCAGGTCGCGCCGTCGATGCGTGCGGCCTCGAGCACCGCGGTATCGACGTTGGCCAGGCCCGCGATCATCATGATGAAGACGAACGGCGTCCATTGCCAGATATCGGCGATGACGATCGCGATGAAGGCGGTGTTCTCCTGCGCCAGCCATGCCACCGGCGCCGCGCCGAGCACGCCGAGCAGGGCATTGAGCAGGCCGAACTGGGCGTCGAACAGATAGCGCCAGGTCAGGCCGACAGCGATCGGCGCGATCATCATCGGCAGGATGAAGAGCGTGCGGAAGAACGCCATCGCCCGCAGGTCCCCCTCCAGCGCCAGGGCGAGCGCGATGCCCAGCAGCATCTCGGCCGTCACGCACACCGCGGCGAAGATCAGCGTCGTGACGAGCGAGCGCCAGACCGCCGGGTCGCGGAACGCGGCAACGAAGGCATCGATGCCGACCCAGCGCGCCTCCGCCCAGGGCGTGCCCATGCTCCAGTCGTAAAAGCCCAGCTGCAATGCGGAGATCAACGGGAACAGGCAGGCGACCGCCATCACGGCCGCGGCCGGGCCGATGTAGAGCAAGGGGACCCAGGGAGCGCGGCGCATGGTGTTCTTCGTTGCTGACGGCCCGCCCGCGCCGGGAGTGGCGCGCAGGGCCGTCGGTTCAGTGCATGCGCATCACGCCTTGAGATAGCCGCCGCGCTTCATGATGTCGGTGACCTTCGGCACCATGCCGTTGAGCGCCTCCTCGGCGGTCTTCTTGCCGGTCAGCGCCTCGGAGACGGCCACGCCGAGCGCCTGGATGTTGATCTCGTCCCACTCGGCGATGATCGGCCGCCAGTCGGGATCCGAGTACTCGATCTGCTGGCGCAGCGTGATGAACTCGGGGTAGAGCGTGACCATCTCGCGGTCGGCCAGCGTCGAGGTGCGCGTGGGCACGCCGCCGATGCGCACGACGGCCTTGTCCTGGGCCTTGGACGTCAGCCACTGCAGCAGCAGGAACGCTGCGTCGGCGTTCTTCGCATTCTTCGGGATCGCCAGGCCCAGGCCGCCGGACTGCGAGGCGTAGCGCACGCCTCTGGGGTGCACCACGTAGCTGACCTGGTCGACGACCTTCGAGACCGACGGGTTCTTGACCTGGCCGAAGATCAGCGACGAGTCGAGATACATCGCGGCCTGCCCCTGCAGGAACGAGGTGATCATTTCGCCCTGGCCGAAACCGGGGATGCCGACCGGCCCGGTGTCGGAGATCAGCTTGAGGAACTTGAGTGCCTTGACGCCGACGGCGTCGTTGAACCGAGGCTTCCACTTGTCGTCGAAGATCTTGCCGCCGAGCGGGTTCAGGTGCAGCAGCCAGGCGTGCACGCACTGGTGGCCGGCCTGGCCACGCGAGGTGAGGGCGCCCAGACCGGTCTTCTGCCGGACTTCGGGCAGCAGCCGCTCGAACTGCTCGTAGGTCTCGGGCGGCTTGAGGTTGTGCTTGGCGAACAGGTCGCGCCGGTAGGCCAGGATCGAAGTCTCGGCGCCATACGGCAGGCCGTAGAGCCTGGCGCCCGGGCCGGCGAGATAGCCCTTCGGGCCACCGACGAGGCCGATGTTCTCGACATAGCGCGGCACCAGGTCCTTGAAGTCGTAGTCGGGGTCGGCCAGCGCGGGATTCTTCAGGAAGGGGTCCAGGTCGCGGACCAGGTTCTTCTTGACGTACTCGCCCTTCCACATCACGACATAGCACACGAGGTCGTAGTCACCCGAAGGCTTGGACATCTCGAGCAGCTGCTTGTCCTTCATGCGTGCCATCGCCAGGCGGTCGGTCTCGACCTTGATGCCGGTCTGCTTGGTGAAGTCGGGCAGCAGCTTGAGCATCGCGTCGTAGTGCGGATGCGACGGAATGCTCATCACCACGGTCTGGCCGCGGTACTTGGCATAGCGGTCCTGCGTGCGGCCGGGTAGCGGCCAGCCGGCCGCCAGCATGCCCAAGGCACCGCCGCTGGCGGTCTGGATCAGGGTTCTGCGTTTCATCGTCCACTCCTCAGGTTGATCGGATCGCGACCTCGACTCGCCGCCCCGTGGCCTTGTCGAAGGCGTGCAGGGCACCGGGATCGGTCTCCAGCGCCACGGTCTGGCGCAACAGGTCGCTGCGCTGGCCGGGCAGCACGGCGGTCACGCGGTCCTCGCCGGCACCGACCAGGCGGCCCACCAGCAGGGACTCCATACCCAGGTACTCGACCACGTCGACCTGCAGCGACAGCATGCCGCGGCCGTTGCCGGCCAGGCGCAGGGACTGTGGTCGCAGGCCGGCCACCATCGCGCGGCCCGTTGGCACGTCGCCGACGAGCGGGAACGAGAAGCCGGGCCCCGTCAGGTGCGGCTGGCCTTCGACCGTGCGTGCCTGGCCATCGAGCAGGTTCATGCTCGGCATGCCGATGAAGCCGGCGACGAACAGGTTCGCCGGCCGGTTGAATACCTCCGAGGGCGTGCCGACCTGCTGGATGCAGCCCTTGTCGAAGATGACGATGCGCGAGGCCAGGGTCATCGCCTCGACCTGGTCGTGCGTGACGTAGATTGTGGTCTTGCCCAGCCGCTCGTGCAGCATCGCGAGTTCGGTGCGCATGTGCGCGCGCAGCTTGGCGTCGAGGTTCGACAGCGGCTCGTCGAACAGGAAGACCGAGGGCTCGCGCACGATGCAGCGGCCGATCGCCACGCGCTGGCGCTGTCCGCCGGAGAGCTCCTTGGGCTTGCGCTGCAGCAGGTGGCCGATGTTCAGCACCTTGGCCGCTTCGTCGACGCGGCGCCGGATCTCGTCGGCGCCGACACCGGCGAGCTCGAGCGCGAAGCTCATGTTGTGCGCCACGTCCATGTGCGGGTAGAGCGCATAGTTCTGGAAGACCATCGCGATGTCGCGTGCCATCGGGGCCAGGTCGGTCACGTCGCGGCCCATGATGCAGATGCGGCCCTCGGTCGGGTCGTCCAGCCCCGCGATCATGCGCAGCACGGTCGACTTGCCGCAGCCGGAGGCGCCGAGCAGGACGACGAACTCGCCCTGATGCACGTCGAGGTCCAGGCCGCTGACCACGCGCACCGTGCCGAAGGCCTTGCCGATGCCCTTCAGTTGGACCCCGTGGGCTGTGGATTCCATGCGATGCCTCTGGCTTGCCGATGCGGGCTACAGGAATGACGGGAACGGCAGGTCGGTGTCCTTCGTGAACACGTCATCGAAGCCGCGCTCGTAGTGGTACTCGATGTCGTCCTGGTTGTCGGGGAAGACGAACTTGCCGCCGACCTGCCAGACGAAGGGCTTGAAGCGGTACTTCAGCCGGTCCTTCTTCATCCGCCACAGAGCCACGATCTCCATCGGGTCGGCCAGGAAGTTGGACCAGATGTCGTGGTGGAACGGGATCATGACTTTGGCGTTCAGCGCCTCGCCCATGCGCAGGATGTCCGAGGCCGTCATCTTGTCGGTGATGCCGCGTGGGTTCTCGCCGAACGAGCCGAGCGCGACGTCGATCGCGTGCTCGTTGCCGTGCTTTGCATAGCCGTTGGAATAGTGCGAATCGCCACTGTGATACAGCGTCCCGCCCGGCGTCTTGACGAGGTAGTTCACGGCCACGCCGTCCATGTCGGCGGGCAGCCGGCCCTTGGCCGACTGATCCTTGGGCAGCGTGATCGCCATCGTGCGGTCGAACGACTCGAGCGCGAGCAACTCGATGTCGCCCACGCGCACGCTGTCGCCAGGGCGCACCTGCACGATCCGGTCGTCCGGCACGCCCCACTGGCGCCACAGTTCGGCGCAGGACTTCGGGCCGATGAAACGCACGCTCGCGCTGCAGTTGCGCAGCACCGCGGCAGCGACATTGACGTCGATGTGGTCGTTGTGCGAGTGGGTCGCGACGACGGCGTCGATCTGGCGGATCGCGAACGGGTCGATCACGAACGGCGAGACGCGCAGGTTGCGCTGCAGCTTCACGCAGCCGCTCATGCGCGCCATCTGGTGGTGCGGGTCCATCAGCGGGTTCTTCATCGAGCGCTTGCCGGTGCCGCACCACAGGTCGATGCAGATCTGCGAGCCGCCCTCGGTCTTGAGCCAGATGCCGGTGCAGGCGAGCCACCACATCGCGAACGTGCCCGGCGCCACCACTTCCTGCTCGATCTCCTCGTTGAGCCAGGTGCCCCACTGCGGGAAGGTGCTCAGGACCCACGATTCGCGGGTGATGTCGTCGACGCGTGCCATGCCGGTCTCCTGGTCGACCTCGACGCAGCGAATGGATCGTCGCGTACCGGGTCGACGCGAAAATAGCGCTCGAGCCCGGTTTCGGCAAGATCAAAATGATCGTTATCGCGATAGATGAACGATCTTGTTGATCTATCGCAGAGGTCTCGCCGGTCCACCTCGGTTCGCTGCGGTCGGCGCCTGGTGCAGCGGCAGCCGGGTGCCCGGGCAGGGTCGAGCCGGTGTCGAGGGCGCTCAGTGTCATCCCCGAGCCTGCGATCCGTCGAGGACTCGCACAACGCCGCGCACCCGCAGCCGACGCGCCCGGTTCGCGGGTTTCTCCGAAGCGCAGCCTCGTTCAATGGTCATACCATAAGACCACAGCCGTTCCGGCCTCGATGCCCACCCTCCAGGAGACAAAGCACATGAAGTTGACGAAGACCTTGACCGTCTGCGCTTTCGCGAGCGTGGCCCTGCTCGCCGGCTCGCCCGCCTGGGCCCAACAGAAGCTCACCGTCTTCTGGACCAAGGGCTTCTACAAGGCCGAGGACGACGCGCTGTTCGTGGCGATCAAGAAGTTCGAGGACAAGAACAAGGGCGTCAAGGTCGAGCTGTCCCAGTACCCCGTGCAGGACATGATCCCGAAGACCATCGCGGCCATGGACTCCGGCACCCCGCCCGACGTGGCCTACAACGACACGTTCGACTTCCAGGTCACGGCCAAGTGGGCCTACGACGGCAAGCTGGAGGACATCACGAGCATCATCGATCCGCTGCGCAACAAGTTCGAGCCGCGCGCGCTGTCGACCACCTTCCTCTACAACAACGCCACCCAGAGCCGCGCCTACTACGCCTTCCCGATCAAGCAGCAGACCATGCACATCCAGTACTGGAAGGACATGCTCGCCGAGGCCGGATTCAAGGACAGCGACATCCCCAAGGATTGGAAGGGCTACTGGAATTTCTGGTGCGAGAAG
>Ga0209682_10000363_pt1 | contig 15562 bp, 16 predicted proteins | sample DOMMetBare2Fresh_2_FD_187471 | JGI IMG/M metagenome (GOLD analysis project Ga0209682, IMG submission 187471) | Wetland sediment microbial communities from St. Louis River estuary, USA, under dissolved organic matter induced mercury methylation -... | ecosystem: Environmental > Aquatic >... | reverse complement strand
TTTTTCGTCGACGACAACCTGTTCTCGAACGAGGCCGATCTGCTCGCGCTGCTCGACGCGATGCGGCCCCTGAAGCGCCGCTGGTCGTGCCAGATCAGCATCGACGTCGCGCGCGACACGCGCCTGCTCGACCGCCTGGCCGAGGCGGGTTGCCGCTTCGTGCTGATCGGCTTCGAGTCGCTGCACCCGGACAACCTCAAGCAGATGGCCAAGCCCTGGAACAAGGTCAGCGGCTCGTACCAGGACGTGGTGCGTGCCCTGCATGGTCGCGGCATCGGCATCTACGGCACCTTCGTCTTCGGCTACGACGCCGACACCCGCGACACGATCGCGCGCACGGTGGACTTTGCGCTCGAGTCGCGGCTGGAGATCGCCAACTTCAATGCGCTGACACCGACGCCGGGGTCGGCGCTGTACGACCGGCTGCGCGACGAAGGACGGCTGATCTCGCCCACCTGGTGGCTCGATCCGGCCTACCGCTATGGCGACACCATCTTCGAGCCGCGCGGCATGAGCGCCAGCGACCTCGCCGACGGTGTCTTCGGCGCGCGCGAGCGTTTCTACAGCTGGCAGTCGATCGGCCGCCGCGTCCTTTCGCGCCAGGTCCCGTTCTCGCCGTTCCGCATCGGCATGACGGCTGTGGCCAACACGATCTCGCGCCGCGAGATCTACAAGAAGCAGCATCGCCTGCTCGGGCGCTGAGGTCGCATCCCGGCATGAAGATCACCTTCATCAAACCCAATATCGGCCGCATGGAGCACAGCCTCTATGTCGACCAGGGCCGCATGGAGCCGCTTATGCTGGCCGTGCTGGCAGGGCTGACGCCGCCGGACGTCGAGTGCGTGCTCCACGACGACCGGATGGAGACGATTCCGTTCGACGAGGCCACCGACCTGGTCGCCATCACGGTCGAGACCTACACCGCGCGGCGGGCCTACGAGATCGCGGCCGAATACCGTGCACGCGGCGTGCCGGTGATCCTGGGCGGCATGCACGTGACCTTGCTGCCCGAGGAAGCCGCCGGCCACGCCGACAGCATCTTCCTCGGCGATGCGGAGACCGCCTGGGCCCAGGTCGTGGACGACGCACGCCACCGGCGCCTGCGGCCGCGCTACGACGCACCGCCCGGCATTGCCCAGATCGGCGGCGTGCTGCCGCGGCGCGATCTCTTCAAGGGCAAGGGCTACCTGCCGATGAGCCTGATGCAGTACGTGCGCGGCTGCCGCTTCGCCTGCCGGTTCTGCGCTGTCAGCCAGTATTTCGAGCGCAAGCACTATGTGCGTGCGATCGACGAGGTGCTGCGCGAGATCGAGGCGCAGGATCGCCGCTTCATCTTCTTCATCGACGACAACATCGCCAGCGATCAGAAGGCGCTGGCCGAGTTGTGCCGCGCGCTGATCCCGATGAAGCTGAGCTGGATCAGCCAGGCCAGCCTGGACGTCACCCGCAATCTGCCCCTGATGGACCTGCTGGAGCAGTCCGGCAACTGGGGCAACGTGATGGGCTTCGAGTCGATCACCGCCGAGAGCCTGCGCGAGACCCGCAAGTCGCCGAACATCCCCGGCTTCGCGGGTTATGGGGAGCAGGTGCGGATCCTGCGCGAGCACGGCATGCAGAGCTGGGCCGCGTTCACGCTCGGCTACGACCACGATACGCCCGAGTCCATCGCGGCCACGGTCGACTTCGCTCTCCAGTCGCGGTTCACCTTCGCGGCCTACAACATCCTGATGCCGTACCCGAACACGCCGCTGTACCGCAAGCTGCAGGAAGAGGGGCGCCTGCTCTACGACGGCAAGTGGTGGCTGCACCCGGAGTACCGCTTCAACCATGCCGCCTACGTGCCCGCGCGCATGAGCCCCGACGAGCTCACGGCCGCCTGCCATGCCGCACGCACGCGGTTCAACAGCTTGGCCTCGCTGCTGCGCCGCTTCGCCGACCCCAAGACCCACCTGCGCTCGGCGTCACGCATCGGCGCCTACTGGTACTACACGCTGATCTTCCGCAAGGAGCTCTACAAGAAGCACGGCATGCGGTTCGGCCTGCACGGGTGAGCAGCGGGATGAAGCGCCTGCTTTCCATCTATCAATACCTGGCGCCGGTGGTGCTGGCGCCGCTGACGTTCTGGCTCTGGTGGCACGCGTACCCGGGCCAGCCCCGGCTGGTGGTGCTGGCCTGGGGGCTGCCCGTGCTGTGGGCCTACATCGTTCCCGGCATCGGCACCAACGTCCTCAAGGTCTGGGAGTTCGACGTCCGCCTGCGGCTCGGCAGGTTCCGCCCGCACCACGGCTTCGTGTTCGGCTCCGCCACGTCGATGATCGCCTGGCTGGTGCACGACGTGCCGGCGCGCGAGCTGGGCGACGTGCTCCGGCTGGGCTTCGTGCTGGCCTCGGTCCTCGGTTTCTGGAACCTGCTCTACGACATCAAGGCGCTCGAGTCGGGGCTGCTGCGTGTGTACAACCAGCCCTGGGCCGACGGGCGAGGCGAGGCGGCGGTGGCGATGGACTACGCCCCCTGGTTCTTCGCCGGCTTCGGCGCCGTCTACGGCCTGGCCATCGGCCTGGCCGAACTGCATGCGGGCTGGCTCGACAGCTGGCCGCGCACGCTCGGCGCGCTGATGCTGGCCCTGGCCCTGGCCTGCGCGCTGCCCACGCTGGGCTTCATGTGGCAGTCCCGGCGCCGCCATGGCCACCCGGGCACGCGGCCGGTGGCGCGCCGGTGACCGCCATGAATCGGCTGCTCACACCCGATGAGATCAACGCCCTGGCGGCGGACCCGGGCCAGTGCACCCGCACCGACCTGCGCGTCGAGATCGACGCCTCGTGCCCCTTCGTGCCCGAGGAATACACCCAGCTCTACTTCACGCCGCTCTATGCCACGCTGTGCCACGCCCAACGCCTGCACTACAACCAGCTGTTCGCGCTGCGCATCAACGAATACATCATGATGCTCGAGGCGGACCTGATCGACCGCCTGCTGCCCCAGCTGCTGCGCCATCCGCGGGTGCGCGACGATGCTGCGCTGACACTCGCGGTGCGCACCATGCAGACCGAGGAGCATCGGCACTTCGCCGGATTTGCCGCGCTCAACCGCCGCTGCCGGCCGGACCTGTACCCCGAAGGCAGCGATCGCTACTTCTCCTGCCTGCCCTGGTGGACCCGCGCCATGTTCGCGGCGGTGGGGCGGCTGTCGAGCCGTCACGCCTTTGCCCTGTGGTACCTGATGGCGATGGAGGAGTCGGCCAAGTCGCTCGCGCGCGAGATGGTGCTGCACCCGCAGACCCGGACCCTGGGCCGGCTCGACGCCGGCTTCGTGCGGGTGCATCACGAACACCTGAAGGACGAGACGCGCCACCTGCACGTCGACGCGATCCTGATCGAACGCTGCATGGACCCGCGCCGTCAACGGCTGAACGCGCTGCTGTTCAAGAACATGCTGGCCGGCGTGGTGCGCCCCACGCGCGGCGGCTCCGGGGTCAAGGTGATCCGCCAGCTCGTGCGCGACCGGCCCGAACTGGCGCCGCGCGAGCCGGCGATGATCGCGGCCGTGCTGGCGCTGAAGGACGACCGGCGGTTCCAGGAGAGCCTGTTCAACCGGCGCATCATGCCGGCCACGTTCGGCATCTTCGACCGGACGCCGGCACTGGCCGATCTCGGCGAGAAGATGGTGGGATATGACCGACACGAAGCCGCTTGAGCGACCCGACGCCTTCTCCCTGGCACTGAACTATGTGCCGCTCGTGCACGTCGGGTCCGGCGTGGCCCTCGCGCTCGCCGGCTTCGCGACGCCGGGCGCGCGTATCGCCTGTCTGCTGGCGTGGCTCTATCTGGTGCCGCCGGTGCTGGCCCGCCTCACCCTGGCGGCATTCGGACGGCCCGCCGGTCGGCTGACCCTGGACGCGCCGGGTTATCGGGTCTGGTGGTTCCTGACCCAGCTGCAACTGGTCTTCAATCGACTGCCCTGGCTGGAGGAACTGCTGCGTCTGGTGCCGGGCCTGTATCCGGCGTGGATCGGCCTGTGGGGCGGGCGACTCAGTCCGTTCGCGTTCGTCGGGCCCGGCGTGCTGATCACCGACCGCCATGCGGTGCGGGTCGAGCGCGGTGCCGTGCTCGGCCTGAACAGCGCACTGGCCGGCCACATGGTGATCCGCGACGACGAGGGCCGGTTCGCGATCGTCGTGGGCACGCCGACGGTCGAGCGCGAGGCCATCCTCGGTGGCGATTCCGGCCTCGGCCCCGGCGCCACGCTGCGCGCCGGACACCTGCTGCCGACCGGGCGGCGCGTGGCTCCCTTCGACGAATGGCCGCGGCGCGTCGGCGGGCCGGCACGCCCATGAGTCACCCGATCCCCGCGCGCGCCAACCTCGCGATCGCGGCCGCCGCCATCGCGGCGTCGATGGCCTGCCTGTGGACGGCCAGCCATGCCGCGTCGTGGTGGTGGATCGCTGGCGCTGCGGTCGTCTTCTCGTACACCAACAATACGATCTTCTCGCTCCAGCACGAGGCCGTGCACGGCCTCTTCCATCCCGACCGCCGCAGCAACGACCTGGCCGGTGTGCTGTTCGCCGCCTTCTTCCCGACCATCTTCTCGATCCAGCGCATCAGCCACCTCGGCCACCATCGGCGCAACCGCACCGACGAGGAGCTGTACGACTACGTCCTGCCGCACCAGGCCTGGTGGCTCAAGACCTACTGGCTCTACTGCCTGTTGACCGGTTTCTACTGGGCCATCATCCCGGTGGCTGCGCTGCTGTATGTCCTTTGGCCGTGGGCGTTCCGCGCCGCCTGGTTCCAGGACGGACCGGCGCGCTGGTGGGGGTTCCGCCCCTTCGTCGTCGACATTGGCAGGGCGCCGATCGGCCGCGTCTGGATCGAGGGCCTGATCTCGCTGGCCATCCAGGTGGTGCTGGTGGCCGCGCTGGACCTCGGCCTCGTCGGCTGGCTCGCCTGCTACTGGGCCTTCGGCCTGAACTGGAGCTCGGTGCAGTACAGCGACCACGCCCACAGCCCGCGCGACGTGATCGAGGGGGCCTGGAACCTGCGCTTCTGGCCGGTCGCGCGCTGGATGTTCCTCAACTACAACTACCACCTGGCCCATCACCGCCAGCCCAACGTGCCGTGGATCCACCTGCCGCGCCTGGTGCGCCCTGGCGACGCACGGCCTTCGTTCTGGCGGATCTACCTCAGCCTCTGGCTGGGGGCCCGCAAGGCGCCGGCCGGACCCGGGCCGCGACCGCTCACCCCTTCCGACCCTTGATCCAGGAGCTCCCATGAATCGATCGCTCATTGCCGCCCTGCTGCTCGGCGCCGCGACCTTCGGCGCCTCGGCCCAGGCCCTCGATGTCGCTGCCGAGCACGATGCGCTGCGCAAGCTGAAGTCCGACATCGAGCAGGCCGTTTCCCGGCGCGACTTCGACGCAGCGGGCAAGGTCATGCACCAGCCCTTCATGGCGACCGTCGTCACGCAGGACAGCTTCACCGACATGGCCTCGCTCAAGGGCTATTTCGACCAGCTGTTCACGCGCGACTTCCTGCGCCTGAAGAACTTCACGATCAAGGCCGAGGCCGACGAGCTCTCGCAGATCATGAGCGGCACCTTCGCCCTGACCCGCGGCTCGACCGCCGAGCGCTACGAGATGGCCGACGGCCGCAATTTCGACATGAAGGGGCGCTGGACCGCCGTGTCGGTCAAGGAGGCCGACGGCAGCTGGAAGATCGTGGGCATCCACATGGGCATCAACTTCCTGGACAACCCGGTGATCGCGGCGATCGAGAAGAGCGTGATGTGGTTCGGCCTGGGCGGCCTCGCGCTCGGCCTTGGCGCGGGCTTTGCCGGCGGCTGGTTCCTCAGGCGCGCGCGGTCGTGAGCGGCCAGCGGCGGCGCAGCCAGGCCGCCAGGCCCAGGGCAGCGACGAGGTCGATCACGTGGTGCTGATGCACCAGTACGGTCGATGCGACGATCACGGCGAGCCAGGCCCACAAAGCGACACGCACCGACGGGCGCGCAAAGTCGGCACAGGCCAGCGCGATGAGGGTGGAGAACACGACATGCAGCGACGGCACCAGGTTGTGCGGGGCGTCGATGCCGTGCAGACCGGCGAAGATGTCGCGGTAGGGTGCCTGCAGCGGCAGGCTTCGCTCGAAGCCGAGCACCGCGGGCGCCGCCAGGAAGACCACGCCGCCGATCAGCGTGCCCACGATCAGCTGCTTGCCCAGCGTGGGGAACTTCGCCGCGGCCAGAAACAGCGGCGGCACCAGGAACAACAGGTACATCGACAGATAGGCCCAGACGAATTCCGGCACCAACGGAATCGCGAGCTCCCAGTCGAAGTACAGGTGCAGCGGGTTGGCGCGCCGCGCGGTGAGCCAGTTGCTCAGCGGATAGACGGCGAAGAAGACCAACCCCACCGGCAAGGCCCAGAGCAGCGACACGCCCAGCCGCTCGCGCGTGGGCCAGGTGGGGCCGCCAGCCTGGATCGGCTGCAGCGCAGGATCGGGTGGAGTCATCGGAGAACCGGGGGCGATCGAGAGAGCCGCGTGGATGCCGCTGCGACCGATTATCGGAGCCGCTGGCCGCCTACGTCTCCCGCGGCGGCATCCAGCGCCGCAGGTGCAGCGCATTGGCGCTGCCACGCGCCTGGGCGCGCTTGAACTCGCGCGAGGCCACGGTGCGCAGGTGGACCTCGTCCGGCCCGTCGAGGAAGCGCAGCGCGCGGCCCCAGCTCCACAGCGCGGCCAGCGGGGTGTCGGGGGTCAGGCCCATCGCGCCGAAGACCTGCATCGCGCGGTCGAGCACGCGCGTCTGCAACTGCGAGGTCACGAGCTTGATCGCCGAGGCATCGACCCGCGCGGCGGCGTTGCCCTCGCGGTCCATGCGCCAGGCGGCCTGCAGCACGAGCAGCCGGGCCTGGTCGATCTCGAGCCGCGAGTGGGCGATCCAGTCCTGCACGTTGGCGAAATCGGCCACGCGATGGCCGAAGTTCCGGCGCTCCAGTGCGCGCTCGGTCATCAGTTCCAGCGCGAGCTCGCACTGGCCGATGCTGCGCATCGCGTGGTGCACCCGGCCCGGCCCGAGCCGCGCCTGCGCCATCGTGAAGCCCGCACCCGGCTCGCCGAGCAGGTGGTCGGCCGGCACGCGCACGTTGCGGAAGACGAGCTCGCAGTGGCCCTCCAGCGCCTGGTGGTCCATCACCGGAATGTTGCGTTCGACGACCAGCCCCGGCGTGTCCATCGGCACCAGAACGATCGAGTGCGCGTGGTGCGTATCCTCCTCGTCGCCCGGCGCCGGGTCGGCATGGCCGATCACCAGCGCGAGCCGGCAGTTCGGGTGCGCGGCGCCGGTGATGAACCACTTGCGGCCGTTGACGACCCAGTGGTCGCCGTCGCGCGCGATGCGCGTCTGCAGCTGCGTCGGGTCGGACGAGCCGACATCGGGCTCGCTCATCGCGATGCACGAGCGGATCTCGCCGCGCAGCAGCGGGTCGAGCCAGCATGCGCGTTGCGCGGGCGTGGCGAAGAGCTGCAGCAGCTCCATGTTGCCGCTGTCGGGCGCGCTGCAGTTGAAGACCTCGGCCGCCCAGGGCACGCGGCCCATGCACTCGGCCAGCGGCGCGTAGTCGAGGTGACTCAGGCGCGTGCCCGGCTGGTCCTCGCGCAGCGACGGCAGGAACAGGTTCCACAGCCCGAGCGCACGCGCCTGCGCCTTCAGCGGCTCGACGACATCGAGCGGGTAGACGCCGGCATCGGCCCAGCGCTGCCAGTCGGGCAGCGAGGGCAGGACGAGGTCGTCCATGAAGCGCTGCAGTTTCGCGAGCAGCGCCTGGGCGAGCGGGGAGGGGGCAAAGTCCATGGTGCGAGGCCCATCTTGCTCAAGGTCGCGACCAACACCTGTCCCTGCGGGGACAGCGCCTTACGGCTCCTTGACCTTGAACAACTCCGGCTGGCCTCAAAATAGCGCCCATTCCAGGAGCCAAGATGCCACAACCCCCACGCTCACTCCGTTCGCTGCCCCCCGTGGGGGCGCAGGCCTGCCTTGGGGCGGCCCGGCGGGAGGCCTGACATGCCCATCTACGAATATGCCTGCCAGCAATGCGGCCGCGAATTCGAGGCGCTCGTGCGCTCGGACACCGTGCCGGCCTGCCCGCAATGCCAGTCGACCCAGCTCGAGAAGAAGCTCTCGGTCTTTGCCACCGCGGCGGTGGCCGATACGGTCGCCCAGGCTGCATCCCACCCCTGCGGGTCCTGCGGCCATCCCGGCGGGCCAGGGTCCTGCGCGTTCCAGTGAGTCGTCTGCGCGCGCGGTTCAGGAGGCGTAGGTGTGCGCCATCGCATGACGCAATTCGCGTGAGCGCGGCGCACCACGCGTGACGCGCTGCAGCGCGTGCAGCGCGGCGGCGTCGACGATCTCGATCTCGCGCATGTTCACCGTGATGCAGCCGGCCTGCACCAGCGTGGCCAGGGCACGGCTGACGCTCTCGTGCGCGACGCCCAGGCAACTCGCGATATCGCGCCGGCTCATGCGCAGGTAAAGATGGCGGCCCGAGTGGCCGAGTGCGAGTTGCTGCTGCGCCAGATGCAGCAGGAAGCGCGCGAGGCGGACCTCGGTGCTGGGCGCCGACATCTGGTACTGCGTCTCTGCGCGATTGCGCAGTTCGACGCCGGCGGCGTGCCACAGCAGTTGCTCCATCGCGTGCAGGCGCTCGTCATGCGGCAGCAGGTCGCTCAACGGCAGGGCGGCGACGGCCGAGTCCTCGAGCGCGACGACGCCGCTGGCATGGCACCGGGTCGACAGTGCATCCAGCCCCAGCATCTCGCCCTGGTGGGCAAAGCCCAGGACCTGCTCGTAGCCTTCGTCGTCGGTCCGGGTGGACTTGAAGCTGCCGGCCACCACGATGTACAGGTGGTGCAACGGCTGACCTTCGGCGATCAGCGTACCCATCATCTGCACCTGGCGCAGCGGGAACAGCAGGGCATCGGTCTGCTCGTCGGCCAGTGCGCCCAGGCCACTCCAGCGCAGCAGGTCGGAGGCCGTGCAGCGGGCACGCCGCGCGCGCGCGCTGGCCAGGTCGTGCGGCGTCAGCCGTGCCATCGTCTCCGGCATGGCCGGGACGTCCATATAGGTTGTGGAAGTGTGCAGCATGGGTGGAGCATCGCTGCGATCGCGCCACGCCGCCATCGGCGCCAGGCTCTGCGTGCGCTGGGGATTCAGCGCGCGCCGGTCGGATGGGTCCGATCAGGCGCTCGGAATATTCCGAGTCCCGATGCCCCCATCAGTCGGCGTTGTCGCCGCCGTCGTCGAACAGCCGGTGCTCGATGCCGTAGCGGATCAGCGCAGCCGTGCTGTCCAGCCCCATCTTCTCGAGGATGTGTGTCTTGTGCGTGCTGACGGTCTTGACCGACAGATGCAGCGCGGTGGCGATGTCGGTCAGGCGCTGGCCGGCGCCGATGCGGCGGAAGATGTCGAATTCGCGGTCCGACAGCCGGGTGTGCGGCAGCGCCTCGTCCAGGGTGCTCAGGCTGATCGCCAGCCGCTCCGCCAGCGCGGTGGTGAGGTAGCCGCCGCCGGCGGCGAGCTTGCGGATCGCCCGCACGAGTTCGTCGCCGGCGCTGTCCTTCGTGAGGTAGCCGCTGGCCCCGCTGCGAAAGGCGCGCAGCGCGAACTGCTCCTCGGCGTGCATGGTCAGCACCAGCACCGGCACCCGCGGGTGATCGGCCTTCACGCGCCGGATCAGATCCATGCCGGGCATCCCCGGCATCGACAGGTCGAGCACCGCGACATCGATCTCGTGCTCGCGCAGCGCCTCCAGGGCCTGGTGGCCATTGGCCGCCTCGGCGACGACCCGCAGGCCCGGCGTTGCGCCGACCAGCCGCCGCAGACCTTCGCGCATGAGCTGGTGGTCGTCGGCGATCAGCAGGCGCACCTCGGCGCCAGCCGCTGCCGCAGGGGTGGAGCCGGACCGTTCGTCCTCAGTGGGTGTCATGGTTGGACATTTTCCGTGCCTCCGGCCATGCAGGGAATCCCCCGTGGCCCGTGTGTAGCGGTCGCTGCCGCCACGTACCTTGCGCAGGCGCAAGTTCCGTTCATGAGCCCCTTCTAGCATCGCAATCCATGAGCCTGCGTGCGTTCCTGACGCGCCTGATCTGGCTGTGCGTGCTGCCCGGTGTGCTGGTGGCGGCATGGCTGGCGGCGACCCATGTGCAGGATATGCAGGTCGAGATCGACAGCGAGGCCGACCGCCAGGCCCAGAACGTTGCCGCGTCGATCGACCAGTTTCTCGGCGCGCGCATCGGCGCCCTGCAGATCCTGGCGAGTTCGCCGCTGGCCGACGATGTGCGGCAATGGGACGCGCTCTACCGCGAGGCCCGAGGCCTGAGCCAGAGCTTCGGTGGTGACGTGGTCTTCGTCGGCCTGGACGGGCGCATGCAATTCCACACCGGGTTGCCGCGCGACGTCGATTTGCCGTCGCGGCCGCGCCCGGCCGGGATCTCGGCGGTCGATGCCGCGATCGCCCAGGCGCGCCCGGCCGTCGGCGACACCTTCGTCGCCCCGGTGACGGGCCAGCGCATGGTCGCGATCGCGGCGCCAGGCCTGCGCGATGGCCGACCCGCCTTCGTGATGGCCAACATCACCGACGAGCACACGCTCGCGCGGCGCCTGGGCGATCTCGCGCTGCCGCCGGGGCGACTCGTCAAGTTGACCGACAGCCACGGCGCCACGATCACGCGCGTGGGCGAGCTGGCCGCGGACAACGCCGGGTCCCACCCCAGGTTCGTGCACTTCACGGCGCGCCCGGCACTGGCGCCCTGGACCGTGGTGCTGGCCGTGCCGCAGGCCGACCGCCTGGTGCCGCTGCTGAGGGTCGCGACCATCATGGGCCTGGCGGTCGTCGGCGCGGCGCTCGTCGGCGTGCTCGGTGGCCGCTGGGCGAGCCAACGTCTGGCGGCTGCGGTGCGTCGGCTCGACGGGGACGCACCCTCGGACGGCGCGGTGCCCGGGATCGCCGAGATCGACGCCGTGCGCCAGCGGCTCGACGACGCCGCCCAGGCGCGCGACCGCGCGCAGGCCGAGCGGCGTGCCAGCGAGCGCCAGTTCATGACCAGCCTGGAGCAGTCCGCCATCGAGCTGCAGGTGCGCGAGGCCCAGCTGCGCGGGATCCTCGATTCGGCCAGCGACGCGATCATCACGGCCGACGAGTCCCAGCACATCGTGATGGCCAACCCGGCGGCGGCGCGCATGTTCCGCACCAGCGTAGCGGCGCTGATCGGCGCGCCGCTGGACGGCTTGATCCCGCCCGCCTCACGCGCACGCCACCACGACGACGTGCTGGCGTTCGGCCGCGCCGAGCCGCAGGCGCGACCGATGGGCCACCAGCCCGGCGTCACCGGGCTGCGTTGCGATGGCGAGGAGTTCCCGATCGAGGGCGCTATCTCGCATGTTCACGTCGACGGTCAACGCCTGTACACCGTGATCCTGCGCGACATCACCGAGCGCCAGCGTGCCGAGCAGGCCCTGCGCATCAGCAAGGCCGAGCTGGAGGCCGCGCTGGCGAGCATGAACGATGCCGTCTTCATCGTCGATGCACAGGGGGGCTTCACCGACTTCAACGCCGCCTTCGCCAGCTTCCATCGCTACGCGAACAAGGCCGATTGCCCGCGCATGCTGGCCGCCTACGACGAGATCCTCGAGGTCTTCCACGCCGACGGCAGCGCCGCACCCAGCGACGAGGGTCCGGTCATGCGCGCGCTGCGCGGCGAGGCCGGCGTGCTGGTCGAATACCGCCTGCGCCGCAAGGACACCGGCGAGACCTGGGACGGCAGCTACAGCTACGCCCCGATCCGCGGCGCCGACGGCACGATCGTCGGCGCGGTCGTCACGGCGCGCGACGTCAGCGGTATCAAGCGGGTGCGGGCCGAGCTCGAAGCCTCGCACGCCGAATTGCGGCGCCTGGTGGCGGCGCAGGACAGCGTGCAGGAAGCCGAGCGCCGACGGATCGCGCGCGAACTGCACGACGACCTGCAGCAGACGCTGGCGGCGATCCTGATGGAATCGACCGCGCTGCACTCGACGCACGGACCCTCGGCCGTGGACGTGCTCGACGGCCTGGTCCGCATCGAGCGCCTGGCCACGTCCGCGATTGTCTCGACGCGGCGCATCGTCAACGACCTGCGGCCGCAGATCCTCGAGGAGCTGGGTCTGGTGCCGGCGCTGGAAGCGCTGGCGCACCGGTTCAGCGAACGCACCGGCATCGCCTGCAACGTCGACGCGTCGCGATTCGGCGTGCCCGGGCATGGCGCCGCCGCCGGCGTCTCGACCTGCCTGTTCCGGGTGGCGCAGGAGGCGCTCAACAACGTGGCCAAGCACTCGCAGGCGCAGCGGGTCGACATCAGCCTGCGCGAATCGCCACCGGGGCATTGGCGGCTGAGGATCCGCGACGACGGCACCGGCTTGCCCGAGCGCGCCTGGCGCAAGCATGGTTCCTTCGGCCTGCTGGGCATGCGCGAGCGTGTGCATGCCGTCGGCGGCAGCGTTCGCGTCCACAGCGAGCCGGGCGCCGGCACCACGGTGGAAGTCGACGTCGACCTCGCGATACGGGAGGACGGGCCTCGGCCTTGAGTCGACGCAACGCGCGTGCCCGGGCTTTCTGCATCATGGTCTCCACTGTTACGGGGTACTTGATGGAGTTGGTTGCCGTGAAGGTGGTGCTCGTCGACGATTCCGCGGACATCCAGCGGGCACTGTCCCGCCTGCTGTCCGACGTGAACGGGGTCGAGATCGTCGGCTGCGCCGAGGACGTCAGGGGGGCCATCGCCGTGATCGAGCAATGCCGGCCCGACGTGGTGGTGCTCGATGTCGGCCTGCGCGGGCAGGACCGCGGCATCGACGTGCTCAACCAGGTCGTTGCCCGCCACCCCGAGATCGACGTCATCGTGCTGTCCAACTTCGGCTGGGAAGCAATGCGCGAGGCCTTCATCGCCGCCGGCGCGCGCGCGTATTTCGACAAGGCACTCGAATTCGGCAAGGTCGCCGAATGGATGCGCGCGCGCATGACGGACCTCGCGGCGCGGCACTGACGCCGTTCAGTTCGCGTTCAGGTCGATCCGCAGCCGGACCGCGGCGGCGGAGGTTGCCGTTTCGGGGCCCATCTGCACCGGCGAGACGCCGCGCAACAGCAGGTGGATGCGCAGCTGGTGGGCGCGCTGCATTGCCAGCGGCGATACCGCGGGGGTGTCGCCGGGCGCCGCGGCCAGCGGCAACCGCGCCTGCGGCACGCGGCGCAGGCTCTCGGCGATCTTGTCGAGCACGGCCGCCAGCGCCGGCTTCACCTCGCTGCGGCCGGCCTCGAAGCTGTGCGCGCGCGGAACCTCCACGCGCAGCGCACCGTCGGCCTGTTGCGCGACCACGACCGGCGTGCCCTTGAACCAGGATTGCAGCCACTGGCGCTCGGCATCCAGCGGCGCGATCCGGGGCGCGGGCGGCGGCGCGACCGCCGCGGGCGTGGCGCGTGCGACCGGGGGCGTCGTTCCGCAGGCCTGCAGCAGCAGCAGGCCGGCAGCGAGGGCGCCACCGAGCGTGCGATATTCACGAATCATGCTCACGCCCGCATGCTACGCACTGCGACTGCAACGATGTGCGTCGATCTGTGCCGGCGTGTGGGTCTCGGCGCTGGCCCTGCTGCTGGGGGGCTGCTCCGGCCTGGCGTCGATGACCGTGCCGGCGGGCTGGCAGGGCCTGGCGCCGGGGCTGCTGATGCGCCAGCCGGCGCCCGGCGTGCATCTGGTGCGGCTGGATCTGCAGGAACCCGGACTGCGTCTGATCTTGACGCCGCCGGCCGAGCGCGGTCGCAAGATCGATGCGATGCCGGCGGCGCAGGCCGCCGTGGTGGCGTTCAACGCCTCGTTCTTCGACCGCGCGTGGCGCGTACTGGGCCTGACCGTCAGTGCGGGCGAGGCCTGGCCGGAGCCGATGGCGCCGCGCGCGAGCCCGCTGATGGCCTGCGACCGCGAGCAGCGCTGCCGCATGCAGCTTGTTCCGCCGCATGTGCTGCCACCCGGTACGCAGCTGGCGGTGGCCGGCACGCCCTGGCTGGTGCGCGACGGCCGTCCGCGCACGGCCGACGACGACGCGCACTGCCAGGCCTTCTGCGGCGCGCCGCACCCGCGCACGGCGATCGGCCTGGATGCCGGCCGGCGCTACCTTTTCGTCGTGCTCGCCGAGGGGCGACGCGAGGGCATGCCCGGGCTGACGCTGGCCGAACTGGCGCGCCTGCTGCACGAGCACGGTGCGAACGATGCGCTGAACCTCGACGGCGGTGGCAGCAGCGCCCTGTGGATCGACGGTCGGCCCGTGATGCAGCGCCCGGCCAACGAGCCGGTGCAGCGGGCGATCGCCAATGCCCTGGTGATCCGCAGGGCCTTGGCGCGATGACGGCCGCGTCGCGTCCTCGATACAGGTCAAGGGGCAGGGCTGCCGGCTCGGCGATCATGGCGGCCATTCATTCAGGAGCCTCCACCTTGAAACCGCGCACTCTCCTTGCCATCGCCCTGATCTCTGCCGCTGCATCGGCCGCCCTTGCGCAATCGGCGTCGCCGCCAGCGCCGGGCGCGCTGGCGGGCGAGGTGCTGGAGGTCCGCAACGTCGAGTCCTACACCTACCTGCGGTTGAAGACCGCCAGCGGCGAGATCTGGGCCGCCGTGCCGACCGCGGCCGTGAGCAAGGGCGCGCGGGTCAGCATCGCGCGGCCGATGGTGATGAAGAACTTCGAGAGCAAGTCGCTCAACCGGCGTTTCGACGAGATCGTCTTCGGGTCGCTGGATGCGCCCAACCCCGGCGGCGCGGCGACGGTCGCCCCGATGGCCAGGGCGGCGCCGGCGGCGGCCGCGGCGACGCCGGCGGTCGTCAAGGTCGACAAGGCCAAGGCACCCAATGCCAAGACCGTGGCCGAGGTCTTCGGGGCCAAGGCGGCGCTCAAGGACCAGACCGTGGTCGTGCGCGGCCAGGTCGTCAAGTTCAGCGGCGGCATCATGGGCAAGAACTGGGTCCACCTGCGTGACGGTTCGGGCAAGGCCGCCGACGGCAGCGACGATCTGCTCGTCACGACACAGGACACAGCGGCCATTGGCGACATCGTCAGCGCGACCGGCAAGGTGCGGACCGACGTCAACCTCGGCGCCGGCTACAACTACGCGGTGCTCGTCGACGGCGCGACGCTGCGCAAGTGAACCGCCGCCGATGGACTGGGACCACCCGCGGCCGTTCACGGCGAACGTCGTGCCCGGGGCGGGCGACATCGACGGCCTGAACCACACCAACAACGCCGTCTACGTGCAATGGTGCGAGAAGGTCGCCTGGGCGCACTCCGAGTCGCTGGGCCTTGCGCTGGCCGATTACCGGCGCCTGGACCGCGCGATGGCGATCCGCCGCGGCGAGTACGACTACCTGCTGCCGACCCTGGCCGACGAGTCGCTGACGCTGGCGACCTGGCTGGTGGCCAGCGACGGCAAGCTGACGATGGAGCGCCGATTCCAGCTCGTGCGCGAGCGCGACCGCGCGACCGTGCTGCGCGGCC
>Ga0209682_10000361_pt1 | contig 15610 bp, 3 predicted proteins | sample DOMMetBare2Fresh_2_FD_187471 | JGI IMG/M metagenome (GOLD analysis project Ga0209682, IMG submission 187471) | Wetland sediment microbial communities from St. Louis River estuary, USA, under dissolved organic matter induced mercury methylation -... | ecosystem: Environmental > Aquatic >... | reverse complement strand
GATCCGGAGCTGCCGGCCTACGTGATCTACACCTCGGGCTCGACCGGCCGCCCCAAGGGGGTCGTGGTGCCGCACGGCAACGTCACCCGCCTGTTCACGGCGACGGCGCCCTGGTTCGGTTTCGGCCCCGGGGACGTCTGGACGCTCTTCCACTCCTGCGCGTTCGACTTCTCGGTCTGGGAGATCTGGGGCGCCCTCCTCCACGGCGGGCGGCTGGTGATCGTCCCCTACCTGACGAGCCGCTCGCCGGAGGATTTCCTGCGGCTGCTCGCCGGGGAGCGGGTGACGGTGCTCAACCAGACGCCGTCGGCGTTCCGGCAGCTCCCGTGGACGGAGGAGCTGCCGTCGTTGCGCCTCGTCATCTTCGGCGGCGAAGCCCTGGAGCCCGCCGCCCTCGCCCCCTGGTTCGAGCGGCACGGGGACGCCCACCCCCGCATGGTCAACATGTACGGGATCACCGAGACCACGGTGCATGTGACGTACCGGCCGATCACCGTGGCGGATGCCTCCGTCGCGGGGAGCCCGGTGGGCGTGCCGATCCCGGACCTGACCGTGCATGTGCTCGACCGGCACCTGAGCCCGCAGCCGGTGGGTGTGCCGGGGGAGATCTGCGTCGGCGGCGCGGGGCTGGCGCAGGGGTACCTGGGGCGCCCGGATCTCACGGCGGAGCGCTTCGTGCCTGACCCGTGGGGCGCACCGGGCGCCCGCCTCTACCGCTCGGGCGACCTGGCGCGCCGGCTCGGCAACGGCGGCCTCGAGGTCCTCGGCCGCATCGACCAACAGGTGAAGATCCGCGGCTTCCGCATCGAGCCCGGCGAGATCGAGGCGGCGCTCACCCGGCACCCGGCGGTGCGCCAGGCCGCCGTGCTGGCGCGCGAGGCGCCGGGAGGCAAGGCCCTGGCCGCCTACGTGGTGGCCGCGGAGGAGGTCCCGGCCGCCGATCTGCGGCGCTTCCTGCGTGCCCACCTGCCGGAGCCGCTCCTCCCCTCGGCCTGGGTGTTCCTGGAGTCCTTGCCGCTCACCCCCAACGGCAAGACCGACCGCCGTGCGCTCGCCGCCCTGGACACCGGGGCCGTCCGCGCCACGGCCGGGCGCGTGCCGCCGCGCACCCCCCTGGAGGAGCGGCTGGTGGCGATCGTGGCGGACGTCCTGGGGCTCGCGGCGGAACGGGTGGGGATGTCCGCCAACTTCTTCGACCTCGGCGGCCATTCGCTCCTCGCCACCCGCCTCACGTTGCAGATCCGCGACGCGTTCGCGGTCGACCTGCCGGTGCGCACCGTCTTCCAGACGCCGGTCCTCGCCGATCTGGCCGCGCACGTCGCGGCGCTCCAGGCGGGCGGAGAGGTGGTGGAGAGCCGGCCGGTCCAACGGCTGCCGCGCGGCGCCTGGCCTCTCACGGCGCCCCTCTCCTTCGCCCAGGAGCGCCTCTGGTTCATCGACCGCCTGATCCCGGGGAGCCCGGCCTACAACCTGCCGCTCGCTCTGCGCCTGGACGGCCCGCTCGACGCCGCGGCCCTGGAGGGCGCGTTCCGCCGCCTCATCGAGCGCCACGAGGCGCTGCGCACCTCTTTCCCCGAGCGCGCGGGGCTGCCGGTGCAGGAGGTGGCCGAGCATGGTGCCTTCGTCCTCGAACGGATCGATCTCACGGCCGCGGTTGATCCCGAAACCGATCCGGAAAGCGAAGTGCTCCGCCGGGCCGAGGCCGACGCGGTGCGGCCGTTCGATCTGGCGGCCGGGCCGCTCCTGCGCGCCGCGCTCCTCCGGCTCGGGCCGGAGCGCCACGTGCTCCTCCTCGCGCTGCACCACATCGTGGCAGACGCCTGGTCGCTCGGCGTGCTGGTGGAGGACCTGACCGCCCTCTACGCCGGCCGCACGCTCCCGGAGCTGCCGGTGCAGGTCGCCGACTACGCGGTCTGGCAGCGCGAGATGCTGGCCGGCCAGGAAGCGGACCGGCAGCTCGCGTTCTGGCAGGACGAGCTGGCCGGGGCACCGCGCGTCCTCGACCTCCCCACGGACCGGCCGCGCCCGCCGGTGCAGAGCTTCCGCGGCGGCATGGTGCCGTTCACGATCGATGCCCCCCTGACCGCCGCCCTCGCCGCTCTCGCGCGCCGCGGCGAGGCCACGCTCTACATGGCCCTCCTCGCCGGCTGGGGCGCCCTCCTCGGGCTTCTGGCGGGCCAGGACGACCTGGTGGCGGGCACCACCGTGGCGAACCGCGACCGCGCCGAGGTGGAGCGGCTGATCGGCTTCTTCGTCAACACCCTGGCGCTCCGTGTCGATCTCACGGGGGAGCCCTCCTTCGCGGAGCTCCTCGCCCGCCTGCGCCACCGTGTGCTCGACGCCTTCGCCCACCGCGACCTGCCGTTCGAGAAGCTGGTCGAGGCGCTGCACCCGGCGCGCGACCGCAGCCGCCAGCCGATCTTCCAGGCGATGCTGACCTTCCAGAACACCCCCGCCGGCCGGGCCGACCTCGGCGCCCTGGTCCTGGAGCCGGTGGAGACCGCGGGGCAGACCGCCAAGTTCGACCTGACCCTGACCCTCTTCGAGGACGGGGGCGCGCTCGCCGGGCGCCTGGAGTACGCGAGCGACCTGTGGGACCGGGAGACGGTGGAGACCTGGACCGGCGCCTTCGTCCACCTCCTCGCCGCGGCCGCCGCGGCACCGGAGACGCCGCTCGCCGAGCTGCCTCTGCTCGCCGCGGCCGGGCGGCGGCAGATCGCCGGTCTCCCGCCGGTGCCGGAGCGCCCGCGGGAGCCGGCCGGGTACGCGCCGCCGCGCACACCGCTGGAGGAACGGCTGGTGGAGGCGGTGGCGGGCGTACTCGGCCTGCCGGCCGCGACGGTCGGCATCTACGACAACTTCTTCGACCTCGGCGGCCATTCGCTCCTCGCCACCCAGCTCGTGGCGCAGCTCCGCCTGCACCACGGGACCGAGGTGCCGCTCCAGCTCCTGTTCGACAGCGTCCACCTGGCCGACCTGGCCGACCGCATCACCGAGCGCGAGCTGGAGGCGGTGGACGACGACCTGCTGGAGGAGATGCTCGCCGAGCTCGGGGAGGCGGAATGAGCGAGATGGACGCGCGCCTGGCGCAGCTCTCTCCCGAGGAGAGGGCGCTCCTGTTCGAGAAGCTGCGCCGCCGCAAGGAGCAGAGCGGGCAGGGCGGCGCGCCGGCCGCGGAGGCGCAGGGCATCCCGCGCCGCCCCGAGCCCTTCCGGAGCGGCCCCGCACCGCTCTCCTTCTCGCAGCAGCGCCTCTGGTTCCTCGACCGGCTGAGCCCGGGCCTCGCCAACTACACGATCGCCAGCGCGCTCGTCGTCGACGGGGCGCTCGATCCCGCCGCTCTCCGGCGTGCCTTGCAGACCGTGGTCGACCGCCACGAGTCGCTGCGCACGGCCTTCGGGATCGTCGAGGGTGCGCCGGTGCAGATCGTGCGGCCCCGCCTGGAGGTCGCGATCCCCCTGATCGACCTCTCCGTGGCCGGCGCGCCGGAGCACCCGGAGGCGGTGCGCGCCCGCCGCGAGCTGCACGAGCTTCCGTTCGACCTCGCCACCGGGCCGCTGTTCCGTGCGATGCTGCTGCGCCTCGGGCCGCAGGAGCACGTCCTGCTGCTGGCGCTCCATCACATCGTGAGCGACGGCTGGTCGCTGAACGTCCTGATGGACGAGCTGGTGGCGGCGTTCCGGGGGGAGGCGCTCCCTCCCTTGCCGGTCCAGTACGCGGACTACGCGGTCTGGCAGCGCGGCCACCTGAGCGGCGAGCGGCTGCAGGAGATGCTGGCGCTCTGGCACAAGCGCCTGGGCGACCTGCCCGAGGCGGTCGCGCTCCCCACCGACCGGCCGCGCCCGCCGGTCAAAAGCGCGGCGGGGGCCACCGCCGCGTTCCCTCTCGCCGCCGGCAGTGCCGGCCGGTTGCAGGCGGTGGCGCGCGAGGAGGGGGTCACGCCGTTCATGATCCTGCTCGCGGTCGACCAGATCCTCCTGGCGCGCTGGTCGGGGCAGGATCTCTTCGCGGTCGGCACGGTGGCGGCGAACCGCGGCCGGCGCGAGCTGGAGCGGCTGATCGGCTTCTTCGCCAACACCCTGGCGCTGCGCGCCGACCTGCGCGGCGCGCCCACGGTCCGCGAGCTGCTGGCGCGCATCCGCGAAATGACGCTCGAAGCGTTCGCGCACCAGGACGTTCCGTTCGAAAAGCTGGTCGAGGAGCTGCACCCGGTGCGCGATCCGAGCCGGCCGCCGATCTTCCAGACCTCGGTCTCGCTCCAGAACACGCCGCCCCCGCATGCGAGCTTCGGCGAGCTGGGGCTCCGCGGTGCCGAGGTGCCCTCCCACTTCGTCAAGTTCGACATGGAGGCCGCCTTCGACCACGACCTGCACGGCACCCTGCGCGGCACCCTTCTCTACAGCACGGCGCTCTGGGACGCCGCCACCGCCGCGCGCCTGACCGGCCACTTCGCCACCCTCCTCGCGGCGCTCGGGGACCACCGGAACGGCCCGGCCCTCGACCTCCCGCTCCTGACCGCCGCCGAGGAGGCGCAGCTCGCGGCCTGGAACCGGACGGCGGAGCCCGCGCCGGCCGATCCTCCGGAAGACGCTCCGGAAGACCGGTTCAGAGCGCTCGCCGCGGCGGAGCCCGGGGCGCCGGCCGTCGTCTCCGCCGCGGGGGTGGTGCTGACCCGCGGAGCGCTCGATGCCGCGGCGGACCGGCTGGCCCGGCGGCTGCGGCGGCTCGGCGTGGGACCCGAGGTGCCGGTGGGGGTCGTCCTGCCGCGCTCGCCCGAGCTGGTGCTGGCCGCCCTGGCGGTGGCGCGCTCCGGCGGCGCCTACCTGCCGCTCGATCCGGCCTATCCGGAGGAGCGGATCGAGACCGCCCTGGCGGATGCCGGAGCGCTTGTCGTCCTGACCCGGGCGGACCTGGCGGCAGGGCTGGAGAGGAGCGGACGCCAGGTCCTGATCCTCGACGGGACGGAGGGTGCAGAGCCGGCCGAACCGGACACCCTGCCGCCTTCCTCGATCGACCCCGATCAGCTCGATCCCGATCACCTGGCCTACGTGATCTCCACCTCGGGATCGACCGGCCGGCCCAAGGAGGTGGGCCTGCGCCGCGGTGCGCTGGCCCATCTCGTCGCGTTCAGCGTGCGCACCTTCGGCGTGCGGACCGGCGACCGGGCGACGCTGATGGCCGGGCCGGCGTTCGACGGCTCGGTCTGGGAGCTCTGGCTCTTCCTCTGCGGCGGCGCCGCGCTCCATCTGCCGGACGAGGAGACGCGCCTCTCTCCCGCCCGGCTCGCCGCCTGGATGCTGCGCGAGCGGATCACTGCCACCTTCCTGCCGACGCCGCTCGCCGAGGGGCTCCTCGCCGAGCCCGCCGCCGCCGAGCTGGCGCTGCGCTTCCTGGCCGTCGCGGGCGACCGCCTGCACCGCCTCTCCCGTACCGGCCTCCCGTTCCCGGTGTGGAACCTCTACGGCCCGAGCGAGGCGACGGTGATGGCCACCTGCGCGCTCGACGACGCCGCGGCCGTGCGGGACCGCGATCCCTCGGTGGGGCGGCCGATCGACGGCGCGCGCGTCTTCGTGCTCGACGCCGCGGAGCGCCCGCAGCCGGTGGGCGTGCCGGGCGAGCTGTGGGTGGGCGGCGGCGTCCTCGGCCGGGGCTATCTCGGCCGTCCGGACCTGACCGCCGCCGCCTTCCGCCCCGATCCGTTCGCGGCGGCGCCCGGCGCGCGGCTCTACCGCACGGGCGACCTCGCCCGCCGGCGGCCGGACGGCACGCTGGACGTCCTCGGCCGGCTGGACGGCCAGGTCAAGGTGCGCGGCTTCCGCGTCGAGACCGGCGAGGTCGAGTCCGCCCTGGCCGATCACCCGGCGGTCCACCAGGCGGTGGTGCTGCCGCGGGCGGGTTTGACCCTCGTCGCCTTCGTGGCCGCCGCCGCGGTGGGGGACGGCGAGCTGCGCGCCCACCTGCGCCGGCGCCTGCCGGAATTCATGGTCCCGGCGCTTTTCGTGCATCTCGCGGGCCTGCCGCTCACCCCGGGCGGCAAGGTGGACCGCCGGGCCCTGGAGCGGCAGGTCGAGCAGCTCGCCGCGCCGCCGCCGGCCACTCCCGGAGGCGTGCCGCCGCGCGGCGCCACCGAGAAGGCCGTGGCGGCGCTCTGGGCCGAGGTGCTGGAACGCCCCGAGCCCGGCGTCGAGGAGAGCTTCTTCGACCTGGGGGGCCATTCGCTCCTGCTCGCCCGGTTGCAGATGAGAATCGGCGAGGAGCTGGGGCGCGACGTGCCGCTGTTGACCTTGATCGAACATCCCACGATCGCCGCCTTCGCGGGTTGGCTGGATGGGGGGCTGGACGGGGAGGGCGAGACCGCCGCGCCGAGCCCGGGAGAGAATCGCGGCCGCGCGGAGCGGCAGCGGCAGGCGCTGGAGGCGCAACGGCAACGCCTGGCACGGAGACCACCGGCCCGATGACGGATTCGCGAAGCCGCCTCTCCGGCCTGTCGCTGGAAGAGAAGGCGCTGCTGCTCGAAAAGCTGCGCGAGAAGAAGCTCCGCGCCGCCGTCCCGGCGGACGGGGGGATCGGCCGCCGCGATCCCGCGGACGGTCCGCCGCCGCTCTCCTTCGCCCAGCAGCGCCTCTGGTTCCTCGACCGCCTGATGCCGGGCGATCCGGCCTACAACGTCTCCTTGCCGGTCTGGCTCGCCGGACCGCTCGACGTGGCGGCCCTCGGACGCGCCCTGGCCGGCGTGGTGGCCCGCCACGAGGCGCTGCGCACCACCTTCGGCCTCGACCGGACCGGCGGGGCGGAGCCGGTGCAGCGCATCGCCCCCGCGGTGCCGTTCGTCCTCCCCCGGATCGACCTCACCGCGCTCGCGGCTCCCGGAGACCGGGCGCGCGCCGAGGCGGTGCGCCTGGCCGGGGAGGAGGCGCTCCTCCCTTTCGACCTCGGCACCGGTCCGCTCGTGCGGTCGGCCCTGCTGCGCTGCGCGCCGGACCTCCATCTCCTCACCTTGACGCTGCACCACGTCGTGAGCGACGGCTGGTCGATGGAGGTGCTGATCCGCGATCTCGCCGCGCTCTACCAGGGGAGGGAGCTGCCGCCGCTGCCGATCCAGTACGCCGACTTCGCGGTCTGGCAGCGGCGCTGGCTCACCGGCGAGGTGCTCGAACGGCAGGTCGCCTATTGGCGGGAGCGGCTCGCCGGCCTCCCCGCGGTGCTCGGCCTGCCCACCGACCGGCCGCGGCCCCACGTCCGCGGCCACGCCGGAGGAGTGGTGCCGCTGGCGCTCGGCGCGGCCACCGCGGAGCGGGTGCGCGGGCTCGCCCGCGCCGCGGGTGCGACGCCGTTCATGGTCCTCCTCGCCGTCTTCTGCGCCTGGCTCCGGCGTCTCTCCGGGGAGGACGACCTCGCGGTCGGCACCCCGGTCGCGAACCGCGACCGGCCGGAGACGGCGGACCTGATCGGCTTCTTCGTCAACACCCTGGTGCTGCGCGCCGATCTGGCGGGCGATCCCACGTTCGGCGAGCTGGTGGACCGGCTGCGTCCGCGCGCGATCGAAGCCGTGGACCACCAGGACCTCCCGTTCGAGCGCCTGGTCGAGGAGCTGCACCCCGAGCGCGATCCGGGCCGTTCGCCGCTCGTCCAGGTCTCGTTCACCCTGCAGAGCGGCTCCGAGGAGCCGCCGCCGCTCGGCGCGGTGCGCATCGAGCCGCTCCCGGCCGAGGGGGGCACCGTGCGGTTCGACCTGACGCTGGTGCTCGGCCCCGGCTTTTCGGGCTCGCTCCTCTACGCCACGGCGCTCTTCGACGCTCCGACCGCCCGGCGCATGGCCGGGCAGCTCGTCCGCCTCGCCGCCGCGGCCTCCGCCGACCCCGGGCTGCGACTCTCCGACCTGCCGCTCCTCGCCGAGGAGGAGCGCGCCCAGCTTCTGATCGAGTGGAACGACACGCACCACGCCGGCCCCACACCGCTCCTCCTCGAACGCTTCCTCCGCCAGGCCGAGGAAGCCCCCGACGCCGTCGCCGTCGATGCCGGCGACCGCCAGGTCACCTACGGCGCTCTGGCCGCGCGAGCCGCGCACCTCGCCGCGCATCTGCGGGAGGTGGGCGTCGGTCCTGAGACCGTCGTCGGCCTCCAGGCCGACCGCTCCCCGGAGCTGGTGCTCGGCCTTCTCGCCGCCTGGAGCGCCGGAGGGGCCTATCTCCCCCTCGATCCCGCCCTCCCCGCCGACCGCCGCGCCTGGATGCTCGCCGACGCCGGGGCCACCGTCCTCCTCGCCGAGCCAGGAACCGATCTCTCACCCTTCGCCGGACCGGTAGTGCCCCTCGATCCCGGTTCCTGGCCGTCGTCCTTGCCGTCCTTGAAGTCCTTGCCGTCCTTGAGCACGCTCGCCTACGTCATCTACACCTCCGGCTCCACCGGACGCCCCAAGGGAGTCCTCGTCCCGCACAGCGGCCTCGCCCACCTTGCTGCCCACCTCGACCTCTTCGCCGCCGGCCCGGGGAGCCGCGTGCTCCTCTTCGCCTCGCCGGGCTTCGACGCCTCGCTGCTCGACTTGGCGCTCGCCCTCGGCACCGGTGCGACGCTCTGCGTGGCCCCCGGCCGCGAGCTTCCCGGGCTCGGCCGCCTGCTCCGGGAACGGCGGATCACCCATCTCCACCTCCCCCCCTCGGCCCTCGCCGCCCTCGGGGACGGCGGCCCGCCGCCGGGCCTCGAAGCGGTCATCCTGGGCGGAGAGCCCATCCCCGCGCCGCTCGCCGCGCGCTGGGGCGCCGGACGGCGCCTGTGGAACGACTACGGCCCCACCGAATCGACCGTCTTCGTCACCGTCGACGAGCTGGGCATCGAGCGGCTCACCCTCGGCCGGCCGATCGCCAACGTCGAGGTCCACCTGGTCGACCGCGACCTGCAACCGGTGCCCATCGGCGTCCCCGGGGAGATCTGCCTCGGCGGGGTGGGCCTCGCCCGCGGCTATCTCGGCCTGCCGGGGCTGACGGCCGAGCGATTCGTGCCACATCCCTTCGCGCCCTCCGGTGCCCGCCTCTACCGCACCGGCGACCTCGCCCGCCGCCTGCCCGACGGCCGCATCGACCTCCTGGGGCGGATCGACCACCAGGTGAAGATCCGCGGCTTCCGCATCGAGCCCGGGGAGATCGAGGCCGCGCTCTGCCGGCATCCGGCGGTGCGCGAGGCCGTGGTGGTGCCGCGGGGCGCGGGGGCGGAGCGGAGCCTCGCCGCCTGGGTGGCGCTCACCGAGGCCGGGCAGGCGACGGCCGAGGAGCTGCGCACCTTCCTGCGCGAGGCCTTGCCGGCCTGGATGGTGCCGGGGTCGATCGTCCTGCTCGACCGGCTGCCGCTGACGCCGAACGGCAAGGCCGACCGCCGGGAGCTGGCGCGGCGCGCGCCCGAGCCACGGCCGGTGGCCGCCGTGGCGCCGCCGCGCACCGAGCTGGAGCGGACGCTCGCCGCGGTGTGGGCCGAGCTGCTGGGGCTCGAACGGGTGGGGCTCGACGAGAGCTTCTTCGACCTCGGCGGCCATTCGCTCCTCCTCGCCCGCCTCCAGGGGGTGCTCACCGGGCGCCTCGGCCGCGAGGTGCCGCTCCTCGCCCTCTTCGAGCACCCGACGGTGGGCTCTCTGGCGGCGTACCTCGAACGGGACGGCGCGCCTCCGGCGGCCGAGCCGCCGCCCGATCACCGCGACCGCGAGCAGCGGCGCCGCGAGTCGCTGGAGCGGCAGCGCGGCCGCCTGGCCGGCCGGAGGAGCACCTCATGAGCGGCCTTCCGGACCGCCTCGCCGGGCTCTCGCCGGCCGAGAAGGCCCGCCTTCTGGAGCTGCTCCGTGCGAAGAAGCAGGCCGCCGCGCCGGCCGCCACCGGAACGATCCCGCGGCGCGACCGCGCGCAGGGTCCGCCGCCGCTCTCCTTCGCCCAGCAGCGCCTCTGGTTTCTCGACCGCCTGCGGCCGGACGATCCGGTCTACAACCTCCCGTCGCCGCTCTCTGTCGAGGGTCCGCTCGACGTGGGCGCCCTGCACCGCGCCCTCGCCGGCATCGTCGACCGCCACGAGGCGCTGCGCACCACCTTCGCCGTGCGGGGCGATGAAGCGGTGCAGATCATCGCGCCGCACGTCCGCGTGGACCTGCCGCTGGTCGATCTCTCCGGCCTCGGCGCACGCGGCGAGGCGGAGGCGGAGCGCCTGCGGCGGGAGGACGACCTGCGGCCGTTCGACCTCGCCGCGGGGCCGCTCCTGCGCGCCACCCTGCTGCGCCTGCCGCCGGGGGAGGACGAGCGGCACTTCCTTCTCCTGGTTCTCCATCACGTGGTCAGCGACGGCTGGTCCAACTCGGTGCTGATCCGCGAGCTGACCACCCTCTATGGCGGCGGCACGCTCGATCCGCTCCCCATCCAGTACGCCGATTTCGCCGTCTGGCAGCGGCGCGAGCTGTCCGGCGCCGGCCTCGAACGGCGGCTCGCCGTCTGGCGCGGCCGGCTGGCGGGAGCACCGCCGGTCCTCGACCTGCCGTCCGACCGGCCGCGGGGGAGCGTGCGCACCTCGCGCGGCGGCTCGGCCGTCTTCCGCGTCGAGCCGGGGGTGGCCGGCTCCCTCCGCGAGCTCGCCCGGCAGCAGGGCGGGACGCCGTTCATCGTCTTCCTTGCCGCCTTCCAGACGCTGCTCCACCGCTTGACCGGCCGCGACGACCTCTGCGTCGGCGCGCCGGTCGCGAACCGCGGCTATCCGGAGATCGCGGATCTGATCGGCTTCTTCGTCAACACCCTGGTGCTCCGCGGCGACCTCTCCGGCGCGCCGCGCTTCGGCGAGCTGGTGGGGCGCCTCCGCCCGGTGGCGTTCGACGCCTTCGCGCACCAGGACGTGCCGTTCGAAAAGCTGGTGGAGGAGCTGCGCCCCGAGCGCGAGACCGGCCGCCCGCCGCTCGTCCAGGTCTCCCTCCTGCTCCAGAACTATCCGGCGCCGGCCGGCGAGGTGCGCGGCCTGCGCGTCCAACTGCCGGGAGGGATGGCCCCGGTCGCCAAGCTCGACCTGACCCTGGGGCTGGAGGAGCTGGAAGGAGGCTTCGCCGCCGCCTTCCTCTACAGCGCCGACCTCTTCGACCACCCGACCGTCGAGCGTCTCGCCGCCGCCTTCCTCACCTTGACCGCCGCGGCCTGCGAGCACCCCGAAACGCGCCTTGCCGACCTGCCGCTCCTCTCCGCGGGCGAGCAGCAGCAGCTCCGCACCGAGTGGAACGACACCGCCGCCCCCTGCGCCGATCCGGCGCTCATCCCCGAGCGCATCGCCCGCCGGGCCGCGCAACATCCGGAGAGGATCGCGCTGGTGGCCGAGGAGACCACCTGGACCTGGGGAGAGCTGGCCCGCCGCGTCGCCGCTCTCGTCGATCACCTCCGCAACGCCGGAGCCGGCCCCGAAACCCGCATCGCCGCCCGCGCCGAACGCACTCCCGAAACCATCGCCGCGATGCTCGCCGTCCTCGCCGCCGGAGCCACCTGGGTCCCCCTCGATCCATCGTTGCCCGAAGCGCGCCGGCAGGAGCTGGTGGAAAGGTCCGGCGCGCTCCTCCTTGCCGACCTCGTCGACCGAGGGGCGCCGGGTCCCCATACGGCCACCGCCCATGCCGAAACCGCCGCCTACCTCATCTTCACCTCCGGCTCCACCGGAGACCCCAAGGCCGTCGCCGTCGAGCACCGCCAGCTCCGCCACTACGTCGACGCCGTCACCCCGCACCTCGGCGCCGCCGGCGCCGGCTCCTGGGCCGTGGTCTCGACGCTCGCCGCGGACCTCGGCCACACGGCGCTCTTTCCGGCCCTCTGTGCCGGCGGCACGCTCCATCTGCTCTCCCCGGATCGCGCGCTCGATCCCGAGGCGTTCGCCGACTACGCGGAGCGGCACCGCATCGACGCGCTCAAGATCGTCCCTTCGCACCTGGCGGCCCTCCTCGCCGGCACGCGGCCGGACGCCATCCTGCCACGTGAGCTGCTCGTCCTCGGCGGCGAGGCCACCTCGTGGGAGCTGGCCGGGCGGATCGCGGAGCTGGCGCCGGACCTCCGCGTGCTCAACCACTACGGCCCCACCGAGACCACCGTGGGAGCCGTCGCCGGAGCGATCACCGAGCCGTCGCCGGGGCGCTCTCTCCGTCCGCCGCTGGGGCGCCCGCTCGCCAACATGGAGGCTCACGTGCTCGACCGCGATCTGCGCGAGGTCCCCCCGGGCGTGCCGGGCGAGCTGTACCTGGGCGGCGCCGGTGTGGCCCGCGGCTATCTCGGCCAGCCTGCGCTCACCGCCGAACGCTTCCTGCCGCACCCGTTCGCGCCGGAGCCCGGAGCCCGCGTCTACCGCACCGGCGATCTCGTCCGCCGCTTGCCGGACGGTGCGCTGGAGTTCCTCGGCCGGGTGGACGACCAGGTGAAGATCCGCGGCTTCCGCGTCGAGCCCGGCGAGGTCGAAGCGGCCCTCGCCCGGCACCCGCAGGTGAGGGAGTGCGCCGTCCTCGTGCGTGAAGGAACGGGGGGCACGGCCCTCGCCGCCTATGTCGTTCCGCGAGGAGAGACGGACGCCGAAGCGCTCCGCGGCTGGCTCGCGGAGCGGCTGCCGGCCGTCCTGGTTCCCGCCGGCTGGGTGCTCCTCCCGGCCCTGCCGCTCAACCCGAACGGCAAGGTGGACCGGCAGGCCCTCCGCGCGATCGCGCCGGAGATGGCATCCGGCCAGAACCGGGAGGCCACGCCGCCGCGCACCGAATTGGAGCGGGAGATCGGCGCCGTCTGGGCGGAGGTTCTGGGGGTCGCGCGGGTCGGGGTGGAGGACAACTTTTTCGACCTGGGCGGCCATTCGCTGCTCCTGCCGCGCGTGCAGCTCGGTCTGCGCGAACGGCTCGGGCTGGAGGTGCCGCTCCTCGCCCTCTTCGCGCATCCGACCGTGGCGGCGCTCGCCGTCTGGTGGGAGGGTCGCGGCGCGGCCGAGGCGCCCGGGGGCGACGACGACAGCCGTGAGCGGATGCGCCGCCAGCGGCAAGGACTGGACTTGCAGCGCCGCCGGCTGGCGCAGAGGAGACCGGCATGACCGACTGGAACGACACCCCCGGAGGCGATGGGCTCGACGTCGCGGTGATCGCGATGAACGGCCGCTTTCCCGGCTCTCCCGATCTCGGCCGGTTCTGGCAGAACCTGCGCGACGGCGTCGAATGCGTCACGTTTCACGCCAAGGACGATCTGATCGCGCGCGGCGCCGATCCCGCTCTCGTGAACGACCCCGCCTTCGTGCCCGCCTCGGCGCAGATCGCGGATCTCGACCTGTTCGACGCCGGCTTTTTCGGCTTCTCGCCGCGCGAGGCCGAGACGCTCGATCCGCAGCAGCGCCTCTTTCTCGAATGCGCCTGGGAGGCGCTCGAAACCGCCGGCTACGACAGCCAGCGCGCGACCGGGCTTGTCGGTGTCTACGCCGCGAGCGGTACCAATGAATACCTGCTGTTCAACCTGTTGCCGAACCTGACCGATCTGCACAGCGTGCTGCAGCTCTCGATCGGCAATGAGAAGGATTTCCTCGCCACCCGCGTCTCCTACGAGCTCGACCTGCGCGGTCCGAGCATCAACGTGCAGACCGGCTGCTCCAGCGGCCTGGTCGCCGTCCATCTCGCCTGCCAGGCCCTCCTCGGCTATCAGTGCGACATGGCGCTCGCCGGCGGAATCTCGCTCCAGATCCCGCTCCTCCCCGGCTACGTCTACCAGCCCGGCGGCATCGCTTCGCCGGACGGCCATTGCCGTTCGTTCTCGGCGGACGCCCAGGGGACGATCGGCGCGAGCGGCGCGGGCATCGTGGTCTTGAAGCGGCTCGCCGATGCGGTGGCCGACGGCGACACGATCCTCGCGGTGATCAAGGGCTCCGCGCTGAACAACGACGGCGGCGGCAAGATCGGCTATACGGCGCCGAGCGTCGAGGGGCAGGCGCGGGTGATCGACATGGCGCACGCGGCGGCGGCGGTGGACGCCCGCTCGATCTCCTACGTGGAAGGGCATGGCAGCGCCACGCCGCTCGGCGATCCGATCGAGGTCGCGGCGCTGACCCGCGCCTTCCGCGCCACCACCGAGGACCGCCAGTTCTGCGCCCTGGGCTCGGTCAAGAGCAACATCGGCCACACCGACACCGCCGCCGGCATGGCCGGGTTCATCAAGACCGTCCTCGCCCTGGAGCACGGCGAGATCCCGCCGACCGTCGGCTACGAGAGACCGAACCCGCAGATCGACTTCGCCGCCAGCCCGTTCTACGTCAGCAACCGCCGGCTCCCCTGGCCCCCCGGCCCCGAGCCCCGCCGCGCCGGGGTGAGCTCCTTCGGCATCGGCGGCACCAATGGCCACGTGGTGCTCGAAGAAGCGCCGCCGGTGGAGCCGTCCAGCCCGCCGCGCCCCTGGGAGCTGCTGGTGCTTTCAGCCCGCACGGAAACCGCGCTGGAAGCCGCCACCGACCGCCTCGCCGAATCGATCGGACGGATCGGTCCGATCGGTCCGATCCGTCCGATCAACGAGCCCGGCGCCGGCACGAACCTCTCCGATGCCGCCTGGACGCTCCAGACGGGCCGCCGCCGCTTCGCGCACCGGCGGGTGCTGGTCTGCCGCGGCGGCGATGCCGCGTCCGCGGCGGTGGCGCTCCGCGAGCGGGATCCGCTGCGGCTTCTCGGCGGCTTCGAGGAAGCGGGGGACCGGCCGGTGGCGTTCCTCTTCCCCGGGCTGGGCGATCACTACCCGGGGATGGCGGCGGGCCTCTACCGCGACGAGCCGGTCTTCCGCCGCGAGCTGGACCGCTCGGCGGAGATCCTGCGGCCGCTCCTGGGACTGGACGTCCGCCCTCTCCTCTTCCCGCCGGGGTCGGACGCGGAGCCCTCCGGCGGACCGGACCTGCGCGCCATGCTCGGCCGCACCGATCCGCTCGCCGGCTCGCCGCTCGCCCGTACCGCCCTCGCCCAGCCGGCCCTCTTCGCCGTGGAGCACGCGCTCGCCCGCCTCTGGCTGAGCTGGGGCCTGCGCCCCGGGGCGCTCCTCGGCTACAGCCTCGGCGAGTACGTGGCCGCCTGCGTGGCCGACGTCTTCTCGCTCGACGATGCGCTCCGCGTCGTCGCCGAACGGGCCCGCCTGATCGACGGGCTGCCGCCGGGCGCCATGCTCGCCGTGGCCCTTCCGGAAGAGCAGACCCTGCCCCTCCTCGGCCCCGGCGTCTCGGTGGCCGCGGTGAACGGGCCGGCGCTCACCGTCGCCGCCGGTCCGGTGGAGGAGGTGGAACGCCTCGCCCGCACCCTGGCGGAGCGGAGCATCGCCTCGCGCACCCTCCCCACCACCCACGCCTTCCACACATCCGGCATGGAGCCGATCGCCGGAGCCGTGCGCCGGCTCCTCGCCGGGGTGCGCCTGAACGCGCCGGAGATCCCCTATCTCTCGAACGTCACCGGCACCTGGATCACCGCGGAGGAGGCGACCGATCCCGACGCCTGGGTGGCGCACATGCTGCGGCCGGTGCGCTTCGGCCCCGGCGTCGCCGAGCTGTGGCGCGATCCGGCGCGGGCGCTCCTGGAGGTCGGTCCCGGGCAAGGGTTGGGGAGCCTCGCGGCGCAGCATCCGTCCGC
>Ga0209682_10000359_pt1 | contig 15628 bp, 14 predicted proteins | sample DOMMetBare2Fresh_2_FD_187471 | JGI IMG/M metagenome (GOLD analysis project Ga0209682, IMG submission 187471) | Wetland sediment microbial communities from St. Louis River estuary, USA, under dissolved organic matter induced mercury methylation -... | ecosystem: Environmental > Aquatic >... | reverse complement strand
CAGGGGAGGAGGAGGTGAAGAAGCGCCCGCGGCTCCCGGCGCTTGCAGGCTGTAGACCGGGCGGTTGTCGTCCATATCCGACATCTTAACAGATGGGGGAGGCATCTCCCCCTACTGCCCCCTACTGCCCCCTACTGCTCCCGCAGCACCTCGATCGGCCGCATCTCGATCGCCCGCAGGCTGGCGAGGACGCCGGCGGCCACGGCGAGGAAGACCGCGCCGGTGACCGCCACGGTGAAGGGCAGGGGCTGGAAGCTCCAGGTGAGCTCGAAGCCGCGCTGCAGCACGCCCCAGGAGAGGACGGTGCCGCCCACGGCGCCGATGACGGCGGCGACCAGGCCGATCAGGGCGTACTCCACCGCGAAGGTGCCGAGGACGGCGCGCCGGGTCATCCCCAGGGTCTTGAGGAGGGCCACCTCGCGGCCTCGGCGGAGCGACCCGGCGCTGATCGCACCGGCCAGGATGGCGATGCCGGCGAGGACGGTGAAGCCTCCCAGGAAGCGGATGCCGAGGCCGATGCGGTCCATCATCTGGACGATCTTGTCGAGGATCTCGCGGATGCGCAGCAGCGTCACGTTCGGATAGCGCGCGGCGAGCTGGTCCTGGACCCGCTGCTCGGTGCCGCGCGGGAGCTGGAACGTCGCCAGCCGCTGCTGCGGCGCATCCTCCAGCACGCCGGGCTCGACCACCAGGAAGAAGTTGATGCCGAAGGTCCGCCAGTTGACGGTGCGCAGGCTGGTCACCGTCAGCTCCAGCGGCACGCCCTGGACGTCGAAGCGGATCGTCGAGCCGAGGCGCAGGCCGAGATCGTCGGCGAAGTCCTGCTCGACGCTCACCTCGGCGCGCTGCGGGTCCCCCCAGAGGACGCCGCCGACCACCTGGTTGTCCTCCGGGAGCGTGCTCATGTAGGTCAGCCGCTGCTCGCGGGTGAGCGCCCAGCGGTTCGGCCGTCCGCGTTCGCCCTCCCGGCGGTCCCCTTCCTCGCGGCCGCGGTCTCTCCGTTCCTCCTCCCCGTCAGGCCGGTCGCGTGGCGCCAGCTCTTCCACGGGGCGGCCGTCGATGGCGGCGATGCGGGCCATGACCACGGGGACGGACTGGATGCGGGTCGCTCCCTGCTCCTTGATCACCTTCTCGACGCCCGGCCACTGCTTCGGCTGGATGTCGATCAGGAAGGCGCTCGGCGCCTCCTTGGGGAGCTCGGCGGAGAGCTCCTCGGTGAGCCGCCGCTGCACGAGCGACATGCCGAGGACGACGAGGACTCCCAGGCCCAGGGCCACGATGGCGCTGAGCGTCGTGGCGCCGGGGCGGGCCAGGGCGGCCACGCCGTGGCGGAGCCAGGGGCGGCGCAGCGACTCGCGCGGCAGGCGGCGCACGAGGCGGATGATCCCGAGGGCGCCCAGCGAGAGGGCGAGGGCCGCTCCGGCCACGCCGCCGGTGAAGCGGGCGCCCAGGTCCCACGAGTGCGCCTGCACGCTCGCCATGATCCAGACGCCGAGCGCGAGGGCGAGCCCGGTCGCCACCATCATCTTGCGGTGGCCGGGGAGCGGCTCGGCGTCGCGGCGCAGCACCCGCGCCGGCGCCACCCGCAGCACCGCGGAGAGCGGCGGCAGGCTGAACAGGACGGCGACGCCCACGCCGAGCACCAGCCCGCGCAGCAGGGCGGCGGGCTGCCAGGGGCGGATCAGCTCGGCCGGAATGAGATCGGCGAAGAGTGAGGGGATGGTGAGCTGGACGGCGACGCCCAGGGCGATGCCGATCAGGCTGCCGGCGAGGCCGAGGAGGGCGGTCTGGCCGAGATAGAGCGGGAAGAGCTCGCGCGGGCGCATCCCCAGGCATTTGAGGATGGCGATCGCATCCAGCCGGCTGGCGAGCCAGGCGCGCACGCTCTGGGCGACGCCGATGCCGCCCACGAAGAGCGAGAGGAGGGCCACCAGGCCGAGGAAGCGTTCCACCCGGGCGAGGCTCTGGCGCAACGCCGGCTGCGCATCGCGATAGGTCTCGACGCGGTAGAAGTCCGGATCGGGGAGGGTCTGCTGCAACCGTTCCTTGACCTCGTCCAGGCGGACGAGCGGGAATCCCTCCGGAGCTTTGAGCAGCGTCCGGTATTCGATGCGGCTGCCGGCTCCCTTGAGGTTGGCGCGCTGGAAGCCGTCGCCGGAGAGGAAGACGCGCGGCCCGAGCGTCATCGAGACGCTGATGCGGTCCGGCTCGGAGGTCACGATGCCGGCGATACGGAACGGCTGGCCGCCGATGCGCAGGTTGTCGCCGGTGCGGAGCCCCAGGCGGGCGAGCAGCTCGGCGGCCACCACGGCCGTATCGGGGGCCAGGAGCTGGCGCAGCGGCCGGGCCGGCTCGATCACCAGCTTGCCGTAGAACGGATAGTCGCCGTCCACCACCTTGAGCTCGACGAGCTGGCTGCGTCCCGGCTGTCCGGCGGCCCGCGGCGGCGCGGCCACCACGGTGACCGTCTCCTGGAGATCGGTGCGTTGGGCTTCCGCGAGGCCCACTTTGGCGAGATTCAGGTCGCGCGGGATCGGCCGCCGTCCTTCGATGGCGAGATCGGCGGCGAGGAGCTGGCGGGCTTCGCCGCGGATGCCGTCATCCAGACTGGCGGAGAGGCCGGCCACGGCGACCACCGCGGCCACCCCCACCGACAGGCAGGCGATGAAGAAGGCGAGCCGGCCGCGCGAGCCGCGCGACTCCCGCGCCAGGGTGCGCAGGAAGAAGGAGAGCGTCACCGGGCGTCTCCGGCGAGCGCGCCGGCCGGTTCCGTCTCGGTGGCTGCCGCCGCGGCCCGTTCGGTCACCTCGTCCCGCTCGATGCGTCCGTCGCGCAGATGGATGAGCCGGTCGGCGAGCGCTCCCACGGCTTGATCGTGGGTCACGAGCACCAGCGTCGTCCCCTCGCGGCGGCGCAGCTCGGTCAGGAGCTCCAGGACGCGCCGGCCGGTCGCGCCGTCGAGGTTGCCGGTCGGCTCGTCGGCGAGGAGGATCGGCGGGCGGGCGGCGAATGCCCGCGCCAGGGCCACCCGCTGCTGCTCGCCGCCGGAGAGCTGGCTCGGGTAGTGGTGGCCGCGATCGCCGAGCCCCACGGCGGCGAGGAGCTCGTCCGCCCGCCGCACCGGATCGCTCTGGCCGAGCAGCTCGATGGGGAGGAGGACGTTTTCGCGGGCCGTCAGGTTGGTCAGGAGCTGGAAGCTCTGGAAGACGAAGCCGATCTTGTGCCGGCGCAGAAGCGCGAGCCCGTCCTCCGACAGGTCCTGGATCGGCTGCCCGTCGATCCGCACCTCGCCGGAGGTGGGCCGGTCGAGCCCCGCCATCAAGGCGAGCAGAGTGGACTTGCCGCTGCCCGAGGGGCCGAGCACGGCGACGAACTCGCCGGGCTCGATCCGCAGGTCGACACGGTCGAGAATGGTCAGCACGCGGTCGCCGGAGGGCAGGCGGCGGGTGAGCTCGCGAAGCTCGATGCGGGGTGGCGTTGTCGGGCTCATTGGCATTGGATTCGAACCAGGAATAAGACGCGCGGTGATCCGCTTTCTGTCAACGGATGGAGGCACGAGAACCCATGTGGCGAAAGCTCGCAACCCTCGCTCTGACGCTGCTTATTCCCGGGCTCGCCGGCTGCGGCGCCGGAGACGAGGCGCCTGTGCCTCGCCCGCAGGCTGCCGCGCCGGTAACCTCCGCGCCGGCTCCGGCTGCGGTGCGTGAGACGGGGCCGCTGGTCATCTTCTTGGGAGACAGCCTGACAGCCGGCCTCGGCCTCAGCGAGGACCAGGCCTATCCCGCCGTGGTGAAGCGCCGGATGGACGCCGCGGGCACACCGGTGCGGGTCCTCAATGCCGGCGTGAGCGGCGACACCACGGCCGGTGGCGTCGCCCGTCTCGACTGGCTGCTCAAGCAGAAACCGGACGTCCTGGTGGTGGGCCTGGGAGGAAACGACGGTATGCGCGGCCTCGACCTGGCCGAAACCGAGAAGAACCTGCGCGAGATCGTCCGCCGCACCAAGGCCGCCGGCGTCCGGGTCCTCCTTCTCGGCATGCGGATCCCGCCGAACTACGGCCCCGACTACACGCAGCAGTTCGCGGCGATGTACCCGAAGATCGCCAAGGACCTGGACGTTCCTCTGGTCCCCTTCCTCCTGGAGGGTGTCGGGGGGCATCCCGAGCTGAACCAGGCGGACGGTATCCACCCGACGGCCAAGGGGCAGGAGAGGGTGGCGGCGAACGTGGTGCCGTATCTGACCCGGGTCGTGGCCTCGGCCTCTTCAAATTCAAAGGCAGCCGCAGGAAAATGATGGAAATGTATCGACTGTCCTGATATCATTCCTCTCACGGCGGTGCAGGGGCACCGGGAGGACATCATGCAGGTCTCGAATTCGACCCGACAGACGGCCCGATACCGGTTCACGAGCGGTTCGACCATCGTCGAGCGGCGGCTGGCCCCTTACAGCTACGCGCGCCACACGCTGGAGCCTGCCGGCATGCCACCGGCGGTCGAGCTCCAGGTGATCGACGAGGCGGGCGGTGTCGGTTCCACTTTGAGCGTGCAGACGCTGGACCCGAGCGACGATGTGATCCTGATGGAGGGGGCGGGAGGAGATTGCGAGGTGCGCGTGCTGGCCTCCGAGGAGCCGCCCGGCGGTGGTCCGGACGCGGCGCGGATGGAGCGGATGATCGAGGCCATGCTCCCCCCGCTCTCGGCGTTGTTGCCGAGCTCGGCGGCGGCCCTCCAGGCACAGCGCAATGCCGAGGCACGGTCCTCCCTGGTGCAGGAATTCGGCGCCCTGACCAGCGCGGAGGTGGCGGAGCGCGCCGGCTCGCGCGCGGCCAACCGCGCGGCGCTGGCCAACCGCTGGAAGCAGGAGGGGCGGATTTTCTCGGTGACGTACGAGGGGGCGACGCTCTATCCGGCGTTCCAGTTCGACCGGGACGGGAAGCCGCTTTCCGTGATCGCCCGGATCATCGGAGCTCTGGGCGGCAAGAGCAACGAGTGGCAAATAGCCCTCTGGTGCATTTCCTCCAACGGATGGTTGCGGGGAAGAAGGCCGGTGGATCTCCTGGAAGCGGAGCCCCAGGCGGTTGCGAAGGCCGCCGAGCGCGGGGCCGAAGAGCTTGTTTTCTGAGGACACGGGGTCTTGTCCCGCGCCGGGCGAGTTGGGCGTCCTCGATCCGCTGATCGAGACTTGGCGGCGTGGCCGCTCGTTCGTCCGGTGTCACGACCTCCGCTTCGCTCCCCGCACGTTCAATCCCGGGTTCGGGCTCGGCCGGTTTCATCCATTGCGCGATCTGGCCGGCCATCCGGTTCCCACGATGTACGCGGCAGACCAGGTGGAAGGAGCGCTCTCGGAAACGGTCTTCCACGACATTCCTGTCCGCGGTCCTCTGAAGTCCATTCCCCTGTGGAGGCTGGCGCCTCTCGGGCTATCGAGTCTGTCTCCTCTGAGGGCGCTCACTCTTGCCCAACTCTATGGACTGGGCCTGCCCCGCCTCGGCCTTACCCGGGAGGAGCTGATCGCCTCGCCGGCAGAGGAGTATCCACAGACCGTTCTCTGGGCGCGGGCGCTCCACGCCCGCCGTCCTGATCTGGACGGATTGATCTGGGTCTCCCGGCAGAACGATGCCTGCTGCTGCCTGGTCCTCTTTGGCGACCGCGTGGGTGAGAAGGATCTGCGCACCGTCCGCCGCCCCATCTCCCTCACGTCGGAAAAAGGGCTGGCCTACGTTCGCGAGGCAGCCCGGGCCGCCGGGATCTCCATCATCGACTGATTCGTCCTCAGCCGTCCCCCTTCGCCTCCTCCCACAGCACGTCCATCTCCGCGAGCGTCGCCTCGGCGGCGGTCTTGCCCTGGGCGGCGAGGCCTTCTTCGATCTTGGCGAAGCGGGTGCGGAACTTGCGGTTGGTGCCGGCGAGGGCGGCTTCCGGGTCGACGCCGAGCTTGCGGGCGAGGTTGGCGAGGGTGAAGAGGACGTCTCCCATCTCGTCGCGGACCGATTCCTCGTCGCCGGCCGCGAGGGCCTGGCGCAGCTCCTCGATCTCTTCTTCCGCCTTGACCAGCACGCCGTCGGCATGTGGCCAGTCGAAGCCGACGCCGGCCGCCTTCTGGGTCAGACGGTAGGCGGCGAGGAGCGCGGGGAGCGACGGGGGCACGCCGGCGAGGAGCCCGGTGCGGCGCGGCTCCTCCTTCAGCTTGCGGCGTTCCCAGGCCTGGCGCACCGCCTCGGCGTCGGCCAGCACCTCGCCGCCGAAGACGTGCGGGTGGCGCGACCCCATTTTCTGGTAGACGCCGTCCACGACCTGTGAGAGGCTGAAGGCGCCAGCCTCCTCGGCCAGACGACCGATGAAGGCGACCTGGAAGAGCAGATCTCCAAGCTCCTCGGCGATCTCCCCCCAGTCGCCGCCGTCGATCGCTCCGGCGACCTCGTGCGCCTCTTCGAGCAGGTAGGCGCGTACGTTGGGGAGCCCTTGCTCGCGGTCCCACGGACAACCGTCGGGAGCGCGCAGGCGGGAGACCAGGTCGAGGAGCTTCTGGAGCTCGGGGGGCTGCGGGGTCTGGGACATGCTCGGGCCTCCGGGACGCGTGCTTGCTCAACGGGAAATGCGCTTGCTACGATTTTTCGACACGACCGCGCGCCGCCGTCCGTCCTTCAGAAAGGAGCGTCATTCCGGGTGAGCAGCCAGGAGAAGCAACTCAAGGTCACCGATAAGCGGATGTTCACGCCGGAGGGCGAGCTCCGGGAAGAGTACCGTGTCCACGCCGAGAAATCGACCGGCGAAGCGGTCCCTCCGCCGGAGGCTGCGCCGCCGCCCGCCGCGGCCCCGCCACCGCAGCGCGCGGAAGAACCCGCTGCGCTCCCCTTCGAGCTCCCGGACGCCGAGCCGGGTATGGGGCCCTCTTTCTATGACCTGGTCTCGATGATGGCGGAGCCGATCCCTCTCTACCTGGGTGACATGGACCTGCCCAACGGCCAGGTGGTTGAAAACCTGGAGATGGCCCGCCTGCACATCGACCTGCTCGGCGTGCTTCAGGAGAAGACGGCGGGCAATCTCACGGCCCAGGAGGCCGCGTTCCTGGAAGACCTGCTGTATCGTGCGCGGGTCCGCTATGTTCAAAAGACCCGGTAGACGCCTCCTCGCCGCGGCGCTTCTTCTCGCCGCCGCCGCTCCTGCCGCCGCGGCGAGCGGCAGCGTGTCGTCGCCGGAGGTGACGGGCGTCGAGATGACGACCCCGGTCCGCCGCACCTTGAAGCAGATCGAGGAGCAGTGGCTGCAATGGATCGTGCAGAGCAGCCGCAAGGATTCGGAGCGCGTCGTCGACGACCTGCTGGCGACGGCGCGGCAGCTCGGCATGCAGCGTCTCCCCGACCTGAGCGTCGGCGCCATCGCCCGGGCCCACGTGGCGGCGCAGAAGGGCGACTACGAGCGGGCCCACTGGGCGCTCGCCGCGGCCGACCGGCTCGATCCGGGCCGGCCGGCGGTGGCGTTCGCCGAAGCCTGGGTGGACCGCCGGCAGGGGAGCTATGGCGCGGCGGCCGGCGCCCTGCTGCGGGGAGCCTGGCGTATCTTCGGCACCAACTTCGAGCGCTATTTCTGGCTGCACAGCCTGCTGCTCTGGGGCATCTGCCTCCTCCTGGTCACCGGCGCGCTGTTCATCGCCATCCAGATGGTCAGCAAGGGGGGCGTCCTGTTCCAGGACCTGGCCGCCATGTTCGCGCGGCGCCTCCCGCCGCCGGTCGCGGCCGGCCTCACCATCCTCCTGCTGCTCTTCCCGCTGGCCTTGCCGTCGGGTCTCCTCTGGCTCCCTCTCTTCTGGTCGGTGCTCCTGTGGGCGTATGCCTCGATGAGCGAGCGCGCGGTTCTGCTGGTGCTCTGGCTGGTGGCCGGCGCGTCGCCGATCGTCATCGCGTCGCAGAGCCGCGAGGTGGCGGTGCGCCTGTCGCCGCCCGACATCGCCATGGAGAGCCTGGTCGAGCACCGCCTCTACGGCGGGCTGTTCACCGATCTGGGCGTGCTGCGGTCCTTGCTGCCCGAGAGCGTCGCGGTCAAGCACTTCCTCGCCGACGTCCATCGTTCGCTCAACCAATGGGAGCTGGCACATTCGCTCTACCTGCAGGTCCTGGAGGCGGAGCCGGAGAACCTGTCGGCGCAGATGAACATCGGTGCCTACGCCTTCCTCAAGGGGGATTTCGGTACCGCCATCCAGCACTTCCAGAAGGTGGCGGACAGCGATCCGGGCAATGCCGCAGCCTTCTTCAACCTGAGCCAGGCCTACTCCGAGTCCTATCTCTTCGACGAGTCCAAGAAGGCGCTGGCCCAGGCGCGGCAGATCCGCAACTCGCAGGTGGACGTGTGGGTGCGCAACCTGAGCCAGCAGCGCGTGGTCGCGCCGGACGACGGCCTCGAGCGCATTCCGGAGATCCGCCGCCAGCTCATGAAGACCTACCGCGTCCGCGAGGCGGCGTCGGCCAACCTGGAGCTGTTCCGCCGTTGGCTGTCGCTCCTCGTGCCGGTCATCCTGGTCCTCCTGGCGCTCTCGATCCACCTGGCCCGCCGTCCGTTCGGTCTGACCGAGAAGGTCGCCGAGCCGCGGCGCCAACGCACGCGCGACCGCTGGCGGCGGGTGCTGGTGCCGGGGCTGACCTCGGCGGACGCGGGGGAGGGGGTGCGCTCGTTCTTCTCGCTGCTGACCCTGGTCGGGCTCCTGATGCTGCCGCTCTTCGGGAGGCTCGGCTATCGCATCCCGTGGGGATATGATCCCGGGAATCTCATCGCCTGGGTGCTGACGGTCCTGGGCGTTCTGCTGTATCTCGGCGCGAGGCTCCGGTGGGAGCTGCGCCACGACGTGTGAGCCGTCCGCGAGCCTGCGGCCGGCCGAGGATGCGCACCCATGTCGGTTGAAGGTACCCTCGAGCTCTTCAAGCTGCCGGAGATCCTGCAACTGGTCGCCCAGCAGCGCAAGACCGGAATCCTCACGGTCCAGGGACAGCAGGACATCATCGCGATCTCCTTCCTGAACGGGCAGATCGTCGCGGCCGATGCCTTGAACCAGACGGTGGAGGAGGGGCTCGCCCAGGTCCTGGTGGGCGAGGGGCTGATGACCGCGCCCGACTTCGCCCGCGCCGCCACCGAGTACCCGGCGTCGGGCCACCGCCTGCTCGATTTCCTCGTCGAGCGGGCGCTGGTGGCGCGGCCCGAGCTGCTGCGCGCCTTGCGCATCCAGACCACCCGGCTGCTCGAGCAGCTCCTGCGCTGGGACAAGGGCGAGTTCAAGTTCTACAGCGGCGACGAGGTCTCCTACGAGGAGGGCTTCGCCCCGATCCCGGTCGACGAGCTCCTCTTCCAGATCGCCCAGAAGAATCCGGCGATCGCGCCCGGTCCGCGCCCGGTTCCGGCGTCCGCCGCGCCGCGTCCGGCGCCGCCTTCTCCCACCGCTCCGGCGCCGGCCGGCCCCGCTGCTCCGCCGAGCCCGGCCGCCCCGGCGCCGTCCGCGGGATTGGACGAGACCGGCGGAGGGACCCGTCCGGGCTTCCGGGTCGTCCGCCGCGAGGGGACTCCTCCGGGAACGGGTGACGGCGAGAAGGCCGGCCCCTTCCGCAAGATGAAGGTCGAAGCTCCCGCCACCCCGGTGGAGCAGCCGCTCGCGCCCAGCCTTCTCGCCGCCGGCTTCACGATCCTCCTCGGCCTCGCCATCCTGTTCCGCTCGGAGGCGGCCCTCCTCCCCTTCCCCTGGCAGGTGAACGAGCGCGAGGGGCTGGCCGAGGACATGCGGAGCTCCCTCTACCTGAAGATCGACCAGGCGGCGAAGACCGCCTACCTCCTCGACGGCCACTTCCCGGCCAACCTGCGCGACCTGGTGGCCGCCGGCCTGCTCAACGGGACCGACCTGCGCGATCCCCGCGGCCGGCAGCTCCGCTACGATCCGGGCGAGGAGAGCTACACCCTCCAGCCCCTCGACGGCGGCAAGCCCGTGGAAGGCGCCGAGACCAGTGAGGCGGTCACCGGCAACTTCCTGCTCGACCCCGAGATCCTCAACGTGCCCGCCGAATCGGCGGAGCACCCGCTCGTGCTGCTCGACTGAGGCCCCAGGAATAAATCTGCGTCCGCTTTTGTCAAGAAGGGTGTGGCGGAAAGTTGACTGATCGCCACTAAGGTTTTAAACTTCCTGATGCTGGCAGACGGGCGACGGCGCTCGGGCCTGGCGGACACCGAAGCGAAGGAGGGTATTCGCGTGAGCAAGATCATTGGAATCGACCTGGGGACCACGAACAGTGTCGTGGCCGTCATGGAGGGGAGCGAGGCGAAAGTCATCCCCAACGCCGAGGGGAACCGCACCACCCCGTCGGTCGTCGGCTTCACCAAGAGCGGTGAGCGCCTCGTCGGTCAGGTGGCGAAGCGGCAGGCCATCACCAATCCCAGGAACACCGTCTTCTCGATCAAGCGGTTCATGGGCCGCAAGTACGACGAGGTGAACGAGGAGATGAAGATGGTGCCGTACTCCGTCGAGCGGGCGGAGAACGGCGACGTGCGGGTGAACATCGACGGCAAGAAGTACTCGCCGCCGGAGGTCTCGGCGATGATCCTGGGCAAGCTGAAGCAGGCTGCCGAGGACTACCTGGGCGAGAAGGTGGAGGCGGCGGTGATCACCGTGCCGGCCTACTTCAACGATGCCCAGCGGCAGGCGACCAAGGACGCCGGCCGCATCGCCGGCCTGGACGTCAAGCGGCTGGTCAACGAGCCGACCGCGGCGGCCCTGGCCTATGGCCTGGACAAGAAGAAGGACCAGACGATCGCGGTCTACGACTTCGGCGGCGGTACCTTCGACATCTCGATCCTCGAGGTGGGCGAGGGTGTCGTCGAGGTGAAGGCGACCAACGGTGACACCCATCTGGGCGGTGACAACATCGACCAGCGGATCATCGAGTGGCTGCTCGACGAGTTCAAGAAGGACCAGGGGATCGACCTGGGCAACGACCCGATGGCGATCCAGCGCCTCAAGGAAGGGGCCGAGAAGGCCAAGATCGAGCTGTCGAGCGCGCAGGAGACCGACGTCAACCTGCCGTTCATCACCGCCGACGCGGCCGGGCCGAAGCACATGAACGTGCGCCTGACCCGCAGCAAGCTGGAGCAGCTCGTCGAAGACCTGATCAAGCGCTCCATCGCGCCCTGCAAGCAGGCGATCAAGGATGCCGGCTTGAAGGCCGAGGACATCGACGAGGTCGTTCTGGTGGGCGGCCAGATCCGCATGCCGGCGATCCAGAAGCTGGTGGCGGAGCTGTTCGGCAAGGAGCCGCACAAGGGCGTCAACCCGGACGAGGTGGTGGCGGTCGGTGCGGCGATCCAGGGCGGCGTGCTGCGCGGTGACGTCAAGGACGTCCTGCTCCTCGACGTGACGCCGCTGTCGCTCGGCATCGAGACGCTGGGCGGCGTGTTCACCAAGCTGATCGAGCGCAACACCACGATCCCGACGCGCAAGGCCGAGATCTTCTCGACCGCGGCGGACAACCAGACCTCGGTGGAGGTCCACGTGCTCCAGGGCGAGCGCGAGATGGCGCGCGACAACCGGACGCTCGGCAAGTTCCACCTGGTGGGGATCCCGTCCGCGCCGCGCGGCGTGCCGCAGGTCGAGGTGGCGTTCGACATCGACGCCAACGGCATCACCCACGTGTCTGCCAAGGACCTGGGGACGGGCAAGGAGCAGAAGATCACCATCACGGCGTCGAGCGGTCTGACCGACTCCGACATCGACCGCATGGTCAAGGAGGCCGATTCGCACCGCTCGGAGGATCAGGAGCGGCGCCGGCAGGTGGAGGCGCGCAACCGTCTCGACAGCCTGATCTACAACACCGAGAAGACCTACAACGAGCACAAGGAGAAGCTCGGTGCCGACGAGAAGGGCCAGCTCGAGCAGGCTCTGACGGAGGCGAAGTCGGTCCTGGAGAGCGAGGACGCCGGCAAGATGGAGCAGGCGGCCGAGCGCCTCACCCAGGCCTCGCACAAGCTGGCCGAGGTGATGTACCGTCAAGGCGCGGGCGCGCCCGGCGAAGGGGCGGCGGGAGCGGGGCCGGCCGGCGGTGGACAGCCGCGCGGCGGCGCCTCCGACGAAGTGATCGACGCCGAATACGTGGACGTGGACGAGAAGCGCTGAGACGGAGGAGGGACCATGGCGCCGCTCAAGAAGATCTACCTGGAGGAGCTCGCCCGCATCCAGGAGCGGATCAACAGCCTGTTCGAGCAGGCGCTTCTCCCCGCGGACTACGACGATCAGGACGGGGGCCTGCCCGGAACGTGGGCCCCCGCGGTCGACATCATCGAAACCGAAGACGCCTATCTCCTCTACGCCGAGCTCCCCGGAGTCCGGCGGGAGGACATCCAGCTCCACGTGCGCGACCGGCGGCTGGAGCTCTCCGGCCGCCGGCACAACCTCGGCGAGAACCGCAACTTTCTCCGCATGGAACGGAGCTACGGACCGTTCCGCCGCAGCTTCGAGCTCGCGGTACCGGTCGACGCCGAGGCCATCGTGGCCGGCTTCCAGCAGGGAGTCCTGCGGGTCCACGTCCCCAAGCTCCCCGCCGGCGCCACCCAGGTTCCGGTGCAGGATGATCCGGGGAGTGGGAAGGGGGGCCGATGAACGGCCGGCGCCGCAAGGCCGAGCAGAAGTTCGTGATGATCAGCGTGGTGGCCGAGCGCTACGGCATCCATCCGCAGACGCTCCGGCTCTACGAGCGGGAAGGCCTGATCAAGCCGGTCCGCAGCGCCGGCAACACCCGCCTTTACGACGAGGAGGCGCTCCGCCGCCTGGAGATCATCCTCACCTTGACGCGCGACCTGGGGGTCAACCTGGCCGGCGTCGAGGTGATCCTCAACATGAAGGAGCGGATGGACAAGATGCAGGGCGACCTCGACCGCATGCTCGAAGTGGTGCGGACGATGGCCGACGAGCGCCGGCAGAACGCGGCCGAGCCCAAGCACGCCCTGGTCCGCATCCAGAGCGGACCGCTGACCAAGATCCGATAGCAAAAAAGCGACAGTCCGCGGTGACAGAAAATGCCCGTGCCGAGCCGCCGGCACGGGGGACTGTGCGGTTTTTGAGCTGGCCCCCACTTTGCAATAGCAAAAGAACAACGAACGAGATCGAAAAATTTGTCGAAGGGCACCGGGACGGCGAGCGGCAACTCGCCGTCCGCAGGTGAAGCGCGATGAGCGCAGGCCCTGAAGACACACCAGAAGGGAGGGCTTATCGGCAGATCCGAACCGCACGAGGAGAGCCCGGAAAGGCGAGGGCTCTGAAACGTTTCTCTTGCTCTGGTGATTGAACATGAATTTCTTCGTTCCGCCCGGGGTCACCGCCGTACTCTGACCACTCTGACCCCGGGCTTCTGCTTTTCTACCCGTCCTGCCAAGCCGCCGGCGATCCGCCGCGCCAGATCCGCCACGAAATCCGCCGTTGTCCCGTTTCGCCAGATTCGCCGCACCGATTCTTCATGTTCGAGATGCGCGGGATGGAGACGGTTGCGCTGCGGGAAGGGGGCGCCTATGTGATCACCGGGGGGCTCGGCCGCGTCGGCCTCCTGTTGGCGGAAGGGCTCTCCCGCGCCTTGCGCGCCCGCCTCGCCCTCGTCGCCGGATCCGCGTTTCCCGAGCGGGGGGAGTGGGAGGGATGGATCGCCGCCTGCGGGCCGGACGATCCGTTCTCACGCAAGATCCGCCACCTGCTGGAGGTCGAGAGGGCGGGGGGCAAGGCCGTGGTGCTGCGCGCCAATCTCACCGGAGAGCAGCAGCTCGCGGCGGTGCTCGACCGGGCCACGGCGCGCCTCGGCCGCCTCGACGGTGTGTTCCATCTGGCCGGCCTGTGCCAGGAGGAAAGCGCCCCCTGGGAGGGGCTGCTCGCCCCCCAGGGGATCGGCCTGCCGGCCCTGGAACGGGCCGTGGCCGGCCGCGATCTCGATTTCTGCGTGCTCTTCACCGTGAGCACCGCCATGCCCGCCGGCTTGTGCGCCGCCTCCTTCCTGCCCTTGACCCGCGATCCCCTCCCGGCTACGCTGCGTTGAAGCTTCTCCGAGGCCGCAGAAAACGGGCGGTTGCCGCCGCCGGGGGGAGAGACCGCCGATGTCTGGAGACGAAGCCTTTGCCCTGGCCACGAGCGCGGTGCTCGCCGCCATCTTCTGGTTCGTCTGGTGCCGCGACCTGCTGCTGGTGGCCCGGCGGCCGGGTGGCGGCCTGGAGCGCCTGTGGCTGGTCGGGGCGCCGGCGGCGGCAGGTTACCTGCTGTTCCAGATCCTCGCCCGGTTCTCCTCTTCCGACGTGCGCGACGATCCGCTGTATTTCGCGTTCTATCTGGTGATGGGGGTCGCCTGGACGGGCATCGGCCTCTACGCCCTCGCCTGGCTCGGCCTCGGCGCCCGGGACGACGTCCTGGAGCGGGGCAACCGGGCCGCGGCGGTGGCCATCGCCGGTGCCGTTCTGGGGATCACCCTCTGTTTCGCCGGAGGCAATATCGGCGAGGGGCCGGGCTGGTGGGTGGTGGCCTTCTGTGCCGTGCTCTCCACGGGCGTGCTGTTCCTCCTCTGGTTCCTCCTGGACCGCCTCACCGGCGTGGCCGACGCCGTCACCATCGACCGCGATGCCGCGTCCGGCGTCCGGGCCGCGGGCTTCTTCCTCGGCGCGGGAATGATCCTGGGCCGCGCCGTGGCGGGCAATTGGGAAGGGGCCGGATCGGCGCTGCGCGATTTTGCGGTGCATGGCTGGCCGGTGGTGGCCCTGCTGATCCTGGCGGTCCTCCTGGAGCGGCTGCTCCGTCCTTCGGCCGAGGCGCCGCACCGGCCGGTGATCACCCATGGAGCGCTCCCCGCTCTCCTCTATCTGGGCCTGGGCGCCACCGCCGTCCAGATGGCAGGCCCTTGGATGTGACCGCTCCCTGGCGCGCGGCTCCCGCTCTCGAGCCCGCCCGGTTCGCGGGAGTGCGGCGCCAGGCGATCTTCGATTGCTGCAAGTGGGATCCCCAGGTCGAGGACGTCGCCACGCTCGCTCCGTATCCGCTGCTCCTGCCGCGCGCCACCTGGAACGAGCTGGCCACGGCGGCGGAAGCGCTCGCCGCCGAGACGCTGGCGGCCGAGGCCGAGCTGGTGGAACGGCCGGATCTGCACGGGGAGCTCTGCCTGCCGCGCCCCATCCGCACGGCGCTGCGCGATGCCGCCCGGCGGGGCGCCGCCCGGGGTGCGGCGCGTGTCCTGCGCTTCGATTTCCATTGGACACCCGACGGGTGGCGGATCTCCGAGGTCAATTCGGACGTTCCCGGCGGTTTCAACGAAGCCTCCGGATTCGCCCGCCTCATGGCCTCCCACTTTCCCGGCACCGAGCTGCCGGGAGACCCCGCCGGCCGGCTCGCCGAGGCCGTGGCGGCCGCGGTGGCACCCGGATCGGCCGTGGCCCTGGTCCATGCCACGGCCTACAGCGACGACCGCCAGGTCATGGTCTACCTCGCCCGCGAGATCGAAGCACGGGGGCTGCGGCCGGTGCTGACCGGACCGGACCATCTGCGCTGGGAAGCCGGCCGGGCCACCCTCGTGAGCGCCGCCTTCACCGGGCCGGTCGACTTTCTCCTCCGCTTCTTTCCGGCTGAATGGCTGCCGAAC
>Ga0209682_10000358_pt1 | contig 15660 bp, 12 predicted proteins | sample DOMMetBare2Fresh_2_FD_187471 | JGI IMG/M metagenome (GOLD analysis project Ga0209682, IMG submission 187471) | Wetland sediment microbial communities from St. Louis River estuary, USA, under dissolved organic matter induced mercury methylation -... | ecosystem: Environmental > Aquatic >... | reverse complement strand
AAGCCCCTGCCACGTACGGAGGTCACGCGCAAGGTCTGGGAATACATCAAGAAGAACGACCTGCAGGACAAGGCGAAGCGCACGATGATCAACGCCGACACCAAGTTGAAGGAGATCTTCAAGAAGGCTCAGGTGTCGATGTTCGAGATGACCAAGATCATCAGTTCGCATCTGAAGTGAACTGCCTTCGCGGGCGTGCCGAAGCGGCACAGCTCGCGACGCTGCCTGGCTAGCGGGCCAGCAAGGGGCCGATGAATCGGCCAGTGTGGCTCTGCCTGCAGGCGGTGAGTTGTCTCGGGGTACCGACAGCGACGACGGCGCCACCGCCCGATCCTCCGTCGGGGCCCATGTCGATCAACCAGTCGGCAGTCTTGATGACATCGAGATTGTGCTCGATCACGACGATTGTATTGCCCGCATCGCGCAGTTGCTGCAGCACCGTCAACAGCAGGCCGATGTCATGGAAATGCAGTCCGGTCGTCGGCTCGTCGAGGATATAGAGTGTGCGGCCGGTGTCGCGTTTGCTCAGCTCGAGGGCCAGTTTCACACGCTGCGCCTCACCGCCGGATAGCGTTGTCGCACTCTGTCCGAGCGTGATGTAGCCGAGCCCCACGTCCAGCAATGTCCGAAGCTTGCGCGCGATGGCCGGCACGGCCGAAAAAAACGCGTGGGCGTCCTCGACCGTCAGGCCCAGGACCTGAGTGATGTTGCGGCCCTTGTAGAGCACCTCCAGCGTCTCGCGGTTGTAGCGCGCACCGTGGCAGGTATCGCACGGCACGTAAACATCGGGCAGGAAGTGCATTTCCACCTTGAGCACGCCGTCGCCCTGGCAGGCCTCGCAGCGCCCGCCAGCGACGTTGAAGCTGAATCGGCCGGCCCCATAACCACGTTCGCGCGCCGTCGGCACCTCGGCGAACAACTCGCGGATCGGCGTGAACAGTCCCGTGTAGGTGGCCGGATTGCTGCGTGGCGTGCGCCCGATCGGGCTCTGGTCAACGTTGATGACCTTGTCGATCGCGTCCAGCCCCTCGATGTCATCGTGCGGCGCCGGTTCGAGGTGGCTCTGATAGAGCCTGCGTGCAACCGCCGCATGCAGCGTATCGTTGATCAAGGTGCTCTTGCCCGAGCCCGAAACGCCCGTCACGCAGGTCAGCAGGCCGACCGGGATCTCCACGGTCACGCTCTTGAGGTTGTTGCCACGCGCACCGACGATGCGGATCACGCGTGGATCCAGACTATCGGCCAAGGACCGTGGCTCGGCCGGTGTCTCGATGCGAAGGCGGCCGGCCAGGTAGGCTCCCGTCAGTGACGCGAGGCTTGCCGCGATGTCGTCCGAAGTTCCCTGCGCCATCACACGCCCGCCGTGCACCCCTGCCCCCGGCCCCATGTCGACCACGTGGTCGGCGGCGCGGATCATCTCCTCGTCGTGCTCGACCACCAGCACCGAGTTGCCGAGGTCGCGCAGGTGCTTGAGCGTGCCGATCAGTCGTTCGTTGTCGCGTTGGTGCAGGCCGATCGACGGCTCGTCCAGCACGTACATCACGCCAGTCAGGCCGGAGCCGATCTGGCTCGCCAGCCGTATGCGCTGCGCCTCTCCACCCGACAGCGTGTCGGCACCGCGGTCCAGGCTCAGGTAGGTCAGTCCGACATCGTTCAGGAACTTCAGTCGTGACCGGATCTCGCGCACGATCTTGTCGGCGATTTCGGCCTTGGCGCCGCTCAGCCGCAACGAGCCGAAATACGCCAGTGCGTCGGCCAGCGTCGCGTGCTCGATCTCGTAGATCGGAAGCCCTGGTGCCGTCGGGTCGGATTCGGCAGCCTGCAGGAAGACGTTGCGCGCCTCGCGCCGCAGCCGCGTGCCCTCGCACTGCGGGCAGGGCTTTGCCGCCTGGTAGCGCGCCAGATCCTCGCGCACGGCCGCTGACTCGGTCTCGCGAAATCGGCGCTCGAAGTTCGGGATGATTCCCTCGAAGGGGTGCCGGCGCTTGACCATGCGGCCTTTGCCGCGCACGCCTTCGGCCTGGTAGGTGAACTCGATATCCTCCGTGCCCGAGCCATTCAGCAGCACGTCGCGTGCGTTCGTCGGCTGCTGCTCGAACGGCGTCTCGACGTCGAATCCGTAATGGCGAGCCACGCTCTCGAGCAGGGAGAAGGTATATGCATTTCGCCGGTCCCAGCCTTTCACCGCTCCTGCGGCCAGGCTGAGCGACGGAAAGGCGACGACGCGCTCGGGGTCGAATGCCGTCACCTGCCCCAGCCCGTCGCAGTTCGGGCAGGCACCCATCGGCGAGTTGAACGAAAACAGGCGTGGCTCCAGTTCGGCCAAGGAATAGCTGCACTGCGGGCAGCCGAACTTGCTGCTGAACAGTTGCTCCCGCCCGGAATCGATTTCGAGCGCGAGCGCGCGCCCGTCGGCGATCCGCAGGGCGGCCTCGAAGCTCTCGGCCAGTCGCTGCGCCGAGCCTGCCGCCACCCGCAGGCGGTCGACGACGACATCGATATCGTGCTTCTCGTTCTTCTTCAGCGTGGGCAGTCCGGTTGCATCGACCACCACGCCGTCGACGCGGAAGCGCACATACCCCTGCGCCTGCAGGTCTTCGAAGGTGTCGACGAACTCGCCCTTGCGATCGCGCACCACCGGGGCCAGGACCATCAGCCGAGTGCCCTCGGGCAGCGCGGTGCAGGCATCGACCATCTGGCTCACGCTCTGCGCCTGAAGCGGCAGCCGGTGGTCGGGGCAGAAGGGAGTGCCGGCACGCGCAAACAGAAGGCGCAGATAGTCGTGGATCTCGGTGATCGTGCCGACGGTGGAACGCGGGTTGTGCGAAGTCGCCTTCTGCTCGATGCTGATCGCTGGCGACAGGCCCTCGATCACATCGACATCGGGCTTGTCCATCAACTGCAGGAACTGCCGCGCATAGGTCGACAGGCTCTCGACATAGCGCCGCTGTCCTTCGGCATACAGGGTATCGAAGGCCAGGCTCGACTTGCCCGAACCCGACAAGCCCGTGATCACCACCAACGCATGCTTGGGGATGTCGAGGTCGATATTCTTCAGGTTGTGCGTGCGCGCACCGCGGACCCGGATGTAGGCGTTCTCGTGCTCAGGTCGGCGCTCGGTCATGGGCGGTGCAGGGAAAACCGTCCATGATAGCGACCCGGCCGTTTCCGGGCAGACCGCTCACGCCGCCAGAACGCGCAGGATCTCGCTGCCGTAGGCCTGGAGCTTCTTCGCACCGACGCCGCTGATGCCCGCCAGCGCGTCCAGCGACTGCGGCGGCTCGCGTGCCATCTCGGCCAGCGTCGCGTCATGGAAGACGACATAGGCCGGCAGGTTGTGCTCGCGCGCGACCTCGGCGCGCCAGGCCTTGAGTGCGGCAAAACGCTCAAGCCCGGCCACGTCCAACGGCAACGGCGGCGGCCGCTCGATCCTGGCCTTGCCGCGCGATGCCCGCGCGCGTTTCTGCGGCTCGGCCGGCACCCGCAGCAGCAACTGCACTTCGCCGCGCAGCACCTCGCGCGCCGTTGCCGTCAGCGCCAGCGTGCCGTATTCACCCTCGGTGCGCAGATACCCCAGCGCGATCAGCTGGCGCAGTACGCCACGCCACTGCGAATCGGACACCTCGGCGCCGATGCCGAAGGTCGACAGCGACTCGTGCCCATGCTGTCGGGTCTTGTCGGTCGCCTTCCCGCGCAGAACGTCGATCAGGTGCCCGGCGCCGAAGCTCAGTCCGCCGTGCTGTTGAAACCGGAAGACGCACGACAGCGCCTTGCGCGCCGCCTCGGTCGCGTCCCAGGTTGCAGGCGGGTGCAGGCAGTTGTCGCAGTTGCCGCACGGCGTGCTCGCTTCACCGAAGTAGCCCAGCAGCCGCACCCGGCGGCAGTCATGGGCCTCGGCCAGCGCCAGCAGCGCGTCGAGCTTTCCGCGCTGCAGACGCTTGAATTCCTCGTCGGCCTCGCCGTCGTCGATCATGCGGCGCTGGTTGACGACGTCGGCCAGGCCGTAGGCCATCCACGCATCGGCCGGTGTGCCGTCGCGGCCGGCACGGCCCGTCTCCTGGTAGTAGGCCTCGATGTTCTTCGGCAGATCCAGGTGCGCGACGAAGCGCACGTCGGGCTTGTCGATGCCCATGCCGAAGGCGATGGTCGCGACCATCACGATGCCCTCTTCACGAAGGAACCGGTCCTGGTGCCGGCGACGCACGTCGGCATCGAGCCCGGCGTGATAAGGCAGCGCCGTGAAGCCCTCGTCGTTCAGCCAAGCCGCCGTCTCCTCGACCTTCTTGCGGCTCTGGCAATAGACGATGCCGGCGTCGCCCTCGTGCTCGTCGCGCAGAAAGCGCAGCAACTGCGAGCGTGCGTTGTCCTTCTCGACGATGGTGTAGCGGATGTTCGGCCGGTCGAAGCTCGAGATGAACAGCCGCGCGTCCTGCAGCGCCAGGCGTTCGATGATGTCAGCGCGGGTGTGGTCGTCGGCGGTGGCGGTCAGTGCGACCCGCGGCACGGTCGGGTAGCGCTCGTGCAGCGCCGACAGGCCCAGGTATTCCTCGCGGAAGTCGTGTCCCCACTGGCTCACGCAGTGCGCCTCGTCGATCGCGAACAGGCTCAGCCGGCCACGCTCTTGCAGCGAGTCGAGCATGGCCAGAAAGCGCGGCGTGAGGATGCGCTCCGGCGCCGCGTACAGCAGCACCAGCCGCCCGGACATCATCTCGCGCTCGACCTGGCGCGCCTCGTCGCCGTCGAGAGAGCTGTTGAGGAAGGCCGCGTGCACGCCAGCCTCTTCCAGTGCACCGACCTGGTCGTGCATCAGCGCGATCAGCGGGCTCACGACCACGGTCACCCCGCCGCCGGCGCGGTGGCGCGCGATCGCCGGGATCTGGTAACACAGGCTCTTGCCGCCGCCCGTGGGCATCAGCACCAGTGCATCGCCGCCGCCGGCCACGTGGTCGACGATTGCGGCCTGCTGGCCGCGGAAGGCGCCGTAACCGAAGACGTCGTGCAGCACGCGCTGCAGGGTGTCGTCGGGCGGGGCGGTCTTCGTCGTCATGGGCGGCGGCGATGGTAAGCGACGGCCCTTGGTGCGACGATCCGCCGCATGGAGGACACACCCATGAGCGAGAAAGCCGCCGCGCTGCGCCAGCAGCTGATCCGCAACTTCAACGAGGCCGAACTGAAGCAGTTCGAGCGCGCGCCGCGCTACGCGTCGATGGGCGCGCGACTGTCCGACGGCACCGCCGCCGCCAAGCTGGGCGCCGGCTTCGACATCCTGCCCGCTGGCAAGATGAGTTGCCCCTACCACTATCACCTCGCGCAGGAGGAGATGTTCGTGATCATCGAGGGCGAAGGCACGCTGCGGGTGGCCGGCGAGATGGTGCCCGTGAAGGCCGGCGACGTGATCTTCGTGCCTGCCGGGCCGGAGTACCCGCACCACCTGATCAACACCTCGGCATCCCCGATGAAGTACCTGTCGATCAGCACCCAGGAGCGGCCCGAGGTCTGTGTCTACCCCGATTCAGGCAAGCTGGGGGTCTTCGCCAAGGACCACCGCCTGATGCAGCGCCCGGCGCTGAACCTCGACTACTGGGACGGCGAACCCTGACGCGCCCGGCCTCCCCCATCCGGGGTCCCACGCCGACCCTTCGCCCGGGCGATGGCCTGCCGGCAGCGCGTCGGTATCATGACCCCATCGATTCACATTCCCGCGCCCGTGGCGCAAGGAGCCCCCATGGCCTCGGTCAACAAAGTCATCCTCATCGGCAACTGCGGGCGCGATCCCGAAGTGCGTTATGCGCCGAGCGGCGCGGCCATCTGCAATGTGTCCGTGGCCACCTCCAGCCGCCGCAAGGACAAGACCTCCGGCGAGACGATCGAGGACACCCAGTGGCACCGCGTCACGTTCTATGACCGCCTGGCCGAAATCGCCGGCGAATACCTCAAGAAAGGCCGCCCGGTCTACGTCGAGGGCCGCCTGAAGTACGGCAAGTACACCGACAAGGACGGCATCGAGCGCAACACGGTGGACATCGTCGCCACCGAGATGCAGCTGCTTGGCGGCCGCGAGGGCATGGGCAGCGGTGCCGACGAAGGGGGTGGCGGCGCGCCGATGCGCAGCGCGCCACCGGCCCGCAGCGCGCCGGCGGCCAAACCTGCGCCGCAGAAGTCGGCCACCGGGTTCGACGACATGGACGACGACATTCCGTTCTAGCCCGGATTCGCTGTTCCCGCCCCGCCCCGCCCCACGCCCCGCCCGGTCCCGTGCGGGGCGTGGTCATTCCTGGCGCACGGCACTTGGTACGCTCCGGGTCTCCCTCATGGCAAAGTCCACCAGCCCCCAACCAGATCGCACCTGGCTGATCGGAATCGATGGCGGCGGCACCACCACGCGTGCGCGGCTGCAATCGGCCGAAGGCCGGATCCTCGGGGAGGGCGCCGCCGGGCCATCGGGCCTGAGCCAAGGGGTCGAACAAGCCTGGCGGCACATCGATCGCGCCATTGCCCAGGCATTCGCCGCCGCCGGGCTGCCGGTGGCGCCACGGTCCGAATGCGCGCTCGGCCTGGGCTTGGCGGGTGCAGGCCAGGCTGCTCTGCGAAGGGCCTTCGTCGCGGCTGACCCCGGCTTTGGCCACTTGGCGTTGGAAACCGACGTGGGCGCGCTCCTGCTCGGTGCGCACGGCGATCGTCCAGGGGTTGTGATCGCGGCCGGCACCGGCAGCATTGGCGCGCGGCGCGACGGCGACGGCGCGGTCCGGCTCGCCGGCGGCTGGGGATTCCCGATGGCCGACGAGGGTGGCGGTGCCTGGCTGGGCGCGCAGGCCGTTCGCCATGCCCAGGCGGTGATCGACGGCCGCGCAAGCAGCGGTATCCTCGCGAGCCTGATTTTTCGGCAGACCGGCAGCACCCGGGCCGACATGCAGGATTGGTGCGGCCGCACGGGACAGATCGGCTATGCGGCACTTGCCCGCCAGGTGTTCGACGCGGCCGCCGACGGCGACCCTGTTGCGGGCGCCATGCTGCAATCGGCCGCCGACGAGTTGGCCCGTCTGGAGCGAGCGCTGCAGCCGGCGGGTGCGTCCTTGCCCGTCGTCGTGGCCGGCAGCGTGGGGACACGGCTGCGTGATCGATGGCCGGAAGACTTGCGTGCACGTTGTGTCGACCACCTCGGCGACGCGGTCGACGGCGCGTTGCGGCTCGTGCGCAACGCACTGTCGGATTCGCGGAGATAAGAGATGCCAGCCATGATCGTCCGTGGCCACGTGCTCACTCCGGCGGGTTTTGTCGACGGCACGGTGGCGATCGACGGCGGCCGCATCACGGCCGTCGAGGGCCGTGCGATCAGCGATGATGCCGCGCGCGCAGGTGGTCTTGTCGTCCTGCCCGGGTTCATCGACCTGCACGTGCATGGCGGCGGAGGCGCCGACACCATGGACGCCGGCGACGCGGTAGCCACGCTCGCGCGGCTGCACGCCGCTCACGGCACCACCGCCTTGCTGGCGACGACCATGACGGCGCCGATGTCCGACATCGAGTCCGCCCTTCGCGCCTTGGCGCCGCAATGCGGGCGACGGGCGCCCGGCGCTGCCCGCGTGCTCGGCGTGCATCTGGAAGGTCCCTACATCAGCGCGGCCAGGCTCGGCGCGCAGCCGCCTTTTGCCCGGCCGCCATCGCTGGAGGAGATTCTTGCGCTGCACGCGATCGCACCGGTCAAGCTGATCACTGTCGCGCCCGAGGTCGCCGGCAACCTGGCCTTGATCCCGAAACTCGTGGCCGCGGGCATGCGGGTGCAGATCGGCCACAGTGATGCAAGCTACGAGCAGGCCGTGCAGGCGTTGGACGCGGGGGCGAGCAGCTTCACGCACCTGTTCAACGCGACCGGTCCCTGGCATCACCGCGCGCCGGGCGTGGTCGGTGCGGCGTTCGCCCACGCGCAGCAGGCGGAGATCATTCCAGACCTGCTGCACGTGCATCCGGGCGCCATCCGAGCGGCCCTGCGTGCCGTACCCGGCCTCTTCGGTGTGACCGACGCCACCGCCGCAGCCGGCATGCCCGACGGCGACTACCGCCTTGGCCGGCAGACGGTGACCAAGTGCCTGGGCGGCGTCCGCCTGGCGGATGGCACCCTGGCCGGCAGCACGCTGACGATGGACCAGGCGCTGCGCAACCTCGTCGAGATCGGGCTGTCGCTGCGCGAGGCGAGTGTGCGGTTGAGCGGATACCCCGCGCGATACCTCGGGTTCACCGATCGCGGACGGCTGGCTGTTGGCGCCATGGCCGATCTCGTCGTACTCGACGCTGCCACCCTGCAGGTGACGCAGGTGATGGTCGAAGGGTGTTCCTTGTGAGCTTCGAGGCACGCGGCAGCCCTGCCGGCGGTCCCGTCACCGTCTGATCGGTTGATACCCATTGGGGTATATGCTATGATACCTACATGGGTATCAAACGCACCTTCTCCCTCTGGGCGATCCTGGCCGCGCTGCCGCTCGCCGCTGCCGCGACCGACGTGCCGACGCTGGCCGTCCAGCGCGCTGGCGCGGGTAGCGTGATCGACATCGACGGCAGCATCCAGCCGGTGCGCCAGGCCACGGTCTCGGCCCAGGTCGGCGGCAGCGTGCTGCAGTTGGCCGTCAAGGCCGGCGACCGCGTCAAGGCCGGCCAGCCGATCGCACGCATCGATGACCGCGACGCCGCCGCCGGCGTGCTGCGCACCGACGCCGCCATCGCGCAGGCCCAGGCCGAGGCCGCGAATGCCAGGCTGAATGCCGAGCGCACGCGTGACCTGCGGGCCAAGGGCTTCGTGAGCCAGTCCGCGCTCGACGTGGCCGAGACGCAATCGAAGGCCGCGAACGCCGGCCTCGCGCAAGCCCAGGCGGCACGCTCGCAGGCGGCACTCGCGCGAGGTTTCGCCAACGTGACCGCCCCTTTCGACGGGGTCGTTCAGGCCACCCACCTCGATGCCGGCGACCTGGCCACACCCGGCCGTCCGATCGCGACGATCTATGCGCCGGGCGAATTGCGCGCCGTCGTGCAGGTCGGCGCGTCGCTCGCCGACAGCGTGCGCGCCGCCAGCGGCGCGACCGTCACGTTGGCCAATGGCAAGACGCTGCAGCCGGTGCGCCGCACCGAGCTGGCCACGGCCGACCCGGTGTCGCAGACCATCGAGTGGCGTCTCGATCTGCCGGCCACGGCCATTGCCGGGGTGATGCCAGGCCAGATGGTGCGCGTGCGTTTCGATGGCGTGGCGCCGAAGGCCGGCGCCGCGGAGGGCGCCCCGATCCGCCTGCCGGCCGCCGCGGTGCTGCGCCGCGGCGAATTGACGGCGGTCTACGCCGTGCAGGGCGACAACTTCGTCCTGCGCGCGGTGCGTCTGGGCGCCGACCGCGGCGCCGACGGCATCGACGTCCTTGCGGGCCTGAAACCCGGCGAGCGGATCGCTTCGGATGCGCTGAAGGCCGGCATGGCCGATGCGCACCCCGCGAAGTGAGGCCGCGGTGACCGACCCCGTCTCCACCGTCCCCGTGTCGACGCCGACGCCGCCCACCCTGGGCGTTTCCGGCCGCCTTGCCGCTGCCTTCCAGAACAACGCGCTGACGCCATTGCTGGCCCTGGTCGCGCTGCTGCTGGGCCTGTTTGCCGTGCTGGTGACGCCGCGCGAGGAAGAGCCGCAGATCAACGTGACGATGGCCAATGTGCTGATCCCCTTCCCCGGGGCCAGCAGCACCGACGTGCAGAACATGGTGGCGCGCCCGGCCGAGCAGGTGCTGGCGCAGATCGCCGGCATCGAGCACACGTATTCCGTCGCCCGCCCCGGGCTGGCGGTGATGACCGTGCAGTTCAAGGTCGGGGTGCCGCGCACCGAGGCGCTGGTGCGCTTGTACGACGTGCTCAACGCCAACCAGGACTGGCTGCCGGCCGGCCTGGGCACGCTGACCCCCATCGTCAAGCCCAAGGGCATCGACGACGTGCCGGTGCTCGGGGTCACGCTGTGGAGCCGCGATGGCACCGCGGCGTCCGAACTCGAACGGGTTGCGCACACCATGGAGGCCGAATTGAAGCGCGTGCCCGGCGCGCGCGAGGTGCAGACCATCGGCGGCCCGGGCCGCGTCGTGCAGGTGACGCTGGAGCCAGCGCGTCTGCGCGAACGCGGCATCGACGTGATGCGCCTGAAGCAGACCCTCGCAGCGGCCAACCAGGGCATGCCGGCCGGCGCAGTGGCCGACGCCGCCGGCGGCCGCATGGTCAGCGTCGAGACCGGCGAGTTCCTGCGCAGCGCCGACGAGGTCGGTGATCTCGTGGTGGGCGTGGCAGGCGGCAAACCGGTGTACCTGCGCGAGGTCGCCAAGGTCGAGGTCGGTGCGGCGCAACCGGCCCGTTATGTCTGGTACACCCCGGGCGCGGCCCAGGCGGCGGCCGCTGCGGCGAGCGCCGCTGCGCCGGCCGGCGAGGTCTACCCGGCGGTCACCCTCAGCGTGACCAAGAAGCCGGGCGAAAACGCCGTCGACGTCGCGCGTGCCGCGCGCGAGCGGGTCGAGTCGCTGCGCAACACGGTGATCCCGGCCGGCATCGAGGCCACGGTGACGCGCAACTACGGCGAGACCGCGGCCGAGAAGGCCAACAAGCTGATCCAGAAGCTCGCCTTCGCCACGGCTTCCGTCATCCTGCTCGTCGGCCTGGCGCTCGGCCGGCGCGAGGCCATCATCGTCGGCGCCGCGGTGATCCTGACGCTGACCGCGACACTGTTCGCCAGCTGGGCCTGGGGCTTCACGCTCAACCGCGTGTCGCTGTTCGCGCTGATCTTCTCGATCGGCATCCTGGTCGACGACGCGATCGTGGTGGTCGAGAACATCCACCGCCACCAGCAGCTCGAGCCGGGCAAGCCGCTGCGCGAGATCATCCCGGCGGCGGTCGACGAGGTCGGCGGCCCCACCATCCTGGCCACGCTGACCGTGATCGCGGCCCTGCTGCCGATGGCCTTCGTGAGCGGCCTGATGGGCCCGTACATGAGCCCGATCCCGATCAACTCGAGCCTGGGCATGGCGCTGTCGCTGGCGATCGCCTTCACGGTCACGCCGTGGCTGGCGCTCAAGCTGATGAAGTCGCACGACACGCTCGGCGACCACCCGCACGGCGCGCACGCGCCGAGCAAGCTCAGCCGCCTGGCGACAAGCACCTTCACGCGTGCACTCGCCCCGCTGCTGGACAGCGCACGCAAGCGCTGGCTGCTGGGCGCCGGCATTCTGGTGGGGCTGCTGTTGTCGGTCTCGCTCGCGCTGTTCCCGAACTCGGCCCTCGGCGTCGTGCTGAAGATGCTGCCGTTCGACAACAAGAGCGAATTCCAGCTCGTCGTCGACATGCCGGCCGGCACGCCGCTGGAAGATACGGCCGCGGCGCTGCAGGAGATGAGCGCCTTCCTGGCGAAGCAGCCGGAGGTGCTGGACCTGCAGGGGTATGCCGGCACCGCCAGCCCGATCACCTTCAACGGCCTGGTGCGCCAGTACTACCTGCGCGCCGATGCCGAACAGGGCGACCTGCAGGTGAACCTGGTCGACAAGAAGCACCGCCACGAGCAGAGCCACGCGATCGCCCAGCGCCTGCGCCCGGTTCTGGAGAAGATCGCGGCGCGCCACGGCGCCAAGCTCAAGGTCGTCGAAGTGCCGCCCGGCCCGCCGGTGATGAGTCCGCTGGTGGCCGAGGTCTACGGCCCCGACGAGGCCGGCCGCCAGCAGGTCGCCAGGCGCCTGGAGGCGGCCTTCCACGCCACGCCGGACATCGCGGCGATCGACACCACCGTCACGGCCGATGCGCCGCGCGCCTTCCTGCGCGTGCAGCGCCAGCGCGCCGAGTCGCTCGGGATCCCGGTGGTTGCCATCGCGCAGGCGGTGCAGGGCGCGCTGTCGGGTGCCGACGCGGCCTGGATGCATGACGGCCACAGCAAATACCCGGTGCCCGTGCGCCTGCAGCTGGCGCGCGACAAGCAGGTCGGGCTCGATGCCCTGCTCGCCCTGCCGATGCGAGCCGCGGTGCCGGAAGGCACCTCCGGTGCCGGCCAGCTGGTGCCGCTGAGCGAACTGGTGCGCGTGGAGCGCGGCGTGATCGACAAGCCGCTCTACACCAAGGACCTGCAGCAGGTGTCCTACGTCTTCGGCGATGTCGGCCGCCGCGCCGTCGGCGCCGCCGTGCCGGACTCACCGCTGTACGGCCTGTTCGCTATCCGCGGCAAGTTCAAGGACGTGGCGCTGCCGGGTACCGGCGAGCTCGGCGAATACTGGATCCGCCAGCCGGCCGACCCGTACCGCCAGTACGCCGTCAAGTGGGACGGCGAGTCGCAGATCACCTACGAGACTTTCCGCGACATGGGCGCCGCCTATGGCGTCGGGCTGATCCTGATCTACCTGCTGGTGGTGGCGCAATTCAAGAGCTACACGACGCCGCTGGTGATCATGGCGCCGATCCCGCTGACCATCATCGGCGTCATGCCCGGCCACGCGCTGCTGGGCGCGCCATTCACCGCGACCTCGATGATCGGGATGATCGCGCTGGCCGGCATCATCGTGCGCAACTCGATCCTGCTGGTCGACTTCATCGAACTTCAGGTCGCGCGTGGCGTCGCGTTCAAGGACGCGGTGATCGCCTCGGCCGCGGTGCGCGCGCAGCCGATCGCGCTGACCGGCCTGGCCGCCATGATCGGCGCCTTCTTCATCCTCGACGACCCGATCTTCAACGGCCTGGCCATCTCGCTGATCTTCGGCATCGCGGTGTCCACGCTGCTGACCTTGATCGTGATCCCGGTGCTGTACTTCGCCCTCTATCGCCAACGCTACGCCACACTTTGAAGGAGATTTCCATCATGACCGTCGACCGCCTGATCCACGTCTTTGCCGGCTCGTTCATCCTGCTGTCGCTCGCCTTGGGCGTGCAGGGCAGCCCGCTGTTCGTGAGCCCCTGGTGGCTCGCGTTCACCGCCTTCGTCGGCGCCAACCTGCTGCAGTTCGGCTTCACCAACGTGTGTCCGCTGGGTTGGATCCTCAAGAAGTTGGGCGTGCCGGAGAGCACGGCCTGCGCCACCCGCTGAAGGGGAACGACAATGGCCACGACCGCCAATCCCGATGTCGAGGGCTGCAAGATGACCAACCTGGCCGACGACGCGTCGCGTACCGACCTCCTGAACCGACTGAAGCGGGCCGAAGGCCAGTTGCGCGGCATCCAGCGCATGATCGAGGAAGGCCAGCCCTGCCTCGATATCGCCAGCCAGATGGCCGCGGTGCGCAAGGCGCTGGACAGCACCTACGTGCGCATGACCGTGTGTTTCATGCAGCAGGAGCTGCAGTCGCGTCTGGGTGTGAGCGACGCCAAGGAAGGCGAACTCGGCGCCCTGCTCGACGACGTGCAGACCCTGCTCGGCAAGGTGAGGTGAACCCATGAGTGGCCCACACGACACCGTGCGCCTGACCCAGGTGCGCGACTACCAGTTCGACACCGATTTCGGCCTCGGCGGGCCTGCCATGCGCGGCGACCTGCCGGCCCCGCTCGGCACCGGTGCCGGGCCGTCGCCCGAGCACCTGCTGCTGGCCGCGGTGGGCAACTGCCTGAGCTCGTCGCTGCTGTTTTCGCTGCGCAAGTTCAAGCAGGCGCCGGACCCGATCTCGGCCGAACTCAGCGCCGAGGTCGGACGCAACGCCGAGAACCGCATGCGCGTGCTGGCCATCGATGCGAAGCTCACGCTCGGCGTGCCGGCGGCATCGCTGGAGCACCTGGACCGCGTGCTCGGCAGCTTCGAATCCTTCTGCACCGTGACGCAGAGCATCGCCCAGGGCATCCCGGTCAGGCTCAGCGTCTTCGACTCGACCGGCGCGCAGCTCAAGTAGCAGCGCGACAGCGCCGTCAGCGCCAGACCGGCGCGGCGTTCGCGAGCGCGAATTCGGCGATCGTCGCCACGTCCTGCAGCGCCAGGCGCGGCGGGCCGGCCGGCGGCGGCGGCGTGCTCACCGCGGCGAGATCGTCGCTGGCCACTCCGACGATGCCTGGCCACTCGCCCCAGAGCATCGGCTGGCCCTCGCTGGCACGCCAGACCTCGAGCTTCGGAAAGTCGCCGCCCTTGAAGCCTTCGACCAGCAGCAGGTCGCAGCGCTGCATGTGCGGCACCAACTGCTCCAGGGTCGGCTCGGGCGAGCCGCGCAGCTCGTGCATCAGCGCCCAGCGCTCGTTGCCGAGCAGCAGCACCTCGGTGCAGCCGGCCGCGCGCAGGCGGTAGGAGTCCTTGCCGGGGCGGTCGATGTCGACCGGCTTGTGGCTGTGCTTGATCAGTGAGACCCGCAGGTTCCTTTGTGTCAACGCCGGGATCAGTTTCTCGAGCAGGGTCGTCTTGCCCATGCCGGAGCGGCCGGCGATGCCGAAGATCTTCATGCCAAGGCCTGGTCGAAATCGGCGATCAGGTCGGCCTCGTCCTCGAGGCCGATCGACACGCGGATCAGGCCATCGGCAATGCCCATCTCGGCGCGCGCCTGCGCGCCGGCTTCCCAGAAAATCGTCGGTGCGACGGGGATGATCAGCGTGCGGGTGTCGCCCAGCCCGGTGGCCTTGATCGGCAGCCGCAACCGATTGATAACCTCGACCATCGTCGATGGGTCGCGCAACTCGAAGCTCAGCAGCCATGAGCCCGCCTTGAAGAGCTGTCTTGCGCGTGCATGGTGCGGGTGCGACTCCAGCCACGGGTAATGCACCGCGCCGACCTTGGGGTGTGCCTGCAGCCAGCGCGCGAGCGCGAGCGCGGTGGCGCTGGTCCGGGCGACGCGCAAGGCGAGGGTCTCGGCGCCGACGCTGATGCGGTGCGCCTGCTCCGACGACAGCGTGCCGCCCATGTCGCGCAGGGCCTTCTTGCGAATCTGCTGCAGGCCCCACTGCCGCGGGTCGCCCTTGCGGTAGGCCTCGAAGATGCTCGGGCAAGCCTGCCAGTCGAACAGGCCGGTGTCGGTCACCGCGCCGCCGAGCGCCTCGCCGTGGCCGGCGATGGTCTTGGTGAGCGAATTGATCACCAGGCCAGCTCCGACCTCGCGCGGGCGGAACAGCGCCGGCGACGTGACCGTGTTGTCGACCACGTACAGCAAGCCGCGCGAGCGGCACAAGTCGCCGATCGCGGCCAGGTCCGGGATCTGGGTGCCGGGGTTGGCGACGGTTTCGACGAAGACCATGCGGGTGGTCGGGCGCAGGGCGGCCTCGACTGCGGCCGCCTTGCCGGCATCGACCTTGCTGACCGCGATGCCCAGGCCCTCGATCGTGCCGAGCAGGCTGTTGGTGTTGCCGAAGACGAAGCGGCTCGCAACGATGTGGTCGCCCGCGCGCAGCAGCGTCAGGAAGGTCGCCGTGATCGCGGCCATGCCGGTGGCGAAGCTCACCGTGCCCAGGCCTTGTTCGAGCGCGGTCAGCTTGGCCTCGAGTGCGGCCGTCGTCGGCGTGCCCTGGCGGGCGTAGTTGTAGCCGCCCTTGAGCGTGCCCTGGAAGACGCCGATGAGGTCCTCGACGCGGTCGAAGCCGTACTGGACCGAGGTATGGATCGGCTTGTGGATGCCACCGTGCTCGACGCCGAAGCGACGGTCGGCGTGGACATTGTCGGTCGTCAGCGTGCGGTCGTCGGGCGAACTCATCGTCAAAGAATACCAGCGGTGGCCC
>Ga0209682_10000357_pt1 | contig 15675 bp, 12 predicted proteins | sample DOMMetBare2Fresh_2_FD_187471 | JGI IMG/M metagenome (GOLD analysis project Ga0209682, IMG submission 187471) | Wetland sediment microbial communities from St. Louis River estuary, USA, under dissolved organic matter induced mercury methylation -... | ecosystem: Environmental > Aquatic >... | reverse complement strand
GCGAGCTGGCGGTGTGGGTCGGAATCGAAGTGTGCAGGCTCCGCCGGTTCGGGATCTGGAAGACGTACGGGAGCGGCGGATGGCCGGAGCCGGCGAGGCCGCCCGATCCCCAGGATTGCGAGGTCCAGGCGGTGAGAGTGCCGTCGGCCAGGGCGCCGGCCTCGATCTCCGCATAGGCCGAGGGGCGGTCTCCCGCGATGGTCAGCTCGGCGCGCCGGTCGAGCATCAGCTTCACCGGCACGCCGCCGGCCTGGCGGGAGATCTCGGCGCACTCGATCCCCCAGCGGTCGGCGCTGAACTTGCTCCCGAAGCCGCCGCCCATGTACTGGCAGATCACCTGGACGTTGCCCGGAGGGATGCCGATCCGCTCCGCGAACTGGGGCGCCAGGGCGGAGACCGCCTGGGTGGAGCAGTGGGCGGTCATGGTGTCCTTCGCCGCGTTCCACTCGCAGATCTGGCCGTGCGCCTCCAGGCAGTTGTGGGCAATCACCGGCAGGCCATAGGTCCCCTTCGAGCGGACCGCGGCCTCGGCCATCGCCTTGTCGGGATCGCCCACCAGCTCCTCCGCCTCGGGACGGGTCGCGGGCGCCTTGTCCAGGTGGACGTCGTCCACGTGGTGCGGCAGGACCTCGTACTCGACGACCACGGCGCGCGCCGCGTCCTCCGCCTCCTCCTCGGTCGCCGCGGCGACCAGGACGATCTCGTCGAGAGCCCACTGGATCTCGGTGCCCACGCCCTGGATGACCCGTACGGCCTTGACGCCGGGGAGGGCCTCGGCGGCGGAGGTGTCGAGCTTCGTGATGCGCGCATGGGCGTGCGGGCAGTGCACCAGCCGGGCGTAGAGCATGCCCGGCCGCACGACGTCGTAGGTGTACCTGGCGGCACCGGTGACCTTGGCGGGGCCGTCCAGGCGCGAAATGCGCGTGCCGAGCAGGCGCCGGTCCGCGGGCTTCGGCCAGCTACTGTCCACCGGCGTCCCCTCTGCGGTGCTTCTTCTTGCCCTTGGGCTTGTTCTTGCGCCGGCCGGTCTTCTTCTTTTTGGTGTCCGGTGCCCCGGGCTGGCCGGGCGCGAAGTCGGGGTTGGCGGCGCCGGCCTCGGCCAGGTGGAGCACGGCCTTGCGGATGCCCGCGTAGGTGCCGCAGCGGCAGAAGTTGCCCGACAGGCCGTGATGGATCTCGGCGAGAGATGGATTGGGATTGCGGTCGAGGAGCGCCTTGGCGGCCATGAGGAAGCCGGGCGTGCAGAAGCCGCACTGCTGGGCGTCGTTCTCGACGAAGGCGTTCTGGAGCGGGTGGAGCTTCTCCACCCTGCCGAGGCTCTCGACGGTGCGGATCTCGGCTCCCTGCGCCTCGATCGCCAGGACGCTGCACGCATAGACCGCCTTGCCGTTCAGCAGGACGGTGCAGGCGCCGCAGGTGCCGCGGTCACAGACCCGCTTGGCGCCGGTGAGCTCGAAGCGGGTGCGCAGGGCGTCGAGGAGCGTCACCCGCGGCTCCAGCTTGGCGGACAGGGTCTCGCCATTGATCCGGAAGTGCATCGGGACCGGACCGGGGCCCACGACCGGGACCCCGGCTTCGGTCTTCGCCTTCGGGCCGTCCTTCGCGGCAGGCACCGCCGGCTCGGCCGGCGCCGCACCGCGCAAGAGGCCGGTGCCCAGCACACCCGCCGCGGCACCGCCGCGCAGGAAGTCCCGGCGGGAAAATCCGCGCGGTGGATCGTCGCGACCATCCTTCCCGGACATCACCAGCCGCAGGTCCTCCCCTTGTTCTGCTCGTCGAGCCAGGCCTTGAGCGGTGCGAAGTAGTTGACGAGCGCCGTGCCGTCCATCTGCTTCGTGCCGGTGACCACCTCCAGCGCCTCCGGCCAGGGACGGCTCAGCCCCATCGCCAGCATCTTCTCCAGCCGCTGGCCCGCCGCCTTGTTGCCGTAGATCGAGCAGCGGTGGAGCGGCCCCTGGTTGCCCGCCGCCTTGCAGAGCCCTTCATGGAGCTGGTACTGGAGGATGTCGGCGAGGAAGTAGCGGGTGTAGGGCGTGTTGCCCGGGACATGGTACTTGGCTCCCGGATCGAAGCTCGCCTCGGTGCGTGCCATCGGCGGCCGGATGCCCTCGTACTTCACCCGCAGGTCCCACCACGCCTTGTTGTAGGTCTCGGGCTTGACCTGGCCGGAGAAGACCTGCCAGCGCCACTGGTCGATGATCACGCCGAAGGGGAGGAAGGCGACCTTGTCGAGCGCCTGGCGCATCAGGAGGCCGAGGTCCTTCGAGGGGTCGGGCACCTGCTGGATCAGCCCGAGCTGTTGCAGGTACTCGGGCGTGATCGAGAGCGCGATGGTGTCGCCCACCGCCTCGTGCATGCCGTCGTTGGCGCTGTCCTGATAGAGGAACGGCTGCTTGTTGTAGGCGCGCTGGTAGAAGTTGTGCCCCAGCTCGTGGTGGATCGTCCTGAAATCCTCCTCGTTGGTCTGGATGCACATCTTGATCCGCAGGTCTTCCTTGGTGTCGATGTCCCAGGCGCTGGCATGGCAGACCACCTCCCGGTCGCGCGGCTTGGTGAGCATGGAGCGCTCCCAGAACGTCTCCGGCAGCGGCGGGAAGCCCAGGGAGGTGAAGAACCGCTCGCCATAGCGCGTCATCTCCACGGCGTCGGTCTTCCTCTCCTGGAGCAGCGCGGTCAGGTTGTAGCCGGGATCGGCGGCCGGCGGGGCGACCAGGTCGTAGAGGTTGTCCCAGCTCTGCGCCCACATGTTGCCCAGGAGGTGCGCCGGGATCGGCTGATCGAGCGGTACCAGGTCCTTCCCGTACTTCTCATTGAGCTTGGCGCGGACGTGGCAGTGCAGGGCGTCGTAGAGCGGCTTCACCTGGCCCCAGAGGCGGTCGATCTCCTTGGCGAAGGCGTCCGGCTCCATGTCGTACTTGGAGCGCCACATGGCGCCGGTGTCCTTGTAGCCGAGATCGCGGGCGCCTTCGTTGGCGAGGGTCACCAGGCGCTCGTAGTCCTTCCGCATCACGCCCGCCGTGTCGTGCCAGCCGGCCCAGACCTCCAGGAGCTCCTTGGGGTCCCGGCTCTGCTCGATGATGTCGGAGAGCTGCTCCAGATCGAGGCACTCGCCGCCCGGGCGGCAGTACTTGGCCGAGCTGTAGGTGCTCTCCAGGCCGACGGAGATCCGGCTGAGCTCGGCGTTCTTCGCGGGATCGGCGGGCGCGGCGAGGGTCAGGGTCTGCTTCAGCAGGTTCATGCGGCGCCGCAGATCGGGATCGAGCTGTACCTTGTCGAAGCGGGCCGCCTGCTTGGCGTAGTCGACGCCCGCGGCGGTGAGGGCTTCGGTCGCCTGGGCGGCGAGGAGCTCGGTGTCATAGGTGATGAACGTGTTCTGCACCCAGTTCGCGCGTTCGCCCTGGATGCTCAGGTCGCGCAAGTGGTTCTCGGCCGCTTCAATGAGGGCTTTGGCCTCGGCGGCGGTCGGTGCCGCCTGGGCCTTCGCGGGCGCCACACCAAAGGCGAGCGCCAGAGCCAGAGCACCGCAGGCCCTGAGAACCGTCCAGCGGGAGCCGGGGAATCTACGAGTCATGGAGTACCTCCGCAGGGAGTCAGCAGAAAGGCGGCCGCGGGGCCGCGGCATGCGACGTCAATCCGCCAGCACGGCGGCCATCCGCTCCAATCCTTCGGCGAGGGTGGCGCGCGAGCAGGCGAACGAGATACGAATGTGATCGTCGGCGCCGAAGGCGGCGCCAGGGACCACGGCCACCCGCGCCTCTTCCAGGAGCAGCTCGGCGATCTCGATCGAGCCCTGGCGGCCGGGACGGTAGAGATCGGCGACGCGCGGGAAGGCGTAGAACGACCCGTCGGGCGGACGGCACTGGAAACCGGGGATCGCGTTGAGCCGCGGGATGAGCAGCTCCCGCCGCGCCGCGTACTCCGCGATCATCGCCTCCACCTCCGCCTCGCAATGGCGCAGCGCCTCCAGGGCGCCGACCATGGCGAACGAGGTGGGGTTCGAGGTGGCATGGCTCTGGATGATCTCGATCGCCGGGATCAGGTCCGGCGGTCCGAGCACGTAGCCGATGCGCCAGCCCGTCATGGCGTAGGTCTTGGAGAACGAGCCGGCCAGCACGACCGTCTCCGGGAACTCCGCGGCGAGCGCCGCCACGCTGGCGTGCTCCAGCCCGTCGTAGATGAAGTGGTCGTACGTCTCGTCCGAGATCACCAGCAGGCCGCGCTCGGCGGCGCATTCGACGACCCGGCGCAGATCCGCCGGCGTGATGACCCCGCCCGTCGGGTTGCAGGGAGAGTTGACGAGGAAGGCGCGGGTGCGGCCGGTCACCGCCGCGAGGAGGTCGTCCGCATGGATGCGGAAGCCGTCCTCGACACGGGTGGGAATCTCGACCGGCGTGGCACCGGCGAAGCGGATCTGCTCCGGCAGGCTCACCCAGGCGGGCGAGGGGAGGATGACCTCCTGCCCTTCTTCGAACACCGCGAGCGCCAGCTCGAAGAGCGCCGCCTTGCCCCCCACCGTGATCACCGTCTGCGCCCCGGTCCACGGCGAGCCGTAGCGCCGCCGGTACCCCTCGGCCACCTCGGCGCGCAGCTCCGGAATGCCGCTTCCCGGCGTGTAGCGTGTGAACCCTTCGGCAAGGGCGCGCCGCGCCGCTTCGACCGCCGCGGGCGGCGAGGCGAAATCGGGCTCGCCGGCGCCGAAGTCCACCACCGAGATCCCGCGTGCCTTGAGCGCGGCGGCACGCCGCGACACCCGCAACGTCGCCGACTCGGAAATCCGCGAGACGCGCGTCGAGAGCTTCACGGGCACGGGGTGGACCAGACGTTCGGAGATCACCTTCCGGAGGATATCGCAAGACGCCGGCCGAGGGCCACAGGTGGATTTCACAGCGCGAGCCCCGTGCTATCGTCACCGGCCGGGAGGATGGCGCGCGGAATCGGCGGGCCCTCTTCCTTGTTTCGAGCTTCGAGTCTGCTCCACCGAGGTGGCCTCCCCATGACCCGATCTTCGACGTCCTTTCGCCTTTCCCTGCTCCTGGCGCTCGCCGGAGCCGCGACCTTTTCCGCCGGTCCGCTCCCGGCCCAGCCGCCGCGTCCCGAGAAGGCGGCGGTCCACCTCGCCGTGGACCGCACGTCCTACGACAGCGGCACCACGGCGCGCGTCGCGGCCCTGGTCTCCATCGACCAGGGATGGCACGTCCACAGCAACAAGCCGACGCTGGACTACCTGATCCCCACGGTGCTCGACCTGGAGCTGCCGGCCGGCTGGCCCGAGGAGACCATCCAGTACCCGCAGGCCGAGATCCAGACCTTCACCTTCGCGGAGGAGCCGCTGGCCGTCTATGACGGGGACGTGGTGATCCTCACCGAGATCCGGATCCCGGCGGGAACGCCGGCCGGCACCTTCCCGGTGAACGCCTCCCTGCGCTACCAGGCCTGCGACGACTCGCAGTGCCTGCCGCCGGTGACCACCAAGGCCACGGTGCAGCTCGCCGTCGGCCCCGGCGGCAAGGCGGTGGACGACGCGGCCTTTCAAATGCCGCAAGCGCCTCCCGCCGGGCCGTCCGGCAAGACCAAGGCACCCGCGGCTCCGGCCGAAGCCGGCCTCGCCGGCATGCTCCTCCTGGCGCTCCTCGGCGGGCTGATCCTCAACGCCATGCCGTGCGTCCTCCCCGTCCTGTCGCTCAAGGTGTTCGGCCTGGTGCGCAGCGCCGGCCACGGACGGGCCGAGGTGGTGCGCGGCTCCCTCGCCACGGCGGCGGGCATCGTGGTCTCGTTCTGGGCCCTCGCCCTGACGGCCATCGCGGCGCGCGCCGCCGGAGCCGCGGTCGGTTGGGGCGTGCAGTTCCAGCGGCCGGGCTTCGTCGCCTTCCTCGCCGTCGTGGTCGTCCTCTTCTGCCTGAACCTCTGGGGGCTGTTCGAGATCCCGCTGCCGGCCTGGATGGCGCGCTTCGGCGCCGCCGGCCCGCGCGAGGGAGCGGCGGGGCACTTCGCCTCGGGCCTCTTCGCCACCCTGATGGCGACCCCCTGCTCCGCCCCCTTCCTCGGCACCGCCATCGGCTTCGCCCTGGCGCAGACCGCGCCGGTGATCCTGGCGATCTTCACCGCCGTCGGGCTCGGCATGTCCCTTCCATATCTGATGCTCGCCGCGGCGCCGGGCACAGCACGTTTCCTCCCCCGGCCGGGGGCCTGGATGGACACGGTGCGCGGCGTCATGGGGTTCCTCCTCGCCGCGGCGGCGGTCTGGCTCTTCTACGTCCTCTCCTCGCAGATGAGCCCCGAACGGGTCGCCGCCGTGCAGCTCGGCCTCCTCGGTCTCGCGCTCTTCACCTGGCTCCGCCACCGCGGCTTCACCGGCGCGGCCCTGCGCCGGGCGGCCGGCGTAGGCATGGCCGCCGCCGTCGCCACCACTCTCGCCCTGGCGGTCTGGACGGGCGGCGAAGCCCCCGCCCAGGCGACGGAGACCGCCGGCCTGATCCGCTGGGAACCCTTCGACCGCGCCAAGGCCGAGCAGCTCGCCGGCGGCGGCCAGCTCGTCTTCGTCGACGTGACCGCCGACTGGTGCTTCACCTGCAAGGTCAACGAGCGGCTGGTCCTGAACACCCCCGAGGTGGCCGGCCTCTTCACCGAGCATGGCGTCGTCCCCATGAAAGCGGACTGGACGAACCGCAACGACGAGATCGGCCGCTTCCTCGCCGAGCACGGCCGCTACGGCATCCCCTTTTACCTCCTCTACCGCCCCGGCCGGGAGCCGCACGTGTTCAGCGAGCTGCTGACCCGGGAAACGGTGCTGGCGGCGGTGCGGGAAGCGGCAAAGGCGGGGCCGGTGGCGCAGAACTAAGGACAGCAAGGACACCAAAGACCACAGGGACAGCCAACCTCGGTCGTTGCTGTCCTTGTGGTCCTTTATGTCCTTTTCGTGTTCCGCACCCGTTCCCGCAGCTCCCGCACCCCATCCAACCGCGCCTTGAGCTTCGCCTCGAACCCCTCCCCCTTCGGCTCGTAGAAGCGCGTCCCCTGGAGCGACTCGGGGAGGCAGTCGAGCCCGCCCACCCCTTCCGCCGTGTCGGGCGCATAGACATAGCCGGCGCCGTAGCCCACCTGCTTCATCAGCTTGGTCGGCGCGTTGCGGATCACCGGCGGGACCGGATCGGCCGGCCGCTCCTCCACCGTGCGGCGGGCGGCGCCCCAGGCGCGGTAGACGCCGATGCTCTTGGGAGCGAGCGCGAGATAGACCGCCGCCTGCGCGAGCGCCAGCTCCCCTTCGGGCGGGCCGAGCCGGTGGAAGGACTCCCAGGCGGCGATCGTCTGCGGCAGCGCCTGCGGATCGGCGAGCCCCACGTCCTCGCTGGCGAAGCGGACCATCCGCCGCGCCACGTAGAACGGGTCCTCCCCCGCCGCCAGCATCCGCGCCAGCCAGTAGAGGGCGGCGTCCGGATCGCTCTCGCGCAGCGACTTGTGGAGCGCGGAGATCAGATTGAAGTGCTCTTCTCCCGACTTGTCGTAGAGGAGGATCTTGCGCTGCGACAGCCTCTCGACCGCCGCGGCGTCGATCACCGGCGCACCGGACGAGACCGCGTCGGCCACCGCCAGCTCCAGGAGATTGAGCACCTTGCGCGCATCCCCGGAGGCGAGCTGGGCGAGCGACTCCAGCGCGTCGTCAGAGGCCTCCACACCGGACGCGCCCAGCCCGCGCTCCGTGTCGGTCAGCGCCCGGCGCATCAAGGCGTTCAGATCCGCCGGACCGAGCGGCTCCAGGACCACCACGCGGCTGCGGGAGAGGAGCGCCGCGTTGAGCTCGAACGACGGATTCTCGGTCGTCGCACCCACCAGCACCACGTCGCCGCGCTCCACGTAGGGCAGGAAGGCGTCCTGCTGTGCCCGGTTGAAGCGGTGGATCTCGTCGACGAACAGGAGCGTCCGCCGCCCCTGTGCCCGGCGCAGGCGGACCGCCTCGGCCATCACCTCCTTGACCTCCTTGATCCCCGAGGTCACCGCCGAGAACGGCACGAAGTGGGCCGCCGTCTCGGCGGCGATCACCCGGGCGAGCGTCGTCTTCCCGCTCCCCGGCGGTCCCCAGAAGATGAGCGACGGCACCCGGTCCGCGGCGACGGCCCGGCGCAGGAATCCGTCCGGACCGAGAAGCTTCGCGTGGCCGACCACCTCGTCGATCGTCCGCGGCCGCATCCGCTCGGCGAGAGGTGAGCCGGCCCCCGGCGTCTCCTCCCGGCGTGCCGCCGCTCTGTCGGAGGTCTCCCGGGGCTGCTCCTGGTCGTCGAAAAGCGTGCGCATCGGTTCATTCTACCCGAGCCACTCCACCCGCCGGCTCGTGAACCACGCCTCCAGCAGCCGCACCTCACCGCCCCGCACCGGCCAGGTCCGCGCCTCGTGGAAGTGGCCGAGCAGCAGCACGTCGTGCCCTTCGGCGAGGCGGGTCTCGGCGTAGCGGCGGATCGCCTCTTCGGGGATGTGCATCTTGTGCTTGAAGTTGGTCTGCGAGAGGCGCTGCTCGGTGGAGTGCACCAGCTTGTGCGCGAGACGGCGCGGGGTGTGGGTCACCACGAGGCGGACGGGCGCGCTCTTCGAGAGCCACCGCCAGAAGAGGTATTGCCGGTCCCGGTCGTTCAATCCGTCGCCGTGCACCGCGAGATAGCGCGTCCCCCCGGCTTCGAACGCCACCTCGGTGCCGACGTGGTCGAAGGCGTCGGCGTAGGGGCTGTTCTTCAGATAGAAGTCGCGGTTCCCTTCGATGTAGTCGATGCGGAGGCCCCCCCGGCGGAGCCTGCGCAGCTCGTCGACGACGGCGCGGATGTCCGCGGTCTCGAAACGGGAGGAGCCGATCCAGGCCTGGAAGATGTCCCCCAGGAGGACCAGCCGGCCACATCCCTGGCCGGGGAGCGCGGCGAGCTGCTCGAGGAGGGGACCGGCGGGGCCGCCGGGGCCGCTCAGGTGGGAATCCGCGATGACCGCGACGCGTGAGGTGTCCACGGGGCGCTAGACGATCGAGAGCTTGGGCTTCACAGCCTCCTGCCGCTCGACCTCCTCCACCACCGCCGCCGCCACCTGGCGGAACGCGTCGGCATGCGCACCCTGCGGCTCGGAGACCACGATCGGCACGCCGGCATCGCCGCCCAGGACGATCTTGGGATCGAGCGGGATCGACCCCAGGAAGGCCGTGTCCAGAAGGTCGGCCGTCTTGCGGCCCCCTTCCTTCTTGAAGATGTCCGTGGTCTGGCCGCAGTGCGGGCAGACGAAGGACGACATGTTCTCGATGATCCCGATGACCGGCACGTTGACCTTGCGGAACATGGCGAGCCCCTTGCGGGCGTCGATCAGCGCCACGTCCTGCGGCGTCGTGACGATCACCGCGCCGGCGAGCGGGATGCGCTGGGTCAGCGTGAGCTGCGCGTCTCCGGTACCCGGCGGCAGGTCGAGCACGAGGTAGTCGAGGGGGCCCCAGTCGACGTCGCCGAGCATCTGCTCGAGCGCCCGCATGACCATCGGGCCGCGCCAGATGACCGGCGTGTCGGTGTCCAGGATGAAGCCGAGCGACATCAGCGAGACGCCATACTTCTGGAACGGCTGGATGCGCTCGCCGTGGACCACGGGCTTCGCGGTGATGCCGAACATGATCGGCACGGACGGGCCATAGATGTCCGAGTCGAGCAGGCCGACGCGGTAGCCGAGCTGGGCGAGGGTCACCGCCAGGTTCGCCGCCACCGTCGACTTGCCGACGCCCCCCTTGCCGCTGGCCACGGCCACCACGTGCCGCACCTCGGGAATCAGCTTGGAGTCCTGGGAGACCGCGCGCTGCGCCGCCTCCTCGCGGGTGGGCGGTTTCTGGACGTTCAGATTGACCCGCACCTCCTGGGCCTCCGGAACGGTGCGGACCGCCTTCTCCACGTCGTCCTTGACCTGCTGCGCCGCGCCTGGGTTGTGGGTGGCCATCTGGATGTCCACGACCACCGAGCCGGCACAGGCGTTGACGCGCTGGACGAAGCCGAACGAGACGATGTCCCGGCTCATGCCGGGGAATTTGACCTTCTTGAGGGCTTCCCAGACCGCGGTTTCGAAATCAGTCGCCATGCCCGGATCGTACCACGCCCCTCGTGCCCTCCTCCGCCGGCAGCTCCAGCCCCGCCAGCTCCGCAACCCGCCGCCGCACCTCGCCGATCAGCTCGTTCTTGCGGCGCACGCCGTAGGACGCGGCGTCGATCGGCGAGCCGTAGGTGATGGTGACCGTGCCGGGGGCGATCGTCCAGACCCCCTTGCGCTGCACCGCCCGGGTGCCGCGGATGCCCACCGGCACGATCGGCAGGCCGCTCTTCAAGGCCAGGAGGAAGCCGCCGCGCTGAAAGGTCAGGAGGGTGTCCTCCAGGGAGCGGGTGCCTTCCGGGAAGAGGAGGATCGAGGTGCCGCCGCGGATGTGGGCGATGGCGGAGGCGAAGCTCTCGCGAGCGGTGCTGCGGTCTCCCCGGTCGATCGGGATGAAGCCGCCCGAAGCGAGCGCCCAGCCGAAAATGGGGACGCGGAAGAGGCTCCGCTTGGCCATCATGCGCACTGGGCCGGGCACGGTGGCGAGGAGGAGCGGGATGTCGAACAGGCTCTGGTGGTTGGCCAGGAAGACGTAGCTCCGGGCGGGATCGATCCCCGGCTCGCTCGTGTCCGGCCGCCGGACCTCGACGCGGAGCAGGCTCGCCCGCAGCAGCAGGACCGACCAGAGCCGCGCCATGACGAACACCCAGGAACCGCGCGGCGGCACCCAGCTCCCCAGGATGGCGAGCGTCCCCAGCAGGAGGCTGCCGAGGGCCAGGAACAGGTTCCCGGTGATCGTCGCGAAGATCTTGGCGGCGGCGCGGCTCAAGGGTCGAGGAATCGGAGTGTGCGCTTTCAAGGGTCAGGGGGAGGGGTCGAGGGGTCGCTCACCTGCAGGGAAATCAGAGGTCGTGCCGGCCGGCTTCCTCAGCACCTTTCGCGAAGCCCGCTTCAGATCTCCCGCCAGAACGGCTCGATCCCGGAGAAAGGCAACAGCGGGGCTCGAATGCCGGATTGCACGAACCCTCTCTCGCAGACTCGGTTGCGGCGATCCCGCCAAGTCCAGCGCCGTACCGGCGCCACCTGCAATGGACCGGCCGAGGTGCTTGACTCTCTCGACCCAAACCGCAGCCTTCTCCTTTTCCATGTCTCCTCGCCTTCAGCTCCGGATCGAAGAGGCCATCACCGAGAACCTCCTCGTGACCGGGATGGATTATACCCCCTGGAATGCCCTCTCCCCACCCACCGCTACAATCCCCCAGGATCCCGTCAAGTCGCTCCGAACGGGCCCGCGCCTCCCGCCCAACCTCACCCCCCGACCCCCTCTCCCATCGCCCCCCCTTCCACCGGGAGAGGGGGCGCCACCTCCCAAATGCCTGAAAAAGCGAGGGTTGGGGGTTCCCCCTCTCCCGGCTGGCGGGGGGGCGATGGGAGAGGGGGCCAGGGGGTGAGGTCCAAGGCCCCCGTCGGCCACGAGGACTTTGCCGAGACCCTGTACAATCCCCCTCCGTGAGCGTGAAAACCCGCTTCGCCCAACGCTTCCGGTTGCTGACGCTCCTGCGCGCCAGCCTCGTTGCCGGCGCCCTCTATGACCTGGGCTTCGCCCTGCTGATGCTGGTGGCTCCGGGTCTGCCGGCGCGCCTCCTCCACCTGCCGCTGCCGCCGCCGGAAGCCTCGTTCTATCTCTGGGTGATGGCCGTTCTGCTCTCCATGCTCGCGGCCCTCTACCTGCTCGCGGCGCACGACAGCCGGCGCTACAGCGGCATCGTCGCCGTGGCGGTCGCCGGGCGCCTCCTGGGCGGCGTGGTCCTGGCGGCCGCGGCTCTGCAGGGACCGGATCTGGCGGGTCTCTGGCCGCTCGCCGCCGCCGACACGGCCTTCGGCCTGGCCCATGCCGTCCTCTGGTGGCCGATCCGCTCGTGACCCCCAGGACCGTCGCCCAGCGGACCGGGGAGATGGCCTTCCTCACGGGCCGGGCGTTCGCGGCTCTCTTCACGCCCCCCTATGAGGCCGGCCTGTGGGTGCGCCAGATGGAGCAGATCGGCGTCCGCTCGCTGGGCGTCGCCGGCGTCACCGCCCTCTTCACCGGCATGGTCCTCGCCCTGCAGACGGCCCTCTCCCTGCCGGCCCTGGGGATCAAGTACTACATCGGGGCGGTGGTGTCGAAGTCGCTGGTGCGCGAGCTCGGCCCGGTGCTCACCGCCCTCATCGTCGGCGGACGGATCGGCTCCGGCATGACGGCCGAGATCGGCACCATGAAGGTGACCGAGCAGATCGACGCGCTGCGCTCGATGGCCGCGGACCCGGTGAAGAAGCTGGTCGTCCCCAAGCTCGTCGCCTCCCTGATCATGCTGCCGGCGCTCACCATCCTCGGCGACGCCCTGGGCATCCTGGGCGGCCTGCTGGTCGCGACCACCTCCCTGGAGCTGCCGGCAGGGCTCTACTTGAACGGCGTCTTCGAGTCGCTGAACCTGGGCGACGTCGGCAGCGGCATCTGCAAGTCCTTTTTCTTCGCGTACTTCATCACCATCGTCGGCTGCTACAATGGGCTCACCACCCAGGGGGGCGCGGACGGGGTGGGGCGGGCCACCACGAACACCGTGGTGCTCGCCGCGATCCTGGTCCTCGTCTCCGATTTCTTCCTGACCAAGATCTTCTATATCCTGACGTGACAGGGACGTGACACCGTCCGAGGGAACCGCCTTGCCCGAAGCGCTCTTCCACATCCGGGACCTGACCATGTCGTACGACGGCCGGATCGTTCTCGACCACGTGGACTTCGACGTCCTGCGCGGCGAGAGCCTGGTCATCCTCGGCCGGTCCGGGTCCGGCAAGAGCGTGACGCTGCGGCAGCTCAACGGCCTGGACAAGCCGGACGAGGGCTCGGTGGTCTTCGACGGCACCGAGCTGACCACGCTCCGGGAGCGCGAGCTCTTCCCCTTCCGCCGGCGTATCGCCATGCTGTTCCAGAGCGGCGCCCTGTTCGATTCGATGAACGTCTTCGACAACGTCGCCTTCCCCCTGCGCGAGCACACCGGCCTGGGCACGGCGGAGATCGGCGAGACGGTGCGGCACAAGCTGTCGCTCGTCAAGCTGCGCGACGTCGAGGAGAAGATGCCCTCCGAGCTCTCCGGAGGGATGCGCAAGCGCGTCGCGCTCGCCCGCTCGCTCGCCCTCGATCCCGAGGCGATGCTGTTCGACGAGCCGACCACCGGCCTCGATCCGGTCACCTCGGCGACCATCGGAACGCTGATGAAGTCGATCCAGAAAGAGCTCGGCGTCACTTCCGTGGTGGTGACCCACGACATCCCGCTGGCGCGCAGGGTGGGCGACCGCCTGGCCTTCCTCTCCGAAGGGAAGTTCGCCTTCCTGGGGAGCTGGAGCGAGGCGGATCATCACGCGGGCCGGGAATTCGCCGATTTCCTGGCCGGCCGCGAGGAGGACATGGATGCCGCCCAGGACGCGTGAGGTGACGGTCGGCCTGCTGATCCTCAGTGCCCTGGTGGTGCTGGCGGCCGGGGTCTTCCTGATCGGCGAGAAGAACAACCTGTTCTCGCGGAAGAACGAGTACTACATCCTGTTCGGCTCGGTCTCCGGCCTGAAACCGGGGAGCCCGGTGCAGCTCAACGGCGTCGACGTGGGAACCGTACAGAAGGTCACCCTGCCGCAGAACCCGCGGGAGGCGCAGATCGAGGTCTGGATCGACGTCGACCGCAAGTACGCCGAGCGGATCCGCGGCGGGACGCCGCCGCCGGGTGGCAAGGGCCAGCCCTCACAGGCGCGGATCAAGACCCTGGGCCTGCTGGGCGACAAGTACATCGACCTCTCCTCGGGCTCTCCCGGGCTCGACGTCATCCCCACGGGCGGCCAGATCCCGTCCGCCCAGCCGACCAACGTCGACGCGCTGCTCGCCTCCGGCGAAGACGTGATGGACAACGTGGTGGAGATCTCCGCCTCGCTCTCCACCATCCTGTCGCGCATGGAGCGGGGCGAAGGGCTGCTCGGCGAGCTGACCTCCGACTCGGAGCCGGGCCGCCGCCTGAAGCAGTCGCTCATCGCGTCCGCCGAGTCGATGCAGCGGATCGCGACCAAGGTCGAGACCGGAGAAGGCCCCTTGCCGCGCCTCCTGAACGACCGGAAGATGGCCGACCGCCTCGCCTCGTCCCTCGACCGGTTCGAGAGCATCCTGGCGCAGGCCCAGACCGGCCCGGGCCTCCTCCCCGGGCTGCTCAACGATCCGGCCGCCAAACAGAAATTCGACGACACCCTGGCGACCCTGAACCAGGCGGCGCACGACGTCCAGGGGCTCACCGCGGATCTGGAGACCAGCGATGCGCTCCTCCCCCGCCTGCTCAACGACGAGGAGTACGGGCGGGAGCTCACCGGCAAGGTGGACGAGCTGGTCAACCGGCTGAACGAGATTTCGAAGAAGATCTCGCAAGGCGACGGGACCGCCGCCAAGCTGATCAACGATCCCCAGATCTACGACGCGGTCAACGACGTCGTCATCGGGGTCAACGAGTCGCGCATCCTCCGCTGGCTGATCCGCAACCGGCAGAAGAAGGGGATCGAGCGGCGCTACGAGGACACCAGGAAGTCGATGGAACAGCAGGGGATCACGCCGCCTCCCCTCCAACCCGAGCCCACTCCCGAGCCTTCCGGCACGGCCGAGCCACCACCTTCACGAGGGAACTAAAGAGCCGACCATGTCCATGCACATCCTGGTGACCGGCGGCGCGGGCTTCATCGGCTCGCACCTGACACGGCGCCTGCTCGCCCGGGGCGACCGGGTGACGGCGCTCGATGACTTCAACGATTTCTACAACCCCGGGCTGAAGCGCGAGAACGTCGCACCCTTCCTGGAGCGCTCCGGCTATTCCCTGGTCGAAGGGGACATCCGGGACGCGGAGAAGGTCGACCGGCTCTTCGTGGGCGGCAAGTTCGACGCGGTCATCCATCTCGCGGCGCGCGCCGGGGTCCGGCCGAGCCTGGCGGAGCCGATCCTCTACGAGGACGTCAACTGCATCGGCACGCTGCGCCTGCTGGAGGCGGCCCGCCAGAACGGCCCGAATCTGTTCCTGTTCGGCTCCTCCTCGTCGGTCTACGGGATCAACGAGAAGGTCCCGTTCGCCGAGGACGACGAGGTGAACCGGCCGATCAGCCCCTACGCCACGACCAAGCGGACGGGCGAGCTGCTCTGCTACAACTACCATCACCTCTACGGCTTCCGCACCGCCTGCCTGCGCTTCTTCACGGTGTTCGGACCAGGGCAGCGCCCGGAGATGGCGATCCACAAGTTCACCGACCTCCTGTGGCACGGGAGGGCGGTGCCGATGTACGGCGACGGCGGCAGCCGCCGCGACTACACCTATGTCGACGACATCGTCGACGGCCTCACCGCGACCCTCGACCTCGCTCCCGGGTTCGAAATCCTCAACCTGGGGGGTGCCGACACCACCTCCTTGAAGGATCTGGTCCATTGGATCGCCGAGGAGCTTGCCGTCGAGCCGCGCATCGACTATCTTCCGAGCCAACCCGGGGACGTTCCGATCACCTATGCCGACGTTTCCAAGGCCGCGCGGCTCCTGGGTTATGCACCCAAGGTCCCGATCCGGGAGGGCCTCCGCCGGTTCGTCGCGTGGT
>Ga0209682_10000356_pt1 | contig 15729 bp, 16 predicted proteins | sample DOMMetBare2Fresh_2_FD_187471 | JGI IMG/M metagenome (GOLD analysis project Ga0209682, IMG submission 187471) | Wetland sediment microbial communities from St. Louis River estuary, USA, under dissolved organic matter induced mercury methylation -... | ecosystem: Environmental > Aquatic >... | reverse complement strand
TACGGCGGCTCGCTGGTGCGCACCGAGGCCACCGGCTACGGCGCCACCTTCTTCGTGAAGGAGATGCTGGAGGTCCGCAAGGACTCCTTCGGCGGCAAGGTCTGCTCGGTCTCCGGCTCGGGCAACGTGGCCATCTACACCATCGAGAAGATCCAGCAACTGGGCGGCAAGGTGGTGGCCTGCTCCGACTCCAACGGCGTGATCCACGACGAGCAGGGGATCGACCTCGAGCTGGTGAAGCAGCTCAAGGAACGGGAGCGGCGCCGCATCAAGGACTACGTCGAGTACCGCAAGCACGCCCGCTACCTGGCAGGCGGCAACATCTGGGAGATCCCCTGCCAGGTGGCCATGCCGTCGGCCACCCAGAACGAGATCAACGGCAAGGACGCCGCGCTGCTGGTCAAGAACGGCTGCATCGCGGTCGGCGAGGGGGCCAACATGCCGACCACCCCGGAGGGCGTGAAGGTCTTCGTCGACGCCAGGATCGCCTACGGCCCGGGCAAGGCGGCCAACGCCGGCGGGGTGGCCACCTCGGCGCTGGAGATGCAGCAGAACGCCAGCCGCGACTCGTGGACCTTCGACTACACGGAGAAGCGGCTCGCCAACATCATGAAGAACATCCACCAGAACTGCTGGGAGACCTCCGAGGAGTTCGGCGCCAAGGGCAACTACGTGGTGGGCGCCAACATCGGCGGCTTCATCAAGGTGGCCAAGGCCATGGTGGCCCACGGCCTGATCTGACCTGGAGGCCGCGGCACCTCAAGGCGGGGCGTCGGCTCTCGGGCCGGCGCCCCGCTCCTCGCCCGGGGTCCTCATCCCGGCCGGCGCCCCGAGAAGACCGCGAAGTGGCGCCACTTGTAGGCGCACCCGACCTCGGCGAACCCGTGCCCGCGGAGCCAGCCGAGCTGGAGCTCGAGCGGGGCCAGCACGTCCACCTCGGTCCGCTTCAGCGCCGCCTCGAGCTCGGCCTCGGGGAGGCCGCTCGCCCGGATGACGTCGATCCAGGCGGCCCGGTCCCGCGCCTGGACGGCCGGGTCCTCGTCCCGCACGTTGTCGGCGTTGACGAAGATCCCGCCCGGCGCCAGCGCCTCACGCACCCGGCCGTAGAGGCGGTGCTTCTCCTGGTCCTGGAGGTGGTGGATGGAGAGCGCCGAGACCACCGCGTCCCACGGCCCGTCCAGCGCCGCGCCCAGGTAATCGCCCACCCGGATGGTCACCCCGGCCGCCAGGCCGCCGGGCGGCGCCCCCGGGCCGCCGGCGAAGCGGTCCCTCGCCCGCGCCAGCATCTCCTCGGAGAAGTCGAGCAGGGTGAGCCGCGCCCCGGGCAGGCGGCGCAGGAGCTCGGCGGCCAGGAGCCCGGTGCCGGCCCCCAGGTCGAGGATCCGCGGCGACCGGCCGGGAGCGCCGGCGGCCAGCTCGACGGCCATCCCGTAGAAGCCGTCAAAGCACGGGATGAGCTGGCGCCGCAGGGCGTCGTAGCGCGCCGCCGCGCCATCGAAGGTCTGCTTCACGTCCATCGAGTCCTCCCGGCCGGGCCGCCTGGGGCACCCTGCCACGGCCACTTGGGGGCGCCCGCGAAGGTATCACGCGGGGCGCCGACCCCAAGCGGGAGCGGCCGGGCAGACCCGCCGCGACCAGATCACCTATGCTCTGCGTCACACCACGACCGCGCGCCCGCCGGCGCGCCCAGAGGACCACCATGGCGCTCGACCTCAAGAACCTCGACCTCCGCGACGCCCTCGACCTCGCCATCCTGGTGGAGGACGAGGCGCTGGAGCGCTACCAGGAGTTCGCCCGGCTGGTGGGCGGCCGCTACCCGGGGGACGCCGCCGACGTCTTCAAGCAGATGGCCGGCTTCGAGCGGAAGCATGGCGACGAGCTCCGGGCCCGCCGCCGCGAGCTCTTCCAGGACGCGCCGTCGCGGGTCCGCCTGGAGATGCTGGACGACGTGGAGGCGCCGGACCGGGGGGCGCCGCGGGTCTTCATGTCGGCCCGCGACGCCGTGGAGGTGGCGCTGGCCTCGGAGCAGAAGGCCTGGGCCTTCTACGACGGCGCGCTGCCCCAGGTGACCGACCCCTCGGTGCGCATCCTCTTCGAGTCCCTGCGCGAGGAGGAGAAGGGCCACCAGGCGCTCTTGAAGCGGCGCCTGGCCGGGCTGCCGGCCGGGCCGGATCTCACCGAGGAGGAGGCCGACGCCCCCGGCTCGGATCCGGGCTGAGGCCCGCCCCTCGCCCCAGGCGCCCCCATGGACCCGGCCCACCCCCTCGCCGCCCGCCACTGCCGCAAGGGCCGCCTGCCGCGGCTCACCGGCGGCGCAGTCGAGGACGGGCTGCGCGAGCTCGGCGGCTGGTCGCTGGTCGAGGACGGCACCCGCCTGCGCCGCGCCTTCCGCTTCGCCGACTTCAAGGGTGCCATGCCCTTCGTCGACGCCATGGCGGCGCTGGCGGAGCGCGAGGGGCACCACCCGGACTTCGCGGTCCACTGGAACACGGTGGAGGTGACCCTCTGGACCCACGACGCCGGCGGCCTCACCGAGAACGACCTGGTGCTGGCGGCCCGCCTCGGCGCGCTCCCGGAGGCCGGGAGCTGACCAGCAGCGTCGTCCGCCGGGTGGCTTGCCCGCCCTCCGGAGGTTAGAACCTCCCCGTGAACCGGCTCCTCCCCTTCGCCCTCTTCCTCCTGGTGGCGCTCGCCCTGCTGGGCGGCATGCACGCCTACCTCTGGCTCCGCCTGGTCCGCGACACCCTGGTGCCCGATCCGTGGCGGCGCGTCGCCACCGTCTCGTTGCTGGCGGCCGGCCTGCTCATCCCGGCCGGGATGTTCGCGGTCCGGCTCTCCGGCCGCCACTTCTCCACCGCCCTGCCGCTGGTGGCCTTCGTCTGGCTCGGCGTGGCCTTCCTGCTCTTCGCTGCGCTCCTCACCCTCGACGCGGCCCGCCTGCTGGCCCGCGGCGGCGCGGCTGCGGCCGACTGGCTGCGCGGCGCCCCGGACCTCCCGGACGACCCGGCCCGCCGCCTCCTGGTGGCGCGCGCGATGGCCGGCGGGGCCCTGCTGGTGGCCGGGGGCGCCGCCGCGTCCTCCATCCGCAGCGCCACCGGGCCGGCCGAGATCGAGGAGGTCCCGGTCCGGCTGGCCCGCCTGCCGCCCGCACTGTCCGGCTACACCATCGCCCAGGTGAGCGATCTCCACGTCGGGCCGACCATCCGGGAGCGCGAGGTGCGGCGCATGGTGGACCAGCTCAACGCCCTCAAGGCCGACGCGGTGGTCATCACCGGCGACCTGGTGGACGGCTCGGTCGCCGCCCTCGGCCCCATCGTGGCGGAGCTGGGGCGGATCCAGGCGCGGCAGGGCGTCTACTTCGTCACCGGCAACCACGAGTACTACTCGGGCGCCGCCGAGTGGATGGCCTTCCTCTCCGAGCTCGGGGTCAAGGTGCTGCAGAACGAGCGGGTGGCGCTGGGCGACGGCCAGCCCGGCGGCGCCACCTTCGACCTCTGCGGCATCCCGGACTGGAGCGCCGGCCCGGGCTCCCCCGGCGGCGCGGCCGACCTGGGCCGGGCGCTGGCTGGGCGGGATCCAGAGCGCGGCCTGGTGCTTCTGGCCCACCAGCCGCGCAACTTCGGGCCGACCTTCCGGCAGGGGGTCGAGCTCCAGCTCGCGGGCCACACCCACGGCGGCCAGATCTTCCCCTGGAGCCTGGCGGTGCGCGCCGCCTTCCCCTACGTGAAGGGGCTGCACCGCCACGAGGAGCCGGGCGCCTCGGGGCAGGTCTACGTGTCGCGCGGCACCGGCTACTGGGGTCCGCCCATGCGGCTGCTGTCGCCGCCGGAGATCACGCGCCTCGTCCTCACCAGCTAGCGCCGCCTCACCGGCCAGAGCCGCCTCACGAGCCAGCACGCCTCACGAGCCAGCATCGCCCCGGCGCGGTAGCATCGCGCCCTCGCACACGACCGGCGGAGCCGGTCCGGGAGGCATCCTCGATGGTGGTGAGGCTCATGGCGTCCGCCGACGTGGTCCGGGCCCGCGCCTTCGTGGAGGCCCAGGGGCTCGGCTGGGAGGCCGGCTGCCAGGACCTGGTGGGGGCCTTCGAGGGCGGGGCGCTGGTGGCGGTGGGCGGGCGCGAGGGCGACGTCCTCAAGATGATCGCCATCGACGAGCCCCACCGGAGCGGCAGCCTGCTCGGCGAGCTGGTCGGCGAGCTCATGCAGCTCGGCGCCGCCGCCGGCCACGACGGCTTCTTCGTCTTCACCCGCCCGCCGAGCGCCGGCAGCTTCGAGGCGCTCAACTTCACGCTGCTGGCCAGCCACGGGCAGGCAGCGCTCCTCGAGTCTGGCGGCCGGTTCCTGGCCTGGCTCCAGGCCGCCACCGCCGCCCGCCGCCCCGGGCCCGGCGGCGCGGTGGTGATGAACTGCAACCCCTTCACGCTCGGTCACCAGTGGCTGGTGGAGCAGGCGGCCGCCCGGGTCCCCACCCTCTACGCGTTCGTGGTCCGCGAGGACCGCTCGGCCTTCCCCTTCGAGGCGCGGCTGCGGATGGTGCGGGCCGGGACCCGCCACCTGCCGAACGTGGTGGTCCTCGACACCGGCCGGTACGCGGTGAGCGCGGTGACCTTCCCGGCCTACTTCCTGGCCAAGGGGGCGCCGGTGGAGGCCATCCAGCTCGAGCTCGACGTGGCCCTCTTCGGCGGGCGCATCGCCCCGGCCTTCCAGGTGACCCACCGCTTCTTCGGCTCGGAGCCGGGCTGCGCCACCACCCTCGCCTACAACGAGGCGATGCACCGGGTGCTGCCCTCCTTTGGCGTCGTCCCGGTGGAGCTGCCTCGCCAGGAGGCAGCTGGGGCGTACATCAGCGCCTCCAAGGTGCGAGAGGCCCTGGGCCGCGACGATCTGGCAGGCCTCCAGAGCTTGGTTCCACCCGGCACCATGGACTACCTTCGCTCGCCCGAGGGGCGGGCCCTGGTGGCCCACCTCCGGGCAGCGCGTGGGAGCACCCGATGAAGATCGCCAGGAAGGCGCAGGCCGGCACCATGCAGTCGAGCGACCTCACCGTCTCGGTCGAGCCGGCCGAGGCCCTCACCGTCGAGGTCGAGTCGACGGTGAAGCAGCAGTTCGAGCACCTCATCCGCAAGGTGGTGGACGGGGTGCTGGCCGCGCACGGCGTCACCGCCGGCCGGGTCCGCATCACCGACCGGGGGGCGCTCGACTACGCCATCCAGGCCCGCCTGGAGACGGCGCTCCAGCGCGCCGCCGGGGAGGCGCCGTGAGCGCCCGGGCCACGCGGAGGACGCCATGACCGGCTACTGGCACAAGCAGGTCGACCAGGGGCGGCGCTTCGTCCTCAAGATCGAGTCGGGGCAGCCGCTGCTCGGCAAGCTCGTCGAGTTCGCCCGCAGCGTCTCGCTGCGCCACGCGGTGGTGGTGTCGGCGGTCGGCTCGGTGCGCGACGTGGCCTTCCGCGGCATCAAGGCCGGCGCCAAGCTGCCCATCACCCCGCCGCGCATGCACCGCCACGAGGTGGCCGGGCCGCTCGAGCTCGTCGGCCTGACCGGCAACATCATGCCGGACGGGAAGGGCGAGCCCGACTGCCACCTCCACGTCCTGGCGGCGCGCTCCTCCGGCGAGGTCATCGGCGGCCACCTCTTCGACGCCACCGTCTTCGCCACCTGCGAGATCGTCCTCTCCGAGCTGGAGGGCGAGGGGCTGGAGCGCCACCTCTCCAAGCAGGGCGGCATCCCCACCGTCTTCATCCAGGAGGGGTGATGGTGGCCGACTTCTCCCTCCGCCGCTCGCTCCTCTACGTCCCGGGCAACATGCCCTCCATGCTGCAGAACATCCCGGTCTTCGCCGCCGACGCGGTGATCATCGATCTCGAGGACGCCGTCCCGCTCGGCGAGAAGGACGCGGCCCGCCGGCTGGTGCGCCGCTTCCTGGAGCGCTACACCGAGCGGCGCCAGGAGGTGCTGGTCCGCATCAACCCGCTCGACACCGAGTGGGGCTTCCAGGATCTCAAGGAGGTGCTGCCGGCGCTGCCGGACGGCATCCGCCTCCCCAAGGCCGACTCCGCCGAGATCGTGGAGCGGCTCGACACCCTGCTCACCGAGCACGAGGAGGCCCTCGGCCTCGAGGTGGGGCGCTTCCGCATCCTCCCCTCCATCGAGAGCGCCGCCGGGGTCATCAACTGCATCGACATCGCCCGCACCTCGAAGCGGATCCTCGGCCTGGCCTTCGGCGCCGAGGACTACACCGCGTCCATGGAGATCGAGCGGAGCAAGGGGGGCGAGGAGCTCTTCAACGCCCGCTCCCGGGTGGTCTGGGCCGCCAAGGCGGCCGGGGTGCAGGCCATCGACTCGATCTTCTCCGACGTGAAGGACATGGAGGCGTTCCGGCGGGAGGTCGAGCTCGTCAAGGGGCTCGGCTTCACCGGCAAGTCGCTCATCAACCCGCGCCAGATCGACGCCTGCCACGAGGTCTTCGCCCCCAAGGCGGAGGAGGTGGCCTACGCGCTCCAGGTGGTGGACGCCATCCAGCGCGCCCGCCAGATGGGGACCGGCGTCATCTCGCTCAACGGCAAGATGGTGGACGCGCCGGTGGTGAAGCGGGCCATGCGGGTGCTCCGCACGGCCCATGCCCAGGGGCTGATCGACGACGCCCCCGACGAGGCGGTGCTCCATGGCTAGGAACTCCCTCGGGCGCGAGCTCCCCGACACCTTCGCTGGCCGCAAGGTGATCCCCTACCGGGACCCGTGGGCCGTCCGGCCCACCGGCGACCGGGCCAGCCGGCCGCTCAAGCGGGTGGATCCGGGCCAGTCGAAGCTGCTCGACACCCTCCAGGAGGCCTGCGTGCGGGCCGGGCTGCGCGACGGGATGACCATCGCCACCCACCACCACCTCCGGAACGGCGACTACCTGCTCAACCACGTGGTGCGGGTCATCGACCAGCTGGGGCTGAAGGACATCAAGATCGCCTCCTCCTCGGTCCACCCGGTCCACGCCGAGATCATCCCGGCCATCCGCGAGGGGGTCATCACCGGCCTGGAGTGCGGCGTCAACGGCCTCATCGGCGAGCTGGTGTCGAAGGGGGAGCTCCACTGCCCCATCACGGTCCGCTCCCACGGCGGGCGGACCCGCGCCATCGCCACCGGCCAGGTGCCGGTGGACGTGGCCTTCATCGGGGCGCCCTGCTGCGACGAGTACGGCAACATGAACGGCTCGCACGGCCCCTCGGCCTTCGGCAGCCTGGGCTACTCCTTCACCGACGCGCTCTACGCCCGGCAGGTCATCGCGGTGACCGACAACCTGGTCCCCTACCCGGCCACCCCGGTCTCCATCTCCCAGGCCGACGTGGACTGGGTGGTCCGGATGGAGAAGCTGGGCGACCCCAAGAAGATCGTCTCCACCACCACCCGCGTCACCACCGACCCGGTGGCGCTCCAGATCGCCCGCTACGCCACCGACGTCATCGCCGCCTCCGGCTACCTCCGCGACGGCTTCGCCTTCCAGACCGGCTCGGGCGGCACCTCGCTGGCGGTGGCCGAGAACGTCCGCAACCTGATGCGGGCCCAGAAGATCAAGGGGAGCTTCGGCTCGGGCGGCATCACCGGCTACTTCGTGGACATGCTGGAGGAGGGGCTCTTCCAGGCGCTCTTCGACGTCCAGTGCTTCGACCTGAAGGCGGTCGAGTCGATCCGGAAGAACCGCAACCACCTGGAGATGAGCGCCGACCTCTACGCCAACCCCTTCAACTCCGGCGCGCTGGTCAACCGGCTCGACGTGGTGATCCTCGGCGCCACCGAGGTGGACGTCCACTTCAACGCCAACGCCAACACCGAGTCGAACGGCTACCTGCTCCACAACACCGGCGGCCACACCGACACCGCCGCCGGCGCCAAGCTCTCCATCATCGTGGCGCCGTCGATGCGCGGGCGGCTCCCCATCGTCCGCGACGCGGTGACCACCATCACCACCCCGGGCGCCAACGTGGGGGCGGTGGTCACCGAGCGGGGCATCGCGGTGAACGACCGGTTCCCGGACCTGAAGGCGGAGCTCCTGCGGCGCCGCGCGCCGGTCAAGGACATCCGGCAGCTCCAGCGGGAGATCGAGGCGGTGACCGGCGCCCCCCGCCCCCTCGAATTCGATGACGAGGTGGTGGCCCTCATCGAGTATCGTGACGGCTCGATCATCGATGCGGTCCGACGCGTCCAGCCCTGAGGCGCTGCTGCGCGCCCGAGACGAGCGCCAGGCGCTCATCGACCGGCTGCGCCCGCCGCCCGGCCAGTCGCTGGTGGCGCTGGCCTTGAACGTCCCCGGCGCGTCGAAGTCGCCCCCCGGCGCGGCGCGCCTGGTGACCTGGGCGCTGGCGCGGGTCCGCCGCGCCCTGCCGGGCGCCCGGCTGCTGCTCCGCCACGAGGACGCGGCCGGCCCGTTCGCCCTGGTGGCGGCGGCCGCCCCGCCGGAGCCGGTCAAGCGGGCCTGCCTGGAGGTGGAGGAGTCCTGCCCGGCGGCCCGGCTGGTGGACCTCGACGTCTACCGCGACGACGGCCAGCCCTGCGGCCGGGCCGCGGTCGGCCTTCCGCCGCGCACCTGCCTGGTCTGCGACCGGCCGGCGGTCGAGTGCATCCGCGCCGGCCGCCACGCCCAGCGCACCGTGCGGGCGCAGCTCCGCCAGCTCCTGGCCGACTTCGATCCCGAGCCGGATCCCGAGCCGGGCCTGCCGCTCGACCCCGACCTCGACCCGCCCCTCGATCCGGCGCGCGGCCCCGGCCCGGACCGGCTGGCGGCCGACCTCTGCGCCGGCCTGCGGCGCGAGCTCGACCTCACCCCCAAGCCCGGGCTGGTGGACCTCCACGACAGCGGGTCCCACCGGGACCTCACCCACCCGCTCATGGTCCGCTCCATCGGCGAGGTGGGGCGGGCCTGGTCGGCGCTGGCCCGCGCAGCGGCCCGCGGCGAGCCGCTCCGGGCGCTCCTCGCCCTGGGGCAGGCCTCGGAGCAGCGGCTCCACGAGGTCTGCGGCACCAACACGCACAAGGGGGCGCTCTTCGTGGGCGGCCTGCTGGTGGTGGCCCGCCGGCGCGGGCTGCGCGACCAGGCGGGCGGCGCCTTCGAGGCGACACGGCTCGAGGCGGCGCGGATCGTGCCGGCGCAGCCGGAGTCGGCGCTGCGCGCCGGCGTGAGCGAGGTGGCGCGCGAGCTCCTCTCCGGGCGGCGGCTGCCGCGCAGCCACGGCGCCGCGGCGCGGCGGCGCTACGGCGTGGGGGGCGTGGTGGCGGAGGCGCTGGCCGGGCTCCCCTCGGTCTTCGAGGTGGCGCTGCCGGCCTGGCGCGCGGCGGCGGCGCGCGGCCAGCGCGGCGACCTCGCCGACTTCGCGGCGCTGGCGGCCCTCATGGCGGCGGTCGAGGACACCACCGCGCTCCACCGCTGCGGGCCCGAGGGGCTGGCGCGGGTGCGGCGCGACGGGGCGGAGCTGGCGCGCCGGCTGGCCGTGGGCGAGGACCACCTCGCCTTCCTGGCGCGCGCCAACACGGCCTGGCGGAAGCTCGGCCTCACCATGGGCGGCGTGGCCGACCTCCTGGGCGTCTCGCTGGGCGTGCTGCGCCACCTCGGGGAGCTCGACGAGGCCCCCCCGAAGACCTCGCCGCGGCCCGCCCGGAGCGTTGGAAGGAAGCCCGGCTCGCGCTAGGAAGGGGCTCCACCAGGAGGAGCCCCACCATGCCGACCGTCAAGGCCTACGCCGCCGCCGCCGCCGCTTCCCCGCTCGCCCCCTTCGAGATCGAGCGCCGGGCGCCCGGCCCGGACGACGTGGTCATCGACGTCCTCTTCTGCGGCGTCTGCCACTCCGACATCCACCAGGCGCGCGACGAGTGGGGCGGCGGGCTCTTCCCGATGGTGCCCGGCCACGAGATCGTCGGCCGCGTCTCCAAGGTCGGCGCCGCGGTCCGCGGCTTCCAGGCGGGCGACCTGGCCGGCGTCGGGTGCATGGTCGACTCCTGCCGGACCTGCCACCCCTGCCAGCGCCACCTCGAGCAGTTCTGCGAGAAGGGGGCCGCCTTCACCTACAACGGCACCGAGATGGACCGGAAGACGCCGACCTTCGGCGGCTACTCGAAGCAGGTGGTCTGCCACCAGGCCTTCGTCCTCAAGGTCGCCCCCACCCTCGATCCGGCCGCCGCGGCGCCGCTCCTGTGCGCCGGCATCACCACCTGGTCGCCGCTGCGCCACTGGAAGGCCGGCAAGGGCACTCGCGTCGGCGTGGTCGGCCTGGGCGGCCTGGGCCACATGGCGGTCAAGCTGGCCGCGGCGCTCGGCGCCGAGGTCACCATGCTCTCGACCTCCGCCGCCAAGGAGGCCGACTCGCGCCGCCTGGGCGCCCACGAGTTCGGCCTCACCTCGCAGAAGGCCACCTTCAAGCGGTTCGCCAACCACTTCGACCTCATCATCGACACCATCTCGGCCCCGCACGACTACAACGCCTACCTCTCCATGGTGCGGGTGGACGGGACCATGGTGCTACTCGGCGTGCCGCCCGCGCCGACCCCGGTCCACGCCTTCACCCTCATCGGCGGGCGCAAGAGCCTGGCCGGCTCGCTCATCGGCGGCATCCAGGAGACGCAGGAGATGCTCGACTTCTGCGCCGAGAAGAAGGTGGCGGCCGACGTCGAGGTGATCCCGATGAAGGCGATCAACGACGCCTACGAGCGGATGATGAAGGGCGACGTCCGGTACCGCTTCTCCATCGACCTCGCCACGCTCTAGGCGCCCGCTCCCCCGTGCGCCGCCCGACCCTGGTCATCGCCGCGGTGCTCGCCGCGGCGCTCCTCACGACGCTCTGGCTGGTCCGCGAGATGAAGGTGGCCGCCTCGAGCCAGGGCCCGCACCCCGGCCCGGCCGCGGCGCCGGGCGCGGCTGCGTCGGCCGCCAGCCCGGAGCCCCCCGCCCCGGAGGGGCGCGCCACCGCCACCCCGGGCGCCCCGGGCGCGGTGGAGGGGGCGGTGCTCGACCCGGCCGGCAAGCCGGTCGCCGGGGCCACGGTGCGGCTCCTGGCGCGCGGCGACGGCGCGGCGCGGCTCAAGGTCGCCGCGGTCCGCACGGGCGCCGACGGCCGCTTCGCCTTCGACGGCGTGGAGCCGGGGCGCGCGGTGGTGTCGGCCGCCGAGGCCGGGGTGGCGCTGGGCGCCTCGCGCGCCGTGCGGGTCCAGGCCCCCCAGGCCGGACAGGCGGCCCAGGCCGCGCAGGCGACCATCCAGCTCGCCCCCTCCGGCGTGCTGGAGGGGCGGGTCGCCGGCACGGGCCCCGCGGTGGTGCTGGCGGCGCCGCTCCTGGCCGGCCCCGGCGGGCTCGAGGTGGCGCGGGCGCCGGCCCAGGCCGACGGGAGCTTCCGGCTCACGCTGCCGGGCGGGGCCTACCGGGTCCACGCCGCGCCGGCCAGCGCGCCGCGCGCCGACCTCCGGGCCACGCCCGCCTTCGTCTCGGTGGTGCCCGGGCGCAGCCAGCGGCTCGACCTGGCGGTGGCGCCCGCCTCGGCCGAGGCCGGCGTCACGGTGGTGGTGCTGGAGCCCGGCGGCGCCCCCTCGGCCGGGGCCGCCGTGTCGGTGTCGCGCCCGGAGGATCGCCGGGTGGCCTTCGCCGCCGCGGCCGGCGAGGACGGCCGGCTCACCCTCGCCCGGGACATGGGGCTCACCGGCCAGCCGGTGGCGCTCTCGGTGCGCAACGGCGGCCGGACCGGCGCCTTCAGCGGCACCTGGCCGGAGTCGGGCGAGGTGACCATCCGGCTCAGGCCCGGCGGCGCCGTGGTGGGCCGGGTGGCCGGCGTCGCGCCGGTGGCCGGCTACACCCTCGCCGTGGAGGTCGAGCCGGCGCCCGGCGGCTGGCGCACCCTGGAGACGCGCCAGGTGGCCGGCGACCGGCTGGAGCTGGAGGACCTGCCGCCCGAGCCGGTGCGGCTCACCGCCAAGACCAGCGACGGGCGCTTCGGGATGGCCGAGGTGAGGGCTGGGCCGGGCGAGGTGGTGAAGGTGGAGCTCGAGGTGCGGGGCGGCGCCGGGGCGCGCTGAGGACGGGCCGCTCGCGGGCGAGACGGCTGACACCAGGCACGCCGAACAGGTGCGCAGCGTCGCACCGAGGACCCCGGTCCCGACGCGTACCAGCCTCCACCGGAGGATCGAGGGGACCGGCCCCGGGCGATCATCCCCTACCTGAGGTCGTACGGCGGGACGTCGTCGACGTGCGGCAGCGCGGTCCAGAGCAGGTTGTCGAGGTCCGAGACGAAGGTGGCGTCGCCGCTCCGGGTGTTGGCGAGGGCGACCCAGGTCCAGCCGTTGGCGCCCCGGATGATCTCGGTCACCGTGCCCGGCAGGCTGCCGATGTGCCACCAGTTGGGCCCCGAGTTGACCGACCAGCCGCAGGCGTAGCCAGGCTCCGCCGTCGAGCCGGTGGTCATGGTGGCGATGGTCGGGGCCGAGAGGATGTCCGGCACGGTGGCGAAGCCGTCGACGTGGACCAGCAGGTTCGCCAGGTCCCGCGCCGTGGCGATCCAGCCGCCGTGGGCGTCCATCCGGCGGATGTTGTAGGCGTAGGGATCCTCGCCCCCCTGGCCGTAGTAGCGCACCTCGCCGGGGAGCCGGTCGGCGAGGGTGTTGCCGCCGATGGTCATGTCGGTGATGCCGAGGGGCGTGAGGACGAGGGACTTCACCGCCGCCTCGTAGCCCTGCCCGGTCACCGTCTCGATGACCCGCCCGAGGATCGAGTAGCCGAAGTTGGAGTAGGCGTAGGCCGTCCCTGGCGTGGTCGCGAGGGGCCGGTGGTCGAGGGTCCAGGAGATGAGCTCGCCGGCGGTGAGGGTCGGGTTCGAGAACATCGGGTCGGTCCCGTCGTTGGGCCAGCCGCCCGCGGTGTGGTGGAGGAGCTCGGCGACCGTGATCTCGCCGATGTGCGGCCCGTACGGCAGGGTCCCGTAGGTCGTGCCGAGGAGGGCGCCGGCGCCGAAGACCTTGTCGGAGAGGTGGACGGTCCCCGCCTCGAGGAGCTTCATGATGGCGACGCTCGTGATCGGCTTGGAGACGCTGGCGAGTCGGTAGCGGCTGGCGGTGGTGGCCGCCTGGGCCGCGCCGACGTCGGCCTGGCCGTAGGCCTTCAGGTAGACGAGCCGCCCCTGGTAGGTGGCGGCGATGGAGACGGAGGGCACGGCGTGGGCCGACATGAAGGCCGTCACCGGATCGTCGAAGGCGGCGATGTCGGTGACGAGGGTCACCGTGTAGCTCCGGACGCTGCCGTCCTCCGCGGTGACGAGGTAGCTCACCGGCGCGCGGAAGTCGTTGGCGGTCGTGCCGCTCACCTGCGCCACGCCGGCGACCGTGACCGTGGCCTTCGCCGACGCTGCGAAGGTCGCCTTGAGGGCCGAGGCGTCGGTCCCGGGCGGCAGGAAGACCTTCACGGCGGTGGCGCTCACCGTGCCCGCCGAGTCGACCGGGATGGCGTTGTGGGCCTTCTCGAAGGAGAGGCTGGAGAGCACCTTCTCCGAGGAGAGGCCGGCGCCGCCCCCACCTCCACCGCCGCAAGCTGCAGCCGTGAGGACGGCGGCGAGGGCGAACGGGAAGCAGGCGTGAAACAGCCGGCGCGGCGCGCGGCACGAGGTCATCGGGATCCCCTCCGCCGCCGGGGAGCTCCGGCGGCACGTCCCGGTTCTGTAGTCGCCGCGCGGCCCGGCCGTGGGCCCCGGATGGGGCGCCTCGTTCTGCGGGTCGGTCAGGGCCGGGCGGCGCGCGGCGCGCTCGCCGGGCGGCCGACGAAGGCGACGAGGTTGTCGAGGGTCCGGTCCGTGCCGTCGGCCACACCGAGCTCGAGGAACCGCTCGAGGTGCTCCGCAGAGGCGCACCGGATGGTCACGGTCATGCGAGTGCTGGGGCCGTCGGCGGCGAGCAGCACCGTCCCCACCGAGCCCATGGCCGTGAAGACCAGCCGTCCCGGCGGCTCGACGGTGAGGTACTCGCCGGCGAACGGTAGGCTGTGGCCCGAGTTGACGAACCGGAACGCCCCGCCCGGCCGCAGGTCCACCTCACAGGCCCGGAGCCGCGCCCCGGTCGGATCCCACCACTCGGCGAGCTGCTCCGGCTGCGTCCAGGCCTCGAAGACCTGCGCCGGCGCCGCCGCGAAGGAGCGCTGGAAGGTGATGGTGTGCGTGGCGCGATCGACGGTGGTCCTGGTGGCGGTCGGCGTGCTCATGGCGTCTCTCCCTTCCTGGAGCGGGCTCTGGTCGTGGTGCGCCTGGCGAGGAACGAGTCCAGTGCATCGAAGCGCCGCTCCCACTGCTCCCGGAACGGGCGCAGCCAGGCGTCGACCTCCTCGAGCGGACCGCCGACGACCAGGCTCCGCGGCCTGCGCTGGGCGTCCCTGGCCTGGTGGACGAGACCGGCCTCCTCGAGCACCCGCAGGTGCTTCGAGATGGTCGGCTGGCGGAGGTCGAAGGGCCTGGCGAGCTCGGAGACGGTGGCGTCACCCTCGGCCAGACGCGCCAGGATGGCTCGTCGGGTCGGGTCGGCCAGGGCCGAGAAGAGCAGCGTGAGGCGACCATCTTTCATAGCCAGATAGATATATAGCCGCTCCAGAATGTACGCAATGACCCCGGAGGGGAGCATGGTGAAGGCGCCGCCGGGGAGAGCCGGCGCTGGACCTGCCGCGGCCGCGCCGCCGCGGCGGTCCGGCCCCGCCTCACCCGTCGAGCGCCGCGTTCGCCTTGGCGATGGTGAGCCGGCCCGCCCTGGGCTTGATCCGCTCTCGCAGCCACCCGCCGAGGGCCGGTTGCGGGGTCCGACGAGGCCGGAGAGTCCGGGCAGAGGTGGCAGCGCAGGCGCTACGGCGCCGACGACAGCGCCTCGCCGAAGAACCGCTCCAGCCGCCGCCAGCGCGCCCTGACCGCGAGGGACGGGCCTGAGGCGCTGGAGCCCGCCGCCGCGGGGCCGCGCCAGCTGGCCTTGGTCATCACGGACGTGGTCATGCCCGGCCTCGACGGCCGGGCCGTCGTGCAGGGGCGGCGCCGGCGGCACGGCCCGCTCCGCGTCCTCTACCTCTCCGGCTACGCCCTGGAGGTCATCAGCCGGCGCGGCGCCCTCGATGCGGACCCGGGCGGCTGACGCCGACCTGGCGGTCCTGGGGCACCCGCCAACCTGTCCCCAGATGGCGCATTCCCCTGGACCCCTGGTCCGTGTAGCGTCCGGCGGACTGCGGTGAGCCCGGCCCGCACCTGCCGCCCATCCTGGGCCGATTCCTCCGGGTAGCGAGGGAGTGACCATGCCGCTGTCGAGGCGCGCCGCCGCGGAGTTCATCGGGACGTTCTGGCTCGTGCTGGGAGGCTGCGGGAGCGCCGTGCTCGCGGCCGCGTTCCCCGCTCACGGGATCGGGTTCGCGGGCGTCGCGCTCGCCTTTGGCCTCACCGTGCTGACCATGGCCTATGCGCTCGGCCACATCTCGGGCTGTCACCTCAACCCGGCCGTGTCGGTTGGGCTGGTGGTGGGCGGCCGCTTCAAGGCGTCGGAGCTGGCACCCTACGTCGTCGCCCAGGTCCTCGGCGGCATCGCCGGCGCCGGCGTGCTGCTCCTCATCGCCAGCGGCAGGGCGGGCTTCGACCTCTCGGGCGGCCTCGCCTCGAACGGCTTCGGGGAGCACTCGCCTGGCGGCTACGGCCTGACGGCCTGCTTCCTCACCGAGCTGGTCATGACCTTCATGTTCCTCATCATCA